>Ga0209156_10003321_pt1 | contig 12192 bp, 10 predicted proteins | sample GraSoiAngelo_124_FD_185881 | JGI IMG/M metagenome (GOLD analysis project Ga0209156, IMG submission 185881) | Grasslands soil microbial communities from the Angelo Coastal Reserve, California, USA - 14_0927_05_20cm (SPAdes) (version 2) | ecosystem: Environmental > Terrestrial > Soil > Grasslands...
CCGTCGTGGGGGTCGAGGACGCGGAGTGGGGCGAGCGCGTGTGCGCCGCGGTGGAGCTCGTGCCCGGGTCCCAGCTTACCCTGCCCGAGCTCCAGGCGTGGGCGAAGCAGCGCCTCGCGCCGTACAAGGTGCCGCGCGCTCTTTCAGTCGTGGACGCCCTCCCCCGGAACGCGCTCGGCAAGGTCGTGAAGCCGGAGGTGGGGAAGCTGTTTCGGAGCGTGTCTGGAGTCAGCCCCTAACCCCCCGCTCCCTCCCGCTTTGCCACGATGGCGTCGGGGTATCCCGAGATCTTCCAGTGACCCGGGCGGGGATCGAACCCGCGACCTACGGATTAAAAGTCCGTTGCTCTACCAACTGAGCTACCGGGTCTAACGACGCTTCGCCGAAGAAGTTAATACCTCAGACCCGACCAAGCACCCGCGCGTTCGGGGCCACTTCTGGTGGCACCCTTTCGGCCGTTCGAATGCTGGACCGTGCCGCACTCGCTCGCGGCCGCGCTATCGGCACACCGGCCGGCTGACGATCGCGACTTTAGGGGAGGTGACGCAGCCGGTCTGAGTGGGCTCCGTCCGACTGCGGCGGTCACGATCGCGCTAGACGGACAAAGCGCGGCGCGCCAAGCGTGCCGGCAAGACTGCCCCCCTATTGCGCTTGCGCCACAGGTGACAAACCACACTCGAGGGCGAACATTGGGGCCGCGCAGGCGGCCGCTGCGAAGTCGAAAGTCGCTGCCCGTTCCCCTTTTTCGCCTGCGCGGAGGTATCGAATGCGGTGGTCTTCGGGAGTGTCGGCCATTGTCCTTCTTGCCGCGCTGGGGTGCTACCACGCCACGGTACAAACGGGACTGACGCCCTCCAGCCAGACGGTCGAGAAGTCGTTTGCGTCAGGATGGCTTTTCGGGCTGGTTCCGCCGAGCGCGGTGCAAACCGCCTCAAGATGCCCCAACGGGGCAGCCAAGATTGAAACTCAACTCAGCTTCGTGAATCAGCTCGTGGCATGGCTGACGGGGTACATCTACACACCAATGAGCATCAAGGTAACTTGTGCCGAGTCTCGCCGCGCTTCTGTCTCTCCGACCGCTCCACGGATCGACGTGGGGGCTAGTCCAACGGCGGAACAGATCAAGGACGCCATCGACCGAGCTGCTGCACTCTCGTTCCACGACGGCGTGCCGGTATACATCGAGTACTAACCGCGTGCGGGCAGCGTGCGGAGAATGGGGCGCATCGCCAAGATGCGCCCTCTGTTTTTCGGCAGCGCGTCCTCTCAGTCCGACAAGATTTCTTTCGCGCAATCGTGGCGAAAGCGACGACACCATGACGATCGTCTGCGTCTTGCCGATGGAACTGTCCGGTTCAATCTCCATGTCGAAGTGCGAGCGCACGTCGTGGGAATTGCAGATGTGACACTTTCCCGACTGGTGGCACTTTTGGTGGCAGGGCCAGACGGCCGCCGCTGACTGTGGCGGACGCTGACGCACTGTCGGCAAGCGGAACAGCGGATGTGGCGGATGCTTGCGGAAGGGGGCGGCCGTAGCGGGACGGCCCTAGAGGCCCTTAAGAGTCCGTTGCTCTACCAACTGAGCTACCGGGTCGAACGTCGGTCCGCGCACGAAGTTAGCCGCTCCCTTCATCCCGTTCCAGTGCATGCTCGGACCTCGCGGGGACGCGCTGGGCCCAGACTGTTCACAATCGTCGCCATGCCGACTCACCATCGAGTCGAACACCAGCTGGTCTGGGTCGCTTGGGGGAACGAGCAACAGCCAGTCCTACGATGGGTTGGGCGACGGCGCGGTTCACTGCGCTCGGCCCAGGTCATCGAGCAGGCCGCTGAGCTCCATGGCGAGCTGTCTAAGACGGCTTGCATCCGGCCCAGGGACGCCCAGCAGCTCATTGACGAGTACCCGCATCCTATCGAGAATCTCCGCGCGTCGCGGCCGAGGCGGCCCCGATGGCATCTCGGTCCCCAGCAGACGCAGCGTTTCGGCGCGCGCCTCCTCCAGCGTCACTCCTAGGTCCGTCAGCACCTCGGCCGCGACACCCGCCCCCTCCCGCAGCAAGCCGAGTAACAAGTGCTCGGACCCGACGTAGGAGTGATCGAGTTCGCGCGTCTCGGCCATCGCCAGCTCGAGCACTTTCTTTGCGCCCCGCGTGTACGGCAGGTCGGGGCCCACCACGCGCGCTGCCCCACCCTTGGTGACGCGCTGTTCGATCATTTGCTCGAGCTCTTCGACGTCCACGTTCAGGTTGGTCAGGACGGCCGCCGCCACGCCCTCGCCTTCCCGGACCAAGCCCAACAGAATGTGCTCCGTCCCGACGTACTCGTGCCCCAGACGCGCGGCTTCCTCACGCGCCAGGTGCAGGATCGTTCGGACTCGATCCGTGAAGTTGTAGCCGCCTGACCGGCCGCCCGGCGACTCGGTGTTCGGCAAGGGCTCGCTCCCCGCTAGTTTCAGCGTCTCCGCGCGCGCTCGGTCCAAAGTCACACCGGCAGCAGTCAGCACCTGCGCAGCGATCCCTTTCTCCTCGCGTAACAATCCGAGCAAGAGAATCCCGGTGTCGATGTAGCGGCAGCTCAAGTCGCGCGCTTCACTCATGGCCATCTCGAGCACCTTCTTCGCGCGCGACGTATAGGGCAGATCGGGTCCCGCCGGCCTCACCGCGTTCTCCCCTCTCCCCGGCTGCGCGTCCACCGTCTCCTCGATTTTCCGTTTGATCGCCTTGAGGTCGATGTCCAGGGCTATGAGCACGGCCGTGCCCACGCCCTCTCCTTCGCCGATCATGCTGAGGAGGATGTGCTCGGTTCCCACGTACCGTTGGCCGAGGCGCGCGGCTTCCTCCCGCGACATCTGCAGCACCTTGCGGACGCGATCCGTGAAGTTGTAACCGTTCATGGCGGACCTCCCCGGCCGGGCGAATGCGCGTCGCTACCACTCACCGTGTGACCCAGAGCACCAAATCTCTGTCTACTGACGCGGCCACGACAAGAATCTTCGGGTTTCCCGTGGTCCGGGGTTCGGGGGTCGCGCTGGCGCAAAGTCGACCGTTACGACGCCCTTTCTCGGCGACTCTTTTAGCTACGATATGCAACTGCGCGCCCAACGCACTCGCCCCCACCCCCGCCCCCGCCCGTCGTCCTCGACCGATCGGGGCCTGGTACAACGCATGACGCTGGGCGACGAGACAGCGTTTTCCGAGCTGCTCGCGCGCTTCCGCAGTACCGTGTACGCCACCGCCTACGCCGTGCTGCTCGACCCGGAGCAAGTCGCCGTCGTCGTCGCTGACGCGTTCGCAGAGGCTCGCCGCACGGCCGGGGAGTTCCTGGACACCCAGGGCAGCGTCTCCGGCTGGCTGACCCACCTCACTCGACTCCGCATCGCCGCTCGACACGACGCGGCCTGACCGCTTCCGCGGCACCCCGGGGGGCGTAACTTCCCGGCGTCCGCATGGTCGGTCGCGCCAGCCGTTCGATCTTTGCCCTGTACCTCGCGAGCGCCGTGTTCGTCACGGTGCAGCGGGGCGTCTTCAGTCCGTCCAACAACTTCAAGGTGTTCCGCGCCGCAGCGGTGAACCTGCTCGCGCACCGCGACCTGTACGCCGCTCACCCCGACCAGCACTTCGACTTCTACAAGTACAGCCCCACGTTCGCGCTGCTGTTCGCCCCGCTGGCGGCGCTGCCGTTCGCACCGGCCCTGCTGATCTGGAGCCTGCTCAACTCGTTGCTGCTCTGGTATGCCGTGCGACGCCTGCTCCCCGAGCACCAGGCGACGCTGGCCCTGGGGCTCGTCTATCTCGAAGTGCTGTTCGCGATGCAGTACACCCAGAGCAACGGGCTCGTCACGGCGCTCATCCTGCTCGCGTTCCTCGCGCTCGAACAGGGACGCCAGCTGCGGGCGGCGCTACTCATCGGCGTCGATGCGTTCGTCAAGATCTTCCCGCTCGGTGCGGTCGCGCTGGCGCTGGTCCATCCCCGCCGCTGGCGCTTCGCGCTGTGCGGCGTGGCCGTGGCGCTGGGCCTCGCGCTGCTGCCGCTGCTCGTGATTCCGCCTCACGAGCTGATCGCCCAGTACCGCTCCTGGTGGACCATCGAAACCGCGGACGCGAGTCGCGTGAACCGCGGCGACTCCGTCATGCAATACCTCTCCCAATGGCTCGGCGCCGACTGGCCCCACTGGCCCGTGCAGCTCGCCGGCACGCTGCTGCTCCTGGCTCCGCTCGCCCTCGAGCGACGGACCGACCGGGACTTCCGCCTGCGCTTCCTCTGCTCGCTGCTCATCTACCTCGTGCTCTTCAACCACCAGTCGGAGCGGGCCTCCTTCGTCATCGCGTACACGGGGCTGTCGCTCTGGTACGCGGCGAGCGCACCGGACCCCGTGCGCAACGGGATCGCGCTCCTGGCCGGAGCCGCGCTCCTGCTCCAGGACGTGCAGATCCTGCCGTGGGCGGTCCACGACGCCCTGGGCCATTATCGGGTGAAGGGAATTCCTTGTCTCGTCGCCTGGGTCGTGATGCAGGCGGAGCTCCTGGGGTGGCGACCCTGGTCGCCCCGTTCACACCGCCCCGAAGTGGGTCAGGCGCACATCCCCCCGCCGGAGCCGCTCGCGAGCCGCTGACGACGTGAGTGCCGCCAGCTCGGCGGCCCGCGGCGCCACGTAGCCGTCCCAGCCGGCCAACACGCGATCGGGGCGGCCCGGATGGACCATGAGCTCCGTCACTCCGGGGAGGAGCGCGAGCCGATCGATCAGGGCGAGCAGCCGATCCAAGAAACGGGCGTCGTCCTGGAGCCCGATGCCGTAGAACCGGTCCGCGTGGCGCGGCGCCGGGACGCCGCGCGCCGCCACGCGCCACGCCGCTGCGATAGTCCAGCGCTTGACCAACCCCCGCCCCGTCCCGTGCTCCACCGGCACTCGCACAAACGGGACGCCGTGCGTGCGGGCGGTGGCCACAACCGGGGCCCACACCCCCGGCAAGGCGTGCACGTGACGATGGCTATCGATGTGCGTGACCCGCACACCAGCCGCGCGCAACCGGGCGAGCTGGGCGGCGCACTCCTCCGCCACGTGCCCGGCATCGATGCGGCCGGCGAGCGCGCGCGCCATCAGGCCGGCCAGGCCGTAGAACCGACCGCTGCGCGGGTGGACCAGGCTTCCGCCGCTGCTCACCGGCTCGCCGGCGGTGAGGTTCAGGTGCAGGCCGGCGCCGAGCGTGGACGCAGCGCCGGGCAGCGCCGCGACCGCGTGCGCCCACCCCGGCGCGTTCACGAGCACCGAGACCGACGACACCACGCCGGCGGCGTGCGCCTCCAGGATGCCGTCGGTCACGCCCGGCGACAGCCCGAAATCGTCGGCGTTCACGACCAGGCAGCGCGCGCTAGGCGTAGCGCCCCCGCCAGTCGTTCCAGCGGATGCGCGCCAAATCGCGCAGCATCGCCGCCGCGTCCGCGGCGAAGCGTACCGTGCTCGGCTCGTCGTCGTAGCGATACTGCACCGCCGCCTGCCGCACGTCGAGCCCGTGCTTGCGCGCGATGTACAACAGCTCGACATCGAAGCCGAACCCGGCCACGGTGAGGCGCGGAAAGATCAGCTGGGCGGCACGGGCCGTGAAGGCCTTCAGCCCGGCCTGCGTGTCCAGGATCCCGGGCAAGAGCGCGATGCGCACCACCCGGTTGAACAACCGGCTCATGACGTGGCGCGTGTACAGATAATGGAAGAACGACGGGCTCATCAGGTAGCGCGACTCGGGGAGCACGCGGCAGGCGATCGCCACGTCGGCTCCGCGGTCCAGCTCGCGCACCATGGCGTCGATCTCTGCGACGGGGTAGGCAAGATCGGCGTCGGTGAACACGCGCCGGGCACCCCGGGCCGTGACCATGCCCCGCGCGACCGAAAAGCCCTTGCCCCGGTTGGCGTCGTTGCGGAGCAGCGTCGTTCCAGTCAGCGTGCCGGCGAAGTCGGCGAGCAGCCGCGCGGCGCCCGGCTCGCTGTGGTCGTCCACCAGCACCAGCTCGGTGGGCCGGGCCTGGGCGCACACGTAGCGGCGCAGCACGTCGAGATGCGCTGGCAGACGGTCCGCCCCGTTGCGCACGGGCACCACGACGGACAGGTGGATCGCGGATTCGGCCACGCCGACAAGATACGAGTCGGCGCGGCCGGTGCGGAGAGGGGGAGCGAACGTTACGTTTCCGGCCCGTGAGCACCACCATCGAGCACGTCTCCGACACGGCCCGCTGGGTCGCGCTGTACCGCGCGATGGAATCCGAGCGGCCCGACGCGCTGTTTCACGACCCCTTCGCCCGCAAGCTGGCCGGCGAGCGCGGCGAGCGCATCCTCGCCTCCATGCGGAAGGGTCGGGCGTGGGCGTGGCCCATGATCGTCCGCACGGCGGTGATGGATGAGCTGATCCTGCGGGCCATCCAGCGCGATGAAGTCGGGACGGTGCTCAATCTCGCCGCGGGGCTCGATACCCGGCCCTACCGCCTGCCGCTGCCGCCGGCCCTGCGCTGGGTGGAGGCCGATTTCCCGGACGTGATCGCCTACAAGCAGGAGCAGCTCGCCCGACAGCGCCCGGCCTGCGCGCTCGAGCGGGTGGGGATCGATCTCACGGACCTGGCGGGCCGCCGGGCGCTGTTCGAGCGGCTCGGCGCCGCGGCGCATCGGGTGCTGGTCGTGAGCGAGGGACTGCTCATCTATCTCACGCCCGAGGCGGTCGGGTCGCTCGCGGCCGACCTCGCCGTCCCCCCGTCGTTCCGCTGGTGGCTGATCGACCTGGCGTCGCCCCGGCTGCTCAAGATGATGGAGAAGTCGTGGGGGCAGGCCGTGGCGGCGGGCAACGCACCGTTCCTGTTCGCACCGGCTCAGGGGACGCGAGTCTTCGAGCCGCACGGCTGGCGCGAGGCGGAGTATCGATCGATGTGGGAGGAATCGCTGCGTCTGAAGCGGACGATGCCGCTCGCCTGGCTGTGGAACCTCATCGGACGGCTGTACCCCAAGTCCAAGCGGGAGGAGTTCCGGCGCATGTCGGGGATCGTCCTGCTCGAGCGAACCTGATACCGACGGGAGCCTGCATGCGTCTGTGCCCGCTGGCGCTCGCCGGCCTGGCCGGCGCCGTCGCGTGTGCCCGGCACCGGCCGCCCGCCCGCGGTCCGAACGTCGTGACGATCACAGCGACCGATTACGCGTTCGGCGGTCCCGACACGATTCCCGCCGGCCTGGTCACGCTGCGCCTCGTCAATGTGGGCAAGGAGCCCCATCAGGCCGGGCTGGTCCGGATCGACAGCGGAAAGACCGGCGCCGCGGTGGAGGCGGCGCTCAAGTCACCCGGTCCGCCGCCGGCATGGATGGTGTTCGTGGGCGGCCCCGACGTGGTGCCGCCCGGCGATACCGCGAATGCCACGCAGCCGCTGGCGCCGGGCCGCTACTTCTTAGTCTGCTTCTTTCCCAGTCCCGACGGCAAGCTGCACCTCGACAAAGGGATGTTTCGCTGGCTCGTGGTGCGGGACGCGTCGGTCGCGGCGCCAGAGCCCGAGCCGGCGGGCGACGTGACCGTGACGCTGAACGACTACGGCTTCGAGATCGTCCCACCGCTCGGTCCCGGGACGCACACGCTGCGCGTCGTGAATGCCGGGCCGCAGCTGCACGAGCTGATGCTGCTGGCGCTCACGCCCGGGAAGGGCGTGGCCGACGTCGTGGCGTGGGATCAGGGTGGCATGAAAGGCGTCCCGCCGTCCCGCCCGCTCGGCGGGGTCGTCGGGCTCACGGCCGGGCGGAGCGCGGTGTTCACGGTGACGCTCGCGCCGGGCAGGTACGTGCTGGCCTGCTTCGTGCCCGACGCGACCGACGCGAAGTCCCACGCGGCGCACGGGATGGTGCGGGAGATCAGCGTGAGGTAGGATGGTAGAAGACGCTCTACCGTCCTTTACCGCCTTCTACCGTCCTCTCAGAACAACCACCGCAGCCCCGCCTGCAGCTGGCGCGGGTCGCCCAGCCCCGATCGGATCGTGCCGTCGAAGTCCTTGTAGGGCGTGCCCGTCGCGGGATCCCGGAAATTGTCGGCGTTCGTCACGTTGAATATCTCGATCATGGCCTCGAGCTGGCCTCGTGCGCCGGCCGGGAACGGCCGTGAGATCCGGATGTCCCAGGAGAAGTACGCGTTGTCCTTGCGGATGGTGTTCCGCAGCAGGATGTGTCCATCTCCACAGATGCGCTGCTGCGGGCTCACCGCCCGCACGCCGCTGGGCTGGTTGTTGACGCACGTCTCCGACACCGGCTGGGCCGAGTAGTAGCTGACGCGGTTGTTGAGGTAGAACCCATGGACCTTGGCAAGCAGCCACCCGTTGAAGCGGTGGCGTTGGTCCCGGTCGCTCCAGTTGTACTCCTTGGCGAGCGAGTCCACCTGTGCGTAGCGCAGCGTGAACGGATCGCGCTCGTTGTCGTCGTCGGACTTGTCGAACGAGAGCGTGTAGTTCACGTCGAACTGCAGGTTCGGGTCGAGCACGCGCTTCAGACCTACGGTGACGCCGTTGTAGCGCGACTTGGCACTGCTCTCCACAGTCCATAACGTGCCAATGTCAAACGGACCACCAGTGGCAAGCGATCCGAAGGGATTGCCGAACGCGGCGTCGTTGCGATTGATGAACCGGGTGAGGTGATCTCCGCGGGCGTGCGTATAGCTGATAGACCCGGCCAGGTCCCCTGCGAGCTGGCGCTCATACCCCACGGTGAGATTGATCGTGCGCGGGTTCTGGAAGTGGCGATCGAACACGTACACGTCGGGCACGAACGGCGTGCCGGTCGTGGGAGGCAGCAGGCTGTCGTAGGCCGGGACCGGTATGCCGAAGATGTTCGACCCGAAGCGCGTCTGGCCCAGCGACCCGTTGGTGCTGCGCGCGCTGGCGAGGTTCAAGCCCGGGATGCGGGCATAGTAGATCCCGGCGTTGAGCCGGAGCACCTGACGCCCGTCGGCGTTCGGGTCCCACGCAATGCCGAGCCGCGGCTGCCACATCTTCTTGTCGGATGGGATCGTGCCGTCGGACGGGAACGTGAAGCTTCCCTTCGCGTTCGTCACGGTCGAATCGATCCAGCGTGTGAAATACACTTGCGAGGGAGGTGTGATCGGATCGGGCTCGATCTGCGCCTCCCACCGCAGCCCGTAGTTCAGGGTCAGCTTGGCCGATGGCTTCCAGGTGTCCTGCAGGAACAGGGCGAACTCGTTCTGTACGATTGTCTGCGTGCCCGCCTGCTCCACGGTCGTCGAGCCGACGCCGCCCTGTTGCAAGTACAGGTTTACCGGACCTACCACCGTACTGCCGGGGCAGCTTCCAGTCGTGCTCGGAATCCCGTTGGCGCACTCACGATAGCCCGATCCCAAGGTCACGTAGTTGATGAAGCCCGTGACGCTGTTGAACGCGATCCGCCCGTTGGCAAACCCAACAAAGACCTGTGTGGTCGCCGTGCGGTTCCACTCGCCGCCCAGCTTGAAGAGGTGATTGCCGCGCGAGATGGACACGTTGTCGAGCAGCTGATAGCGCGTGTCGTGATCGTCCCTGATCGGGAGGAAGAACGGCATCCCGAACCGGAAGGCACTGGCGGTGTCCACGTCGGTGTCGTGGAATGGGACGGCGGACCCGAAAATGGACGACACACCGGTTGTATCCCCGAGGTGATTGTTCGCCCCCGTGTAGGGACGCGGCCGGTCTTCACGGGAGAACTGGAACCGCAGCTCGTTGGAGGTGCGGGACGAGAGGAAGGAGACGAGACTACCGTTCACGGCGTTGGAGTAGTCTTTCTCCAAGCCGTTGGCGCTGCGCCCCCAGTTATCCACGTCGAACGTCCCGTTCTCCTGCTGCGACCACGTGTAGTTGTACTTGAGGGACAGATTGTGCCTGTCCGAGAGCCGGAAGTCGAACTTGGCGAGTCCCGCACGGGCGTCGTTGGTACGCGCGATCGGACCGAAATCGGCGGCTAGCTCGGGATAGCGCGTCCCAAGAAACGTCACCAGCGAGTCGTACGCGGGCGTGTGCAACCGGTTCTTCTGCTTGACCTCGTTGTACACCTGCTGGTCATAGGCGAGAAAGAAGAACACCCGGTCGCGCTTGATCGGCCCGCCGAGCGTGAACCCGAACTGGTTCTGGGAAAAGTCGGGCTCGAATTTCTCCACGGCGCCGCTCGCCAGCGTGTGCTGCGGCGTGCCCGAGACGGCGTCGAACTTGCCGAAGTAGTGGAGCGTCCCCTTGAGATCGTTCGTCCCCGACTTGGTGATCACGTTCACAAAGCCGCCGGACGAGCGCCCGAACTCGGCGTTGGCGCCGCCCGCCACCACCACCAGCTCTCGCACGGCGTCCAGGTTGAACGTGAACGCCGGTCGCTGCCCGCCGCGCTGCTCGCCAAAGAACGGATTGTTGAAATCGGCGCCGTCCACCGACACGTTGTTGTGAATACCGCGCTGACCCGCCACGGTCAGCTCGTCGCCGTCCGGGCCCTGCACGATCGCGACGTTGGGCGTCAGCAGCGTCAGATTGAGATAGTTGCGCCCGTTGTTCGGCAGGCCCGTCACCACCTGCGCCGCCAGCGGCGTGGACGACACGGACTTGGTCACGTCTACCACCGGTTGCCGGGCCTCGACCGTGACCGCCGGCAGCGTCACCGCCGCGAGCGCGAGCCGCAGGGCCACCGTTTCGCCCACCCCCAGCGCGATCCCGGTTTGTTTGACCTCCGCGAAGCCCACCGCCCGCGCCGTCGCGTCATAGGTGCCGAGCGGGAGCAGCGTGCCGGCGAAGTTGCCCGCCGCGTCCGTCGTGAGCGTGCGCGTGAAGTTTGTCTGCGTCTCGTGCAGGACGACCTGCGCGTTGGCCACCGGATTGCCGCTCGGATCCGCGACCACGCCGCGGATGATGCCGGTGGTGGCCTGCGACTGGGCGCCGAGCACCGCAGGAGTTCCGAGCAGGGCGAGGGCCGCGCCGACCAGCACGGCCGGCCGGCGCGCGAGGGAGCGGATGCCGCACGTCATGGCCTAGGGTCTCCGGGAGGGGGTGCGCAAGGGCGTGGGTGAATTAGCACCGGAATCGGGAGGCGGCAAGGGGCCTTGACCTCTACCGTCTTCTACCCTCTTCTACCATCCTCTACCGTCCTCTATGCAAAACCCCGACATCGCCCGCCTGTTCGACGAGGTCGCCGACCTCCTCGAGATTCAGGACGCCAACCCGTTCCGGGTCCGGGCGTACCGCAACGCCGCGCGCACCATTCGCGATTTCCCCGAGCCGCTCACCGACCCGGTCCGTGCCGGCACCAAGGACCTGACGGAGATCCCTGGGATCGGCGACGACCTGGCGGAGAAAATCACCGAGATCGTCACGAGCGGCGCATTGCCGCTGCAGCAGCAGCTCGCGCGCAAGCTCCCCGCCGGTCTGCTCGATCTGCTGCGCATCCCGGGGCTCGGCCCCAAGCGCGTGAAGCTGCTCTACAAGAAGCTCAAGGTGAAATCCGCCGCCGACCTGGCGAAGGCGCTCGAGGCGGGCAAGGTCCGGAAGCTCAAGGGATTCGGTCCCAAAATGGAAGAAAAGATGCGGGCCGGCCTCGGCCAGGCGCAGGCGACCGAGCGGCGCATGCTCCTGAACGAGGCGGAAACCCAGGCGACCGCCGTGGTGGCGTACCTCCAGGCCGGCGGCGCTGTGCGCCAGATCGCTGTCGCCGGCAGCTACCGGCGGCGCCGCGAGACGATCGGCGACCTCGACATCCTCGTCACGTCGGACGACGGCGCCCGGGCCATGGAGCGCTTCGTCGGCTACGGCGAAGTCGCGAACGTGGTCTCGAAGGGCGACACCCGCGCCACGGTCAAGCTGCGCGGCGGACTGCAGGTGGACCTGCGCGCCGTGGAGCCCGCGGCGTACGGGGCCGCCCTGCAGTATTTCACGGGATCCAAGGCGCACAACGTCGAGCTCCGCAAGATCGCCCAGGAGCAGGGGTACAAGCTCAACGAGTACGGACTGTTCCAGGGCACCCGCCGGGTCGCGGGCCAGACGGAAGAGGAGATCTACAAGACGCTCGGCCTCGACTGGATGCCTCCCGAGCTGCGCGAGGCACGTGGTGAGATCGCCCTCGCCCGCGAGCATCGCCTGCCGCACCTGGTCGAGCTCGAGGACATCCGCGGCGACCTGCAGATGCATACGTCCGCTACCGACGGCAAAGGCACGTTCGAG
>Ga0209156_10003325_pt1 | contig 12183 bp, 11 predicted proteins | sample GraSoiAngelo_124_FD_185881 | JGI IMG/M metagenome (GOLD analysis project Ga0209156, IMG submission 185881) | Grasslands soil microbial communities from the Angelo Coastal Reserve, California, USA - 14_0927_05_20cm (SPAdes) (version 2) | ecosystem: Environmental > Terrestrial > Soil > Grasslands...
CAATCAAGCGCGCTCTGGCCAATCAGAGCAAGACGATCCGATTGCCGGTGCATCTCGTCGATAAGATCGCGAAGGTGCGTCGCGTCTCGCTGCAGATGAGTGATGAACTCGGCCGCGAACCGACCGACGAGGAACTTGGCGAAGAAATCGGCATCGCCAGCGGAAAGGTTGCACAATTAAAAAGCCTTGGTATTCGCCCGACTTCGCTCGACGCCGCAATTGGGGACGATGACTCGACCGAGTTCAGCGAAATGATTGGCGACGAGGACGCGGAAACACCGTTCGAATTGCTGCGTGACAAGAATTTGCTCCATGAGATGGACGGGCTTCTCGAGGTGCTCGATAAACGCGAGAGGAAAATCATCGCTCAGCGTTTCGGTCTCAATGGTGGAAAGCCGAAGACGCTGGAAGACGTGGGCAAGGATTTCGGGGTGACGCGCGAGCGAATTCGCCAATTGCAGAACATTGCGCTGGCGAAGCTGCGCCGTGCCCTCAGCAAGAAAGAAGACCCGGCCGAACTTCTGGTCACAGCCTAGGAAAATAAATGAGCACAGATACGAAAATACATGGTCCTTTAGTTACCCACATCGCCGTCTGGTTCGCCATGCTCAGTCCGTTGATCGGCATGATCCTCGGACTTCTGGGCGCGTGGTTTTTGAGTCAGCTAACAAGTTAGGCAGGCGGCGCGACAACCTCTCTTGGAAATCATGAACAGAACGATCGAAGCAAACTTTTTCCCAGAGGTCGCCGAACGGCTAAAAAAGGCATGCATCTTGATAATCGATAACAACCGCGACTTTACCTATTCAGCCAAGCGCGCTCTGGAAACGACTGGCCGCTATGTCGTCTGTGAAGAGAACGACGCGAGCAAAGCTCATCAAACAGCCCAGAACCTTAAGCCGGACCTTATCCTCCTCGATATCGCAGTGCCGGAAACGGATGGCGGCGAAGTCGCCGCCCGCATTCAATCCGATCCCGCGTTGCATAGAATACCGATTGTCTTTCTGACGGCTCTTGTGACGAAGGCCGAAGGAAGGCCGGGCCTGCGGATCCAAGGACACCCATTTTTGGCCAAGCCGATCAGTCTCCCCGAGTTGATCGAAGGCATCGAAGAAAATTTGCCGACCCGTGCCACGCTTTGATCGATAGGTGGCTTGAGGGGGTCCCTATTTTATTTCGAATGAGGGATGGGAAAATCCTCCGATCGTGACGTGGCAAGAGATCGGAATGGGATGAGCCTTTGGTATGAAAACAAAGACATTGATCGCTTGCCTGGCCACGGGACTTCTGGCGTTAGGTCAACCAGTGCGAGCCGCCGCTAATCCCTCGCATACCACTTCCTTCGAATCCAGGCATAATCCGCGCCAAACTCATCGGCCCGCGGCCCTTTCCACGCAGAATATTTCCGGCGTGATTCCGCGCGCGATCCGCGGCGGCAATCCACTACAGATGCTCAATCCGCTCGCGCCGACAAAATACGGAACGGCCGAAGAAAATGTCTCGCTCAATCCCGACGTCCCCGGAAAATGGAACGGAATCAACCTCTTCAGCATTTCTTTCTAGCGCATTACTTCTAGCGAATGAGTTGGCCATTCCATCGTGCGACAGCAGCCGCGTTTTTGCTCTCGCGGCTAACAGTGGCCGTGATGGCACTCCTCTTTTCGGAGCCGCGGCCGGCGTGTTCATTTTTCCATCGCGATCTCTTTACCGCTCCCTTGGCCGAATGAACGCTGACCGCCACCGAAACGAGGGTTATGTATTTTCTCTTTACCTTACGTTTTATCCGAGGCTTAATTGTGGGACTCATCCTCAATTTGTCCTCATGAAATTTTCAAACGCGGTTGCGGTGGGTTTCACAATTGTTTTTTCCACCGGTATGGTTTTGCCCCTGCGTGCGGCCGATCCACCATCTGATACTGAGCGGCTGCAAAATCTCGAGAAAGCAGTTCGGCAACCGCAAGAGCGCAATGCCGAGCAATTCGACGAGCTGCTACTGCGCTTACAGGTACTTTTTTGAACTTCCCTAGCGACAGAGTTTTTCAGCAACCACGCGTGCCTCAGCGCACGATGCATGTGTGATGGCCCCTCTTGGTGATTTGCTGTCGAAATGGCCGCTCATCCGGCAGATACGCGAGTACAAAGATGGGACGGGTCTCGAATCGATGTCTGACAAAACGCGCGCGATGCACGCGCGGATTGAGGATGCGCAGGTGGCGCGCTCGGTCTGTCCGTATTGTGGCGTGGGCTGCGGGCAGCTCGTCTACCACAAGGATGGCAAACTGATTTCGATCGAAGGCGATCCGGAGAGTCCGATCAGCCAGGGGAATCTTTGCCCGAAGGGCGCCGCTTCTTATCAATTACTCACCCACAGTCGCCGGGAGACGAAAATGAAATATCGCGCTCCGCGCGCGAAAGAGTGGACGCAAATTTCATTGGATCGCGCGCTGGACATGCTGGCCGATCGTGTTTGGGAATCACGCAAACGCACATTCGTCCACAAAAAGGACGGCATGACCATCAATCACACGACCGCGATCTGTCATCTCGGCGGCGCCACGCTCGATATCGAAGAAAACTATCTTATCCGAAAACTTTTCACTCTCGGCCTGGGGATGGTCTGCATATCCAACCAGGCGCGGATATGACATAGCAGCACGGTGCCCGGTCTGGGCACCTCCTTCGGCCGGGGCGGAGCTACGACCGCGCAACAAGATCTGGCCAATGCTGATTGCATTTTAATCGAAGGCTCATCCATGGCTGAAGCACACCCAGTGGGTTTTCGCTGGGTCATGAAAGCAAAAGAGCGCGGCGCGACCATTATTCATGTCGATCCGAGATTTTCGCGCACCAGTGCGCTGGCCGACATCTGGGTGCCGATCCGCGCCGGTGGAGACATCGCGTTTCTGGGCGGACTCGTCAGGCATATTATCGAGAACAATCTTTTCTTCCGCGATTATGTGGTGCACTTCACCAATGCCTCCTGCATTTTGCGCGAAGATTTCCGCGACACGGACGAAGGCGCGACCGGCTTTTTCTCCGGCTGGAACGAACAGCAACGCACCTACGACAAGGAGAGCTGGCTCTACCAAGGCGACGGGCTGAGTTTTCCCGAACGGGATCCGACCCTGCAACATCCGCGCTGCGTTTTTCAAATGCTGCGGCGCCATTTTTCTCGCTACACCCCCGAAATGGTGGAAAAAATTTGCGGCATTTCTCCCAAGCTGTTTCAGAAAGTGGCGGACGCACTCGCCGCCGCCTCAGGACCCGATAAGACCGCAGCGATTTGTTACGCCGTCGGTTGGACCCAGCAGTCCAAAGGCGTTCAGATTATTCGCACCGCATCGATCCTCCAACTTCTGCTCGGCAATATCGGGAGACCGGGAGGTGGGATTCTGGCGCTGCGCGGTCACGCCTCGATCCAAGGGTCGACCGATGTTCCAACTCTCTACGATATTCTACCCGGCTACCTGCCGATGCCGCGCGGTGATGGCACCGAAGCGACGCTTCGTGATTATTTGGCCAAGCAAACAAAGCCAACCGGTCTCTGGCACAATATGCCCGCTTATTTCATCAGCGTCCTCAAGGCCTACTACGGGAAAAACGCGACTGCGGAAAATGACTTTGGCTACGATTGGGTTCCGAAAGTCACGGGCAATCACTCGTTCTTTGAATATCTCTACGACATGGCTGACGGCAAAATGGAAGGCATGTTTATCATGGGCCAGAATCCGGCCGTGGCGGCGCCAAACTCCCGCTTTGAGCGAATAGCGCTGTCCAAGCTAAAATGGCTCGTCATTCGCGATATGGTGGAGATCGAATCAGCATCGTTTTGGTCCGATTCACCGGAGATTGAGCGCGGAGAATTGAAATCGGAGGAGATCGAAACTGAAGTCTTCTTTTTCCCATCGGCTGGTCACGCAGAGAACGACGGCACATTCACGAACACACAGCGGCTTCTGCAGTGGCGTCAGACAGCGGTTAAGCCTCCGGGAGATTGTCGATCGGACGAGTGGTTCATGCACCAGCTGGCGGTGCGTTTGATCGCTAAAGCAAAGGAATCGACGGATCCCATCGACGAACCTTTGCGCGCTCTCGATTGGTGGTACCCAGAAGATGAAACCGGCATGCCGCACACGGAAGCGGTGCTGGCCGAGATCAACGGGTGGCACACTGATCCTGCAGTCAAGATCGCTGGCGCAGAAAAAACTGAAGGAGTGATATTCGGCGTCGATCGCGAAGGCAACCCCCATCATGGTCCGCAGGTGGCCGGCTACAGCGAATTGAAGGCCGATGGATCAACGGCATGCGGTTGTTGGATTTACTCGGGCGTTTTTAATCGCGACGGGCTAAACAAGGCGAACGCGCGTCAGTCCAAAGATTATCTTGGACATGGGTGGGGCTTCTCCTGGCCCAGCGATCGGCGTATCATATATAATAGAGCAAGCGCCAGTCCGACCGGGGAGCCTTGGAGCGATCGCAAGAAACTGGTCTGGTGGGACCAGGCTCAGAGCAAATGGACCGGCGGCGATGTCCCCGATTTTCCGGTTGCAAAATCGCCGGATTATCGACCGACGCGACAGGAGAAAGGATTAGACGCGATTCCGGGCGACGCGCCCTTCATCTTGCACGAGGACGGACTCGGCTGGATTTACGTGCCGAAAGGTTTGCAGGACGGTCCATTCCCGACGCACTACGAGCCGCTCGAATCACCGGTGCGCAATTTCCTTTATTCGCGCGACACCGACCCGGTAGTCAATTGGTTTACCCGGCCGGAGAACCGTTTTGCTCCGCCCGGCGACCCGCGGTTTCCCTTTGTACTGACCACCTATCGGTTAACCGAGCATCATACCGCCGGCGGGATGTCGCGCTTCCTGAGCCATCTCGCGGAATTGCAGCCGGAAATGTTCGCCGAGATTTCGCCGGAGCTGGCCACTGAGCTCAAGATCAGGAATACCGATTATGTTTGCATCGTTACATTGCGTGGCGCGATTGAAGTGCGTGCGCTCGTCAGTCGCCGGGCTCGACCGCTTCAGATCGATGGAAAAACTGTCCATCAAATTGCCCTGCCATTTCATTGGGGTAGCGCCGGGAACGTGCGCGGCGGCGCCGCCAACGATCTGATTCCCATTTCTGGTGAGCCAAACGTGACGATCATGGAAACCAAGGCACTTGCTTGCAATATCGTGCCTGGCCGGTTGCCTCGGGGCCCCGCCTTCGAAGATTGGCTGGACAAATATGTGCCACGAGGTGGTCCGCCCAACCTGCATCCGGAACAACCACCGCCCGGCGCACCACCAGAAGGAAAAATAGCGGCTGGTCAGAGTCACGAATCTCCAACTAGACAAAACACATCATGATTGGAGAAGGGATTCAAAGCTCTAATCAACGCCGGCATTCCTTCGTGAAAGATCACGTCGAGGTCGGCTTCTTCACCGATCCGAGCGTCTGCATCGGGTGCAAGGCCTGCGAAGTGGCGTGCAAAGAATGGAATCATGTGCCGGACGATGGTTTTAACTGGTCGGGAAATTCTTACGACAACACTGGACATCTCGGCGCCTCGACCTGGCGCCACGTCATGTTCCTGGAGCAGGATCGCCAGAAAGGAAATCAGATTGTCGGCTCGCGTTCGCTGGACAAGGGCGATGGGGAAGATCCGTTTCGCTGGGTTTTCTTGTCGGACGTTTGTAAGCATTGCGAAGAGGCCGGCTGTCTTGAAGCGTGTCCGACTGGATCGATCGTCCGCACTGAAGTTGGCTCGGTGCTGGTGCAAAACGATGTCTGCAATGGCTGCGGCTACTGCGTCGTTTCGTGTCCATTCGGCGTGATCGATCGCCGCCCTGAACCGCTGCCCGATGCGGGCGGTGCGTTCAAGTGCACTTTCTGTTATGATCGGCAAAAGAGCGGGCTCGTGCCCGCCTGCGCTAAAGTTTGTCCAACCGAATCGATCGTGTTTGGCCGCCTCGATGATTTACGCGCGCGAGGTACGGCGCGCGTGCAGCAATTACAACAAAGTGGTTACAACGACGCGCAACTTTACGATCCGACGGAAACTTCCGTGCGCGGCATTCACGCTTTCTTTTTGATTCTCGGCGAACCGGAAGCCTACGGACTTCCGCCGAAGCCGCAGGTTCCAACGATCTATTTGAAATCGGCATGGACTTCGGCGTTCGCGACAGCGATCGCATCGATCATCGCGACGCTAGCAGCATTCGCATTTTTCTCATGACGACTAGTTCGCCATCTGAAAAGCGACTCGAAGAGTTGCGCGAGCAAGCGTGGAAGGATGGCGTCGTTCCGGGCAAAGGTGTTGATGTTGCCGGTGGCCCAATTCCGCGCAAACCCGGTTACTACGGTCAGCCCGTGGTCAGACCGCCGGTTTGGACGTGGGAAGTTCCGCTCTACTTCTTCATGGGCGGAATCGCCGGGATGTCGGCGGTTATCGCAAGCGGAGCAATCATTTTTCACCATGTCGATCTTGCGGGCGCGGCCATGTGGCTCGCGGCCATCGCTGGAGCGGTCCTTTCACCTATTCTGCTCATCATGGATCTCGGTCGGCCGCATCTCTTTCTTAATATGCTGCGGGTTTTCAAACATCGATCGGCCATGTCGATGGGCGCCTGGATTCTTAGCGCGTTCGGCGCTTGCGCTGTTCCAGGTTTGCTTGCGCTTGAACTGCACGCTCATCAAATCTTCGGCGGGACACTCGATCAACTCCTGCGCCTCGCGGCCGGCCTCTTCATTTTTGGCTCGGCCATCTTCGGAACTTTGCTCGCGACCTATACTGGCGTGCTGATTGGGGCAACCGCCATTCCCGCGTGGTTCTCGCATCGCACGCTGCTACCGATTCATTTCGGGACCGCAGGATTGGGATCGGCAGCGGGATTATTGGAATTGCTCGGGCATCGAATCGCCGCGCTCAACTTCCTCGGATACTACGCGGCCGGGGTTGAGTCGGCGCTGCTCATCTGGCTCAGCCTCGATAAACAGGGCGCGGCCAATCGAGCGATACACGAGCACGGCTCAGGCTGGCTGATTCGCATCGGCGAGGTTTTGAACGGCCCACTCGCAATCGTTCTCCGGCTGTTCGGCCTCATTCCATTCGCGGCGCTTTCATTTCTAATCGGCGCACTGGTCAGCCGCTTCGGCTGGATTTGGGTGGGCAAAGTTTCCGGCTCCGATCCGGAAGCAGTCTTCGCTTCGCAGCGCTGACCTTCAGCTTGGTTTCGCCAGAACTCTCTTGTCAGCGACTCTTCGAGTAACGCCGTCGCGATCGAGACGCTCGAGAAATGGAATGATTACACGGCGACTGGTGCCGAGGAGTTGGCGTAAGTCGGAGGCGGTGCTGGAATTGTTTTTGCGCAGAAAGTCGACAATCGTATCGCGCATTTTCACAAACTCCTCTGTCGCGAGCACGACCTCAGGACTTAGTTCCACCAGTTCGCCGCGATCTCGGAGAAAACGAAACGCCTGCTGCGATGTCGCATCGGGAGCGAGCTCGGCAGACGAAGGCGGTTTGTTGGCCGCGAGTGCGGCGCGAATTTTCCCAGCGGCACTCTGAAGTTGCAACGGCAAAGTCGGACGATGCGTAGCGCGAGCGATCGCTTCGCCGGTTCGGACAAAACCGGTGCGGCACAATTCAGAAGCGAGCACGTCGAAAATTTCCGGGAGCGGTAACTCGCGGGCGAACGCCTGCCGAAGTTCTGAGAGCGCGATACCCGCGTGATTCGGATGCGCCTTATGCTCGACGTCAATTATCGCTTCGGCCTTTCGCAAAACTTCATTCCACCACTTTGCATCAATCACGAGGTCACCGCGTTCAATCACGTTCGCGCTCTTAATCGACTGAGCGATTTCGTCTGCACCAAATGATGATTTTGCGAGCAGCGCGTTGCGCTTCACCGCGCGATCGCGCGTGATCTCCGTCGCGGCAAAAACTCCTGCGTCGCGCGTCGCCTGGGCGCGCTTGGCGAGAAATTCACGCTGAGCTGCGCTCCGAAAATTTCGCATGCTCGCGTCCGGATCCAACACAACGCCGCCGCCGAGGGTGTTCTGCTCAGAAGCATCGCGAATCACGAAACGATCGCCGGCGAAAATAAACGCCGGCGCTTCAAAACGTATTTGCGCAATGGCAGTTTCGCCCGCGCGCAACTCTTCGCTGCTTTGGAAAAAAACACGCGCACCAAAGTTGGCACTGCCATGGTGCACTCGCACGGCGGCGCCATGTTTGATCGACCTCGTCTTCGGGGGCAGGCGCGGAGAGCGAGACAATATCACGTCCGCAACCAGACTCGCCTCGCCGAATTCACTCAGCGTGATAACATCGCCGCGCCAAACACCGGGAGTGTTCTTCTCTCGCGCTACGGCTACATCCGGCAGACTCAACGCCGTGCGCGCGCCGGGGCCGATCTGTTCAACTTCGCGATTGTGATTTTGAATCGCGCGAATCCGCGCTGGAATCTTCGCCGGTTGAACGACCACGGCTTGCCCGCGCCACAGCGTTCCGCCCACAAGCGTGCCGGTCACGATGGTTCCGATCCCGCGCAAGATGAACGCGCGATCGACCGCGAGTCGCGGTTTGCCGATATCGCGCTGCGGGACGAGCGCGTTGAATTCGCGCGCGAGTCGCACTTTCAATTCCTCGATACCGCTCTCAGTTGTGATCGATGTCCGAACAATTGCCGCATCCTCGAATGGCGTATCGCGGAGTTGCACGCGAACCTTTTCCTCCGTCGCATCTGCCGCTTCAACGAGGTCAATTTTCGTGAGCGCGACGACGATGCGTCGCACCCCGAGATAAATCAAAATCTGCAGATGTTCTTCTGTCTGCGGCATCCAGCCGTCATCAGCTGCGACAACGAGGAGCGCCAGGTCGATCGAGCCGACGCCCGCGACCATGTTCTTGACGAAATCCTCGTGCCCCGGCACGTCCACGATCCCGACGCAGAGCAGCGCATTCGGCGTGTACAGCTCAAGTTGCGCAAAACCGAGCTCAATTGTGATGCCGCGTAGCTTTTCTTCGGGGAGGCGATCCGGATCGGTGCCAGTGAGCGCACGCACCAGCGCGCTCTTGCCGTGATCAACATGCCCGGCCGTCGCGAGGATGAACCGTTTCAACTTCATTGCCTGGCAGAACGCAATGCGCTTACAACCTGCGCGTCCTGTCGCGGAAAAATTGTGCGCAGATCGAGTTTGAATTTTCCACCTGCGACGTAGCCGATGATCGGAGGCGAGCCGCGCCGGAGCGTGGCTGCAAAATCCTCAACCGAGACTTTGTCCGGTAGCAGATCAAGCGCGACAGAGGAAATGACAGCGCGCGGCAAACTACCACCGCCAACTTGTGCCTTGCCTTCGCCGATCGAACTGCGCAGGGGCAGATCGCGAATTTGAGAGAGCAAAGCTTCGGCGCGAACCCGCAATTCGTCATAGGTAATATCGAGCATCGCAAGCACGGGCAGTTCGCCGCTCTTCCCGGCTAAGTAAAGATCAACCGTGGTTTGCAGTGCGGTCAGAATGAGTTTGTCGCAGCGCAGCGCGCGGAAAAACGGTTCGCACTTGAGCGCCGCGATGTGGCGCCGTTTTCCAGCGATGATCCCGGCTTGCGGACCGCTCAACAATTTGTCGCCGCTGAAGCAAACGAGATCGACCCCGCTTCTCAACGTTTCGTTAGGCGTGGGTTCGTGTTCCAGTGCGCCGAGCTTTTCTGTCGCGACGATCGCGCCGCTGCCGAGATCTTCGACAAATGGAATCCGTTTTGTGCGGGCAAGTTTCGCCAGTGTTTCCGTGCTCGGAGATTCAACAAATCCGCCCATGAAGAAATTGCTGCGATGCACTTTTAGAATCAGGGCGGCATCGGGCCCGAGCGCCCGCGCGTAATCATTGACAGAAGTTTTGTTCGTGGTGCCGACTTCGCGCAGCTTCGCGCCACTGGCTTCGAGAATTTCCGGGATGCGGAAACCGCCGCCAATCTGGATCAGTTCGCCGCGCGAGATGACCACTTCCTTTTTCTTCGCGGTGAAATGCCGGAGGATGAGGATGAGCGCAGCGGCGCAATTGTTCACCGCGGTCGTTGCCTCGGCGCCGCAGAGCAGCGCGAGATTGCGCTCGAGGTAAGTCGCCCGATGGCCGCGTTCGCCGCTCGTTAGATCGTATTCGAGGTTATTGTAATTCGCGGCGACCGCACTGAGCGATTCGATCAGCGCACGGCCGAGCGGCGCGCGGCCGAAGTTTGTGTGAATGACAATACCGGTGCCATTGATGACCGGTTGAATTTTCGCGAGCTGCAACGCGTCGATGGCCGCGCGAACGCGGCTCATAACGCCGCTGAAGTTGGGGATCTTCTTCTCTGTCCGCAGCAACCCGAGTTCGTGTCGAACGACGTCAACGACAACGCGGCGCGGCAGATCGCAGCCGCCGATTTCACCGACCACTTTGTCAACGGAAGGAATTTTCCGCAGCGACGCCGTTGCAATGGCTGGTTTCATAAGAAGTATTAGCCGCCGACCGATTGCGCAGCCCTCATCCTAACCTTCTCCGCCGGGGACAAGGGAACCACCTCGCCCTTGTGGGTGTTTAGCGCTCTCTTTCGGCACCGGAGCGCGCTGAAACGGTTTCCTTTCCTCCTCGATCGAGGAGAGGGCGAGGGTGAGGAGTCGAAACAGGTGATCCCATCCCTGGAATGAGCCGACCCTCGAAGAAGAAATCCCTCACCTTCATCCTCTCCCTTTGGCAAAGGGAGAGGCAAAAGCATCCCGCGGGGGTGAGGGCGCGAGAATGTGGCAACCGCTTTTAATCGATCATGCATATGCGCGTTCTGCTGGAGCGAATGACTTGGCCGATAATCGCCGCGCAGGCGGTGCGGTTCTTTTTCAAAACAGCTTCCACTTTTCGCAATCGTGTCGGCGGAACACAGAGCAGCAAGCCGCCACTCGTCTGTGCGTCGGCAAGCAGGAGGCGCAGCGACTCGGGCGTGTTGCTCCATTCCACAATGGCATTTGCTGTTTCGAGATTTTGCCGTGTCCCGCCCGGAACACAGTCTTGCGCGATGAGCGCGAGAACTTCCCGGCTAATCAACGGTACTTTCGCGGCAACAATTTCTGCACCGACGCCACTGGCGCGGCACATCGATGCGAGATGTCCGAGCAAACCAAAGCCGGTCACATCAACAGCCGCGCCAATCAAGCCAAGCTCAGCCAACTCCGCTCCAACGATGTTCAGCTGGCACATGAGCGTGATGGATTTCTTCGTTAGCGTAGCACTCGTTAGTCCGCGTTTGATCCCAGTCGTTGCGATCCCGGTTCCGAGAGGCTTCGTCAGAAGAAGCAGATCGCCGGCGCGGGCGCGCGAATTCGTCAGCATGCGTTTTGGCGAGACGATTCCAGTGACGGAGAGTCCATAAATCGGCTCGGGATTGCGAATGGTGTGCCCGCCGATTATTGCGCAGCCTGCCTCTTTTGCCTTCGCCGTGCTGCCGCGAAGGATCTCCGTAATCACCTCGTTCGGGACGAGATCAGTCGGGATTCCCATGATGTTCAACGCCGTGAGCGGGCGGCCGCCCATTGCGTAAATGTCGGAGATCGCATTGGTGGCGGCGATTTGACCGTAGCAAAACGGGTCGTCCACGATGGGCGTGAAGAAGTCCACCGTTTGCACCAGTGCGCGATCTCTCGTTAGGCGATAGACGCCGGCGTCGTCCGCGCTGACGGAACCGACGAGCACGTTCGGATCGCGCACTTTTGGTAGCTGCCGCAAAACTTGCGACAGGGCCTTTTGGCTCAACTTCGATGCTCACCCGGCGCAGGATGAGAGCGACGTGAGCTTGCGAAGTTGCTCGCGCGACATGTGATCACCTCCTTTCCACTCGTTAGGCAACAGATAAAAGGTGGGCGGAGAGGATAGGAATCGAACCTACCCCGATCCGGCAGCTGCCGGACCGACAACGGTTTTGAAGACCGCGAGGGCCACCAGGCACCCTTCACTCTCCGGCAGAAGAAAAACGTCCAACGCCCAAGGCCCAACTTCGAACGTTCAAATGAAGAAGAAGCGAAAGCGCTACGGAGATTACTTATGCGCTCTGATCTGCGCGGCAATCGCGTCGAAATCGGGCCACTCGCCGGTCTCGAGTTTGGAGTAGATGAGTTCACCGTTGACGCGAATTTCGAAGGCACCGCCGCCGGACGCGATCAA
>Ga0209156_10003333_pt1 | contig 12166 bp, 14 predicted proteins | sample GraSoiAngelo_124_FD_185881 | JGI IMG/M metagenome (GOLD analysis project Ga0209156, IMG submission 185881) | Grasslands soil microbial communities from the Angelo Coastal Reserve, California, USA - 14_0927_05_20cm (SPAdes) (version 2) | ecosystem: Environmental > Terrestrial > Soil > Grasslands...
GCGTAAACCTCACCCTCAAGACACGAGCCACCACAGTCGCATAACGTCGTCACGGTCGTGATCGTGGTAGTCGTAGTCGTAGTGGTAGCCGGAAGCTCGCTCACCACGTCGGAGACGAATCGGTCCACCTTGTCCTCGATTACTGCGTCGTCTCCTGCTGTAACGCACCCGCCGCCCTTGCTTGCCTTCGCTTCGGCGTTCGCGAATGCCGCGGTGAACTGCGCGTCGGCCTTGTCGAGGCAGAGCTGGCTGACCGGAACCCCCGCAGCCGCAGCCTTCGCATAGCATAGCGCCCTCGCGTGGGCTTTCTTGCCGGCCGCCTTGATCTTGGCGGCCGCACATCGTTGCGCCGTCGCTTCAGGCGGGCGCGAGCCCGCCACTCCATCCCCCGCGCAGACGTAGACTATGGCGGCGAGGCCGAGCGGCAGCAGGGCATCTCGTACGGTGCCCATGGAGGGCTCACGCGTAGCGCAGCAACCAGGAAGGCGTCAAGGCGATGGCCAAGCCGGCGCGCGGCGCCGTCGGCTCGCCATCGGCGGCCCCTCGACGTGGAACGGGGGACGGAGCAGCGGACACTGGGGAGTCCTAGACGCGAGACTTGCTGGGACGGTTCTGGGACGGTCAGACGGTGCGCGACCGTTCGCGACCGTCTGCGGGGCAGGAGTGGAGCCCTCGATTTCTTGCATGCTTGCGCACGGTCGAGGACGGTGGCGTCCTCCCGTGCTTCGCATGGCATTCAAGAGGTCGAGGGTTCGACTCCCTTCGGCTCCACTCTGCCATGCGCGCCCCGGCTTGAAGGCGGGGGTGCTGCGGGCTGCGATCACCGCTCCAGATCTTGCAGCCGCGTCCAGCCCTTGCGTTCGGCGCGCTTCCTCGCACGGTCGTAGAGCGTCCAGAACCGCTTGTTCTGAGAGAGCGCGAGGACTTCGAGGTCGGTGTCCTCGGTCACGGGCATCAGCACGGCACAGGGGCGGCCGTTCTTCGTGATGACGACAGACCCTTCGTCCGGCAGCGTGCCAACGATCCGATTGAGCTGCGCCTTCACCTGGCGGATGTTCTCTATCCTCATAGGATGAACCTCTTCCCCTCGATCACGAGGCTGCTCCCCCTCTTCTTCCCGATCAGCACGACTTGGACCACTCTCCCGGCGACGCGATAGAACACGCGGACGTCTCCGATCCGAAACTCGAACTCGGCTGCCTCCGACGGTCGCCGGAGGCGAAAGCGGTTTCTCGACTCCACAAGTGCGTCATCGTTCGCGAGGCTCGCTTCCATGGCATCCCGGACCCTCGCCCGCTCGGCTGCCCTGAGTTTGCGGAACTGCCGGACGGCGTCCGGGGACAGGACCACGGTGCGCCGCACCCGGGCATCGTAGTCTCAATTGAGACTACGAGGCAAGCGGAGGGCTCAGGCCGAAAAGACGGCCGAAACATGAGCGGACGGAAGGGTTTCCGTCGGCTGTGGACATGCTCCCGCGCGGCGGGCTACACGTCGGCCGATGCCGGGCGGCGGCGCGTTCGTCGAGGATCTGCGGGCGCTGATCGACGCCGGCCGCGCCTTCGGGCGCCATCCGCTCTGGCTCCGCATTGCGGAGGGGCAACTGCCCCGGGCCGCCCTCGGCCCCTTCGTCGTGCAGTTCTTCCTCCAGGTCCGCGAGTTCCCGCGCGCCGTGAGCGCGCTGCACTCGAGCTGTCCGGATCTCCAGGAGCGGATCGAGCTCGCGGAGAGCCTCTACGAGGAAGAGACCGGCCGCATCTCCGGCTGCAACGTCTCCCACCCCGAGCTCTTCATTCGCTTCGGCGAGGGCGTCGGCGTGCCGCGCGACGCGATGGTGAACGGGGTACCGTTCGCAACGACGGCGGCCCTCATCGACTGGTTCGAGAGGTCGACCAGGGAGCACCCGTTCATCGAGGGCGCCGCGGCGACCAACCTCGCCGCGGAAGGGCAGGTGCCCGGCGCGTTCGGCCCATTCGCGCGGGCACTCGAGCGGCATTACGGATGCACGCGCGCGCAGGTGGCCTTCTGGGACGTGCACGAGCAGGCGGACCGCGAGCACAGCGCGATCGGCGACCACATCGTCATCCGCCTCGCGACCACCCCCGAGCTTCAGGCGGGGGTGCGGCGGGCCGTCGCGCGCTCGCTCGAGCTGTGGTGGCGGTTCTTCGACGGCATCGCCGACGCGGCCTGACATCGCCGCCGGCGCGGGTACGAAGGAATGGGTGACGGTTACGCGCGCTTCTCGACGAGAAACGCGACCCCCGTGTGGCTGAAGCGGAGCTCCCCGTTCTCGACGCGAACCTGGAGGCCCGCGCGGTCTCCCTCGATCGCGTCGCGCATTTTCCGTTCGATTTCCGCGACGCGTTCCGGGGGCGGACCGCCGTGCGAGATCCACTCGGCGACCGAATAGTCGATGGTCGCACGGCCCTTGAACGCGACGGTGAGACGGAGCCGCGCGAACAGGAGCTCGAACTCGGATTCACTGAGAGCGCGCACGTGCGTCGGGTCGCACAGACGCTCGATCTCGTTGTGCAGTGCGGCCTTGTCGGTGTCCTCCGAGGAGACCTGATCGGCGATCAAGAAGCGAGCGCGTGGCCGGGTCACGCGGATCATCTCCCGGACCACGACCTCCGGACGCGGAAAATGGTGCACGGCGGCGCGACAGGCCGCGACGTCGAACGATGCGTCGGCGAGCGGCATCCGTTCCACGTCGCCGAGCACGAAGTGAACGTTCTTCAATCCTCGTCGCGACGCTTCATCCCGCGCGTGGCCGAGGAAGATGTCCGTCCCGTCGACGCCGATCGCTTCGCACGAGCATTCGGCGAAGGCCATGGTGAGAAAGGCCGGCCCGCAGGCGACGTCGAGCACCCGCTCGCCGGCCGCCGGACGGGAGACCGCGACGAGCCGCCGGAGCGCTTCCCGGTCGCTGACCGAGGCCATCTGCTCGTAGGCCGTGGCCTGGCGGCGGAATTGTTCCTGAATGCGCACGAGGTCGGGATTCGTCGCCATGGGAAAGCGCCCTACTCGAAGACGATCAGGCTGCGCGCCGCCGTCCCGTGCCGCATCGCCTCGAAGGCGTCGTTCACGCGCTCGAGCGGCAGGCGGGCCGAGATCATCTCGTCGAGACGGAGCTGCCCGCTCCGATAGAGCTCGACGTAGCGGGGCATGTCCGTGCGGAAGCGGTTCGAGCCCATCATGCAGCCGAGGATCGTCTTCTCGCGGAGCACGATGTCCGCGCCCGGCAGCTCGACGTTCGTGCCCGCCGGCACGACGCCGATCATGACGATCGTCCCGCCCTTGCGCGTCATGCGCACCGCCTGGCGGACCGTCGCCGGGAGCCCGATCGCCTCGAAGGCGTAGTCGACGCCGCCCGAGGTCATCTCGACGACGCGCGGTACGGGGTTCCCGTCCGCGGCGTTCACCCCGTCGGTGGCTCCGAGACGCACCGCGAGCTCGAGCTTCCAGGCGACGGTGTCGACCGCGACGATGCGCCCGGCGCCCGCGATCCGACAGCCCTGGACGACGGAAAGTCCGATGCCGCCGCAGCCGATGACCGCCACGGTCCGTGCGGCCTGCACCCGCGCCGTGTTGAAGACGGCGCCGAGGCCGGTCGTCACGCCGCAGCCGATCAGCGCCACCCGGTCGAGCGGGACGTCGGGACGGATCCGGACGAGCGCGTTCTCGTGTACCAACATGCGCTCGGCGAAGGCGCTCAGATGCACGAACTGCGCGATCCGCTCGCCGTCCTTCGCGAGACGGGGCGGGTCGTCCGGGCGGCGCATCGTCGCCTCGCCCTCGCAGAGATTCGGGCGCCCGGCCACGCAGTACTCGCACGTGCCGCAGAAGGCCGAGAGGCAGCCGATCACGTGGTCGCCGGGCGCCACGTGTCGCACCTCGCTCCCGACGGCTTCGACGACGCCCGCGGGCTCGTGGCCGAGGACCGTCGGGAGCGGGTTCGGGAGCGATCCTTCGAGGACGTGGAGGTCGCTGTGGCAGACGCCCGTGGCGGCGGTCCGGACGAGGACCTCGCGCGGTCCCGGCGTGTCGATCCGGATCTCCTCGATCCGGAGGGGCCCGCCGACCGCGCGCATGACGGCCGCCTTCATCTCGGCTCCCACTCGAGCGGCAGCGCCTCGAGCCCGCGGAGGAAGAGCATCGGCTTCCAGCGCGGCGCCCCGGGGGCGAGCGCGAGATGCGGCAAGCGCCGGAGCACGGTGTCGAGGACGACGCGCGCCTCGAGGCGCGCGAGCCACGCGCCGAGGCAGAAGTGGATCCCCCAGGCGAAGGCCAGGTGGCGCTCGGGTTGCCGGCGTACGTCGAGCGTGTCGGGGTCGGGAAACTGCCGCGGGTCGCGGTTGGCCGACGCGATGAAGGGGACCACCATGTCGCCGCGCCGAATCGTCCGACCGCACCAGGGGACGTCCTCGGTCGCGATCTTCACGGTGGCCGGCACCGGGCCGTCGTAGCGCAGAAGCTCCTCGACGGCGCTGTGGAGAAGCGAGGGGTCGGCGCGCAGGAGCGCCGCCTGCGCGGGGTGCCGGAGCAGATGGTAGAGGCCGTTCCCGAGGAGGTTCGTCGTCGTCTCGTGTCCCGCGAACAACAAGAGGACGCAGTTCGCGACCACCTCGTCGCGGGTCAGGTGCTCGCCCTCGTGCTCGGCGCGCAGCATGAGACTCATCAGGTCGTCACGCGGGCGGCGCTCGCGCTCGCGGAGGAGCGCATGGAAGTAGTCGACCAGCGCCGCGACGCCGGCACTGGCCTCCTCGAAGTTGTCGCGCTCGTCGACCGCGCCGCCGAGGTACGACGCGAGCCGATCGGACCACGTCTTGATCGGCTCGAGGTCCTCCTCCGGCGCGCCCATGAGTCCCGCAATGATCATCGCCGGGAGGGGAAAGGCGAGCTCCCGGATGAAGTCCATCGCGCCGCGGGCGACGACGCGGTCGAGGAGCGCGTCGACGGTTCGCTGGACGCGGTCGCGAGTCGATTCGAGCTGCCTCGGCGTGAAGGAGCTCTGGAGGAGCCCCCGCAGGCGGTCGTGGTCCGGCGGGTCCCGGAACACGAGCCAGCGTCCCAGGACCTCGGCGACCGCCCGCACCGCGGGGCGCTGGCTCGCGTATCGCTCGTCGATCTTGCGGAAGCGATCGGAAGCGAAGGTCTCGGGGCGGTTGAAGACGTCGACGACGTCGTCGTAGCGCGTGACCGCCCAGGAGTTGAGGGTCTCGCTCCAGTGCACCGGGTCGTGGTCCCGGAGCCAGGCGAAGACCGGAAACGGGTCCTGGACATTCCGCCAGGCCTTGAGGTCGACGTCCGGCCCGCCGCTCGTCTCCTGCACCTCGCGGACTCTAACCCGCGCCGGGCCCGTCCCTCAAACGCCCGCTACTGGTGTCGCTTCGCTCCGTACCCGCCACCCTTCATTTCGACGAGGATCACGTCGAGCGGCTTGTCGCCGACGTTCTCGGGAAGGTGGGTCTCTGCCGCCATCCACAGCGCCTGTCCCGCCTTCCCGTGCCGCTCGACGGTCTTTCCGTCCGGCATGGTGAACTTCGCATCCTGATCCGACAGGAAGACGGCGACACCGGCGGGATGGTGGTGCATGACGGACTTCTCGTGCGGGCCGTACTGGATGTGCAGCACCCGCACCTGCGCGTTCTCGAACTCCACGCGGTAGTGCTTCGGATCGACCTTCACGGGATCCTGCGCGACGACCACCGACGCCAGGCAGACGAGTCCGATCGTGAGCGAGGTGCGCGTCATGTGCCCCTCCTTTCGGCACGGCAGCTACTCCACGACCAACTTGCGGTCAACGTAGCCACGCACCCGGGCATCGGCCGTGGTGGTCGCTTGCGGGGGCTGAGGCCCGCACCGACGAAGCCGTGACGCGGCGCCACGCCGCGTGCGGGCGGGACCGCCGGCTGTTCCGGCACGCCGGGCGCGACTCGGGTGGCATGGTCGTAGCTTCCTAACGTCCCTCAGGAGGTTCCCATGCGAAATGCCACAGGGCTGTTCGTGCTCGTAGGTTGTCTTGCCGTCTCCCCCGGCGCGGAGGCGAAAGGACGTCCCGCGCCCGTCACCTGCCCGACGGACGTTGCGGCGGCCCTCGCCGAGACGTGTTCGTGCGCCGGGAAGACGCTTTCCAACGCCTCAGTTCAGCCGTGGAAGAACCACGGGCAGTACGTGAGCTGCGTCGTCCGCTACCGGAACGCGCTCCGCAAGGCGGGCTGCTTCACCGACGACTCGGTCCGCCGCACTTTTGCCCGCTGCGCCGCCCGGTCGACCTGCGGGAAGGCCGACGCGGTGATCTGCTGCTTCAGCGACGCGGGGAAGTGCAGCGATCCAACCCCGGGCGACGGGACGGTCGCAGGCACCTGCTCGAATGACCCCGCGAAGGCGTGCGACGCGAGCGCGGACTGCACCAAGGTGCGCGCTCAGACGGCCCACGACGAGGCGAGCTGCGTCGGCGCCGGGGGCGTGAGCGGAGGCGCCGGAAGCGTCTGCGGCGCGTGTACGACGACCACGACGACGAGCACCACGACGACGACAACCACGGTGCCGTAACGGATCGCCGCGGCGGGCCGGGCGCGCTATGCGGCCCGCCGCGACGCCTCGCTCACGCGGGGCGACTCTGGTCTCCGGGCCGTGAGAGAAACGAAGATGGCGGCCAGGGCCAGCCCCTTGGCGGTGTAGGCGACGGCCGAGGTCACGGCCGCGCCCATCAAACCGTAGCGTGTGATGAGGGTCAGGTCGCCGGCCAGGGTGATGACCAGGCCCACCACCGCGGCATACGCGTTGAACTCCGGCCGGCCGGTACCGACGTTGAACCCGTTCAACACACCGTCGACACCGAAGGCAACCAGGCCCACGAGGAGGATACGGCATGCCGGAATGGCGGCGGCGAAATCGGGACCGAAGAGCCGATCGATGATGATTCCGGACATGAGCCAGAGTAACGTGACGGCGAGGAAGTTGACGGCGAAGAATGACCGTAGGAGGCGCACGCCTTCCGTCCGGGCTTCCTGCGCTGGAAGGCTCGCGAACAGCGGACGGAGGACGAAGTTGAGGCTCCCCGAAAGCGGTCGGACGGTCTCCGCAATCTTCGTCGCCACCGCGTAGTAGCCCACCGCCTCCGCGCTTCCGAGCGTCGAGAGGATCATCATGTCGAGGCGCCAGCTGAGCGTGTTCGCGATGCGTGCGAGATGCCCCTTGATCCCGAAGCGCAGCATTTCGACGGCGAATGCCGGCCGGAGCCCCGGCAAGAGCCGGATGCCGCGCCGAGTCAGGTCCCAGACCGCCACGACAAGGCTCACCGTCGCTCCCACGAGAGGGGCGAGGATGATGAGGAGATCAACCGTTCCCGCGGCGGGCGACTTCCAGAGCAACGGGATCACGCACAGCATTCCACCGAGGTCCTCGACGAGGAGCACGAGGTTGGCCTCGGTGAATGCCTGGAGCCCTTGCTGGATCGAGTTCAGGTAGTTTCGCATGAGGAGGATGGGTACCGAGGCGCCCAGGATCACCACGGGCCACGCCGACACGTGCTTGTAAAAGCTCGTCATCAGCAGCGGCCCGGCAAGGATCCAGGCCCCCAGGCCCAGCAGACCGAACACCAGCCCGAGTACGACGTTGGTCTCGGCGATCGCCTGAACGGAGTGCCGCCGTCCGCCGATGAAGTAGGGGTTGGCGATCGTGAGCCCCCCACCGAGCACCCCCGCGACGACCGTCGGCACGACCCGCGCGAGGGTGAAGAGGCCGGCGCCGCGCGCCCCCAGCTCGTGCGCGACGACGAGGGCGCCGACCGCCGTGGCGCCGCTCGAGAGCAGGCTCGTCGCAAAGGTGATCGAGACGTTCCTGGCGACCTTCACACGAAGCCTTGGTTGCTGAAGTCCCATCCCCCGAAAGTTGGAGCCACCGGGCGCCGGAGCAATGATGATGCCGGCGCAGAGCATGAGAGGGCAGCTTGGACACCGGGCAAGGCTGTCGCGAAGCTGCCTCCTCGGGTGCGTGCGCATGGATGCCGTGCCGGGCGCTCGGTGCGATGCCAGGTATCACCGCACTGCGGCTGCGGGGCGGCGACACCTCTTGCCAAATGGCTCCCAGCTCGGGCACGAGCAACATCGAGGAGGGGCCATGGCACTCCACCGACTCACTTCGATCACGATCGGCGTCCCGGACGTCGCCGCGACGGCGGCGTACTACGAGGACTTCGGGCTCACGCCCACGCGCGGCGGCCGCTTTGCCACCGCCGACGGCGGGGAGCAGCTCGCCCTGGTCGCCGCGGCTCGACGCCGCCTCGTCGAGCTCGGCGTCGGGGTCGATGATGCAGACGACCTCGAGCGGGCCGCCGCCAACCTCGCCCGGGTGGGTGAACGCGTCGAGCGGGAGGCCTCGTCGGTCACCACGGTCGACCCGGGCACGCAGGTCCGTGTGGTGCTCCGGATCGCCGAGCGCCTCCGGCAGGCCGCGCCGGCGGCGCCGGCGACGAACGGGCCGGGTCATGCTGGCCGTCCGAGCGCCCGGGCCGCGGCGGTGCTCCGCGCGGGTCCCGTGCGGCCTCGCAAGCTGGGGCACGTCGTGCTCGGGTCGACGGACGTGGGGGCCAGCGAGCGCTTCTTCATCGAGGGAGTAGGCTTCAAGGTGAGCGACACCGTGCGGGGCCTCGCGGTCTTCCTGCGCTGCTCCACCGACCATCACAACCTCCTCATCCAGCAGGCGCCGGTGGACTTCCTGCACCACACGTCGTGGCAGGTCGACGACGTGGACGAGATCGGTCGCGGAGCGACGGCGATGCTCGAGAAGGATCCGGCGCGACACGTCTGGGGGCTCGGGCGGCACCACATCGGGTCCAACTTCTTCTGGTACCTGAAGGACCCGGCGGGAAACTTCACCGAGTACTACGCCGACCTGGACTGCGTCCTCGACGATCAGCTCTGGAAGCCGGGCGTGTGGGACGGCGCCAGGAGCCTGTTCAGCTGGGGGCCGCCGCCTCCTCCCTCGTTCATCGCCCCGGACGATCTCGCGGCCCTGATGGCCAGCGCGCACCGCGCCGGATGAGCGCCACGGCATGAACGAGCCGTACGACGTCGCCATCGTCGGCTACGGCCCGGTCGGCCAAACGCTCGCCGTCCTGCTCGGCCAGCGCGGCTGGCGGGTCGGCGTGTTCGATTCGTACGCATCGGAGCGCATTCCGCAGGTGCGGCAGGTGATCGAGCTCTCGATCCAGCTCGGCAAGGTGGTCTGCGTGTCCGACCCGGAGCAGGCCGCCGCCCGTGACGGCGCGATGATCGCCGCGGCTCGTGAGACGGGCCTGAGTCCGCCGCTGCCCATGCCCCCGATCGGTCCCGGTCTCGTTGCCGACGGCGACCCGCTCGCCGGGCGTCTCTTCCCGCAGGGCGAGGTTCGTCGCGGTGACACGATCGGGCGCTTCGACGACGTCGTCGGGCGCGGCTTCACGCTGCTCGGCGGCGCCGGCGATCCGGCGAGCATCCTACCGCCGGACCTCGCAGCCTTCTTCGCCTCGCTCGGCGGCATCAGCGCCCATGTGGCTCCGGGCGGACCCGTTCACGACCTGAACGGCACCTAAGCGCGGTGGTTCGCCGAGCACGGCGTCGGTGTGGTGCTCCAGCGTCCCGACTTCTACGTCTTCGGGACCGCCCGCTCGCTCGAGGCGACCGCCGGGCTCGTCGGCCGGCTGCGGCATGCACTGGCCGGCGGCTCGACGAGCTGAGCCGCGCGACGGCGCCCGCTCGCTCAGGCCGCCACGCCGACGAGCCCGAGGTTGAGGGCGAGCCACCGGGGAATCACCAGGCGGCCACAGTCGCCTGGCCGCCGGATCGTGGCCTCGTCGGTCATGGCGATGTTGACGTACGGGACCCACACCTCCTTGTCGTCCACGCGACACAGGAGGGCTGGACCGCTTTTTCTGATCACTTCCACGTCCTCGAGGGTGACGAATTCTCGCATGACAGATACACGCCGTTACTCGCCGGGGATGATCGCGACGGTGCTGACGTCGTGGCCGGCGCTGTCCTTGTCGTGGGTGCAGTTGATCGCCTCCTGCACCGTCGCCGTGGGGTAATAGGCGCCGAACAGGATGCAGTGCTCCTGGGTGGAGGCGTCGGGCCCGTAGGTGAACGTCTTGTCGGTGTTGTTCTGGTAGTGGCAGCGCCACTCGATCCCCTCGCCGGGGTGCAGCACGGGCGGGTCGCTGAACTGCTGGAAGTTCGGCTGATCGAAGCCCTCGTAGTGATAGAGCAGCTCGCCGAGCGAGCCGTCGGTGTGCACGCGGTAGGCGTCGAAGCCTTGGCCGCGGAAGTGGTAGTGGCCGGTGATGCCGAGGAGCTTGACCTCCCGCGCCTGACCCCCCTCGCCCGTGATGGTGCAGCGGTTCACCTCCGTCAGGCGGCTGTGGGGCGGCACGACCATCGAGCGGTCGTTCAGGAAGAGCGCGCCGGCGTGTGCGGTCACGGTGGCCGGGTCGACCGGATAGAGCTTCGTCTTGGTCATGGCGTGGGGGGTCTTCGGGTGTTTGCCCCGCACGTAGTGCGTCTGGACCAGGAGGGGCTGGCGGCGGCTGACCCTGATCGCCACCCCGGGCGGGAGCTTCCAGTCGGTCTCGGGGTGCTGGGTCTGGGCGATCAGCTCCCACTGGTCCCAGTTGAGGGTGAGCGGGCAGAGCTTGGGCGGCCACTGGATGGGGCCCGGGTGGGGGCGGAAGAGGATCACGTGATGGCCACCCTCGCCCGGCATGGAGATGTGGATGCGGCCCACCTCCATGGGATGCGCGGGGCCGTGCTTCTTGAAGCAGGTGAGGTTCTCGCCTGTGCCCTTGAGGGGGCCGGAGGCGGCCTGCAGCACCATGGGCCGGACGCTGAACGGGCCGCGGCCCGCGCTCGGCGGCGGCAGCGTGGCGGGCGGCGTCGTGGTCGTGGTGGTGGTGGCGGTCGGGGGCGGCGCCGTGGTCGTGGTGGTCGTCGCGAGCGCGCCGAGCTCGAGGTGCAGCCGGGGGCGCTGGCTCGCCGTCGCGCTCTCGCGCGAGGCATAGGTGGCGTCGTTCGCGCTGGTGCTGGCGATCGCCAGGGTGTAGAGGCCCGGGCCGCCCTGGAAGGCCGCCGTCACGTCGACCGTGACCGGCAGTCCCGCGACCACGCTCCCGAGCGCCGCCAGCGGCTGGGCGACGTCGGGGAGGAAGGACGAGGCGTCGGCGGCATCGAGCGTCCCGTCGCCGTTGGTGTCGAGGTCCGCCCACTTGAGGCCGGGGCCGTTGGCGCTGTTGCTGGTACCGCCCTTGTGCGTGCCTTCGGGCCAGCGGGAGTCGGCCACCGGGTAGACCGTGCCGCCGTCGGAGGAGCCGTCGGTGCAGGAGAGCGTCAGGGTGGCGCGGGTGACGGGCGCCGCCACCGCGGAGAGGTCGAACTTGAGGTAGGTGACGTCGGCCGGGGAGTGGTCCACGGTGAGATGGTCCGCCAGGCCGTGATCCCAGGTGGCCTGCGGGCCCGCCTCGACAAAGGTGTCGGCCGCGGGCGCGAGGTCCAGTGTGCTGTCGGCGGCCGTCGCCGTCGCGGCGACGGCCGCGCCGAGCGCCAGCCCGATCGTCGCTAAACCCATCAAAAACCCTGACCTTCCAACCATTTCGTCTCCCCTTCGCACGTTCGCGTGCTATGCGATCGCGCACAGCGCTGTTAGTAGAAGCTGCGGCCTCTGCAAATTGGGAATTACCCGCGATCACCCTGGGATTTCCCCGATACCCCCGCGCGCCGCGCTCGAATTTGCGGCAATCACGCGCTGTTAGCTCGCCGCCCTGGCCTTCCCGTGAGCTGGCGTCGGCCGGTCAACGACCTTCGAGCCCCCCTACCGCGCCAGAAAGGCGAGCGCGAGCGAGGCGAGCATGAGGATGAACAGCGCAATCGCACGCGGCTCGCCATGGGCTTGGGGCCTCATGGCGTGCTGCCGCCCGATCGGTACAGCTCGCAAGCGGCCGGCCCTGGGCGCGACGGGAGGCTGACGACGGGTCACGGTGACCCCCCGCTCGGGCCTCGCATCCGTCGCACTCGAAAGTTCGCAAGCACCATGAGCACCGCCGTGTCAGTCTCCTCTACGAAGCCGTGGAACATCTGTAAATTCGCAGATCCCCGCGCGGCGCCGGGGGGAAATCCCCCCTACGTCACCCGGAGGG
>Ga0209156_10003338_pt1 | contig 12153 bp, 9 predicted proteins | sample GraSoiAngelo_124_FD_185881 | JGI IMG/M metagenome (GOLD analysis project Ga0209156, IMG submission 185881) | Grasslands soil microbial communities from the Angelo Coastal Reserve, California, USA - 14_0927_05_20cm (SPAdes) (version 2) | ecosystem: Environmental > Terrestrial > Soil > Grasslands ...
GGCAACGAGGACGAGGTTCGGGCCGCGACCGGTGTGGATGATCCGCGCAAGGGCATCGACAGCTTGCGATCCCTGGGCCCGGGCGTCCTGATCCTCAAGCGAGGTGGGGAAGGCGCGATCCTGTTCGATAGCGATCGGGTACTCGAGGTGCCACCGGTCAGGATGGAGGTCGTCAACGGCCTGGGAGCCGGTGACGCGTTTCTGGCCGCGCTCACGCGCGGCGTCCTGCGTCGCATCGACCTCCCGACGGCGGTGCGGCAGGCTAACTGGGCCGGCGCCCACGTCGCCAGCCAGATTCCCTGCTCGGAAGCCATGCCCTTCCTGAAAGACCTGGAGGCGGCCTCTGCGGTGCGACCTTGACGCTCGTAATTCACCGCGTGTAGAATTATGCCGTTGTGAATCGCGCAAGAGCGCAGACGATCCTCCCGCCACTGGTCGGTGGCTTGCTCATCCTGGTGGCCTTGATCGGGCTGATCGGAACGGCCATCAAGAATCCGCAGCCGCACGACATCAAGGTCGGCCTCGTCGGCCCGACGCCGGTCCTTGAGCAGATGTCGACCGCGTTCGCCTCGAACGCGCCGGGCGCATTCCAGTTCACCACCTACGCCTCCGAGGGCGCCGCCCGGGCAGCCATCGATGACCGCTCGGTCGACGGCGCTCTCGTGCTGGCCGCGGGAGGCCCGCGGCTGATCGTCGCGGGCGCGGCCGGTGACGCGGTGACCGGCGTGATCACCGGCGCATTTACGAACGTCTTCAAGGCGCAGGGCCAGACGCTGACGGTCGAGACGGTCCATCCCTTTGCCAGCGCCGATCCGCACGGGTTGATCCTCTTCTTCGTCGTGCTGGCCGTCGTGGTCTCCACCCTGGTGGCAATGGCGGGGTTCGGGCTGCGAAGCCAGAGCGGCTTCGGCCTGCGGCTGATCATGGTGGTGGTCTACGCGGTGCTGGCGGCGCTGGTTGGAATGGGCATGGCGCGCTGGATTGCGGGGGACTACGGCTCGGGATTCTGGGTCGCGACCGCCCTGGTCGCGCTGGGATCGGCCGCCGTGGGGGCGGTCGTGGCGGGCAGCGCCCGGTTGCTCGGGGCACCCGGCGTCGTGCTGGCGGCGATCATCGTGGTGCTGCTCGACCTGGTCTCATCCGGAGGCCCGCTGGGTAGCAACCTGCTTCCCGACTTCTATCGCTGGCTGGCGCCGGGCATGCCGGTGGCCCAGCTCTACAGCGCGATGCGGAGCGCGCTCTACTTCGACAACGGCGGCATCGGCTATCCGGTCGCCGTGCTGGGCGCCTGGCTCGCGGCTGGCATCGTGCTGATGGTGGTGGCCGAGCTGATCCGGTCCCGGCTCCACCCGCGAATCGCGCCGGCACCCGCTCGATAACCCGCCGGTGGCGCGAACCGGCCGGCGGCCCGGAGCGGGTGGCACGCGGGACAAGATTCTGGCGGCGGCCCGCTCGCACTTCGCCGATGTCGGCTTCGAGGGCGCGACGATCCGCGGAATCGCCGCCGCGGCGAAGGTCGACCCAAAGCTCGTCCTCTACTACTTCGAATCCAAGCAGGGCGTCTTCATCGCCGCCGTCGACTTCCCGTTCGACCCGGCCATCGCCATCCCGCCGCTCCTCGAGCCCGGGCTCGATGGGCTGGGGTCGAGACTGGTGCGCTTTTTTCTCGAAACCTGGGAGTCGCCCGCGGGCAGCCCCATGCTCGCGCTGATTCGGTCGGTGGTCTCTAGTGAGCGGGCGGCTGCCATGCTCCGCGACTTCGTGACGCGCGAGGTGCTGGCGCGGTTGGCCAGGGTCTTAGACCTGGATCAACCGCATCTTCGCGCCAGCCTGGTGGGCAGCCAGCTTGTCGGGCTGGCCATGCTTCGCTATGTTGTCAAGGTGGAACCGCTCGCATCAGCTCCAGCGGCGCGCGTTGCCGCCTGGATCGGCCCGACCCTCCAGCGGTACCTGACCGACCCGGCTGCGACCGCTGGCGGCCCCAAAAAAAGGACGCTGACGACATGAAGACCGAGGAGCAGAACCTCCTCCGTTTCTATGACGGCTGGCGGCTGGCGAACGACCGCCTCTCCGAAATGATCGGCTCGCTGACTCGCGAGCAGCTCGCGCTAAGGCCCGCCGCCAATCTCTGGCCGATCTGGGCGACCACGGCGCACGTCGCCGGCATGCGAGTGTACTGGTTATGCACCATCCTCAAGGAGCCGGGAGCCGAAAGCACGCCTTTTGACAATCCGACCGGCGAGGGCTGGGAGGACGAGCTGAGCCATCCCCGTGATTCGAGTGAGCTCACCTCCGCGCTCGCCTCAACCTGGCAGATCGTGCAGCGGTGCCTCGAACGGTGGACGCCGGACATGCTTGCGGAGGAATTCCGCCGGGAGCGTGATGGGCAAATCCAGATCCATTCTCGCCAGTCGGTGCTGATGCGTATGGTCACGCACGATGGTTATCACTGCGGCGAGATCTCGCAGACGCTTGGAATCCACGGACTGAAGGAGCTCGACATCTGGACCGGTCGTGCTCGGATCTCGCCTGTCGGCTAGCGCCGACGCCTGCTCAGCAAGGCGACGGTCTCGTGACCCAGAAAGAAGATCACAAAAGCGCCGACCAAAAATGCCATGAGCGCGGCAAGTACCCAAACCCAGAGGCCGGTGACGTACAGGGCTGCCTCGGCGCCAAGCGCGGCGGCGACCACCAGCCCGCCAAACCACAGCTGCGCCGCGGTGGAAAGCCGAAGCACCTGCGTCGCTAGCCAGGCGCCAAGCACCCCCGAAATGAGGAAGACCGCCAGACTCAGGAAGTACCACAGCCAGAGATGGAAAATGATGATCACAGGGGTGGCAACCAGCGCGAAAATTATCGAAGCGGTCTGGACTACAGCATCGGAGTCGCTCGAACTGGTGGCAAGGCGTGCCTGCGCCTCTTGTGCGTGCAAGTCCTGTTCGATTCGTTGGTGTAAGGCGATGGCCGTCACCGGCAGACCGGCGGCACGCTGAAGGTCCGCAATCCGTAGCTCGATTGGTGGATGCGTGTCGAATAGCCCGTTGAGCCAGTGCCGGTAGTGCTCGAGCGGATTGTCAATAAACATGCCGGCAGTGGCATGGTTGAAGCCAGTTGGGATCCGGCTGCTGCCCTCCAGCTTCGTCAGGGCACTGATCAGCCCCGTTGGTTCTCCGGCAAGCTCGGCGCCCGCGGCATCCGCCAGGGATTCCCTCGAGCGCGAGACGGCCAGCTGAATAATCGGACCGATCAGGAGCCCGATGGCGTAGAGAGCAGCCCCGAGAACGATCAGCGCGATGGCTCCGCGCTCACCCTCTTCCCGATTGGTGTTGACGCGAGCGGCGAGCTGCCATGCCAATCCGGCAAGCAGGAGAGCCGTGCCGACGACCGTACTGACGATCAGCAGGAGCAAGATGTCGCGATTCTTGATATGGCTGAGCTCGTGGGCGACAACGCCATCGAGCTCGTCGTCACTCATCACGTCGAGCAGGCCAGTGGTGACCGTCAGCGCGGCATGCCTCGCATCGCGCCCAGTGGCGAAGGCATTCGGCGCCGGATCTTTTATGACGAAGACGTTGGGCTTTGGAAGGCCGGCGCGGCTCGCCAGCCGCTCCACCGCGCGGTGTAGCCGCGCAAAGGCCACGGGATCAGCCGGCTCCGCCCGGGAAATTCGCAGCACCGCGGCGTCCCCACGGAAGTAGCCATAGGCGGAAGCAGCCAGGGCGATGATGCCGAGGGCGACGGCGCTCGGCAACGCACCACTGAATCCGGCCACGAAGTAGCCAATTAGCCCGCCGGCGCTAAGCCATACCCCGAGAAACACAATGAGGAGGGCTGCAGTCTTGACGCGATTACCCATGGCGAGGCGCGACAGGGCTCCCATCATGAACCCTTAACGCCCGCGGGGGCAAAACGGCTCGGGTTGCGCCAGACTACTGCCATGGTTCTTATGAGGCTGGTGCGAGTTGTTGCGACGATACTCGTCCTTGTTCTCGCGACTTACGCCTTGTGGACGGTGTACGAAAACACGCTGACGCCGGCCGCCCTGGACCAGGGCGCTGCCACCAACGCAAAACCTTCACCCCGGGGTGTTCTCTCCCCGACGGCAGCTCGGGCGCTGAAAGCTTACGGCGGCGATGCGGTCTGGAAGAATGCGACCACAGTCGCGAGCACCGTCACGGTGGGAGGTCTCCTGTTTCAGCTGAAGGGGGCCGGCATCCCGCCTCACGCAAAGATCACCGTCGATATTCGACGTCCCCACACTGTCATCGATCCCGTCGACGAAACTGGTGACATTGGCGTTCTGGACGGTTTCAGTGTGTCGATCGCCTCGCCGGGTGGCGTGATCCTCGAGCAGCGCGCCGATGCGCGGGAGCATCTGCAGAATGCCACCATCAGCACCAAGTGGGATCGGTTAAGCCTGGTGTACTTCCTCGGCTATGCCTTTTGGGGCTACTACAGTCTCCCCTACCAGCTGATGCGGAGCGACATCGGATGGACTGAGCTCCATGACGGCGTGCTCCAAGCCGACTATGGAACAAACCTGCCGGTCCACAGCCGCATCCAGCGATTCTGGTTCGACAGGAGCAGCGGGCTCCTGCGGCGCAATGACTACACGCCCGTAGCAGCCGCGCGCGACGCGAGAGCGGCCAACGTGGTCTTTGCCCATGGAGTCTCTAATGGCATTTCTTATACGTCAAAGCGCCGCGTGAAGATCTCGCTTGGCCAGTACGGTTGGGTTCTTCCTTTTCCCGACTTCATCACGATCGATGTGGAGAAGTGGGCGTTGCGGTGACGTCCTCGAAGCTCCACCTCGCGCCAGTCGAGCAGGGGCAGGGCATGATCTGGGGAATCATCGCCGCGACGAGCCTGATCGCCATGGCACTGTCCGTCTACCAGCTGACTCGTCCTGGGATGCTGTTCGGTCTCACCGAATACGACGATGGCGTCTACTTCGGCTCGGCCATCAGGCTGGTCAACGGCGCCCTGCCATATCGGGACTTCGTTCTGGTCCACCCTCCGGGCTTCGAGCTGCTTGCCAGCCCGGTCGCATTGGTTTCACGGGCGAGCGGCACCCGAGACGCGATGGCGGTGGTCAGGTTGTGCATGCCACTGGTCGCAGCCCTCAATGTGCTGCTGGTTGGCGCATTGATCCGACATCGCGGCCGGCTTCCGACCCTCGTTGGCGCCGGCATGATGGCAATATTTCCGGCGGAGGTCGGTGCAACGCATACCGCGTTGCTCGAACCCGTACTTGACCTTTTCTGCTTGCTCGGCGCGCTGCTGGTCTTCCACGGGGAGATGCTCGGCGGAAGACGGCAGCTCTTGCTCGGCGGAGTCGCCATGGGATTCGCCGGCACGGTCAAGGTCTGGGCGGTAATCCCCGTCCTCGTCATTGCGGTGTTGTGCCTGCCTCAGGTTTGGCGCCGCTTGGCGCCCTTCATCTCCGGTGTGGCGATCGGCTTCGCCGTCCCGACTCTGCCGTTTGTCATCGCCGCGCCCGGATCCTTCTACCGTGACGTGGTGACCACCCAGCTGGCCCGGGTCGCAGGCTCGGGCCGCATCCCATTCACCATCCGTCTCGCGGATCTGACGGGAGGCCCGAGAATCTTCCATGGGTGGCTCGCTGTCCCCCTGGCGATCGGGATCGCGGCCGTGGTCATCGCAGCGCTTGCCCGGTCGACTGGGCACCCAACCACATTCGAGTGGTTTGCCGTGGGATCGACGGTCGGAGTCGCCGCGCTTCTGATGTTGCCGGCACAGTTCTACGGCCACTACGCCGCCTTTATCGCGCCCTTTCTGGCCATAGCGGTCGCCAGCGCCGTTGGGCTCCTGGTGCCGCCGACTTTAGTGCGAACCGGTTTGGCGATCGCCGCGCTTGGACTCATCGCGCTTACAGCCAACCATGTGAGAGTCATCGGCGGAGAGCATGCGGCGGACAGGGCCCTGAGCATCGATGCCGTCATTCCGGCGGGCGCATGTGCCCTGGCGGACAGTCCGGCGGACCTGATCACCGCCGACCGTTTTGTTTCGGCCTCGCCAGGCTGCGGCGACAACATCACCGATCCGTATGGCACCACCATCTCGTATGGCGGCTCGAAGCCTGCAGCGGTGGCGGTATGGCGGCACGCCTTCGAGAACACTGATTACCTGGTGCTCTACTCGCTCCGTAACGGACGCATCCCCCTGGTACCGTCCCTGCGCGCCGAGCTCGACGCTCATTTCACGTTGGTGAGTACGGATGGCCTGCTCATCTACGTGCGCAACGGCTTGCCAGCCATCTCCGAGCGCCAGGGCGGGTAAAGTCCACGCTGGGGAGCGATGCCAGGCAACAACCTACCGGCGCAGCTGACAAGCCTGATCGGCCGGGAGCGCGAGATCGGCGAGCTCCGGCAGATGCTCGCCCGCTCGCGGCTGGTGACCCTCACTGGGGCTCCCGGCTGCGGGAAGACTCGCCTGGCGCTCGCGGTGGCGACCGACGCCCGCGAGGCGTTCCCCGATGGAACCTTCATCGTGGAGCTGGGCCCGCTCGCCGACAGCGGCCTCGTGCCGCAGACCATCGCCACGACCTTCGGCGTTCGCGAAGGTCCAGACCGCCCGCTCATGGCCGCACTCCATGAGCATCTGCGGTTGAAGCGTCTCCTGCTCGTCCTCGACAACTGCGAGCATCTACTGGATGCCTGCGCCAACTTCCTCGAAGCGACCTTAAGGGCATGCCCCACCCTGAGTGTGCTGGCCACCAGTAGGGAGCTGCTCGAAGTCAACGGAGAGCTCGCCTTTCGGGTCCCCTCGTTGACGTATCCCCCTGAGGGCACCGACCACACCTACGAGTACGAAGCCCCGCGACTCTTCGTCGATCGGGCACAGCTGACGTTGCCGGCGTTCAAGCCGACTGCCGAGGATTGGCAGGCCATCGGCGCCATCTGTCGGCATCTGGACGGCATCCCGCTTGCCGTTGAGCTCGCCGCCGCCATGGTCGACGTGCTCTCCCCGGTTCGGATTCTCGATCACCTAAGCGATCGCTTCCGCCTTCTCTCGGGAGGTCGACGCCGTCCCGGGGGCAGACCACAGACATTGCGCGCCGCCATCGACTGGAGCTACTTGCTGCTCGCTCCCGCGGAGCAGAAAATGTTCAGGCGACTCGCCGTCTTCGGGGGCAGCTTTACGCTCGAAGCCGCCGCCGCGGTGGCGACTGCCGATGAGGTCGGCCGCGCTGACGTACTGGAGCTCGTGGCCCGGCTGGTGAAGAAGTCCCTGGTTGTGGCCCAGTCGAGCGACGAACAGGCTCGCTACCGCCTGTTGGAAACACTCAGTGAATACGGTCGCGAGAAGCTCCTGGCACACGGCGAGCTGAGTGACGTCCGAAACCGCCATCTCCAGTTCTTCGCCGAAATGGCCGAGGCTGCGTTCAAGGAGTGGCGGACTGAAGCCCACAGCTCATGGCTGCAGCGGCTTGTATTGGATATCGAGAACCTCCGGCTGGCACTCGATTGGGCGCGCTCTCAGGACCGGAGCGCCTCGGTCCGGCTTTCCGGGGCGTTGGCCTGGTTCTGGTGGACTAGCGGCCGCCTCCTGGAAGGCGGCAAACGTTTGGAGGAGTCGCTCCAGCCACCGGAAGGGACCGACTTCGATAGAGCTCGGGCGCTCGATGGCGCCTGCATGATCGCTTACCACCACAGTGATTTCCTTGCGCTCGAGACGTTCGCGGCTGAACAGGTGATTGTCTGTGAACGCCTGGGCGATAAGTGCGGACTGGCTAGCGCCGTGACCGCATTAGCAGAGGTCGCCTTGTTCAAGGATCACGACGCGAAGGCGGCCGAGGCGTTACTGATGAAGAGTCTCGAACTGAGCACGACGGGCGGCTTCCTGACCCAGGAGAGCGAAGCTCTTACCATCCTTGGCCTGATCGGGTTCTGGCGGGACGATCTCGAGAGCGTGCCCCAGCCCTGGGAGCGGGCGCTCCGGCTGAGCGAGCAGGCGGGTGACGTACCCCAGCGTATCCGGATGCTCGCGGATATGACCTGTCTCAACTTAATCCGCGGGCGGATCAGTGACGCGGCCCGCTCTGCAGCTGCTGCGCTGGCCGCCTACCGCGCGACCCCGGGGCATCACAGTCTGGAGGAGATGCTGCTCCAGTGCTACGCGTGGCTCGCCGTCGAAGCCGGCGACATCGAGCGTGCGCTGCAATTGGAGGGCGCTAGCCGTGCCAGTTCAAGGTTGAGCGGATATGGAGAGCCGCCCACCTGGTCACGCTACTGGAATCCCGTCCTCCGCAAAGCCATGGCCGCCGTGCCCGCCGAGGTGGTTGAGCGCGCGCTGAGCGAGGGAGTGCAGCTAGACATTGAGCAGGCCTTCGCGTTGGCGGAAGCCCTGGCAAGGCCAGCGCCGATTGCCGATCGGCGCTACGTTGAGATCGCCGGCGTCAAGCTGACACGACGGGAGCTCGAGGTTGCGGTGATGGTAGCGAAGGGTATGAGCAACCGTCAGATCGCAGCCAGGCTGGTGCTCACCGAGCGCACGGTCGAGGGGCACGTCGAGAATCTGCTCAGCAAGCTCCACTTCCATTCGCGAGCAGCCGTGGCCGCCTGGGTGGTGGCGCAAAACGAACTCGCGGTTGAGCGTCCTCCCTAACCGCCGCCGAAGTCACGTCCCCGCCCGGCACGAAATCAGGTAGCCATGATCATCCATCTGAGGCTGAGTGCTGACTCACACGGCCTGCCGACCGAGGCCTCGCGCTAAGCCGCCAAAGTCAGGTACCCGCCGGAACCGAAAGCAGGTACTTCCCACGCTGCGCCGCGAAGAACCTCCGCGTAACTTGGCGGCGGATGCAAGTCACTGACCCTGCACGATTCCTATCAATGGGAGGCCGGTAACGATGAGCCCCGCTTGCTATCGCCACTATTTGTTCCTGGCGGAAATGCGGCCGCCCCGGAATGGCGTCGATGAAATTGCGACGCAGGCCGCCCGCCTGGTCTTCGCGGCGATCATGGCGGCGCCGGACCTGCCCGCGGAGAGCTACGAAGGACGGACGTGATTCACGTGGAGGTGAACCGCGAGGTGCAGTTCGTCGGGTCGGATCAACTACTGGAGCGGTGGTAAGGGAGGCCGAGCAAGATGCGAAAGATCTATCGAGCGGTAGTAATCCCGGTGGTTGGCGCGGCCCTGCTCTTGGGCAGTGCCATCGTAGGCAGCGCCGCAACTGCGACACTCACCGGAGAAACCTTCACCTGGGTCGGGGTACAGTTCAACGGCTTTTTCTCCTGTCAGCAGCGCACTCCACCCTCGCCGAGCAACATTTTCTATGAAGTCTCGACATTCCCGGGCGGAGGGGCAGCGACCGGACCATACCCCGGCAACTTCATCGAAGACGGCAACATTACCTTCGATAGTGGCACTGGCGTCATTACCGCTTGGGAGGTCGAAGACTTCAGGGTCGACGATTCCAGTGGCAACCTCACAGTGACGGGGACTAAACACCTGCCGCCCGGCGTGGGGACGGCAAGCTGTACCAGCCTTTCCGGGACGAACTCTATCTCGACAGGACAGGCATCCGCCGTGCTTGCCTACGACGCGACCATCAACACGACAAGCCCGCCAACGCAGGACAGTGGCACGTCGACGGTCACGTTGGACTTCTCGACAGACGGCGATAGCGTTACAGGGTCGCACTTCTCCGAAACCTTTGGTGTTCTGACCTCGGAGCAGCAACTTCAAGCTCTCATCGCCATCGTGCAGGGTCAGCAGCTTGGTCCTGGCAAGAGCCTCGCCACCAAGCTTATGGAGATCCTCGCCTCGGTACAGGCGGGAAAGACGAATACGGCGTGCAATCAGCTCCATGCCTTTGAACATGAGGTCGCTGCACAGTCGGGCAAGTCCCTTCCTGCCGACGATGGCCTGATCGCGGCGGCCATGCAAATCGAAGGTGCCCTGGGCTGTTGAGTCTCAAGTTGAGGGAGGGACGCATCCCTTCCTCAACCCACAGAGGGAAGCTTGAAACGTGTTCTGAATGGCGAAACAGGGTTTGGCCTTTGATTCCAACCCCGAACGTCAAGGCCACGGACGCTCGCTACTGGTTCGAGGACGCCGTCCACGCCGCGATCTGGGCCCGTGAGTTAACCCCGAGCTTGTTCAAGATGTTGCGGACGTGACTGTCGACGGTATGCTCGGAGATGAAGAGCCGGGCTCCAATCTGCTTGTTACTCAGTCCATCAGCGACCAGTTGCGCCACCTCTGCCTCTCGTTTCCCCAGCAACGCTGGCCGCGCAGTATCTGGTGACGCGCCGCTAACCTGAGCGGATTGACCAAGCGCGAGCCGCAACGCCGCGTCCCGGCTCAAGCTTTTTCCGGCCCTGAACTCGTCCTCGAACTTTGATGAACCAAGCGCCGCGATCGCCGACTCTTTTGCCCGGCCTTGAAGTGGCGCGAGGATCGCGACCACACGCGCGCCCATCCGGGCCCGAACCACTTCTGCGGCGCCCAGAAGCTGTGCCGCAAGCCGCGCCTGGCCAGAGCTTGCGGCCAGCCAGCCAAGAGCATCAAGCACGTAATACTGCGGCCCCCGGTCATCCAACTTGGCAGCGATTCGCAACGCTTCGGCAAACAGGGGCCTTGACGCCTCAAGATCGCCCGCCATCAGGGCGACTATTCCGAGGTTGATCAGCATCATTTCAAGAACGTAGAGGTCACCTGCGGCTCGGCTCAGACTTGCGCCTTCTGACGACGCGGCTCTGACCGTTTCAAGATTGCCCTCGAAGAGCCCGTTGAGCGCCTGAGCTTGGAGGAAGGTGAGCCTGGCGGGGAGGTCATCAAGACGTGCCGTCACGAGTCGAGCCTCTTCGAGCAAGCGCCCGGCGGCCGCGCGATCGCCGGCCATAGTCTCGGCAATCGATGACATAGACAACGAGTGCGACAGAACAATGAGCTGCTCCGCCTCTCGAGCCGCCGCCACCGCTCGTTCGAGCGTCAGCCTCGCCGTTGTCGGATCACTCTGGAGCACCGCCAAGAATCCCCGCATAAAGTACGCCGGGGCACGTGAATCCGGATTGGCACGTCCAGGCGCGAGCAGCTCATCGAGCCACCGCACTCCCTCCGTAGTCGCGCGTGTGACCCAATACCATCCCACAAAGCTGGCGAGATCAACTCCTCGTTCGTAGTCGTGCTGATGCAGGCATCGGTGGAGAACGGATCGGATGTTGTCGATCTCGAGGTCCATCCATTCGAGCCACTCGACGAGCCGATGGCGCCCTTGCGACACGGCTCGCTGATTCCTCGATACGTAGTATTCGGTACAACGAAGTTCGACCACATTCTCCTCGCCAGCCTCTCGCAACTTGAGGGCGGCATACTCGCGCATGGTCTCGTGCAAGCGATAACAAGCGAGGTTGTTTGCATCCTCCTTCATGACCAAGGATCTGTCGACCAGTGACGAAAGGCAGTCCAGTGCGTTTGCTGCCGCCACATCCTCGGATGTGCAGACAGCCTCGACGTCTTCGAGAGTGAACTTGCCGGCGAACACAGACAACCGCCTCAGGATCGTTTGTTCGCGCAACGTCAAGAGATCGTGACTCCAGTCGATGGTGGTTCGGAGCGTTTGATGACGTGGGAGTGCTGCGCGGCTTCCGCCCGTGAGCAGGCCGAAGCGGTCCGTCAAGCGCTCGAGAATCTGCTCGGCACTCAAGACCCGTGTTCTGACCGACGCGAGCTCAATCGCCAGTGGCAAACCGTCGAGACGGCGGCATAGATCGATGACCGCCCACTGGTTCGCGGCGGTGAGCTCAAATGTGCCTGAGGCGGCCGCCGCCCGTTCCGTAAACAACATGACGGCCTCGTTCTGTCCCAATTGCGTGAGCGACTCGCCGGAGTGGGCTGATGGCAGATCGAAAGGCGGGATTGGGACCACGTGCTCAGCCGGCACCGAGAGTGGCTCGCGGCTGGTGGCAAGGACGCGCACGCCAGGCGCTCCTCTGAGAAGGTCGGTCACGAGCGGAGCGGTTGCTCCCAGTAGGTGGTCACAATTGTCCAGCACCAGCAACAGCTCTTTGTCCTGCAAATACGACAGCAGAAGAGCCGACGGCTTGATCGCGCCCTGGTCCCGCAGGTCTAGGGCCGCGAGAACGGTGTTGCTCACCAGGGCGGGGTCCTGAAGCTCAGCGAGCT
>Ga0209156_10003339_pt1 | contig 12153 bp, 14 predicted proteins | sample GraSoiAngelo_124_FD_185881 | JGI IMG/M metagenome (GOLD analysis project Ga0209156, IMG submission 185881) | Grasslands soil microbial communities from the Angelo Coastal Reserve, California, USA - 14_0927_05_20cm (SPAdes) (version 2) | ecosystem: Environmental > Terrestrial > Soil > Grasslands...
ACGAAGCAGGAGATCTGCTCTTCGCAGTCGTCAATCTCGCACGAAAATGCAAACTCGATGCGGAAAGCGCGTTGCAAGGTGCGACTGATAAATTCGTCGCCCGTTTCAATCGATTAGAGGACGAACTTCAATCCCGGGGCAAGAAAGTGGGTGAGGTCGACCTTGCTGAGTTGGACGCGATTTGGGATCAGATTAAGAAAACGCCCAACGCTGAAGTTTCTGAATTGGACGTTGGGCGTTGAGCGTTGGACGTTGGGCGTTTGCTTCTACTTCGGTCTCAGAGATATTCCGTGCTCCAATGAACCTCCTGATCAATCTGCTGTCGGTGTTTTTTGTTTTGGTGGCGCTGCTCATGGTGCTCGTGATCTTGATGCAACGCCCAAAGAGCGAAGGCTTGGGCGCGGCATTTGGCGGGGGGGTCACGGAGAACATTTTCGGCGCGCAAACGACGAACGTGCTGGTGAAGTTCACGACCTGGCTGGCTGGCATTTTCTTCGCGCTCACGTTTGGGTTGTCGGTTTTGTATGCGCATCGGGGCATCGGCGGGGAAAGCGCGTTCCGGCGCGAGCTGATGAAACAGCAAGCTGCTCCGGCTACTTCTCCCGCCCCGGCAACACCTCAGGCTACGCCCGATTCTTCTCCAGCGAGTTCGCCAATTCAGGCGTCTCCTGCGTCTTCTCAGGCGCCCGCGGCGCAACCAACAGCGACGCCTTAAGGCAGGCGTTTCGCTGAAGCGGACAAGAAGACGGCTGCCCAGCCGTCTTATTTTTCCTTGGCCGCTTGGAAACCCGCCACTCCCTGAGAGTCCGCGGCAAAAGTTCGCCGAATTGTTACTTCGTCGTCATACGCCTGTAACAATGGGCTTTTAGCGTCGCCCGTGTTCGGCTAGACAGTTTTTGACCGAGCGGTTCTGCCTCTCGATCCAACCATTAACCACAAAGGAGAAACTCATGCTTAAGAAATTCATCTTACGGGCAGCGGGCGCCAGCCTAGCTGTATTTGTTTCGCTCGCCACGCAGCCGCTTGGCGCACAAACCGCTTCCGAGTCTGAGCGGATCGAAAAACTCGAACGTGCAGTCGAGGCGTTGCAAAAACGCAATGCAGAGTTGGAAGCGGAGGTTAGTGGGTTGAAGAAGCGAACAGCGTTTGCCCCGGAGTTAACCGCTGAAGGCAAAGTCAAAACTAAAGTGACTTACGATGGAAAAACGTACGTTGAAAAGGCCGTCGTAGAAGAAAAACCGCCGGTTTATGTGCAGCAGCGGGGGCCCGAATTAAAGCTGGTGCTCGGCGGATTCATTCAGATGAATTTTGAAGATGGCGACGTTTCCGCATTCGAGGGACGCTTCGGCGAAACCGCGCTAAAGGATCGTTTCCGCCTGCGCCGCGCACGCATCAATCTGACTGGGGATTTTGCCGAGCAGTTCGATTTCAAAGTGGAAGGTGACTTTGAAAACAGCGACGGACTTAATTCGAACCGAACAGCATTTGAAGCTACGGACATTTTCATCAACTGGCATCAATTCCCCTGGGCTCAGATCAAGATGGGCCAGTGGAAAGCGCCATTTGGCTTGGAGCAAATAACTCCAGACACGACGCTCTACACGATCGAGCGCACGCTGCCGACTGGCGCGATTACACCCGAGCGACAGATTGGCGTTCAGCTCTGGGGGAAACCATTGGCGATCATCTGGCCTGACCGAGCAGATCTGCTGACCTATTACGCCGGCATTTTCAATGGCAACGGGCGAAACACCACCAACAACGACAACAACAACTTCATGTATGTGGGCAGACTGGAGTCCACCTTGTTCAAGGACGTTTTTGGAAAGGGATCCTATCTCAAACTTGGCGCTGACGTTCTAAACAGCCGCGATGACAAGGGAACGAATATCTCGCAAAGCTTGACTTTACTGGTGAATGACGACGGTTCTCTTTCGCCGTTCGTCCTGCCGGGCGCAGACGAGCGAACCGCGTGGAGCGTCGACGCCTGGCTCAGGATGGGCCCCTTTGACCTGATTGGTGAGTTCCTTCAGGAACACGTTCATCCCCGCTCGGTGAACGGGCCTCCGGGGTTCGACGCATTCACGACGGACGGATTTTATGTTACCGGCGGCTATTACCTTCTTCCGAAGAAGCTGCAGGCGGTGGTGCAATGGCAGTATCTGAACCCGGGACAAAAAGGGGACGACGGGCTCTATTCAATCCTGGCCGGGCTCAACTACTACATCCACGGCGACAATCTCAAGCTTATGGTCAACTACATTCATACCTGGTCGGATTTCCGCCAGGCCAATCCTGAGTTTGGTCAGGATCAATTCGATGAAGTCATCGGGCGGATGCAATTGATGTTCTAGGCTTTGCCAAAAGCCGCATCGGCGCCTTCGTGCAGCGATGGACTGTTCTGTCACCCAAAAGTAACAGTAATTCTTTTGCCCAGAGATCGCTTGATTCTTAGGCTTGCTGCTGACTGGGAATGCAAGCGTTCGCCTTTCCCCGAAGCGGTTCAGCCGAAATTTTAACGGCTCAACAGCGTTTCTCATTTGGGAAATCGTCAGCCCAACTACCAGTGCCGAGGCGTTATCGCACCGGCTGGATCTCTGACACCCATCTGGGCACGCGCGGCTGCAATGCCACAGCACTGCTCGATTTTCTCCGGGAGAATGATTTCGAGACGCTCTACGTTGTGGGTGATCTCATAGATATCTGGTCGTTACGCCGCGGAATTTATTGGCCGCAGGAACATAACGACGTCATCCAAAAAATATTGCGCAAAGCCCGCAAGGGGACCCGCGTAATTTACGTTCCGGGAAATCACGACGAGCTAGTAGCCAGCTTCTTGGGTGCTTATGGGAACATCGACATCAAGGAGAACGCCATACACGTGACTGCCTGTGGGGAACGTATTCTAATCATTCACGGACACGAACTGGATGCCGTGGTGCAAAACGTGAAGTGGTTGGCGTTTGCCGGCGACGTTGGCTATCAATTTTTGCTCTCGTTGAATCCGCTCATCAATTTCGTCAGACGACGGTTTGATCTTGGGTACTGGTCGCTCAGCGCCTATGCGAAGCGGCGGGTGAAAGACGCCATCAGTTTCATCGGTAAATTCGAAGCTGCTGTCGCGCATTATGCGGAACGCTATCACGTGGATGCGGTTCTTTGCGGCCACATCCATAGCCCGGCCATTCGGGAGTTCGGCAAAGTCACATATTACAATTGCGGTGACTGGGTGGAGAGCTGTTCGGCACTTGTTGAGGGCGAAGACGGCATCATCTCGCTGGTCAACTACAGTCCATTTCTTGTAAGCCGACCAGCCAGCGATCGAACCGTCGAGCCGTTGCGTCTGTCATCTCGAACGAACTGAGGGACCTCACATTTGCTGAGAGATTACCCAAAACGAAGCATGACGTGATCCGCGGTTGTGAGGTCCCTCGCCGTCTGCGCGGCTCGGGATGACACGCGTATCTGTTGCAGTGTCGTTCGACTCCATAGCGACTGTGTGACGCCTTTTAGCCAAAATCACTAATTGACCGCTGTTACTGGATCGTCACGTCCTTTTGACAATTCGTAACCTGACGCATTGCACGTACGGGCTTATCCAATGTTCAACTATGAATGTGATTACAGTGAGGAGAACGGTCTTCAGAAGTGCAAACAAGAGACCGGCAAGGCGCTGCTCGTTCCGCGAAGTAACCCGCGCCTATTTTATGAGGGAAAACAGTTTGGAGTTTGTCGTCGAGGCGCTGTTCTTTGTGATCATCGTGGCGCTGTCAGCCTGGCCAATCCTCGCAGCCATTGGCGCGCTGCGCGAATTTTTCCATCGTGCTTTGGGTTGAGTGTGCCAAGTTGGAGTGAGCAGGATGTTCCAGTCTCATTCACACCCAGCTTCGGCAGGATGTGAAACGCCGATGTCGCTCGGAACCGCTTCAGCGGTTTTTACCCGATCGCTGCATCGCGAAAATCTCGACAGCAAGCCCGTCGCGTTTAGCATGTTGGCCTTGTGCAAAAAAATGCTCGAGCAGCAAATAATCGGGAAATTGAACGCAAATTTTTGCTTAACGGACTGCCGGATAAACTGAATCGCTCGCGGTGCTACGTTATCGATCAAGGTTATCTGGCGAGTGAACCCGCAGGCAGACAGGTCCGTCTCCGCAAAATAGGCACGGCTGCAACGCTGACTTTCAAGGTGGGCCGCGGGGCACACCGGGAAGAACGCGAGATCAGGCTCAGTCCAAAACAGTTCGACGCGCTTTGGCCGGGAACGGCCGGTAGAAGATTGCGCAAGGTGCGCTGCGAAATTCCCTGGAAAAATCTGGTTGTTGAGATTGATATTTATCAGGGGAGACACGCTGGTCTCGTGGTAGCGGAAGTGGAATTCCCGGACCGCGTCAGCTGCCGAAAATTCAAGCCGCCCTCCTGGTTTGGACGGGAAGTGACTGGAGAGAAACGTTACAGCAACGTGCGATTGGCCAACGAATAGGCAGAAGACCTTATGGGCTTCCGTTTGAAATTGCGCGAACCGTTGCCGGACGGACTGAAGAGGGTTTTTCGCGAACAGATTGAATCTGCTCTCCAATTGTGCCTGCACCCGGCGAAGCAACGCGGCGTCACAGTCCACGAAGTTCGAAAGCACCTTAAGAAGCTGCGCGCAGCGATGCGTCTTGCCGCGGGCGAAGTCGGCAAGAATCGGCATGCGCGGGAGGATCGCTGTGTGCGCAAGATCGGACGGCTGGTCTCCGATTTGCGCGATGCGCAAGTGCGTCTGCAATCGCTCATTCAGCTGAAAGGCAAAACGGCGAAGCACTCGGGTAAAAACCACTTTCCGCATATCGAAGAATTACTGTCCTTGGAACGGGAAAGCTTTTCCGCCGCGTTTGCTGGCTGGCAAAAACAAGCAATCCCGCAGTTGGAACGCGTGGAAGCGCGTCTGTTAAAATGGCCGCTGCAAGGCCTGACGTGGAAACAAATTTGCGGCGCAGTATGTAAAATCTATAAACGCGGCCAGCGCGGGCTCGCAAAAACAATTAACGACCCGGACCCTGAGAATTTTCACGCCTGGCGCAAGCGGGTGAAAGACCTCTGGTATCAGTTACGCATTTTGCAGCCGCTTAATCGTGCGGTTCTTACAGAGATGGCTCACGACGCGGATGTCTTAGGCGAACTACTGGGGAGCGAGCACGATTTGGCTTTTCTTTGGGCGCGTCTGGAGAAGGAAAACGGCGATGAAACTCTCCGCGATGAACTGGCACAACTCGAAAAGCTGATCCGTAAGCGAGGCAAACGATTACGCACGAACGCACTCGAACTGGGACGCCGTTTTTACGCCGAGCCCGCCAAGGCTTTCGCCAAGCGCATCTCGATCTTTGTGGGTAAGCGGATATGAGAGTGAGTGTTTACTGGTCTTGGTAACAATCGAGGTACTTGATTCCGGATCCAGTGTTGAAAATGACTACGCGTTCACCAGACCGAATTTTGCCTGCGGAACGGAGCAACTTTAAAGCAGCGAAGCAGGCAGCCGCTTCGGGGGCGACAAAGAGACCCTCGCTCGATCCCACTTCGCGCGCGACGCGGATCATTTCTTTATCGTCAACGGCAATTGCTCCGCCATTAGACTGACGAAGGATATTGAGGATCAGGAAGTCACCAATCGCTTTGGGAACACGCAGACCGGAAGCAATTGTGTGCGCATTGGGAAATTTAGGGGCGTTTTTTTCGCCGGCGTCAAACGCGCGTACGATTGGCGCGCAACCGGTGGCCTGCACTGCAAACATACGCGGACGCTTTTTTCCGATCCAGCCCAGTGTCTCCATCTCATCGAATGCCTTCCACATTCCAATGAGACCCGTGCCGCCGCCGGTCGGATATAAAATCACGTCGGGCAATTCCCAATCGCTTTGTTCCGGTAGTTCGTAGCCGAGCGTCTTTTTTCCCTCGACTCGGTACGGCTCCTTGAGCGTGGACATGTCAAACCAACCTTCCTTCACCTTCCGTCGCGCGATCTCAGCGCCGCAATCCGTAATCAATCCGTCAACCAATGTCACATGAGCGCCCAACTCACGACACTCGATGATATTTGCCTGCGGCGTATCGCACGGCATGAAGACGTGCGCTTCGAGGCCGGCCCGAGCCGCGTAGGCGGCAAGCGCTCCGCCAGCATTGCCGGCGCTGGGGACAGCGAGCTTGGTTGCTCCGAGATGTTTTGCCATGGACACGGAAACACTCATCCCGCGCGCCTTGAAACTTTGCGTCGGGTTTATCGACTCGTCCTTGATCCAGAGATCGATGTCGTTGCCGAATTTTTCTGCGCGCACTAGTGGTGTTCCGCCTTCGCCTAACGAGACCGGCTCAACATCACCTGGTAACGGCAACACTTCGCGATAGCGCCACAATGATTTCTCGCGTCCCGGCAGCGTCTCGCGCTTCAGCGTCTGACTGGCAGCAGCGAGATCGACCATCGCAAAGAGCGGTTTGCCGCAGGTAAGACAGAGATTCTGCAGGCGCGACCACTGGTGCTGACGGCCGCACGCGCTGCATTCAAGGTGTGTCACGAACATGGGACAATAAAGCGTAGCACGTTTGTGGCTTGTGGTAGATTTGACGCAATGGATTTGATGACACTGACTGAAATTCGCCGCGCGGCGCAGAATGGCGCGGTGCCTGCGCGCGCACATGTCCAGGTAGAAGCGGCCAATGCAAAGACGCAGCGCGAAGGCAAACCATACTGCGAATTGGCTTTGGCAGATGCGTGCGATCGAATGACGCTACGAGTATGGAGTGATCATCCCGCTTATAAATCGTGCAGCGCATTCACCAGCGAAAGTTTCATCGAGCTCACTGGCGACTTTCGTGTACACCCTCAATACGGACTCGAAGCAGATAAGTGGACGGTCCGGCCACTCTCTGAACAAGAGAGAAAAGAATTGCTGGAGGGACCGGCAGACTTGCGCACAAAGCAAGGATCTGACTGGGAATTTATCGTGCAATCCATAGGCACGATCGCTGATCCTCGCCTTCGCGCATTATCCGAAATCTTCGTCAACAAATGGGGCGATCGATTTCGTCGCGCCGCAGCGGCTCGCAAATATCACCATGCCCGGCGCGGCGGCCTCGTCGAGCACACCGCGCAAATGATGCGCCTGGCGAGGGCTATCGCGCCTCTCTATTCGCAGTTAAACCTTGATCTTTTGATCGCGGGCATTCTCTTTCACGACTCGGGTAAGCTTTGGGAAAATCAGTTTTCTGAAACTGGTTTCGTTATGAGCTACGACGAACTTGGTGAACTGGTTGGTCACATTTCGATTGGGCTCGAGCTAGTCAATTCGCTATGGCAAAAACTCGCCGCCGAAAACGCCGATGTCTGGAAAAGATATCGCCCTCCCTCCGAAGATGTGCGCATACATCTTCTACATCTTATTGGGGCGCATCACGGCGAAAAGCAGTTGGGTTCGCCTGTTGATCCGAAAACGCCGGAAGCGATGGCATTGCATTACATCGATAATCTCGACGCTCGCCTGGAAATGTTCGCCGCGGGTTACACAACAGCCAAGCCGCTGGCCGCACGCATTTTTGATCGCGTACGTCCGCTGCCGGGAAATTTAGTAAAGTCGCTGGAGAAATTTCAACAGACCCATGATGGCCCGGCGCGGGACGAACTGCTGTGACCAAATATGAACACACACAGATCGGTTATTTGATAATAAGCGTACTGTTCGCCGCGACCGTTTTCGTCGCGATCACCGGAATCATTGCGCCGTCTGATCGGGGCGTTCTCCTGATCGATGCAATAATCGAATTAATCCTTCTCATTTGCGCGATCGTGTTCAGTAAGCTGACGATCAAGATCGATGAAGAAACTTTGCAGGCCTGTTTCGGCATAGGGCTGATCTGCAAAAAAGTGCCGCTTACGGAGATCGTCGGATGCGAACCAATCCGTATCCGTTGGTGGTACGGTTGGGGAATTCATCTGACGCCGTACGGTTGGCTGTACAATGTCTCCGGATTAGACGCTGTGGTGATCAGGTTGCGTAATGGTCGAAAATTTGCGTTGGGCACCGACGATCCTCATCGGCTTGTGAGTGCAATTCAACGCAAGGCTCCGTGACGGGCTGTGTTTGTGTCTGGGTAGTGCACGCGTCACGCGTGCTAACGCCAGTCCGGCTCGGACCGAGCGAGTCCTCGCGTCCGCGGACTTTCTTTTGGTATCGCGCTGAGCTGTGTTGGGCGCGTCCGAAAAAAGCGTGTTTCGGCGCCGAAACCAAGTTGCCGCGGCGACCGCTACCGCCAACCGCCCTATTTCGCCAGTTCGCGGAACCAATGCAGCGCGATCGAGCTCTGGGCGTCATTGACCTCATGGCCGCCACGAAAAGTTCCGATTCGAATCCGCTTAAAGCCAGTTCGCTTGATCGAACCCACGACGGCGTATTGCTGCTCCAGGGTCGCGATTCTGTCCTCGTGCCCCGCACTAACGTAGATTGGCGTATTAAGAAAGTCTGCGCCCGGCCGCAACTTCGCATATCCGTCACTCAGGTGGTCTTCGTTCGCGCCGGTCATGTAAATTCCGGTGATGCGACAACCGTTTCTCGCAAGAAAAGGGGCAAGATAACCAACGCCTTTTCCTCCGCCGGAGAACCCCGCGCAGGCGATCGGCCACTTCTCCGACCCAGGAAAGCTGCGGTGCAGGGCGTCGATGGCAGCGAGTGTCATGGACTCGCGCCACGCCACATTGTCATTCTTCGCATGTTGTGGGCCGTCCCCTGCGAGTAACACCCAGCCTTCAGAAAGTCCGACCCTCTTGTAAAAATCAGTCAGATCATTTCGGTTCTGACGTTTGAAATCGCTCGTGGAGCACGGTATTAAAACAGGCCAGCTCTTCGTTGGATCAAAATTTGCTGGCGTTGCCAGCACAGCCACTGCGTATGGCGGCACGGGATTGCCGCCTTGTCCGGCGTATGATTTTTGCAGTGCACTCAGCGGAACATTAGCCTGGACGGTTGAACCCGGAGAAAAGCTCGTGCCAGCGAAATTGAAAGAACCTCCGGCTGCAGCTGCGACTAATGTCGAAAAGGCATTTAGCGTTACGAATATGTGGCTGACTAAAATTAATCTCTTCAAAGATTGCGTATCAAACAAAAGCTTCTTGCCTGGTCGCAAAGTGTCAACGGTCCAGTTAAAACGAAATGCCAATACCAGTTCGATGAAGCATGGGAGCGACGTAGAGCAGAAGTGTTCGCAGATCTAATGTACACTCGGCGAACTGCGTGATTCTGTCGAGCCGAGGCGTCGCTTCGCCTCTGCGAGGTAAGCCTCGTCGATTTCAAACCCAATGAATTTTTTCACGCCGCAGCGCTGCGCAGCGACTGCTGAATTTCCAATCCCAAGAAATGGATCCAGCATCGTTTCGGTTCGCGAGACGCCGTGCAGTTTGATGCACCATTCGGCGAGCTGAACAGGAAATGTCGCCGGATGCGGTCGTTCCTTCTCGCGGCTCTGAATTGTTTCGTAGGGAATGAACCACGTGTTGCCGCGACAGCGTAGATCGGTCCCTCGCGTGTGCGACCAGCGCGCGATGTTGCTTTTGTCCTGATAGGGCACGCCGAGGGCAAGCCGCTCGATTTCAACTCGTCCCGACTTCGTAAAGTGAAAGAGGTGCTCGTGGCAATCGTTAAGGAACCGTTTCGAATTGATTGGCTTGAAATGACCGTGCGCCTTCAGATCGCCCTTTCGACTTTCAACTGCAATCGATTTGATCCAGTGAATCGTGTTCTGCAAAAGAAATCCGTCCGAGGCGGACGTCAGTTCGATTACGATTTGGTGGGGCAGCATCGGATTCGATGGCGCGGAGCCAACGTTCAAAAAAAAAGATCCGTTCGATCGTAGAATTCGCCGAATTTGTGCTGCCCATTTGACGCACCACTTCAAATACGATTGTCGATCCTGCCGGTCGGCATATTGTCTGTAGCCAATTCCGAGGTTGTAGGGGGGTGAAGTCACAACAAGATCGACACTTTCACTGGTCAGTCGCGACATTCCTTCGACGCAATCCTGCCGGCAAAGATCGAACTGAGTCATTGACTGAAATGTGGCGTGATTGAGGCGTTGTACAAGCTGAAAATTGCGTGCTTTCTGTAGTGGCAACCTTGTCGGCTGCGAAATCCAAGGACATTGCAGAGGGCACGCCTGCCTCTAAAGTCTGCCCGACGTAGCCTGTGCTCCCAGATCCAAACTCGCACCTTTGCGCGAATTCGTTTATTCTCTATCGATGTCGGACAAGCCATCGAAACTGAAGATCGCCGATTGCGAGTTCAGCTCGCGTTTACTGGTTGGCACAGGGAAATTCGCGTCGAACGAATTGATGCGCGACGCGCTCATTGCCAGCGGAACCGAACTGGTGACCGTGGCGCTCCGGCGCGCAGATATCTCCGGCAAGCACGATCCGTTTGCAAACATTCTCGATTTCATCGATCCAAAACGTTTTCTTCTTTTGCCCAACACGAGCGGTGCGCGCAACGCGGACGAAGCGGTGCGCCTCGCGCGGCTGGCCGCGAGCGCGGGCTTGCCAAAATGGATCAAGCTCGAGATTCACCCGGACCCGCGTTATTTGCTGCCTGATCCGGTGGAGACCCTCGCTGCTGCGGAAATTTTGGTGAAAGAAGGATTCACGGTTCTTCCCTATATCAATTCCGACCCGGTACTCGCGAAACGATTGCAGGACATCGGCGCCGCCACCGTAATGCCGCTCGGTTCGCCGATCGGCAGCAACCGGGGAATCGAGACGCGCCTGCAAATTGAAATCATTATCGAGCAAGCCACCGTGCCTGTAGTCGTGGACGCGGGGCTCGGCGTGCCAAGTCACGCGGCTGAAGCGATGGAGATGGGCGCCGATGCGGTTCTGGTTAATACGGCAATCGCAATTGCGTCCGATCCGATTCGCATGGCCAAAGCGTTTAAAAAAGCCATCGAGGCAGGTCGCGAAGCACGAGAAATCGGATTAGCCGAAAAACTGGACGTCGCGGCCGCGACCAGTCCGTTGACAGGATTTCTGACTGGAAGATAGCCATCCCGGCTGTCTCGGCAGACAGGCTTCCCAGCCTGTCGGGTGCTGGAACCTATGCGGGGGACAGCTAAAGCGTCGTCTCACTTACGAGCGTTTCTCGATGTCTGATGCCGCGTCTTGTCTCCTTTTGTAACCGTTTCAGGCGGCTCGACAATACGGCCTTTGCCGCGGAATTCATACGATCGATAAATAGAATTCCATTGAGATGATCGCCTTCATGCTGAATTGCGCGTGCAAGGAATCCGCTCGCTTCGATTTCGATTGTGCGAGCTTCCAAATTTTGTGCGCGCACGATCACTGACTTCGCCCGGTCGATGTCGCCTGTGATTTCCGGAAAACTTAAGCAACCTTCTACTCCCGCTTCGTTTGCGCCACGTAGCTCAATTTTCGGGTTGATTAACACCAGCGGCATCGCCGCCTTAGGATCGACGTCTCTGCCGTCCAATTTCAAAGTGCTCGGCCGATCTTCGACTAGCGAAACATCGAGCACTGTGAGCTGCAAAGCCTCACCGATCTGCTGGGCTGCCAGGCCTACGCCATTCGCCGCGTGCATCGTCTCGATCATGTTTGCGGCTAGTTCGCGAATCCGATCGTCGATGTTCTCGATTGGTTTACCTTTGGCCCGCAGGATCGGGTCGCCGTACTCCAAGATCTGCAGGATCACTTCTCTTCCCGGGTAAACGCCGGCAAATTTCTCACGCCCGCCAGCTTTAACGCGTCCATGACTTTGATAATCGTGCCAAAGGAGGCTTTCTTGTCCGCCTGGAGCGCAAGCGTGGACTTGCGGGTCTCCGGCAAGTTGCGCACGGCGCCCTCCAGCTCATCCACGCCGATTGCTCGTCCGTCCAATTTGAGCTCGTCATTTTGATCGATACTGACGATAGCGTGTTCAGCCTCAGCAGGCTGTTTTTTTGCCGTTTTGGATTCTGGCAGATTAATCTGAACTTCGGGCTGGTCTTTCTTAAAAGTTGTCGAAACGACAAAAAAGATCAGCAGGATGATCAGAATATCGACGAGCGAAACGATGATTATGACGGGCGCCCGTCGTTTTCGTACTGCAAACTTCATCGCGTGAAATGCGCCGCGCCTCTTACACTACC
>Ga0209156_10003340_pt1 | contig 12148 bp, 9 predicted proteins | sample GraSoiAngelo_124_FD_185881 | JGI IMG/M metagenome (GOLD analysis project Ga0209156, IMG submission 185881) | Grasslands soil microbial communities from the Angelo Coastal Reserve, California, USA - 14_0927_05_20cm (SPAdes) (version 2) | ecosystem: Environmental > Terrestrial > Soil > Grasslands ...
TCGACTTCGCTCGGGATGACTGGGAAGGTGGCGCCAGATCAAATGGCAAGGAAGGCACAAGCAGTTGCTTATTGGTTGCTGCCGGAAACGGCGGCGCGCGCAGTGTTGTCGCGCGAAATTAGGGTGCAGGCGAGGCGATTTGGCGCTCCATTGTTCGAACCGCACGTAACGATTTTTGTCGCACCGGAAAGTTCGCGGCCTCCGCTCGACGTCTTGCGCAAACTTCTACCGGTTAAAATCGAGCTAACGATTCATAGTATTCGATTCGGCGAACAATTTACGAAGACGCTTTTCGTCCAATTCGCAACAAATACTACATTGCAACAGCTAGGCGATGCGATCTGGAAAGCGACCGGGGCGGGGGACCGTTACCTTATCGATCCACACCTAAGTTTGCTTTATGCAAAATTGCCGCCAGAGACCAAGCAAAGATTAGCCGATAAAATACGGCTGCCATTTCGCGAAGTTTGTTTCACCTCGATTTGTGCGATGCGATGTGCTCGTCCGACGACGACGGCAAGCGAAGTCGAGCGGTGGAAATTACTCGCGCCGTAAAGAATAAACGCCGGAAGCATCAGGCTCCCGGCGTTCCCTTTGATCCCTAAGCTATACAAACTGGAAACACTGCGGCGGCGTAAAAGTTCCTCAGAAAGTACGAGCAGCCAACAACACGAACCGGTGCGATTCGATTAACGCGGTGAAGAATTGGGGGGCGAGGGTGAGATCGTCGGCGAAGGTGTCGGCGTTGACGACGTGGAACTAGACTGTTTCTGCAACGCTTCCTGCAAAAGTTTCTTCTCTTCGGGGAAAACGAAGCCGGAATTGGCGGCGTCAATGAATTCATGAGCGGCATCTGCTTTGCCGTCGTCAAGCAAGAGCACGGCGAGGTAGAGGGCGACGCGGGCGTCGTGCAATTTCTCCGGCGCGAGTTTTTGCAAGACCGCGACTCCATCGGCGGTTCGACCTTGCGAATTCAAAGAAAGCGCCTGGGCAACTACGCAGGGTGGCTCGGTCGGCGCTTGATCGAAGGCCTCTTTGGCAACGCGCTGACCTTCGCTGGGGTTGCGATCGAGGATCATGGATAGACGGGCATATTCCGCTGCAATCAGCGGTTCTTCCGGAGAAGTTTCATGCAGACGCATGGCGGTGAGATAGAGATTAGGGAGATCATTGTTGGCCCGATAAATCTCAAACAAGGCATCGAGCGCTTCACGACGACTCAATGGATTATGAGCGACGCGCAACCAAAGCTGCTCCGCTTGGGTCGGTAGATTCCATTTCGTGGCGAGACGAGCCAGGCGAATTTCACGCTCGGGATACTCTTCGCAGGCGCGCTCGGCATCGTGCCAGAGAGAAGCAGATTCCGCATCGGTGCCTTCCTGTCGAGACTGCTGTTTCGCATATGCCTGATAGGCGAGCCGTAAATATTCAGAGTCGCCCCAGTTACTGCCCTTCGTCCAACGGCGAAGGCGCGACCAATTTTTTTGTGCAGTAAAAGCAGCGGCAACTTCTATTGCCGGCGGAGGATTAGCGGTTTTTTCGGGTGGCAACTTCTCCATCCAACGCAGGACTTCGGCGCTCATGCCATTGCCATTCATCCATGCCATCAACGCGGCGAGATCGTCGAGTTGTCGCGTCGCCAGGGGTTTCACTTTCTCGAGCAACGTCGCCAGTTTTTTTTTATCTAGCTTTTTGTAAAAATCCAAGCAAAGCAGGTCGTCGGAAAAAGTGACCTGCGGGCTCAATTGCAGTTCTTGCGCGAAGCGGTCGGCTGCCTCGAGGTTGCTGTGCTGGATCGCGTCATTTAGCAAAGCGCGAAGGGAACCGGCGCGAAACGGAGCGCTTTTGACCAGATGCTCGAGGGTTGCGCGTGCCCACGTGTTTTTCTGCGGATCGGGCGATTTGATCCGAACCGCGGCGAGGTTGTATTGATAGGTTTCGTTGCCCGGTTCCTTTGCCAAAGCTGCGGCGAAATGGCGCTCCTGGCCTGCTTCATCGCCCTGCGCACGCGCCAACCATCCGGCAACGACATGATAAGGCGCGCTTTCGCGATTCTCCTTCGGCACGCTCTCGAGCGCTTTGCGGGCTGCATCGAGCTGACCGAAACGCAAAGCGGCCGAGGCGAGGTTGAGCTGGCTATCAATGTCGCGCGGCCGCAAGCGCGCGATTTCTGCGCGCCAGACCACGGTTTCAGCGCGATTTTGTTTCTCGGTTGCTTCGGCCAGAATTTGATAGGCCGGAAAAGAATCATGATTGATCTGTAACGCCTTTTGCGCGGCATCATTCGCGCCATTAAAATTTCCCTGTTTCAGATTCGCTTCGGCCTGTCGAAGCCAGCGCGATTCTCGCCAGGAATTAGCGAGTTTTGGACCAATGGTGAAAACAAGCAGTCCGAGTGCGAATCCGGCAATGACCGCCAGAACGATTAGACCGCCGCGGACAGAACGGGTCTGACCCACCGAAGCAGTTTTGTTTGTCTGTCGCCGAAGCTGGTGAATTACCGGATCTGTCATTGTGTTTCTACGACAACGTGCGGTTCCCTTTAACCAAGATTGCCGTTCAAGCGCGCGCCGTTTCGACCGCGGCTTCCTCTTCTGCCACGACCGGGACTTCCTCGATCGCTTCAATCGCTTCCTCGCGCAGACGCTCACCCCAAACATAACGTGCGAGCAATACTTTGATCGTCGCCGTCAAGGGCACGGCCAAAATTGGACCGAGCAAACCCCCAATGAGCAAGCCCCAGACGAAAATCGAAACAATCACGGTCATCGGGTGAAGCCCGACCGAATTGCCAACAATGCGCGGCGCGTAAAATAAGCCCTCGAGATTTTGCACGACGATGAAGATTAACGTAACAAGCAATGGGTGAGTGAAGTCGCCCCATTGCGCGACGGCGATCAAAACGGCTGGAATCCAGCAAACGATGATCCCGATGTACGGAACCATGGTGAGAACGGCAACAAGGCAACCGATGAGGACGGCAAAATTTAATCCTGGCGGCGGAAGGAACGAAAGAGTCGTGCCAATCAAAATGCCATCGACGAGGCAGACGAGGAGTTGCCCACGAAAATAGGCGATGATGTAGCTGTTGATCTGCAGGAGAACGTCGGCGACTTCGTTTTTGAGCGGTGAATTACGAAGCGGCAGGTATTCTTTCCAGCGACGCTGAATGGCGGGCCGTTGTTTAAGAAGGAAGAACAAATAAATCGGCACCAGGATCAGACTCAAAAGAAAACCGGTGACGCCGAGAAATCCGCCAATGCTTTTCTTAATGATCGCCCAGATCTTCTCGCTGAGGTTGGGTAGTTGTTTTTCAAGGTTGGGCAGCTGTTTTTCCACTAACTCCTGAAGACGGCCGCGCTCCGCATCGGTCAATTTAGAGGGAGCGGGGGCGATTTCTTCCAATGGCGGGGTGGCCGATGATGAAGGAATCGGAAGAGCCTCCTCCGGCGCAGCGGTTGCAGTAGGCTTCGGGCTCGGTTTCGGTATCGGGGCCGGAGTTGAGCCGAGCAACCAATTTACGATCCCACTGGTGGCTTTCGCTCGCGTTTTGTCAGTGCTGCCAAAAGTCCGTTCGTAGCGATAAATTGCATCGACAATTTTATCGCGCGCCTTGACGGTGTATTGGGGTAATTCCTTCACCAAGTTCGAGCTCTGCATTCCAATTGCCGGTACCAGCCAGGTTCCGATGGCGACAAGCGCGAGCCCGGCAATAGCAAAAAGCAGCATGATCGATTTCGTGCGACCAAGACCATTGGCGGCCATCCGCGTCACAACCGGGTCAAGCAAATAAGCAAGAATGGCCGCGATCGCGACCGGAATTAAAATCGGCTGCAGAAAGCTGATCACGTTCGCCATGATCCAGACCGTTGCGACGAATACGAAAATGAGGAAGCTAATGGCGAGCGCGCTGACCGCAGCCCAGATGGCCTTGCGTTGCCATTCTGCCGGGTAACGCGTGCCGCCAGAGTCACTCATGGTTTCGCTCCAGTTGGATTGGTTTTGCTGACACGGGTTTTTTGGGCGTCGATTTTTGCCGCGAGATTTTTATTCGATGGGTCGAGTGTTTTTGCCTTCTGCCAGGATTCGAGTGCTTGGGAGACACGGTTCAACTTCGAATAGACGTCGCCAAGGTGTTCGAAAACGACGGCGTCTTCGCGCGGCAAATTTTCAACGGCTCGCTTTAAATTTTCCAGGGCTTGATCGTATTTTCCCTGACGGTATTGCACCCAGGCCATGCTATCGAGGTAAGCGCCGTTGTCGGGGTCGAGTTGAAGCGCGCGCTTGATTGCGTCTTCTGCTTCGTCGAGGTGACTGTTCTGTTCGGCCCACATGTAGCCAAGGTAATTATAAGGCTCGGCCGCATTGGCGGGATCCATCGCGATGGCTTTGTGGAAAAGTTCCGCCGCTTTATCATAGAGACTGGCCTCTTCCGCCGCGGCGCCATATTCAATGTAAAAACGTGGTTTCAGAAAATCAGCCTGCGCATTCTGCGCTTCGTTGAGCGCTTCTTCGAACATGACCACCGCCTCTTTCGCTTTTTTCGACTCGCGCAGGGCAATCGCGAGATAGTAGGCGAATTCGGGAGCATCGGGATAACGCCGGCGCCCTTCTGTCAAAATCGGAACGGCGCGCTCACTCTGTTTCAGCGGCGCCAGCAATAGTTCCGCGAGCCGTAAATATGTGGCCGCGTGATTTGGATTAATGAGCAGGCTTTGTTCATAGTTCTGTGCCGCCTTCTTGAATTCCGCGTTCGCCGGGTCGGTTTGATTGTCTCGAAGCAGCGCGCGCGCTTCATCATCGTGCAATTGGGCTAACAACTCGTAGGGCTGATATTTTTCAGGGTGTTCCTGGATAATCGCTTCAAGTGTTTCCACGGCGCGTGCCCGCTGATTTGTTAACACAAATCCGGTCGCCAGTTTTTCGCGGGCATTGGCGTCGTCAGGTTGCAACTCAAGCACGCGCAAATAAAACGGAAGCGCTTCCTTGATCTGTTGGGTGGAGGCGAAGTAATCCCCCACCTCCTTCAAAACGGCAGCATCGTTTTGCCCTTTCGCGGCCGCCTTCTTAAAAACGTCGTTCAGACGCGCTATTTGCTCCGGAACCGGCTTGGCATCTGGTTTCAAAATGACGGAGCCGTAAAGGCGGCCAAGCCTTGCCCAGAAAATCGGATCGTCGCTTGGCAATTTGGCGGCGCGATCGAGAGTTTCGATCGCCCTTTTTTCATCGCCAGCGGTGAGATGAATCTCAAACAGTCGCTGGTAGCCATCAATTCTCAGAGGATCCAGTCCGATGGCTTTGTTGGCGAATTCAATCGCCTGATCGACTTTCTTCAAATACTTGGCGTAGATAAAAGCCAGCTCCAGATAAGGCTCGGGCGCTTTCGGATGCACCTTGACTGCGTCCTTTAAGACATCAATGGCGCTCGGATAATCATCGTCCCGCGTCAGCAACGCCGCGACGCGAACCGCCAGTTCGGTCTGCCCGGGATCGACATTTAGAACCTGACGATAAGCTTCGAGAGCTTTTTCCATTTCGCCATTCTCCTCAAAATCGATTCCTTCGACGAAATGGGCGAGGGCCTCGGCCTTGTGTTCACCCTCGATGCTCAGATTCAAATCTCGCGCAGGAGGTAGGGTCAGCGAATCATCGATTACATCGGCTCGCTTCGGTGCCGCGTGCGCCGCCGTTGCCTTTTGCGATCGCGTAGATAGTGTCCGCGCGGATGAGATTTTTCCGATGCCGCATACCAGCAGAAGCAGCGCAAGATAAGCTTCCTGCTTGCGCACAATCATCATCCTGCCTGAATCTACCGTGCCGGTCTGCCGAGGCAAACCTGCGTAGTCGCCGTTACGACTTGTAACGCAGACGCTTCTTATGGCGATTCTCCTTCATTCGCTTGCGGCGTTTGTGCTTGGAGATTTTCGCTTTGCGTCTTTTTTTGAGAGAACCCATAGCGGAAGGATTAATTTGGCGTGGCAGTGAGGCGAAACGCAAGCATTGCTTGCGTAGGATGGCAAACAGTTTCGGTAATCAAATCGCGCGGTCACTTTTTCGAAAAGAAGCACCATCACGCCAACTAATAATAGCAGCGATCCCGTCACCAGGCTTTCATAGCGTTCAAAGCAACCAAGTCCGATGCTGCGAATTCGGAGCAGGGCCAGAGAGGTGAAAACCAACATTCCTGCAACGGCGGCGGAGGAAAGAATAAGGGTTAGCAGGGCAAAGCCGCCCCAGCCGAAGCGAATTCCTGAAACGTAAATCGGCAGAAACGCTTCACAGGGTGAGAAGGTAGGCATGGCAAACAGGCTGCCAATTGCGACCCCAGTCGGAGGTGCGGGTACCCGAAATATCCGGGGCACGAAAATGCGCCAGCGATTCCTTCAGTTCATGCTGATGTTTATGCTCATGCTCGTTTCCACCGTGGCCGGAAAGTTGCCGCCAGATGTAGAATAGACCGAGTCCGATCAGCAATGCTCCCGCTATTCGCGGGAACCACGTGCCAATGCGCGAGCTCAGCGCCACTCCAAAAATCGTTAGGATTAAACCGAGTAGCGCGGTTGTGCGGACATGCCGGTGCTGGCTAATGCGGTAATTAGGAGTGTTTTGGAATGACTCCAGCGTTGTGCATGACCCGCTGCCACGAAGGGCAACCAGTGGGTCGGAATCGCGGCGTGAAAAAATGCGACCGTGAACCCTGTAAACGCAATGGTAGTGAGGACGGTTTCGTTCATGCCCTGACCCCGCGCGTTTAATCGGGCTGGTGGGATTTGAACCCACGGCCTCCTCGTCCCGAACGAGGCGCTCTACCAAGCTGAGCCACAGCCCGCGATGTGCGGCCGCGGAGTGCCGCGGCTTAGCTGACTACTTCGCGTATTTGGGACGCGATAGCAAGAAGATCGCGCGTTTTTCGACTTATCCATTGCGAAGAAAGAAAGTGTCGCATTTTTTTTGCAGCGCCTCGATTGAAGCGAGGAAGCGTCCCAGAAAAGTCGTAATGAGGAGAAGATTCGAGGATGCAATCGGTTAGGGGATGGCTGCCTTTTGTAGTCTTGCACATCAGAGGTCCGACTTTTTCTGGTGTTTACGTGTCTAGTGCTAGACACAGCCCTCCGTGGCACCAGCACTGCTATAGTAATTCTAATAAATCCCCTCATTTATGAAGATGAATAAGCCCCGGCGCCTCGCAAACGCAGCTAGTACACTGCCTGAGGCACTCATCGCAGTCGTTTTGGTCGCGACCTTCTTCGCTTCGATTTTCGAGCTTAACGCCGTCTGTTTGCGGTGCATCGACGCTAGTAAAGAGTCACTCGCTGCCGTGCAAAGCGTTCAGGATCGGAGCGAGGTTTTGCGTAATCTGGCCTTCTCTGATCTGACGAACACTTCGTTTGTGCAGAATCTGATGAACACGGCTGCTAATCCGGCACCTTTTTCAAAGAAGGCAACCGAGGTAGTCACGATTAGCAAGTATCCGACACCCAACGGAGTAACCAAATTCACACGCGCACCTAACGGCACGGTCACCACTGACTCGACAGCCACGGACCTTGGCACGGGATTGCTCAAAGTGGACGTCCAAGACTCCTGGACTATGACCGTGGGAGGTCGCAGCCGAATCGAACAGACAAGCAGCATTATTTCAAACGGCACTAAGAAATGAAACTCAAAATACTCGCGAAGAATCACGCTTTCACTCTCATAGAAATGATGATCGCGATCGCCATTGCCTTCGCGATCCTGGGTGTCACGCTGACTTCGTCAATCTCTCTAGAAAAGAGTTTTAATTCGGTGGACAACTATTTCGCGACACACATGCAGCAAATCCGCATTGTAGATTATCTCGCCCGAGATGTGAGGCGTGGATTTAGCGTCACCTCGTCCGTCGACAAGCAAACGGTAACGGTGAAAATCCCCAGGTATATTATTCAGGCGGGCGACTCGGATGCAACTCCTTCCACCATAGGAACTCCGCGCTCGCCAAAGTTGGCTATCTCAAGTGGCGATTACAACATAAATTATGGTACCACCGCGACCAACCAGATTAGTACAGTCGTGTACCAAATAAGCGGCTCTTCCATTCTGCGGACGGAAGACGGCGTCGTGACAACGATTGCCTCGAGCACTGACAATCTAATCCCGGAAACGGTCGACGTAGAATTAGCTAATACCGAGTACACTACCACGGCGATTACGTTTAAGCCTATTTCCGTGGCCGACCGAAACGGCACAGTTGTTTATTCGACAGCTTACTTGAGAAACCGGCGGCGTTCCCTTTAGAAACTAACAACGAAAAATGAAAATTAAGAGCAACAGCAACGAATCCGGTAATGTCTTGATCTGCGTGTTAGGTGCGATTTTGGTCGTGTCACTTATCGGCGCTAATGTTCTGCGCAATTCTACCACCCGCCTCAATACTTCATCCAATCAGGTGCGAGCATGGAAGGAAGCGCTCTCCGCCGCCGAAGCAGGCGGTGACATGGCTTTCGCCGAGATAAGGAAAACACTCCCCGGGGCGAGTCCCACTCCCAGTCCGAGTCCGTGGACGGGGTGGACCAATTCAGGAACCACGCACGTGAGTCCGGTAACCACTTTCGGCAGCGACAACCTTAAGGCTCGGACAGTCGTAGAAACGTGCTATTTCGACAGCTCGGGAGTTTTCCATCCTGGGGCAAATCCGGATCCAAACGCCAACAGCTGGTATCGTGTTCGAAGCAAAGGGACGACGCCACTTCCAGGCCTTAAGAGAACCGGAATGGATGACACGCTTGTCAATGATGGTCATAGCCACTTTGCGGCGAAGGGTTCGACAGCAATGCAGGATATCACGGCCCGAGGCAACGGCGATAGCACCTTACGCAAAATCGATTTTCGATATGACCATTTCGTTACCACCTATGGAAATGATTGGGACGATCCGCTCGGAACGAGGAATGATCCCGCAGCAATTGGAGCAACCCCGCAAATCTCGCGACGGATCGAGCAGATCGTCACCCCGGTGACACCTTTCTTCGACGCGGCGATTAAAGCGTCTGCCAGTTTCTACGGCCTTGGCTCCGCCGCCATGCTCGACAGCTACGACTCGCGAAAAGGTCCCTATGTCTTCGTCGCGAATGATCCGACTAACCCACGTTATCCCGATTCACGTCATGGATCTCTCCAAATCGGCAGCTCCACGGCAACTGTCAAAGGCATGCTTTACGGAGATGTGGCGACGAACGGAGGAACCATTGTTGGATCATCCCAAATAACCGGAACCGTAGATAATAATGTGCCTTTTAATCTTGACGATTATCATATGCCTGACACTTCGACGTGGGCGTACCAACCGGCTGGGGCCGGAGCGGGGAAGCTGCCGGCGGCCGTCTCGAGTTCTACAACGCTTACGCCACCGGTTGCCGGAAGCTCAAATGCCCCAGTCTATTATGTTATTTCGTCGCTCACCGGTGCGTTGACAGTGAATCCCACAGCAGCGGGAACGGATACCTACGTCGCCATCCACGTCACCGGCAATATTTCTAGCAACTCAGCCGGCATCACGGTAAATCCGAATGTCCACCTTAAGGTTTATTTCGACCACGATATTAACGTTAAAAACAATAACCTTATAAACCAGAATCCGAGTCTCGCGAACCCAATCGCCGGCAACCTCCAATTCTACGGTATTAGTCCACCGCGTGACGCGAACGGAATTCCACAATGGACACAAACTATCAATCTTAACTCCGGCACGCCGAGTACTCTTGCCATGACATTCTACGCGCCGAGCGCGGAGGTCACCTTGAATGGGAACCCTGATTTTATTGGGACCATGGTCTGCAAGACTTTTTACGGGAACGGAAACGTAAGCTGGCATTATGATCGCGCACTCAATAATGAGGGCGAAGTCCTCGATTTTCGTATCGCCAGCTACGTAGAGGACACCCGCTAAAGCGCGCCGCTTGTTCGCGGGCGCTGCAAAAATCGGTTGACACCGACGCGCCAACTTCCAACGTTCGCCATGTTTGCTGCACAGCAGGGTTAACCGGCGACTTCTAACTAAAAATAGGATGAGTAGCGGAAAGGCGGGGCTTTGGGGCTCTCGACCCAAGAAAATCATCTGTTTTTGTGATTAAGTATACCATTTTTGTGGTCATTTTTCTCGGCCTTGGCTGGGTTTTCTTCTTGCAAAAACAGCATGAAAAAAAAGCAGCGCTGGAATTAAGAAAAAAGCAAGAAGAAGCCGTCGTAAAAGCACACGCAACGCCTTCTCCAGCTAATTCTTCCCTCAAAGGTTTGCCGAAGCCGAAGCCCACCCCTGTGCTGGGGCCCGCTCCAACTTCGAAGCCGAAGCCGACGCCGATGCTACCCAAACCGACTCCGATGCTACGGCAGACCCCCTTAGCTGTGTCATTCCGGTGCTTACGCTAGCAACTGCCTGGCTGTACACGGAAATCCTGACGCCAGCAAGATATCCAACCGTAAAGGCGCACCGTCTGGCAGATGATCAAGTTTTCAACAATGCCTGATGGCTTTTGATCGGAGGCCTGTGGAAGCCCAGAGTGCGGATTTTGTCCGGCAAATAACAGGAAGCGCTTATTAATTAATCCTTCCAGTGATCAGAATCTTCCTGTGCAATTTCGCGAGGCGTCGTCGCAGACGAAATGCTTCATCCATGTACATTATGACATCGTGTGTGGGGTGTACACGCCCAACTCCCGGCGACGGATGGATGCTGGTAACCCTGCATTTGCCCGGCTCCGCAATCTTATTGGCAAAGTGAACCTGCTGAGCTCCTTTCAAATGAGCAAAGAAATCCTTGCGTCGGGTAGACGAAAGAATCTTTAGGCGCAGTCCGCTCTCCATTCGACCGATCAACGGATCCATCTGTATTGGCTAGTATGCATTTCGTGTGCCGGGTGTGGATAAGGCCAAATTATCGAATTCGAGAATAAGATAGGATGACATAGAATCTTACCCCCGTGCACGACCCGATAACCAGTATCCATCGCCTGGAGCAATTTTAGGAGCACGAGCGCGTCTCACCGCCCTAGCTGACGGTCGGCCGTGCCGGTTATTTCCACGGACCTGGCCAATTTCGCCAGTCGTGCATGCCAACGATCGCAAAGAGCGGGATGGCGACTCTCATAACTGCAACTTCCGCAAGCCCCCCGGCTTTTTCTAGTTCCCAAACCGGGCAGCGACTTTTGAGGCGTCCGCCGCCAGGAAGCGCACCGACGTCGGCCGCCAAAGCTTTGCCTGCCGAAAGGCGGGGCCGCTTCTGACCACAAGCCAACGCCATTCTGGCGCTGGTGCCGACAGCGAAGCCAGGGTCTATCTCGATTTGGGCTGAGCGAGCGCAGCGCCTAGAATTTCAATTGGCCCGTAAAAGTCCCAGTGTTCAAGTTCTTAACGTCTTCGAACCACGCCGCAATCTTAAAACTGCTGATGCGCCCAGTGCCATCGAGCGCTTCGTCGTAGCGAATCTGCGTCGTTCCGTTAAGAAAAGCTGATTTGCCTGTAAAGCTTCCTACGAATTCGCCGCTGCTGCCACCTCCAGCGAGCTTCAAGTCCGCGCCTGGAGCGTAGACTGTTCCATAAAAGTCCGAGTTTCCGGCTAGAGTAAAGGTCTGAGTCGTTCCATCCGGTGGGCTGATTCCATAGATTTCCAAGCTCTTTGCCGTGTTGTTGTAATTAACCAATCCATTGCCAGAGAAGTTCAAATTCCCTGCCACATAGATTTTAACGTTGACTCCATTTACGATAACAACCGAGCCATCGGTTGAGCCCGACCCTCTTGTAGTAAAATCTCCAGTTACATAGAGTTCGATGTAATTTTTGGTCCGATCGGGACTACCCTTCGTGGTGCCGAAATCAAACGTCACCTGCTTTCCACCTGAAAGTCTTATATTGCCAATATTTGCGACAGTACCGACCTGGTAACGAGCAGGACTTGTAGCGGTGCCTCCGGTGTAAGTCTTGGAATTATTAACCGATCCGCTTACAGTTGCGCTACTCCACTGCGGTGCATAAATGGGCTCAAGCGGTTCGTAATAATCATTGATAATCTCACCTTTAACGTTGGATATGTTTGTAACAGTAGCCCCATTTCCATCAGTGGCACCGCCATTAGTAAGGACGTCGCCGTAAACACTCGCGTTACCGATATTGG
>Ga0209156_10003341_pt1 | contig 12144 bp, 8 predicted proteins | sample GraSoiAngelo_124_FD_185881 | JGI IMG/M metagenome (GOLD analysis project Ga0209156, IMG submission 185881) | Grasslands soil microbial communities from the Angelo Coastal Reserve, California, USA - 14_0927_05_20cm (SPAdes) (version 2) | ecosystem: Environmental > Terrestrial > Soil > Grasslands ...
CAAGCGAGCTGCTGGGACAGATACGGAGCCTGCTGGAACGGTAGCGAGCAGCAGCACCAGCAGCAGCACCGCGCCCCACGCGTAAATGCCGGTCTCGTGCAGCGCCCGGCGCCACTCGTAGGCCCCCACGGTGAGGATCCCCGATGTGAGAATCGCCGCGACCGCGAGCGCGACGCCCCAGATGCGACGGTTCGCAACCGGCGACGCGCGCGTGAGCAGCACGCACCACGCGGGATACGCGAGCAGGTAGTAGTGCGTGTGGGCGACGGGCGAGAGAAACACCGCCAGCACCATCAGGACGGCGAGCGCGCTGCCGTTCGACTCTTCCCCGCGGCGCGAGAGCAGCGCCAGGACGAGGACGAGCAGTGCCAATGCGATCACGGCCTGCCAGGGGAGCGGCACGCCGGCCCGGAACAAGAGGGCCGGGAGCGACTGGCTGCGCCCGTGCATCTCGGGCACGGCCGCGACCCCGAGCGCGAGCCAGCGCTGCAGGGTGGCGAGGCCCGCGACGGGGCCCCACGGAATCGCCGCCGCGACGCCCGTGGCGGCGAGCGCGACCCCGGCGCCCAGCGCCGCGGCGCGCCATTGGCGACGCCATGCGAAATACGCGAGCAGCACTCCGGGGAACACCTTCACGGCGCTCATCAGGCCGATCCACAGGGCGGCGCGGGTCGGGCGGCCGTCCTCCGTCATGGCCAGCAGGAGCAGCGCCACCAGCAGCGCGTTGAGATTCAAGTACTCGAACGTGGTCTGGAGCGGCACGGCGACGGCCGCGAGCGCGAGCCAGGCGGCGCGGCCGAATCGCGCGCGTGCCCACCACACCGCCGCCGCGAGACACGCCACGTTCACGAGCGCGAAGCTCCCTTTGGCGAGCGGCGCGCTCAGGCGCGCCAGCCAGGCGAACGGGACGAGCGCGAGCAGCGGGAGCGGCGGCCACCACGCGCCGAATGGCGGCGCGGCGGCGTAGACGGGTCGGTGCGCCAGCAGCAGCTCGGTCTGCTGCAGATGAATGTCGAAATCGGACCCCTTGGGCAGGCTGACGGGGATCACGACTGCCGCATACAGCGCGGCGAGGGCGAGGAGACGCCAGTCGATGCGGCGCACGAGTAGGGGAGACCGACACAATGGTGGAGGAGGGAGGAGAACGACGCCAGTGGGCCGCTTGGAGTCGCGAGTTTACTCGCGACTCTTCGGGGGCCACGCCAGTCCCCACACCTGACCCCGGGAAATGTGATGCAGCCGACAGCCCCGACCCTGCGCGCCGCGCCAAACTGAGAACATGTCGCAGAACGAACACTGGGCCCGCACCCGCGTCCGCACCTGCCGCGATCTGAGGCGCGGCGCGTGGTACCGCGTGGCGCGCGCCACCCCGGCCGAGGGCGTCCTGGAAGTGAACCGGCGCCTGGTCACGGTGCCGCGCACCTTCCTCCAGATTCTGCCGTTTCGCCCGCAGCTCTGGTCCGTCGTCCCGCGCGTCGCCAACGCGCCGCAGCCGCCCCTCTCATGGGGCCCGAGCTATGGCGTGTGCCCGCAGTGCAGCGCGCGGGCGTCCCTGGGCCAACACGCGCTCAAGGTCTCATGCCCGCGCTGTAATGGGCTCTTCCCCGTCGCCTGGGAAGACTCGGGGTGGTGTGCGTTCGAGATGTCCGAAGCTGTGAAGTCGTAGTGGGGTCAGCGCCGGCGTCGCTCGCGGCTCCGGCGGCGTTCCTGTCCGGAACGCCGCGACAGTGTCATCCGACGCTCCATACCGCTGCGTCGATCGATGCTCACCGGAACCGCATTACGACGACGCTCCCGCACGATGCGTCGACCCACGCTGTAGCGCCGGTCGACGAGGCGTCGACGTTGCATAACGGAGATATTTCCTCTCAGTAACGAAATCGCACCCGTCGGTTTGCAAACCATGTGCTCCACGTCTCACCCGGCATGGTCACTCGTCCGTGGTCACGAACTGGCGCGTGCCCGCAACAGTCTTGCGTCCGCGTGCACAAGCGCGCGGCCACATTCCGCGGCACCGCCAGTCGGGTGGTGCTACGATTGGGTGCGCCATGCGATCCTCGCGTCTCGTGCTCACGCTCTGCCTGCTGCTACTCGTCTCCGTCCGGGGGCGTGCACAAACCCCTCAAATCGGTATTGCCCTCAGTGGTGGCGCGGCGCGGGGCCTGGCGCACATCGGCGTGCTGAAAGTGCTGGAGCGAGCCGGCATTCCCGTGGACGTGATCACCGGCACGAGCATGGGGAGTGTGGTGGGCGGTCTGTACGCGCTGGGCTACAATGCCGATCAGCTCGACACCATCGTGCGAGCCCAGGATTGGTTTCGCTTGCTCACCGACCCGGTGGACCGGCGCGACTTGCCGGTCGATCGCAAGGTCGCCGCGGATCGCGTGATGCTCACGCTGCCGATCTATCGGGGCGGCATCCATCTCCCCAGGAGCGTCGTGCCGGGCCAGCGCATCTGGGCGCTGCTGACCCGGCTCACGTGGTCGGCGCACGGCGTCCACGATTTCCACCGGCTCCCCACGCCGTTCGCGGCCGTCGGCACCGACCTGGAGACGGGCCAGGCGGTGGTGCTCGACCGCGGGTTTCTGCCCGACGCGATCCGCGCCAGCATGGCGCTGCCCAGCGTGTTCGCTCCCGTCGAGCTGGGCGGCGTCGTGCTGATCGACGGCGGCGTGGTGCGCAATCTGCCCGCGCACGACGCGCGCGCCCTGGGCGCGGACGTGCTGATCTGCAGCGACGTGACCGACCCGCTCGAGCCGCGCGATTCGATCGTATCGCTGGTGGACGTGCTGGCGCAGTCGGTGTCGTTCCGCGTGTGGGACTCGGAGCGCGCGGAGCGCGCCGCGTGCGATGTGCTCATCGTGCCGGACGTACGGGAGTTCACGAGCTTCGGCTTCGGGCGCGCCGCCGAGCTGATGGCGCGGGGCGAAGCCGCCGCGCGCGCCGCCCTGCCCGCCATCGAGGCGAAAGTGGGTCGCCGCCGCGTGCCGCCTCGTCCCCCGGCGCCGCCCCCACCCGACTCCGTCCTCGTGACGGCGGTGCGATTCGACATCTCCGGAGGCGGGACGGTGACGCGCGCGTTCCTGGCGCACGCGCTCGGGCTCGCACCCCCCGCCTGGACCACGCTGCGCGAGCTGGGCGCCCGCATCGAGCGGCTGTACGCCACGGGCCTGTTCGCCAACGTGCGCTACCGTCTCGAGCGCGGCGAGCTGACGCTGTTGATCGACGAGCGCGCCGCGGGCCGCTTCGGGCTGGGGCTGCGCTACGACAGCCGCTACAAGGCCTCGGTGCTGCTCACGGGCGGGCGCGGCGGCGTGGAGGCGGACGCGCGCCTGGGCCAGCAGATCCGCGTCGGGCTCGGCGCCGCGCAGGCGCTGGGCGACGCGCAGAGCGTCGCGCTCGGGGCACGCATCGCCTACGTGCACTTGCCGGTCGACCTGTTCCAGGACGGCCGCCGCGTCGCCGAGGTGCGTGTGGATCTGGGCGCCATCAGTGCGTCGGTCGAGCGCCGGCTGGGGAGCGTGGCCGGCGCCTCGCTGCGAGTGAAGGCGGAGCACGCGCGCTGGGCCGAGGCAGTGGCGGCGGTGGACTCCGCGCCGATCAATCGTACGTTCGTCACCGTGGCGGGCGTGGCAGACGTGGACACGTACGACAACGGCGTGTTTCCCAGCCGCGGGGTGGGGCTCCGGGCGGTGTCCGAATGGAGCGGCACGTTTTCGCATCACGTCGGCGACGTGCGGGGATACCTGCCGCTGGGGCGGCGGGTGTCACTGTGGGCGGGCGCGACGCTCGGCGCCTCGGGCGGCACGCCGCCGCCGCACTATCTGTTTTTCCTGGGCGGCGCCAACGGCTATTACCTCTTTCCCGACCGTGCCATCGGGTTCGCGGGATTGCACGTGCAGGCACGCCGTGGGCGCCACCTCCAGAAGGCGGAGCTCGGCGCCCAGTGGCAGGTCGCCGTGGCTCCCGACTTGTTCGCCCGCGCACGCTGGAACGCCGGCGCGGTGCTGGACCGCTGGAGCTTCGAGCCCGCCGGTTGGGTGAACGGCGTCGGCGTCGAGCTGGGCGCCAGGACGGTCGCCGGCCGCGTGAGCCTGAGCGTGTCCGGGGCCGCTGGCTCGACGCCGATCGTCGAGCTGGACCTCGGCTACCCCTTCTGAACCAGGTCGCGCGCGGGCACTACCTGCGTCTCGCCGTCCACGCGCACGTGGATGCTACCGTTCACCGAGATGTGCGCATTTACTAGATCGTAGATCCCCACCGCGGGGACCTGCAGACCCTCCAGCGTGACCTCGGTGGCGAGCGGGCGCTCGTCGCCCCGCTGCATCAGCTGTCGCACACGGATCGAGCCCATGTTGCAGAACATGAGTTGCGCCTCGCCCGTGGCCGCGAGCACGGCGACTCTCACGCCGGGCAGGTCCACCCGGGCCTCCTCGCCGTGCGAGACCTTGGCTTCCTCCAGTCGCTCCCGCAGACGGAACGACTGCGACTGCGCTGTAATGCGGGCTTCCATAAAGCACCTCCTGTGGAATCCGGTCCTACCGCCGACGGCGCAGCCTGGTTCCGTGCAGGCGGCATGCCGCGGTCGCCGCGCCGCTGCAACCGTACCGTCGTGGCGGGGTATCCTGTTAAGTTCCGAGACTTGACCTCCGAAGCCGTTATGACCACTCGGCCGCGCCTCACGCGTCCGCCGCGCATCCTCATCGCCAGCGATCAGGATCACGCCCTTTGGGACGTCCAGGGCACGCTCGGGCGGCAGGGATACTCCGTGCTGCGTGTGTTCGCCGGCACGGCGGTGCTGGCGCGCGCGCGGGCGGCGTGTCCCGACGTGATCCTGCTGGACGCCAAACTCGCCGACTCGAAGAGCCTCGACCTGAGCCGGCTGTTGCGCGCCGATCCGCTGATCGGCGCGAGCACGCCGATTCTGCTGCTGGTGCACGAGCGTCCCACGCGGGAGGACCACTTGAGCGCGCTGCGCGCCGGCGTGTGGGAGTTGGTGCGCCGGCCGGTGGACGCGGGCGCACTGCTCGTCAAGCTCGAAGCCTATCTGCTCGCCAGGCTCGAGGCCGAGCGGACGCCCAAACGCAGTCTGGTGGACGAGCTCACGGGGCTGTACACGCGGCGCGGGCTGGCGCGCCGCGCCGGGGAGCTGATCCTCCAGACCTCGCGCCATAACACGTCGGTGGCGTGCGTGGTCGTCGCCCCCGAGGCGCGAGGCGACCCGGGCGCGGGTGTGCTGCGCGACCTCGCGCGGCTGGTGCGGGCGACCGCGCGCGACTCGGATGCGGTGGGCCGCGTGGGGCTCACCGAGTTCGCCGTCGTCGCGCCGGGGGCGAATCGCGCCGGGGCGCGCCGCCTGGCGCAGCGGCTGCAGGAAGTGGCGCACGCCGGCGGCAACGGCGGCGGGACAGCAGATGGCGACGCGGCGGTGGGCCTGCGCGCCGGCTACGACGCGCTGCGCCAGTTGCGTACGGCGGCGATCGAGCCGCGCCGCTTGCTGGGGCGCGCCGCGCGCGCGCTCGAGCTGGCGCGCGCCGAGGGAAAGTGGTTGCGCGAAGGCGCTACGGCGCGAGGGAGTTAGCGACCACTCTGTCAGCGATCTGCCACACATCGGCGCCACGCCGGGATCGTGCGACGGTCATCGCAACGAGTTAGCAGGGCCCAAAAACTGCCACCCACGGGCTGTAGCCCCAGCCATGGCCCGTTACTCCGTCCTCGCGCTCGCCGCCGCCGCCAGCCTCGCCGCCTGTCGGCGCGATATCGCTGCGCCCCCCCCTCCCGCGGCCACGCAACTGTTGTTCACCGTCGAACCGGCCAGCGCGATCGCGGGCCACCTGCTGGATCCCGTGGTCAGGGTGCGCGCGGCCGATGCGCAGGGGAACGTCGCCCCGGGCTTCACGGGGAACGTGACCGTCGCGCTCGGCACCAACCCGGGCGGTAGCACCCTCGACGGAACCACCACGGTCGCGGCGGTCGCCGGCGTGGCGAGCTTCGACGATTTGACGCTCAACCGCACGGGCACGGGGTACACGCTGACCGCCGCGGCGCCGGGACTGGCCGGCGCCACCAGCACGTCCTTCGCGATCGGCCCCGGCCCCGCGACGCAGCTGGTGTTCAGCGTGCAGCCGGGGACGACGGTGGCGGATCACCAGATTGCGCCGGCCGTGAAGGTGCGAGCCCTCGATGCCTTCGGGAACCTGGTGACGGGCTTCGCGCGGAGCATCGCCGTCGCTCTGGGCGATCCCGGCGGGGCGACGCTCGGCGGAACCAGCGCGGTCGCCGCGGTCGGCGGCGTGGCCACCTTCTTCGACTTGAGCATCAAGCAGGCAGGAGCTGGTTATACGCTCGTCGCGACCGCCTCGGGAATGGGCCCGGTCTCGAGCGCGGCGTTCGACGTGACGCCCGGGCCAGCGACGCGGCTCGGCTTCACGGTGCAGCCGACCACGACCGTCGCGGGCCAGGCGCTCACGCCGGCGGTGCGGGTCACGGCCCTCGACGCGGTGGGGAACCCGGTGCCGGGCTTCACCGACACGGTGACGATCGCGTTCGGCAACAACCCCGGGGGTGGCACGCTCCGCGGCACCACGAGCGCCGTGACGGTGAACGGCGTGGCGAGCTTCGCCGATCTCGCCGTGACCAAGACCGGCACGAGCTACTGGCTGAAGGCAACGGCGCCGGGGCTCGGCGCGGCGACCAGCGGCACGTTCACCATCACTGCTGCGGTCGCAACCCAGCTCGTTTTCGGCGTGCAGCCCACGACGACTGCGGCGGGTCACCAGATCGCGCCGGCGGTGAAGATCCGGGCGTTCGATGCGTTCGGGAACTTTGCGACCGGTTTCACCGGGAACGTGAGTGTCGCGCTCGGGAGTAACCCGGGCGGCGGGACACTGAGCGGGACGATACCGGTGGCGGCGGTCGGGGGCGTGGCGACCTTCTTCGATCTGAGCATCAACAGGACCGGCGTCGGCTATACCCTCACCGCGAGTGCTGCAGGCGTTAGCGCCCCCACCAGTGCGGCGTTCGACATCACCCCCGGCACCGCGACGCAGTTGACCTTCATCGCTCAGCCCACGACGACGGTCGCCGGCCGGCTGATCACGCCGGCCTTGCAGGTGATCGCACGCGATCCCACCGGGAATCCAGTGCCGGGTTTCACGGGGACAGTGACTGTGGCCTTCGGGGGTGACCCGGGTGGGGCGACGCTCAGCGGCACCACGAGCGTGGCGGCGGTGAACGGCGTGGCGAGCTTCGGCGATCTGAGCATCAATAAGACGGGCCCAAGCTATTGGCTGACGGCGACTGCGACCGGGCTGAGCAGGGCGGCGAGCAGCAACTTCCCCATCCTGCCCGGGGCGGCGACCCAGCTCGTGTTCGGTGTGCAGCCGACCACGATTACGGGAGGAACGATCTTCAGCCCGACGGTGAAGGTGCGGGCGCTCGACGCGCTCGGGAACCTGGCGACGGATTTCACCGGCGACGTGCACATGGCGCTGGGTGTGAGCCCGACCGGTCAGGATCTCCAGGGAACGACGACCGTCACGGCCGTGAACGGCGTGGCCAACTTCCTTTTACTCAGTGTGAACGCGGCCGCGTTCGGCTACACGCTCGCCGCGTCGACTGCGGCGCTCCCCGAGGCGACGAGCGTGCCGTTCGACGTGCTCATCGGGCCGGCGAGCCACCTCGACTTCCAGGTGCGCCCCAAGAACGAGATTGCGGGCACGCCGATCGGGGACCCGTACGTTCAGCTCAGAGGCGAGGACGCGGGCGGAAACCTCGACACCACGTTCACCGGGGTCGTAACGGTGGGGATCGCGGCCAACCCGGGCGGGGGGACCCTCTCCGGAACGATCGCCGTGGCGGCGGTCGGAGGCCTGGCGAAGTTCTCCGACCTGAGCATCGACAAGGCCGGGACCGGGTACACGCTGACCTTCGCCGCCTCCGGACTCCTCAGTGTCACGAGTCTCGAGTTCAACATCACCAGCGCCGCGGCGACCAGAGTGGTCTTCACCATTCAACCCACCAGCACCGTCGCCGGTGCGACCATCACACCGCCGGTGCGTGTGACGGCGCTCGACGCCTTTGGCAACGTCGCGACCAGGTTTACGGGCAACGTGACGGTCGCCATCGGCACGAACGCGGGCGGCGGTGTGCTTGGCGGGACTGTCACCGGCGCGGCGGTCGCCGGTGTGGCGACCTTGTCCGACTTGAGTATCACCGCCCCCGGTGCCGGCTATACGCTCACGGCCGCCGCGGGCGTGTTGACGGGTGCCACCAGCGCCCCGTTTACCATCAACTGACGAGGAACCTCTGCACAACCCGGTGCGTGGCGCTGGGGGTCGGGGCTAGGGGCGCCTACACGCGAGGGCACTCCGAAACACGCCACGGGGCACTCCGAAACACGCCACGGGGACGTGTGCCTGCCCGAGCCAGCTCCGCGCCTCCGAGTTGCGCCTTCGTGGCGCCCTCGCGTGTAAAGCGCCCTGCGCCCCGACCCCCAGCGCCACGATCACTTGTGCAGACGTTCCCGAGAGGCTCAGTTCGCCGTGCTCAGCTGGAGCACCACGACCGGAAGCGAAGGGTTGATCCGCAGTCCGCTCATGCCGGCAGCGCCACGCCCGCCGGGACCGTGATCACTTCGCCGTGCTGCACCTGGAACACGTCGGGCAGGTCGTCCTGGTGCGCGAGGATGAAGTCCAGGTCGGCGAGCTGGCCGGTCGCGCGCAGATAGCGGACGCTGTTGCTCACGAGCCAGGCGTCGGGGGACGCGGTGCGCCAGCGGCGCACCAGGCGTGCGGTCGCGGCGTCCTCGGGTGTGTACCCGGCGTCCAGTAGCTCGCCCGCCACCATAGCGCAGCACACGCGATCTTCTTCACGGAACTGCCCGTGGCTCGAGGCGGCGACGATCGCCACGCGGGCGTGCCGCCCCGCGAGCCACAGGCCGAGGTAGCGGGCGTTGCGCAGCGAGCCGAGATATACCGCGCCGGAGAGCGCGGCGGCGTGGATCAGCGGCGTGCCGGAGGACGACACGAGCACGAGCGGTCGTTCCACGTCCGTGCGGGCGGCAATCTCGGCCGGGCTGTTGTTCAGGTCGAAGCCGGCCGGCACAACGCCGTCGATCTCGCCGGCCAGGAGGGGCTGCTCGAGTCGGGCGGCCCGGCGGCGCGCCGCAGCGACGCTGGGCGCGGTGAAGCAGCGGCGTCCTTGCGCCACCGCGGTCACGGCTGTCGTAGTGGCGCGCACCACGTCCACCACGACGATCACGTCGCCGGCCACGAGCGCGCCTCCGGCGGGGTCGCGGAAGCATCCGATCACTACGCTGCCGGCGCTCATCCTCGCGTCTGCCCACCTTTCCGATGCAACATCGCAACACACAGCAGTGCGCACGTCGCGGTAGCTCTCCAGTCCTAAGCAAGTCGGGGGCCAAGACCGTTGTGAGGTGGGTCACATGATGCGCTGCTGCAGGGACGACGTCGCGTGTCGCGACGCCGCAACAAACGGGGCGGCTAGTTCGCCATGAGGCTAGTTCTCCATGAGGTACTGCTCTTCCCACGCCACGTCGAACGCGCCGTTGCAGCGGGTGCAGCGCAGCACATTCAGCCGCTCGCGCAGCGGCACACGTTCGCGGCAATTCGGGCAGACGCCGTACTCGGACACGCCGGGAAAGCGGGACGGGTTCTTGGGGCGGGGCACGACCGACCAGCGACGCGGCGGCTCGCTCATGATCTCCAAGTCGGCGCGCGGGATGCCCACGCGCTCGCCCACGACGTCCACGATCGCCTCGCGCGGCCCCAGTTTCTTCACGTGGTACCAGGCACCCCGGCGCAGCGGATAATCGGCTTCCGCACGGAGCCGGGCCCAAAAGCGTCTCGGAGTCACCTTCCCCTCCCCCTCCTCCCTGTGATCAGCCCCGCCCCCGCCCCGAGCTCACCGGTGAGGGTCGGGTGGCGGCGCGCCGGACGGCCCAGTGATCGGGTGGGCGCGCGGTGGTCGATGTGCGTCGCAATAATAGCGCTCCGGCCGGACGCTGCGCTGCGACCGCTGGTGCGTCACCCAGCGCGCCGGCCGCCGGCAACTCTTGCGTGTCGCCCAGTCGTAGAAGTCGCAGCGAGGGTCGCCCATGCGGAAACCCGACGGTGTCTGCCACTCAGCGACCCGAAGGGACTGAGGCGTCCGTGCTGCGTGGTTCGAGTAGAGTCACTTGCTGCTCCGCCATGTCGCGACCGGTCCACACGACGTGGTCCCCGCACATGATCGCATCCACGGCGTACGGCTGCAATTGGAACGACGCCGCGTCGGAAGTAGGCACGACGGTGCCCGGGAAGCGATACCAGCAGTTCTGGCCGGCTGGATGGCTGTGGACCACTCCCACGGTGCCCGCCCAACCCGCGGCCTCGCAGCTCTGCGTGGGCATGACGTGCGTGGGCGTGGAGCGGGACGGCTCGACGTCGGCCGGCGCGATGCGCTGGACCAGCACGGTGCCACGCTCGATCGTGCCGATCATACAGCCCATGAATTCAGTGGGATACGAGCGGAACTGCAGCTCGAGATAGCGGCGCGACTGCTGGGACAAGACCAACCCGTGTACCGGGATGGACGCAGGTAGCGGCGCGGCCTTGGGCGCGCCACGCCCCTCGCCGGGCTGGACGGGTTGGACGATCTGGGGCCGGATGGCGAGCACCGCCACGATCCCGGTCGCCGCGAGACCGGCGCGCACCACGGTCGCGCGGAGCGGACTACGCTGCTCCACTGCTCCTCCGAACTCGGGCGCGGGGTCGTGATCAGGATGACTCCCGCCCCCGACCTAACGCAAGAGCGGTGCCAACCCCCCCCACCCGACCACCCGAGCCCCCCCACCCCGTTGGGGAGGTTGGGGGAGGTTGTGGAGGTTGGTGGAGGTCGGTGGAGGTTGTGAAAGGCGGCGAGGCCACCGGTGCCCGCTAAATGGGCAGCGACGCAACCACCTTGACCTGGACTACGTCCGAGCCGCTGAGGCCGTGGCTGTCTGTCACGGTCACCCGAATGTCATGCGTGCCCAAGAGCTCGAGGCCGTAGGAGTGGCTCTTGCTGATCGAGCCCTCGCTCGATCTCGTCCCTGTTTCTGATGACCCGTCGCCCCAGTCGATGCTGTAGCTCCATGGCCCGTCGTGGTCCTGGTCCGTGAACGACGCGTTCAGCGTGAAAGATCCGATCAGTATGGTCCCGCCGCTCCCGGCGTTCACGACCGGTGGGTGGTTCTGAGGCGGCGGGAGTGCCGTGCAGCTGATCGCGAAATCGGCGTGGCCGACGCCGCCGGCGGGCACGTTGACGGAGCGAGGATTGCTGCCGCTCACGGCGCAGTTCGACGCGACGTCCGAGAGCGCGACGGTGTGACTGCCGGCCGAGAGCCCTTGGAACGTGACGTTGCCACTCGTCCCGATCGACTGGGGGGCGCCGTCCACCGTGACCGTGTAGCCATCGGGATCGAGGTCCGTGCCGCCGGTGGTGGTCGATACCGCGAGGTCGCCCGTGGTGGGCGGGATCGCCGTGCAGGTCACCGAGAACGGGTGCGAGATCGTCTGGCCCGCAATGATCGTCACCGTGTGCGAAGTGCCCAGGCTCACACTGCAGTTGGACGCCACACCCGATAGGACCACGGGGTGATTGCCGGCAGCCAAGTTATTGAACGTGACGCCGTTGCTGTTGGGGCCGATCGGTTGGCTGTTGTTTGCGTCCACGGTGACCGTGTAACCGTCGGGATCGAGGTCCGAGCCCGACGTGCTCGTCGTCACGGTGAGACTGCCGGTCGTGGGTGGTATCGGCGTGCAGCTCACCGAGAACGAAGTCGAGTTGGGCTGGCCCGCGATAATGGTCACGCCGTGCGATGTGCCGCCGCTCACCGTGCAGTTGGACGCCACGTCCGAGAGCGCGACCGAATGGCTGCCGGCGGGCACGTTCGGGAACGTGGTGCTGCCGCCGTCGGTGGCGATCGACTGGCTCGTCGATCCATCGAGCGTGACGGTGTAGCCGTTGGGGTCCAGATCCGACCCGGTCGTGCTGGTGGTCACGGTGAGGTTGCCGGTCGTGGGGGGCGGTGGCCTGATCTCGAACGGATCGCTCCGTGCCTGGAAGCCGAGGGCGGACGCTACCAGCCGGTAGGTCCCGGCC
>Ga0209156_10003342_pt1 | contig 12142 bp, 8 predicted proteins | sample GraSoiAngelo_124_FD_185881 | JGI IMG/M metagenome (GOLD analysis project Ga0209156, IMG submission 185881) | Grasslands soil microbial communities from the Angelo Coastal Reserve, California, USA - 14_0927_05_20cm (SPAdes) (version 2) | ecosystem: Environmental > Terrestrial > Soil > Grasslands ...
AGGTCCAGAATCTGGTTGGCCTGATGTTCGCTGAAGGCGTAGCGTCCTTCCGTCAGGCGCGCTTCGTTGCGAATGAGAATGCCAATCTGTTCGACTTGTCGTTTGGTAAAATCGAAAGCAAGAAGTTTAATGCGCGCTTCGTCGCGATTGGCCGATCCGCGAATGATGCGAATGAACTCATCCAGGTTTGCCAGCGCGATCAGATAGCCCTCGAGCGTTTCTGCGCGTTCTTCCGCCTTGCGCAATTCGAAACGCGTGCGTCGAAGAACGACTTCGCGTCGGTGTTCGATATACGCCTGGTTAGCAACTTTGAGTGGCAACAATTTTGGCCGGCCGTGATCGATTGCCAGCATGTGCACGGCGAAGGACGATTCCATCGCGGTATGCTTGTAGAGATTGTTAATCACGACCTTCGGATTTCCGTCACGCTTTAGCTCAATCACCACCCGCGTATTTTCATCCGACTCATCACGGATCGCGGTGATGTCAGAGAGAATTTTGTCGTTCACCAGTTGCGCGATGCGCTCGACCAGCGTTGCGCGATTGACGTTGTAGGGAATTTCGGTGATTACGATCTGCTCGCGATTGCCTTTGAGCTCTTCGACGCCAGCTTTGCCGCGCACTTTCATGCTGCCGCGCCCGGTCTCGAGATACTGTCGAATTCCGGCGACGCCCAGGATGGCGCAGCCGGTTGGAAAGTCCGGCCCCTTCACGAATTTCGTCAGCTGATCAATTGTGATGTCCGGGTCATCGATCTGCGCGCAAATGCCATCGATTATTTCGCCCAGGTTGTGCGGCGGAATATTCGTCGCCATGCCGACGGCAATACCGGTGCCGCCATTAACCAAAAGATTCGGAAAAGCACTCGGGAAAACGGTCGGCTCGGTCCGGGTTTCGTCGTAGTTCGGAACGAAATCGACCGTGTCCTTTTCCATGTCGGTCATGAGCGCAGCGCCGAGATGCGTCATGCGCGCTTCGGTGTAACGCATTGCTGCCGGCGGATCGCCTTCGACCGAACCGAAATTTCCCTGACCGTCGATTAACGTTTCGCGCATCGCCCACGGCTGCGCCATGTGCACGAGCGTCGGATAAATCACCGCTTCACCGTGTGGATGATAGTTACCGCTGGTGTCACCGCAGATTTTCGCGCACTTACGATGTTGGCGTCCGGGGAACAGCGACAAGTCATGCATCGCATAAAGAATTCTGCGCTGCGAAGGCTTAAGCCCATCGCGCGCATCAGGTAGCGCGCGAGAAATAATCACCGACATCGAGTAATCGAGGAAGGATCTCGATACTTCTTCGGCGACGTTGATCGGCTCTACTTTTTCGTTGGCGTTATACACAGGGCAAAAATGACGAGGACGAATGACGAATGACGAACGACGAACAACGTCGCCGCTACATTTCCTTCGACATTTGTCATTCGAGCTTCGTCATTCTCTATACGTCCAGGTTTCGCACGTTCAGGGCGTTGTCTTCGATGAATTGGCGGCGCGGCTCGACCACGTCGCCCATCAAAATCGTAAACATCTTATCGGCATCAACGGCATTGTCTTCGTTCAAATCGACTTTTAGCAGCTTGCGCTTTTCCGGATTCATCGTGGTCTCGAACAATTCCTTGGCGTTCATTTCGCCGAGACCTTTGAAGCGTTTGATCTGCACCCCGCGACGCCCGATCTCCAAAATTTTGTGCAAGATCTCGGGAATGGAAAAAAGCGGATACGAAACTGCGCGATCTCCTTCGCCTTCGATCAATTCGAAAATCGGCCGGTCGCTCGCGGCGTAATGATTTACCTTCAGGCCCTTGCGGGCGAGCTCGGCGATAATCTTTTGAATGGTGGTGGATTCGTGCAACTCAACCAGCTTACCTCGCCGCCGTCCGGTCCCGTTGGTCTTGGCCGGCGCATCGAGCGGTAAGAGCTCCTGTTGAGTGTCGGTATCGAAGAGATTGAGGTCGGTATTCTCCTGGTGAAAACGCCGAACCGCTTTCTCATCGTAAAAATAATGGACGCTCTCGTCATTTCCCTCTCGAACCTTGACGAGATAGTTGGGGAGCTTCCCCGTTTTCGATTCGCGTTCCGCCAGGAAACTCTCGAAATCGCCCCCATGCCGGCGAATGGCCTCGCTCAGCTTCGCCAGCTTCTCGAGTGATTCGAGAATGTCTTTGAGTTGTGCTGCCGTGACCTCTTTCTCGTCAGCCAGGTTCTTCAGACGCACATCTTCCGCACCGAGTTTGATCAGAATTTTGTTCAGCTCAACATCGTCCTCGACGTATTCCTCGCGCTTCTTGCGCTTGATCTGGTAGAGCGGCGGTTGCGCGATGTAGATTTTGCCGGACCGCACGAGTTCGGTCATCTGCCGGTAGAAAAATGTCAACAACAGCGTGCGAATGTGCGAACCGTCCACGTCGGCGTCCGTCATGATAATGATCCGGCCGTAGCGCAATTTCGAAATATCGAAGTTCGCTTCATCTTTTGAGCTCGACGCCCCATCTTCCTTCGGTTTACCGATGCCAGTGCCAATGGCCGTGATCATCGATTGGATCTCGTTGTTCTTCAGGAATTGATCGATGCGCGCTTTCTCGACGTTGATCAGCTTGCCCCGAATCGGCAGGATCGCCTGGTAACGGCGGTCGCGACCTTGTTTGGCCGAACCGCCTGCGGAATCGCCCTCGACGATGTAGAGCTCAGTCAACTCCGGATCGCGCTCCGAACAATCCGCCAGCTTGCCCGGCAATCCGCCGCCGGTGAGGGCGCCCTTGCGGATGGTTTCGCGCGCTTTTCGCGCTGCTTCCCGCGCCCGCGCCGCCGTCAGCACCTTATCGAAAATGCGCCGTGCAATCGGAGGGTTCTGGTCGAAGTACGTCATTAACCCGTCGTAAACAGCGGAATTCACCACGCCGTCGATCTCGGTGTTGACCAGCTTCACTTTGGTCTGTGATTCGAATCGCGGATTCGGCAATTTAATGCTCAACACGCAAACCAAACCTTCCCGAACATCGTCGCCGGAAATCGATGGATCTTTGTCTTTAGTCAGGCTGTTCGAGCGCGCGTATTGATTGATCGCTTTCGTCAGCGCAGTGCGAAAACCCGTCAGATGCGTTCCGCCGTCTGGATTTGGAATGGAGTTAGCAAAACAAAGAATCTGATCGTTGTAGCTGTCGTTATATTGCAACACACAATCGACAAAGGTCTCATCACGCTGTCGCGAAATATTGATCGGTTTGGGATGAATGACTTGTTTGTTCTCGCCCAGCTGCCGGACAAATTCCTCAATGCCGTGCTTATAAAAAAATGTCTCTTTTTTGGGCGGATCGATCCGCTCATCGGACAGTGCGATTTCGAGCCCGGGATTTAAGAATGCCAGCTCGCGCAGACGCGTAGCCAGACGCTCAAACTTAAATTCTGTCGTGATGGTGAAGATCGTCGGGTCGGGCAAAAATGTGATCAGGGTGCCGGTGTTCCGTTTATTTTTGATTTCGCCGATGACACTGAGCTTCTCGGTCGTTTTGCCGCGCTCGAACGCCATGTGGTAGACCTTGCCCTCACGCGTGACTTCGACCTTGAACCAATCAGAGAGCGCGTTGGTGCATTTGGCGCCGACGCCGTGCAAGCCGCCGGAATATTTGTAGGCGCCCTGGCCGAATTTTCCGCCCGCGTGCAAATTGGTCAGCACCAGTTCCACCGCCGGCATTTTCCATTTCGGATGAATATCGACTGGAATGCCGCGCCCGTTGTCGCGTACCGAAACGCTTCCATCGACGTGTACCGTCAGTTCAATCTTGTCGCAAAATCCGGCCAGATGTTCGTCGATCGAATTATCGACAACTTCGAAAACCATGTGATGCAAGCCGCGCTCATCGGGATCGCCGATGTACATGCCGGGCCGCTTCCGCACCGCTTCCAGTCCTTCGAGTTTGTCGATCTGGGCAGCGTCGTATTTTTGGGTGCTGGCGATGCCAGCAGGGCGCACCGAGGAGACAGATTTCGCGGGCAAATCGTCGTCGGTTTTCGGCATAGAAGATGGTCGCGCGACCACAGACAAATATGGTAGCGGAAAACGGGCCTGTCACAACAAATATCTTGGTTAAAATTTCGAGCGACGAACCCTAGCGGTTGGGCTGAAAGAGGAGCCAAAGCCAGCCGGTTGTGGTGGTCGCGCCGTGGTCTGGAACTCCATTTTCGCTGGCTTGACCGCGGGTTTTATGGGTCGGAAAATGACCGCGAAACTATGCGTTTTCAAACCCTCTTCGAAGGTCGCTGGATCTTTGCCATCTTGCTTCTTCTGGCAGGGGCCAGCGCGCTTATTTCATGGTGGCTTACGTTTTTGTTTGTCGCGCTGATTCTTTACACGATCGCTTTTTTTCGCGATCCAGATCGACCAGATCCCGCCGATCAACGCGCTGTCGTTGCCGCGGCTGATGGCGCCGTCGCCGATATTCAGGAAATCGACGAAACAGAATTTCTGAAGGCGCGCAGCAAGCGCATCGGCATTTTTCTTTCGGTCTTTGACGTGCACACCAATCGCGCACCTGTGAGCGGTCGTATTGCTTTTCAGCAACATCGCAAAGGCTTCTTTTTTGATGCGCGCCGCCCTGAATGCTCGGAGAAAAATGAAGCGATGACATGGGCCTTTCAAAATCCCCGCGCCACTATCGTGGTGCGACAGCTAACCGGCGCGATCGCGCGCCGCATCGTGGGCTGGGCGAAAGTGGGCGACGAACTAAAACGCGGCCAGCGCTTCGGGATGATTCGATTTGGATCGCGGACTGAAGTATATTTACCGCTCGACGCCGAAATTTTGGTCAAAGTGGGCGATCACGTGAAGGGTGGCGCCAGCGTGATTGCGCGGTTGCCGGAATGAACGAACACCATCCAAAGATTTATCTGCTGCCCAACCTGATGACGGCGGGCAATTTGTTTTGCGGGTTCGCCGCTACGCTTAAGATCGTGCAGGGCGCGCTCATTCAATGGTCGACGCCCGACGCGGCGGCCGACCTGTTTCACACCGCCATTTGGTTTATTCTTGGCGCCTGCATTTTCGATGTCCTCGACGGCCGCCTCGCGCGTTTGGGGGGGCAGGACAGCGCTTTTGGCCGCGAATTCGATTCCCTCGCCGATATCGTCTCCTTTGGTGTCGCGCCCGCGCTAATGGTCTACCGGATTGTGCTGATTGATTTTCCCCGCCTCGGCTGGCTCGTCGCCTTTGTTTATCTGGTTTGCGGCGCGCTGAGGTTGGCCCGCTACAATTGTGTCTCTGCTGCTGGCGGAGCTGGAGACGGAAAAGCTTTCACCGGCTTTCCCATACCCGCGGCTGCCGGCTTAATCGCATCGATTACGCTTTTTATGCTTTGGTGGTTGGGCGAACGCGATCATTTGATCGGCACGTGGAAATGGGTGCTTCCGCCTTTGATGATTTTTCTTTCAATCATGATGTTCAGCCGGTTGAGCTATCCCAGTTTCAAAGCCATTACCTGGCGCACGACTCGCTCGCTTCCGCGATTTGCCGCCATCATTCTCATCATGTTCTTCACCGCCTTGAACTACGAATGGATGCCTGCGGTTCTGTTTCTGATTTATTTGCTTTACGGGTTCCTGCGTCCGTGGGTTTCGAAACGCTGGCGGCGTGAGATCGAAGAAGAGATTGGGGAAGAGGGAGGCGATGAAGCCGTGATCGGTGAATAGTGATCAGTTTGCTGATCCCGATCACTAATCACAATTCACCCGTCTTCTGTAGCGGCGGTCTATGACCGCCGGAGCTGAAATACAACATGCCGCCATCTCTGGAAGCAGAAATCTTTCTGCGTCCTCTGCCGCTGAGACAGCGGCAGTTACAATTTGCCCCGGTTTAACTCCGCCAGTACCTCCGGATCGCGTACGTCCGCCCAAGCGCCTTTGAGCTCGTACGCTTGAACTTTCTTTCCAGATTGCGCCAAGTCGCGAATGGCGTCGGTCAATTCATACTCGCCGCGCGGCGACGGCTGTAATTTCGAGGTCCAATTAAAAATGCTCGGTCGGAATGCATAGACCCCAGCATTGTACCACGCGCTCGCCAGCTCACCCGATGCTGGCTTCTCGCGAATGTCCGTCACTTCCATTCGTTCGTTAACAAAAACTGCGCCGCCTTTGCTCACATCTTCGTTTTGTTTCACGCTCACGATCGCTTCGACCTCATCCGCCAAATCGACAATCGCTTTGTAGTTCCCGGGATCGACCAGGATGTCGCCATAGCTCAACACAAACGGCGATTGGTCGACGAAGTCTCGCGCCAGATCAACGACGCGACCGGTTCCATCCTGCACTACCTGGGTCGCGTATTTAATTTGCAAGCCAAAGCAGGTGCCATCGCCAAAATAGTCTCGGACTGCGTCACCCTGATAACCGACAATGATCAAGAAGTCTTTAATTCCCGCCGCCTGTAATCCTTCAACGATATGCAGAAGAATTGGTTTTCCCCGCACTTTGATCATCGGTTTGGGGAGCCCGGCTGTTAGCTCGCGCATCCGTGTGCCGCGGCCAGCAGCAAGCAGAACGGCCCTCTCAATCTTTATCATAACGGATGTTGGACCTCCTCTCCCTCGGGGAGAGGATTAAGTGTTAGCCCCTCACCTTAATCCTCTCCCCAAGGGAGAGGAAATTGTGAAACGAGCGTTAGGGGCCTTTGTGATCTTCGTCATTCTGAGCAAAGCAACGCGGAGTCGAAGAATCCCGCCGCGCCACGAAAAGATTTGCCGCAGGATCCGTCGGTTCAAACCGGACGGCGTTTTCCCTCGGGATGACGACGTTCTTCATCGCGAGTTGATTTCGCGCCTCGACTCGTTCAGCATCTCGCGCGTGCTAAAATTTCTTGGAAAATATCGCGAAGCCGGTCTCCTGCTTTTGCGGGCGAGCGTTGGTCTTATCTTCATTTTGATTTGCGCGCCCGTTCTTCTCTCTGGCGAACACCGCTGGTGGCAATTTGGCAGTGCCATGCGCGTCTTTAATTTTCATTCGCATCTGGATTGGTGGGGGTTTCTCGGAGCGCTCGCCGGATGTATTGGCGGAATTTTCATGATACTCGGGTTTGCTTTTCGCATTGGCATTCTCCTCGCCTTTTTGGTTGCGCTGGTAAATGCCATTGCCGTTGCGCACCACGAGCACGCCCTTTATTCGATAATGATTCCGATCGAAGCGGTCATCATTCTCGTGTGTCTTTCCTTCATCGGCCCCGGCAAATACAGCGTGGATAAGGGGTAGGGAAAAGGTGAGAATTGAATTCCCGTCCCCGAACACTATTCGCTCTTCTTCTCCTTAATAATCAGCGCGGGCAAGTCTGCTTGCTTGATCAGTTCGGTGACTTTCGGCAGATCATCCTTCTTGATCGCGTTCCATTTTTTCAACTGCTCATCGAGCCGTCCACTCAACGAGGCGAACACATCCATTTGCGGCTTGGTCGGTTCGCGATCGCCCGCATCAACTGAATGGCTGAAACTATCGAACGCTTCGTTCAGCACGTTTGGGAACGCCAGATTGCCTTCCGAGCCTTTCATGTTCACTTGAATTAGCTGCTGCTCCACGTCTGACATTTTGTGTTCCATCGCATCGGCGGCCGCCAGCGCCGCTTTCACTTTCGGATCGTCACCGAACTTTGTATGCAACTCTTTGATTTGCGATTTTACCCCGCGAATTTCGTTCACCGCCTGGTGCAACTCGGAAATGCGGGCGTTGACCTGCGTCGAGAGCTCAAATTGCTTCGGTAATTCTCCCTCGTGATCTTTGGTGCGCGGATCGACCACGAGATGGAGCGCCGCCGTTTGCGTTTTCCCATTTGCCGTTAGTTTCATCTGGTAGTCGCCCGGTAACGCCAGTGCTCCACGCGGCGCATTGCCCGCATAAAATGCGCCCGGAACTTGAATCGGCTCGTTGTAGCGCAGATCCCAGGCGAACCGGTTCATTCCTTCATTTGCTGGAATCGTCTTGGGCACTTCCACCCGGTCAGGCCATTCTGGCGGCTGCTCGTTTTCCTTTTTTTCCTTGCTGGAAAGATGACGGACCAGTTTTCCCTGAGCGTCGAGAATGTCGAGAGTTACTTCATCCTTCGGTGCGCTCTTAAAATAGTAATCGATCATCGCGCCCATAGGCGGGTTGTCGCCGGCAGGCTGGCGTTTATCGATCTCTTCTGGGTAATGAAGTCGCACCGCCGTCTGCGGTTGGTAAAGCAGCATGTCGGACGACGGACTCTGGACGCTGAGCTGGCGTAACGGTGTTAAGTTATCCAGCACCCAGAACGAGCGGCCATGCGTGGCCACGACAAGATCATCGTCCTTGACCACGAGGTCGTGAATGGGTGATTGCGGCAGGTTCAATTGCAATGGTTGCCAGTGCGCGCCATCGTCTAACGAGAAGTAGACACCAAGCTCAGTCCCGGCGTAGAGCATGCCTTTGCGCCTCGGGTCCTCCCGCACGCTGTGGACGTATGCGCCCTCCGGGATTCCATTGGTGACGGTACTCCAGCTCTTTCCCAGATCCGCCGTTTTGAAAATGTAGGGCTTGAAATCATCGAGCCGGTGACGATCTACCGCAACGTAAGCCGTGGTCGCGTCGTGCGGTGAAGGGTCGATAATCGAGACCGTGCTCCACTCTGACATCTTTGGTGTAACGTTCGCCCAGTTTTTGCCGTCGTCGGTCGTGACATGCACCAGTCCGTCATCCGTCCCGGCCCAGATCGTTCCCTGTTTTTTCGGCGATTCCGCCAGTGCAAAAATGGTGTCGTAATATTCCACGCTCGTAATGTCGTTGGTGAGGGGACCGCCACTTGGCTGCTGCTTCGATTTATCGTTTTTCGTTAGGTCATTGCTGATCTGAGTCCAACTCATGCCGTGGTCGGTTGATTTGAAAACGCATTCCGCCGCGGTGTAGACGACATCTGGATTATGCGGTGAAAGAAGAAGGGGTGTGATCCATTGAAAACGATGCACCAGATCGATCGCGCCGTGCCCGGCATTGTCCAACGGCCACACACTCACGTCCTGTCCTTCTTCCTTGTTCTTATCGTATCGAGTGATGTAGCCCTCATTGTTGGAATAAATAATGCGCCAGTCGCGCGGATCAGGCACGACAAAGCCGCACTCGCCGCCCCCCGCCACAAACCAGTTCTGCGCCGTGATTACACCCTCATCGCTCCGGCTTGCGATACCTACATTCGAGTTGTCCTGCTGCGCACCATAAATGTGATAGGGGTAAGCATTGTCAGTCGCGACGTGATAAAATTGCGCCGTGGGCTGATTATTTTGTGTCGTCCAGGTCTTCCCGCCATCTACAGAGATACTGGCGCCGCCGTCGTTGACGTTGCCGATCCGATTCGGATTTTCCGGATCAATCCAGAGCCCGTGATGATCGCCATGACGTGCCGGCAAAAGGTTGAAGGTCTTCGCCCCGTCCACCGATTTAAATGCGCCAGTATTTAGCACATAGACGGTGTCGGCCGATTTTGGGTCCGCGTAAATCTTGCTGAAATACCAGGCGCGTTGACGGAACCGGCCGTCGTCGTTGACCTTGGTCCATTTCTCGCCTCCATCATCGGAGCGGAAAATTCCACCCTCCTTGGCTTCGATGATGGCATAAACACGATTTGAGTCCGCGCCCGACACGCTGATCCCTATTATTCCGAGAATGCCATCCGGCAGTCCATTTCCCGTTAGCTGTTTCCAGGTGACGCCGTTATCCTCCGATTTGTAGAGACCGCTGCCTGGCCCGCCGCTGGAGAAAAACCACGGCTGTCTTCGCGCCTGCCAGAGGGAAGCGAAGACGACATTGGGATTATGCGGATCGAATACGACATCGATCCCGCCAGTATTTTCGTCTTTCGAGAGAACTTTGGCCCACGTTTTGCCGCCGTCGCTCGTCCGGAAAATTCCCCGTTCCGGATTTGGGCCGAAGGCGTGACCGAGGGCGGCCACGAGTACTATGTCTGGATTATTCGGATGAACGATGAGCGCGCCGATCTGGCGGGTGTCACGCAGCCCGATATTTTTCCAGTTCTTTCCGGCATCGACCGATTTGTAAACCCCGGTACCGTAGGTGGTGTTACCACGAATGGCGGCTTCGCCGGTGCCCACGTAAATGGTGTTGTGATCAGAGGGCGCGACAGCAATCGCGCCAATGGACGAAATGTCTTGTTTATCAAAGAGCGGCGTCCAGTTTGCGCCGCCATCCAGCGTTTTCCAGACTCCGCCCGCAACCGCGCCAAAGTACCAGGTGTTCGGTTCTCCCGGCACCCCTTCAATGGCCAGGGCGCGTCCACCGCGGAATGGTCCGACCTGTCGCCACTGCATTCCCGAGAAAAGTTTCGGATCGATTTGTGGCGCCGGGGTGGGCGACGCGCTCGGCGGTGGCGCTGGCGCAGCGCCGACGGCGCCGGTTAATGCAACAAGAAAGGCGAAGAAAAAACGAAGACCACGCGAATTCATGGCGCGTAAGTTCCAGACTTACGCGCGTCCTTCAACTACAAACGCGGCGACGGAGCGCCGCGGCTACAATTTTTTGTATGTTGAGCTCACAGTGTAAGTTGCCGGAAAATTTCGGGCATTATGATAAATTTGCCGTTCAGACGAGGCAATCACCTTCACGAGATCCTAATACCAAGTGCCGTGAGTCTAAGGAAGGGACGAGATGCCAAGAGTGCCTTCGACTTCGCTCAGGATGACAATTACTGGCGCGTAAGCGACGCGGCGCGCAGGTAGCCGACAATGGCGGCCTGCTCGCTGGCGGACAGATTGGCGCGGCCGGACATGCGGCTAACGAGATGTGGCCATTCATTTCGCGAATATTTGGAGACAGGTGGAAGGGTGTGGCATTCGAGGCAATGGGAGAGGAAAAGTCTGCGTCCATTTTGCAACTGCTCCGCATCAACGTGATCGGGGCGCGCATTTGAAATCAAGGTGGGAGAGACTTCCGGGGGCGGAGCAAGGTTAGCGCAGCTAACGATAACCAGGATGATGACGACCGCGGCGATATGGGCGGCGCAACGGGTACAATGTCCCAAAATTGTGGTCGCGGCGGCTAACTTCGCGTCGCGAGCACCGATCCCGGCTCCAAATTCAGAAGCAAGAAGCTCTTTGCCCTCACTGGCGCTTCGCGTCCGTCTCTCCCCGAGGGAGAGAGAGGAAAAGAGGAGGTCGCGAGTTCGAGGTAGAGGCCAGCCACTCCGAGAGGCTTCGCGAGCATGGCCGCGGCTACAGGCGCCGGCGCTCACAAGCTGACTCCGAAGATCACGCGCAATTGATAATCAGCTTCGCCTTCGGTGTGGGTGGTTTGGGCGAGGGCGGTAACAGTGGCGAACCAGCGATTACCGCGATAGGAAACGTTTGGACCAATGAAGAAATTGTTCTCGGCTTCGGAGCCGTGCCAGGCGGGCAGAAGAACCTCGTGCAACATTTCGGCGCCCACTGAAACTCGCGGGCTCAATTCGTAGCTGGCGCCGAAAGCTTGTTGGATCTCACCGTTATGGTCGCGCAGGCTTTCATCTTCCCATTCCGCTTCTAGGGTGAGGTTATAAGCGAGAATGAGCGGGCCGAAGTTCTTTTGTGCGATTAGTTTTGTTTCCGATTCAAACGCGCGCCGGCCACCGCTGATTTCCTGGTAAAGAGAAATACCGATCGGATCGGTAACCGGATTGGTGAGATTATGGATAACTTCAATCGACGCGGTGTCGTAGTGAAAGTCCCGATCGGCCCCACGTCGCGTGTAATTCCAGTTCGCAAAGTATATGCTCGCTTGAAAGTGTTCAGTAATTCCGATCTCGAGCTCATTGCGAAAGACGGCTTCAGTAAAACCATTCGTAAATCGCGTGGTCGCGTAATTTTCGATTTCAAATGAACCGGGCGGGGATGTAGGCGCTTCGTAGATAAAAGTGAAATGGCGCGCACCGGCCAGACAAATTGAGGGAAGAAGAACCGCGCAAATTGCACAAAGGGTTTGCTTCACCGGTTGCCCAATGTTTAACAGCCAGCGATTACCGCACGGCTTGGAGCGGTTTTACGATCCCGCTATCGATGCTAACGCGTTTCGCTTCCTCAACAGAATCGGTGCCGGCGAGTGGGACAGCGCCGAAGCGTTTCGCTGCATAATAGGAACCGATCACGATAAGGGCGGCGAGAAAT
>Ga0209156_10003343_pt1 | contig 12140 bp, 8 predicted proteins | sample GraSoiAngelo_124_FD_185881 | JGI IMG/M metagenome (GOLD analysis project Ga0209156, IMG submission 185881) | Grasslands soil microbial communities from the Angelo Coastal Reserve, California, USA - 14_0927_05_20cm (SPAdes) (version 2) | ecosystem: Environmental > Terrestrial > Soil > Grasslands ...
GCCGGGATCGCCCACGCGGTGAAGCGCACCATGGACAGCTGCGCGTCCAGGCGATCGAGCTCGTTCTCGCATTCGGCGCGCACCGCCTCCGCGGCGTCCTGCACGCTGCGGGTCGCTCCGAAGCGATTCAGCGCCACCAGCAGCGCGCGCGGCAACAGCATCTCCTGCTCCTCGCGCGGCAGGCTCTCGATCGGGCGGCCATAGGCGCGCGCGTCATCGGGCAGCACCACGTGTCCTTCGCCGATCTCGATATAGGGCTTCTCCAGCAGGCGCCGGTTGCGGGTCACAGCAAGCGCCTGGTACGCGATCAGCGACAGCGCCCAGGTCGCGAGGATCAGCGCCGCCTCCTGCTCGTAGTCCTTCAGGATCACGAACGGGGAGCGCAGGTTGTGGGGCACCGGCTGTCCGGGCTTCAGCTGGTCCTGCGGGATCGCGGGCTCGGCGAGGATTGCCTCGGCACGCGGGCGGATGACGGTGGCGTAGAGCGACTGCACTAGGATCACGCTCACCAGGAGCGCCGCCAGGCTGAACAGGGCATCGCGGCCAACCGAGCGCATGAGACATCTCCTGTCGAAGCAAAGGGCGGCCGGCGTCCGCGCGCCGAAGGTCTCGCGCGTCGCCAGACGCCGGCCGAAAGTGCCGGAAAATGCTAGCATTACACGCTCAACCTTGGGGCGTTGTTGAGCGCTCGCAGGCGGCGCACAGGCTGTGGAAGGACGGCTATGGCACTGAAAATAATGATTCTCGGGGCAAACGGCTTCATCGGCAGCGCGCTCACCAATGCGATCCTGCGCACCCGGCCCTGGGAGGTATACGGCATCGACCTGGCGGATAACAAGCTGGGCGATCTGCCGAAAATCGGACGCTTTCACTTCGTCGAAGGCGACATCACCATCAACAAGGAGTGGGTCGAGTACCACGTCAAGAAATGCGACGCGGTGGTGCCGCTGGTGGCGATCGCCAACCCGGCGCAGTACGTGACCCACCCGCTGCGGGTGTTCGAGCTCGACTTCGAGGCCAACATCGACGTCGTGCGCTACTGCGTCAAGTACGGCAAGCGTCTCGTCTTCCCCTCGACCTCCGAGATCTACGGCATGTCGCCCGATGCGCTGCTGGATGAAGAGGCGAGCCCCTTGGTGTATGGCCCGATCAACAAGCAGCGCTGGATCTACGCCGCCTCCAAGCAGCTGCTCGACCGGGTCATCTACGCCTACGGCGTGCGCGACTGCCTCGACTACACCCTGTTCCGGCCGTTCAATTTCATCGGTCCGAATCTCGACAATGTCGAGGAGCCGAAGGAAGGCAGCTCGCGGGTGTTCACCCAGTTTCTCTCCAACGTGCTCTACAGGCGGCCGATCAAGCTGGTCGACGGCGGCAGCCAGAAGCGCTCGTTCACCTACATCGACGATGCCATCGAAGCCCTGCTCACGATCCTCGAGAACAGGGATGGCTGCGCCAGCCGGCGCATCTTCAACATCGGCAACCCGAACAACTGCATCTCGATCCGCGATCTGGCGCAGCGCACCATCAGGATCGCGCAGGAGTTTCCAGTGCTGCGCGACAACGCCCGCGCCACGGAGATCGTCGACGTCTCCGCCGGCGAGTACTACGGCAAGTACTACCAGGACATCCAGGTGCGGGTACCCAACGTCGAAGCCGCGCGGCGCGATCTCGGCTGGCGGCCGACCACGGATATGGATACCGCAATCCGGCGCACCATCGAGTTCTACGTGAAGCAGGAAGGCTTCGGCACGCGCGCGGCGGCGATGGCGGCGGGCATCTAGCATCCCGCCCGCGGCATGGACTTACGACTGGAGGAGGGGCGGCGCGGGGGCCGGCTCGGCTGGCGGGCGTGGGTGATCCTCGGCGCCGCCTGGTTCGCGACCCTCGAGGTGCGGCCGCTGCTCGATCCCGACGAGGGCCGTTACGCCGAGATCCCGCGCGAGATGCTCGCGAGCGGTGACTGGATCACCCCCAGGTTCGATGGCCTGAAGTACTTCGAGAAGCCGCCGCTGCAGTACTGGGCGACGGCCGCGGCGTACCAGGTATTCGGCCTCGAGCAGTGGAGCTCGCGGCTGTGGAGCGTGGGGCTGGCATTCGCGTGCCTGCCGCTGGTGTTTGCCTGGGTGGCGCGCCTGTACGGGCGCGACAGCGCGCTGCTGGCGCTGACGGCGCTCGCCGTCAGTCCGTTCTTCGTGATCGTCGGCCATCTCAACCTGCTGGACGGCGGCTTCACCTTCTGGCTGACGGCCGCGGTGTTGGCTTTCACCCTGGCGCAGACCGCCCCGCCGGCATCCGCCGCCGAGCGGGGCTGGATGCTGACCGCCTGGGGGGCGGCCGCCCTGGCGGTGCTTTCCAAGGGAATCGTCGTCGGGGTGCTCGCGGGAGCTGCGCTCATCCTCTACACGCTCGGTGAGCGTGACACGCACACCTGGCGGCGGCTGCACCCGGGCGCGGGCCTGGCGCTGTTCGCCGCGCTCGCCGCCCCGTGGTTCGTCGTGGTATCGCTGCGCAATCCCAGCTTCCCAGGATTCTTCTTCGTACACGAGCATTTCACGCGCTTCCTCACCACGGTGCACCAGCGCGTGGAGCCGTGGTGGTACTTCCTGCCGCTGCTGCTGCTGGGGGTGCTGCCATGGATCGCGCCGCTGGTGCGGGCCGGCCGCCGCGCCTGGGCCGGGGCCGCCGCTCCCGACACGGCGCCCGCGGCCGCCGCCGCAGGCAGCGGGATACCGCAGTTCAAACCCCTCAAGTTCCTGCTGATCTTCGCCGCGGTCACGCTGGTGTTCTTCTCGGCCTCCGGGTCCAAGCTCGCGCCCTACATCCTGCCCATGCTGCCGGTGCTGGCGGCCGTCACCGGCGCAGGCAGCGGCGCCGGGGGCGAGCTGGCGCGCCACGCGGCGCGCATCGGCGCGGCTCTGGTGGTGGTCATCGCGGCGGGACTCCTTGTTTATAGCACCCGGCGCAACGGCTATGTACCGCAGCAGGCGCTGTGGTGGGCGCTCACCGGGGCGCTGGCGGCGCTGCCGGCCGTGGCCGTGACCTTCATGAGGCAAGCCTCCACGGAGCGGCGTGCGCCGCTCGTGACCGCCGCGAGTGCGATCCTCGCCTGGCAGTGCCTGTTGTGCGAGTACACTCTCATCCCGCCGGCGCGCTCGGCGCGCGAGCTGGTGAGCGCCGCGCGCTCCTTCATCGGTGCCCGCACGCCTCTCTACAGCGTCGGTCAGTATCGCGAGACGGTGTCACCGTACCTGGGGCGCACGCTGCAGCTGGTGGGCTTCGAGGGAGAGCTGCGGTTCGGGCTGCAGCAGCAGCCGGACCGGCGCATGGCGCTGGCGGAATTCGCCGCCCGCTGGAGCGCGGGGGGCGACGCCGTGGCATTCTTCGATCCCGGAGTCTGGGATGAGTGCCGGCGGCAGGGGCTCCCCGGGCGCGTGATTGCCGCCGACAACTACACCGTCGCCGTGAGTCGCCTGTGAAGCTTGCCGATTTTGCCATCCTGTCGTGTGGCGTGCTGCTCAACGCGTTGGCGCAGCTGGGGCTCAAAGCCGCCACGCGCGTGAGTGGCCCGCTGGTTGCCGGCGACGCCGGCGTATGGAAGAAGGGGCTCGACCTGCTGGTCGTGCCCTCGTTATGGTATGCGCTGTGCGCCTACGGCCTCAGCGTCATCGTCTGGCTGGTGGGCCTGTCACGGGTGCCGGTGAGCCAGGCGTATCCGCTGCTGTCGCTCGGCTATGTCATCAATGTCGGCCTCGCCTGGTGGCTCCTGGGCGAGTTACCCACCGCCCAGCGCCTCGCCGGAATCGGCGTCATCATCCTGGGTGTCGTACTGGTGGCCCGCTCATGAATGACTCGACCAGGCAGGTAAACCCGATGTTGCCCTTTACGCGCCCCTGGATCGACGAGGACACCATCGAGGCGGTGGTCGAGGTGCTGCGCTCCGGCTGGCTGGCGAGCGGACCGAAGGTCGCGCAATTCGAGCAGGAGCTGTCGAGCTACTTCGGCGGACGGCCGGTGCGTACCCAGACCTCCGCGACGGCGGGCCTGGAGCTGGCGCTGCTGGCCTGTGGCATCGGCAAGGGCGATGAGGTCATCACGCCGGCGCTGAGCTTCGTGGCGACCGCCAACGTCATCGTGCGCGTGGGCGCGCGCCCGGTGTTCGTGGACGTGGGCCTGGACTCGCGCAACATCGATCTGGAGCAGGTGGCGGCGGCGATCACGCCGCGCACCCGCGCCATCCTGCCGGTGCATTTTGCCGGCCTGCCGGTGGACATGGAGCGGCTGTATACACTCGCGGACCGGCAGCGGCTGCGCGTCATCGAGGACGCCGCGCATGCCATCGGCTCCGCCTGGCGCGGGCGGCGCATCGGCAGCTTCGGGGACCTGGTGGTGTTCAGCTTTCACCCCAACAAGAACATCACCACCATCGAGGGCGGCGCGATCTCGGGCGGCTCGCCCGAGGAACTCAAGGCGATCGAGTTGCACCGCTGGCACGGCCAGGTGAAGTCCGGGCCCGACGGGTTCGACACGCTGCTCCCCGGCGGCAAGTACAACCTCTCGGACGTCGCAGCCGCGGTGGGCCTGGGACAGCTCAGGCGCCTCGAGGAATTCAACGCCCGGCGCCGTGTGCTGGTGGCGCGCTACTTCGAGCTGTGGGGTGCGGATCCGCCGCTGCGCCTGCCGGAGCGCGGGGATGCGGGCCACAGCTGGCATGTGTTTACCCCGCTCCTGCCCCTGGCGCGGATGCGCATCTCGCGGCGCGCGTTCATCGAGTCCATGAAGGAGCGCGGCATCGGTGTCGGGATCCACTACCCGGCGATCCACCTGTTCAGCGCCTACCGGGCGCTCGGCTATCGCGAGGGGCAGTTCCCCAACGCGGAGCGCATCGGCCGCGAGACCGTGACCCTGCCGCTGTTTCCGGCGATGGAGCTTCACGAGGTCGAGCGCGTGGTGCGCGCGGTGAACGACATCGTGCGGGGTGCTTAGCGCATGAGCCCCCAGGTTTCGGTCGTCATTCCGGTGTTCAACGAGCAGGAGGGGCTGCCGCTGCTGTTCGAGCGCCTCTACCCGGCGCTCGATGCCCTGGGACGCTCTTACGAGGTGGTGTTCGTCGATGACGGCAGCTCGGACGGTTCCGTCGCGGAGCTGCGCGAGCAGTTCGAGCGGCGGCCGGACGTGACGCGGGTCGTGCTGCTGGCGCGCAATGCCGGCCAGCACCTGGCCATTCTCGCCGCCTTTGCGCACTCGCGCGGCACTTACATGATCACCCTCGATGCCGACCTGCAGAACCCGCCCGAGGAGATCGCGCGACTGATCGCGGCCATGGACGCGGGCGCGGATTACGTCGGCACCATCCGCAGGAGACGCCGGGACGTGCTGTGGCGCAAGGCGGCCTCGCGGCTGATGAATCGCCTGCGCGAGAGAACCACCTCCATCCGCATCACCGACCAGGGCTGCATGCTGCGCGGCTACCATCGCAGCGTGGTCGATGCGCTCAACCACTGCACCGAGATGAGCACCTACGTGCCCGCGCTCGCCTACACCTTCGCACGCCATCCGCTGGAGATCGAAGTGGCGCATGCCGAGCGCGCGGTCGGACAGACCAAGTACTCCCTGTATCGCCTCATCCGACTCAACTTCGATCTCATGACCGGATTCTCGGTGGCGCCGCTGCAGTTCTTCTCCATGACCGGCGGGGTGATCGCGCTGATTTCGCTGATCCTGGTTGTCTACCTCGCGCTCCGCCGCCTGATCGTGGGCCCCGAGGCCCAGGGTCTGTTTACCCTGTTCGGCATTGCCTTCTTCCTGATCGGGGTGGCGCTCATCGGCCTGGGAGTGGTCGGCGAGTATGTGGGCCGCATCTACGAGCAGGTGCGCCAGCGACCACGCTACATGGTGGCGGCGGTGCTCGAGCAGGCGGAGCAAGGCGCGACGGAGCGGCTCGCACCGGCCGGCGCCGCGCAGCTGCCCGCGCCGCTGACGAGCGCGGCGCGCGTGCGGGGAGCGTCGGAGTGAGCCGGGCGCGAGCCGTCGTCTTCGCCTATCACGATGTCGGAGTCCGGTGCCTCAAGACGCTCATCTCCGCGGGCGTCGATATTCCGCTGGTGGTCACCGTCCGCGACGATGCGCGCGAGACGCACTGGTATGCGAGCGTCGCGGCGGCCGCGGCCGACCATGGACTCGCGGTCATCGCACCCGCGGAGGCGAACGACTCGCAACTCGAGCGCACGCTCGGCGAGCTGCAGCCGGACTTCATCTTTTCCTTCTACTACCGGTCGCTCCTGGGCGCACCACTCCTGCGCGCCGCCCGCCGGGGCGCCCTCAACATGCACGGCTCGCTGCTGCCGAAGTACCGGGGGCGCGCGCCGGTGAACTGGGCGATCCTCAGGGGGGAGCGCGAGACGGGCGCGACTCTGCACTACATGGTCGAGCGCGCGGATGCCGGCGACATCGTCGACCAGCTGGCCGTCCCCATCCTGCAGGACGACGACGCCCGCGAAGTGTTCGCCAAGGTGACCGTTGCCGCCGAGACGATCCTGGCGCGCTCGCTGCCCGCTCTGCTTGCCGGCACCGCGGCACGCAGGCCGCAGCCCATCGTGCCGGGTCAGTACTTCGGCCGGCGCGAGCCCCGCGACGGGCGCATCGACTGGAGCCGACCGGCGCTTGAGATCCACAACCTGGTGCGGGCGGTGGCGCCACCCTTTCCGGGTGCGTTCGCGCAAATTGCCGGCGAGCGCTGGGAGATCCATCGCACCCGTGTGAGCGCGCGCCGCGCGCCCCCCGGGGGCGGGGTGCGGCTGTTCGCCGCCGACGGCGAGTGTCACATCGCCTGTGCCGATGGCGCAGTTCTGTCGCTGCGCGCGGCCGCCACTGACCATGGGCCGATCGATCTCGCCGCCTTCGCGCGCGAGCTTACGACACCCGTGCCGCTCTTCTGACCGTGCCGCTCGTCGCCCTCAAGATCGACGTCGACACCTATCGCGGCACGCGCGAAGGCGTGCCGCGGCTCGCGGATCTGCTGCAGCGCCTGGGAGTGCCGGCGACCTTTCTCTTCAGCCTCGGCCCGGATCACACCGGCCGCGCGATCAAACGCGTCTTGCGCCGCGGCTTCCTCGGCAAGGTGAAGCGCACCTCCGTGCTCGAGCACTACGGCCTGAAGACGCTGCTGTACGGAGTCCTCCTTCCGGGCCCGCACATCGGCCGGCGCTGCGCCGCGCAGCTGCAGGACATCGCGCGGCGCGGGTTCGAGGTCGGCGTGCACGCCTGGGATCACGTGCGCTGGCAGGACCGTGTCGCCCGGGCGAGTGAGCCATGGACGCGCCGCGAGCTGACCCTCGCCCGTGATCAGTTCATGGAGATCTTCGGCCGGGCACCGCTCGTGCACGGCGCGGCCGGATGGCGGACCAACCGTTACGTAGCGGCCCTGCAACGCGAGCTCGGCTTCCGCTACGCCTCCGATACGCGCGGTACCGGGCCGTTTGTGCCGCTGCTCGACCACGACGCGGTCGCGGTGCCGCAGCTGCCGACCACCCTGCCGACGCTCGATGAGCTGATCGGCCGCGCCGACCTGCGCGGCGTGGATCCCGTCGAACACCTGCTCGCCGTCACGGCCGCCGCGCCCGCGCGCGATCACGTGTTCACGCTGCACGCAGAGCTCGAGGGCGGCGCGTATCTGCCCTCGTTCGAGCGGTTGCTGCGCGCCTGGCAGCAGCGTGGTACGCGCCTGACGGACCTGGCGACTTACGCCGGGCAGCTGGATTTCACCAGCCTTGCGCGCTGCAGCATCGTGGCTGGCACGGTCGAGGGGCGCTCGGGCACTCTGGCGTTGCAGTCGCAATGGAAGAAGTGACCGCCAGGCGACGGCTCCTCGGCGGCGCTGTGGGACTCCTCGCGGCGCTGCTCTCGGCCTGTGTCCACTACGCGCCGCGCCCGCGCCCCGCGGAGCGCATCGCCGGCGACTTCACACAGCGTACCTTGAGCGATCCGCAGCTGCGGACGCTGCTCGACAGGCAGCTGCCCGCGCGCGCCTGGCCGCGCTCGCAATGGGACCGCGCGGATCTGCTGGTCGCCATGTTGTACTTCAATGACGGCCTCGCCGCCGGGCGGGCCAGCGCCCGGGTCGCGACCGCCGGCACCCGCACCGCGCGTGAGCACCCCAATCCGACCGTGACGCTCATGTCCGAGTACGCGAACCAGCACGACGGCTCGCCGCTGTGGCTGTGGGCCGTCGTCACCGATTGGTTGCTGGACGCGGGGGCGAGGCGTGGCGCGCGCATCGCGCTCGCCGACCTCGCCGCGCAGCGCGCCGGTTACGATCTTGCCGAGCTCACCTGGAAGCAGCGCAGTGCGCTGCGGCGCGCGGCCGCGGACCTGCTGATCACCCAGCGGGAGATCGCCCTGCGTGAAACAGTCAACACCGACCGCCAGGCCCAGCTCGACATGGCTCGCCGGCGCCTCGAGGCGGGCGCCGCCACCCGCGGCGACCTCGACCGTCTGGTGCGCGATGCGCTGCAGGACGAGCAACAGCTGCACGATGCCAGACGGCGTGCGAGTCTCGCGCGCAGTGCGCTGGCGGTCGCGGTCGGTGTGCCGGTGAAGGTGCTGGAGAGCCTGAAGGTCGGCTGGGAGCAGCTCGATGATCCGCCGGCGTTCGACGCGCCGCTGCTCGAGCGGGCTCGCGATGACGCGTTGCTCGCACGCGCCGACGTGCACGGCGCAGTGGTCGCTTACGGCATGGCCGAGCGGGCGTTGCGCCTGGAGGTCGCCAGACAGTACCCGGACGTGCACCTGGGCCCGGCCTATACCTGGGATCACGGCGTCAGGCGCTATCAGTTCAACCTCGGTCTGACGCTGCCGCTTCTGAACCGCAACGCCGGCGCGATCGGCGAGGCCGAGGCGCGGCGCGAGGAGGCCGGCGCGCATCTGGAGGCCACGGTCGCGGGCGCCTGGCAGGAAATCGACGAGGCGATCCGCCAGTGGCGGCTGGCCCGCGTGCGGCTCGCCGAGGCGCGCGGGCCGCTCTACGGCGCCGCGCAACACATCTACGCCGAGACCGCGCGCGGCTTCGACGCCGGCGCCAACGACCGCACCGAGCTGGTTGCCGCACGCGTGGCGCGGACGCTCGCGGAGCTGCAGGTGCTGGATGCGGTGCGCACCGCCCAGGAGGCGCTCGCAACCCTCGAGGATGCGCTGCGCCGGCCGCTCGAAGGTCCGGAGCTCACGCTCACCGCAACCCTGGCGTCCCCGCCTGTGGCCAGCGAGGGAGTCCCGAGATGACGAGGTACGCGCGGGTGCGGCGCAGCTTGGGGGTGCTGCTGGTGCTGACGATCGGTGCGGGCGGCGCGGGTTACGCGCACGGCGGCGACGCCCCGCCGCAGCCGATCACGCTGAGTGCCGCCGAGCAGGCACGGCTTGGAGTGCAGACGCAGGTCCTGACCGCGGCGCCGGCGCCGCAGGGTCACGCGAGCACCGCGCGGGTGCTCGACCCGGGACCGCTGATCCAGCTCGACGCCGATCTGGCGGCGGCGTCCGCGAGTCTCGCGGCCTCGCGCGCCGAGGCCGGCCGCACGCGCAAGCTGTACACGGAGGATCGTACCGCTTCGGCGCGCGCACTGGAGATGGCCGAGGCGCAGGCGCAGGCCGACCTGCAACGCGTGAACGGCGCGCAGCGGCGTCTGTTGCTCGAGTGGGGCGAGGGTGTGGCACGCCTGCCCGCGCGGCGCCGCGCCGCGCTGCTGAATGATCTGGCGCACGTGCGTTCGGAGCTGGTGCGCATCGAGCTGCCCGCCGAGGCGCCGGTCCCTCCGGCGGGCGCCGTCGTTCGCCTGCGCGGCAGCGCCGCGGCAACCATGCAGGCGAAGGTGCTGGGCATGTTGCCGGTCGCGGATCCGCGCCTGCAGACGCGCGGGGTGCTTGCCGAGCTCAGCGGCTCGCAGGCCCAGCTTGCGGTCGGGCAGATGCTCGGCGCGCAGCTGCCCGGCTCCGCCTCACCGGCGGGAGTCATCCTGGCGCGCGGCGCACTGCTGCGCGAGGGCTCGCAGGTGTGGGCGTACGTGCAGACGGGGCCGACCACTTTCGTGCGCCGCGAGGTGACGGGCTTTCAGCCGCTCACCGCCGGGTGGTTCGTCTCGGGCGGTTTTGCGCCGGGCGAGCGTGTCGTCACCGCCGGCGCCGCAGCGCTCCTGGGGGTGGAAGCTCCGGCCGGCGGCGGGGACTGACGTGCTCGCCGCGATCGTCCGCTGGTCCCTGCGCTTTCCGGTCGTGGTGTGCGTGCTGGCGGGGATGCTGGCCCTGTACGGCGTGCTGGTGCTGGTGCGCGCCAAGTACGACGTGTTCCCGGAGTTCGTGCCTCCCCAGGCGACGGTACAGACCGAGGCGCCGGGGCTGGTCGCCGAGCAGGTGGAGTTGCTGGTGACGCTGCCGATCGAGCAGGCGATCAGCGGCGCGAGCGGCGTGCAGGCGGTGCGCTCGGAAACCATCTCCGGGCTGTCGGTGGTGACCGTGGTGTTCCAGGAGAACCTCGATCCGTACCGCGCGCGGCAGATCGTCGCCGAAGCCCTGGAGCAGGTCACCGCACGGCTGCCGCAGGGCGTGAAGCCGCCCAAGCTCGAGCCGCTGACGTCCTCGACCATGGACCTGCTGAAAGTCGGCATCGTGAGCGAAGCTCTGTCGCCGATGCAGTTGCGCGATCTGGCGCAATGGACCATCCGCCCGCGGCTGCTCGCGGTTCCCGGAGTCGCCCGGGCGACGCTCTACGGGGGCGATGAGCGGCAGCTGCAGGTGCAGGTCGAGCCGCGGGAGCTGAACGCGCGCGACCTGGCTTTCGGCGACATCGTGGCGGCGGTGCGGTCCGCCACCGGGGTGCGGGGCGGGGGGTTCATCGAGACTCCCAACCAGCGCGTGCTCATCGAGAGCCGCGGCCAGACACTCGATGTGGCGGCGCTCGGGGCTGCCGTGGTGCCCGCCGCCTCGGCGGCGCCCGCCACGCCGGCGGCCCCTGCGGGGGCGCCGCTGCCTCTGCGGCTGCGCGACTTTGCGACCGTGACGGACGGGGTGGCGCCGAAGTTCGGCGACACGCTCATCATGGGCAGGCCGGGCGTGCTGCTGAACCTCTCCAGCCAGTACGGCGCCAACACGCTCATCGTGACGCGCGCGGTCGAGGCGGCGCTGGCGGAGCTTGCCCCGGGGCTGCGCTCGCGGGGCGTGAGGCTGTACTCGGGGCTCCACCGGCCGGCGAACTTCATCGAGAACGCGCTCGCCGGCATCCGCCTGGACGTGCTGCTGGGTGCGGTGCTCATCACGCTGGTGCTGTTCCTGTTCCTGCGCGACCTGCGCAGCGTCGCGGTGACGTTCGTCTCCATTCCACTCGCGCTGCTCGCCGCCGTGATCGTGGTGGACGCCGTCGGCTGGACCATCAACACCATGACCCTGGGGGGGCTGGCGGTGGCGCTCGGCGTGGTGGTCGACGATGCCATCATCGGCGTGGAGAACATCGTGCGGCGCCTGCGTGGCACGCACGCCCACGGCCTCGAGGCCCGCGAGGTCATCCACAACGCAACGGTCGAGGTGCGCGCTCCGGTCGTGTACGCCACCTTCGTCGTGGTGCTGGTGCTGGCGCCGATGCTGCTGCTGTCCGGGCTGCAGGGCAGTTTCTTCGCGCCGCTCGCCGCGTCCTTCTCGCTGGCGACCCTGGCGTCGCTCATGGTGGCGCTCACCGTCACACCCGCCGCCGCCTGGCTGCTGCTCAGGCGCACCGAGCCGCATGCGGAAGCCGCGTGGCTCACGCGCCTGAAAGACCGTCATGAGGCGCTGCTGCGCCGCTGGAGTGCCTTCCCGCGCCGCGTGACCATCGGCTCCGTCCTCGTGACGCTGCTGGCCGCGGCGGCGTTGCCGCTGTTTGGCAGCGAGCTCATGCCGCCGTTTCGCGAGGGTCATTTCGTCGTGCAGGCGTATGCCACCCCCGGCACCTCCCTGACCGCCATGCGGGCCCTCGGCGCGCGCGTGGCGCGCGACCTGCTGGCGATCCCCGGCATCGTGACCGTCGAGCAGACCATGGGTCGCGCGGAATCCGGCGAGGACACCTGGGAGCCGAACCGCAGCGAGTTTCACGTCGAGCTCGGGCGCATGTCGGGCCGCGCCGA
>Ga0209156_10003345_pt1 | contig 12129 bp, 11 predicted proteins | sample GraSoiAngelo_124_FD_185881 | JGI IMG/M metagenome (GOLD analysis project Ga0209156, IMG submission 185881) | Grasslands soil microbial communities from the Angelo Coastal Reserve, California, USA - 14_0927_05_20cm (SPAdes) (version 2) | ecosystem: Environmental > Terrestrial > Soil > Grasslands...
GCTTTACCTTCTATGTCGCTTATCCCAATTCGCTTCATTCATCCGTGTTCATCCGTGGCTAGGTCAAAATGAAAAAACCGCCCGTTAAAAGCATCCGGCACAAGGCTGAGAAACGCGTCCATATCCCGAGTGGGGAAGAAGCCGGTTACGAAGCGGCGAGCGCAGTCGTTCAGAAGAAAACTGAAGCGAAGTTTCCGAAGAACCCGATCGTCCATCGCGGACAAGACCCAGAACTTTATTGGCTAAACAAGTACGGCGAAGCGAACGATGGCACGCCGCTCACGGTCGATCTTCGCTCGCTTTACCGGCACGAGCACATCGCGCCGGAAGCGCTGATCAAAGGTCTTTACCGCATCGTCGCCACCGAAGATCGACAGCAGCCCGATCTCGCCTTCTCCGTCAACGAGCTCTTCGGCAACATCATCTCGCACGAAGAACTGGAGAAAGTTTCCGATTACTACACCCACTCCGACGGCTGGACCAACCGTCTCATTCAAGGCGACTCGCTCCTGGTCATGACCTCGCTGCTGGAGCGCGAAGGCATGGCCGAGCAAGTCCAATGCATCTACATCGATCCGCCTTACGGCATCAAGTATGGCTCGAACTGGCAGATCAAACTAAACAATCGCACCGTGCGCGACGCCGATGACGAATCGCTCAGCGGCGAGCCGGAACAGATCAAAGCCTTTCGCGATACCTGGGAGCTGGGCATCCATTCTTATCTCAGTTATCTCCGAGATCGTCTTCTTGTTGCTAAAGAACTGCTTCATCCCTCCGGCTCCTGCTTCGTTCAAATCTCGGATGAAAATGTCCATCTTGTCAGGTGTCTGATGGATGAAGTGTTTGGAAGTGAGAACTTTTGTGCAGCTATCAAGTTCTTCAAGACAACTAGTCAAACGAGCAAATATCTCCCACAAACAGCCGACTACGCTCTGTGGTATGCGCGCTTATCGAGAAGCTAAAGTTTCGACCGCTTTATTTCGACAAAGATGTCTTCGAATCTGCAAACGTTGGGTATGACTGGATTGAAGACAACGGCCGACGCAGACCTCTCGTGGCGACTGAAAAACGGAATCCCGCTTTTCTGGAAAGCGCGAAAGCGCGAATTTGTGCACTTGATAACCTGACATCGCAAAGCGGTGGGCCTACAACCACATTCGCGTACTCATTCATGGGAGAGGAGTTCAAACCGAGCAGCGGTGGCTGGAAAACCAATATCGAAGGAATGCGCGCGTTGGAAAAGGCTGGACGTTTGGCAGTTAAAGGCTCTCGACTTCGGTACGTTCGCTACTTTGAAGATTTTCCTGTGACGCCGATTTCGGACGTGTGGATGGATGTCGCAACAGGAGGATTTGTTAGCGAAAAGCTCTATACAGTTCAGACAAATACGAGGGCAGTCCAACGTTGCATTCTTATGACCACTGATCCCGGCGACTTAGTTCTCGATCCAACCTGCGGCAGTGGAACGACCGCTTATGTGGCCGAGCAATGGGGACGACGCTGGATCACGATCGATACTTCGCGCATCGCGTTGAACATCGCCAAGACGCGATTGATGACGGCGACGTTCCCGTTTTACACCCTCTACGATTCCGAAGGAGGCCAGAAAGCCGCGCTCGAGAAAGGTAGGGGCGGCACTCCCGTGCCGCCCGTCGCAGAGGGATCGAACGCGCAGAAACGGCGGTCACGGAGTGACGCGCCCTACCGTTCCGCACCTCATGGATGCGATGTGCGTTACGGATTCGTTTACAAGAAAGTGCCGCACATAACCCTTAAATCGATCGCCAACAACGAGCCGCCGGTCGAGGAGACGCTTTACGATCAGCCGATCGAAGACAAGAAGCGGTTGCGCGTGGCCGGGCCGTTCACGGTCGAGACGCTCCAGAATTACGAGCCGATCTCGCCCGAAGAGTTATCTCGCCAGCGCGAAGATGTAGAAGAGCTGGCCGGCTTTGAAGATACTGTCTTCGAGCATCTCAAGAGCGCTGGCATCAAGGCCGGCGATAAAGCCGCCAACGCCGTCTTCACTCGCATCGAGCGGCTATCCTCCGCAGAGCTCCACGCCGAAGGTTATTACGGAACAAACGGCGGCGAGAAGAAAGCTTATCTGCACATCGGCCCGAAGTTTGGCACGGTCAGCAAACAAGCCGTGAGCGAAGCGATCAAAGCCTGTCGCGACAAACGCGACGGTGATTGGCTGCTCATTCTCGGGTTCGCCTTCGAGAGCGGAATCACCGAGTTGAGCCGCAACTTCGGCAACTTCCAGGTCAGCATCGTGCGGATGCACGACGATCTATTGCAGGAAGGTTTGCTCAAGCGTGACAAAAAAGCCGCCAGCTTCGTCACCATCGGGGAACCAGACATTCGGTTAAATGTTGTAGAGGCGCCTGTGTCAGGCGCCAGGCGCTTGGCACAAGCGCCCCTACAAGCCTCGGTCGAGATAGTCGGCCTCGACATCTACGATCCGATTCGCGACGAAGTAAAAAGCCGCGACGTGCACGACATCAACTATTGGATGCTCGACGACAACTACGACGGCTCAAACTTCGTTGTGCGCCAAGTCTTCTTCTGCGGCGGCGACGAAGACGAATTCGAAGATTGGAAAAAAGGGTTAAGTAATGTCGCGCTCGCTTCTTCAAAGAAAAAAGCGGAACAGACACTTAAGATCGAGATCGACGACCAAGCCTTCCGCGATGCGTATGGCCACAAGAGCCGCACCTTTTCTGTCAAGAAAGACCAAAAAATCGCCGTCCGTGTCATCAGCCAATTCGGCGAAGAGACTACCAAGGTATTAAGCGCATGAAGAACTCGGATGCCGGCGAGCCTACTTATGCGGAGAGGCAGTCAGAGCGCTGGATTCATGTGTCGCAGCAATGGATTAACCGCCAAGCTGAGCAATTCGATGCCGAGATGAAGCGGCAAAAAACACTGGGACCTCTGCCTACCAAGCTCGAGTTTGAGAAAGAATTACGTCGTCAATTAAGTAGTGCAGATATCGCGCAGATGTCAGATAGCGAATACAAGATTTACCGGGCTCAAGTTCGCGAACGAGTACGCCGTAAGTTTCTGGGCACGCGAATCGATCCGACATATAAGCTCGGCAAGAGCGGTGGCTATCAGCCCACAGCGATGCCCTGATACGCTGGACTTGATGGCGAGAATGGGGTCGCGTCTAAATTCCGAACTTCCGAAAGTCTTCGCGAGCAAGGAGCGTTGGCTTGCGATCTCCCGCTCGCTCGGCAACGAATAAGAGATCAGCCACCTGCACCAAGCCTCCTTCACTAAAGTTCCGGCGAGCCTATTGGGCTACTCCTAAAGGATTCGCGAGCGGGCTGACGTGCCAAAGGCGGTCGGCGGTTCGCCACGGCGACCGGATCAGCAGTCAGAGAGCAGAGAAGGATTGGTGCGACAGATATTGCAAGCAGCGTACCGCGAACTCACAATGCAGCGATGGAACTTCTTAGCGAAGATCGGCAAAGCGACTTCGATCAGTTTTTTACGATAACGAACGGGGGTATCCATGAACTCTAATAACGGCTATCAGCAAAGCTCTGGGTGACTCTTTTGTAACCAGCCAATCGTTTCCTTCCGCAATTCCTTCACGAAGTCGACGAGCTCTTTAGCGTCATTCTCGGTGGCAACACCTGCATAATCATATTCGGCGGTGTTCCGCTTAGTGCGACAGACGTCAAGGTAGTTAGCGTCGTCTTTGCGTCTGTCGCCAAGAATCAGCGGAAGCGCCTGAAGCGTTCGATAGTGGGCGAGACTCTTTTCTGGTCGGTAGCCTGATGCGTGCAGCAAAATCGTGCAGAGCTTGAGAGCAGCGTTGTAGGCAATCCCGAATTTCCAATCAGCTGAAATATCTCCCTTTTCGGCGTCCTTCAGGTCCCGATCGACAATGGCGAGTAGATTGGCGATCTCCCGCCGGCTGGTCTTGTGCGATCGAAGCCAACCGTTTTTAGCCCATTGCTCCAAGCTCATGCTCATCTCCAATGATAAAGATTCGCCGTTCTGCCAGGACGCTTTTCAGGAAATGATCGCCTGCTTGTTTGCGGCGACGAAATTCGCTCGCAGTGAACACGTGCGGATTAATTTCGCGCCCGATCTTCTCGGAGACGCCGCTAAGTAGCTTCGTCAACTGCCGCAAACCGATTGTGCCGACGACCATAAGATCGACGTCGCTATGCGCACGCTCACGGCTCTGCGCCAAGGAGCCGAACACAAAGGCGATGGAAATGCCTTTCTCTTTCTTGAGTGCATCGCGTAACAGATCGGCCAGGCCGCTTGTTTTCAAAACCAAGCCGCGAATCTCCGGATAGAGTGGATGATCTTCTCGCGCGACATAATACGTTCGGTTCCCATCTGGCCGTGCCTCAATGACGCCGAGACGGGTTAGCCGCTTCAGTTCCTGTTGCACGGTCGCAACCGCCAAACCTGAACGGCGTTCGATTTCGCGCAGGTGAAGCGGCCCGCCATCCAAACCAAAGAGCAGCCGGAAAACTTCTGCTTTGACGTTGGATGAGAGCAATTCGGTGAGAGTTCCCATTTGTTTGGTATTACCGAACGATTGTTCGGTTTTACCGATCATGCAAGCTTAATGCCTTTAGCGCGGCGCTTCCGCCCGTGCGCGCAGCTCGCTTGTCTTGCCCGCCTGGCGCGGGCTCGATTCTTACTCTTGCTCTGAACGTGGTAAGCTGTTCACTTGAACATATTATTTATTTACTTAAATTGGGCGCATGAAGCGCTCTGTTTCGCCAAATTCGACGGCAGGAAAAGATCGACAGGCCGAAGTTCAGCAGATCATCACGATCCTGCACAAATGGGGCATTCATACGCTTGGCCAGCTGGCAATGCTTGATAAAGAGCAGCTTGGCGCGCGACTTGGTCCCGAAGCTATCCGGATGTGGGAGCGCGCAAATGGGCAATTCAATCGAGTAATCAAGCTGGTTCAACCGCCTGAGTCGTTCGAGGAAAGCTTTGAATTTGAAAATGAAATTGAAACCGCCGAGCCACTCCTGTTCATGCTGCGCCGTTTTTTGGAGCAGCTCGCAGTGTGCTTGGGGACAATCTATCTGGTTGTAAAAGAATTGACCCTGCAAATCACGTTTGCGAATCCGCCACAGGATGGATCGGCGGAGGCGGACAAAAAAGTTTACGAACGCGTTTTCAAAATTCCGCAGCCGACCAATGATGTCGATCTCCTCTTCCGCATGCTCCAGACGCACCTGGAGAATTTTCGATCGGAACATCCGATCGTTGCGGTCGCGCTCAGTGCGCAGCCGATTAAAGCTGCGAAAGAACAATTCGGATTGTTTGAAACCACATTACGCAATCCGTCTCAACTCTCAGAAACCCTCGCGCGTTTGACCGCGCTACTTGGCGCCGATCGCGTCGGCACGCCGGTTTTGGAAGAGACTCATCGCCCCGACGCATTTCGTCTGGAGCCCTTCACGTGGGCTGTAGAGTCCGCTGTCCCCAGCGGAGAATCTTCCCATGCGCTGAGGACAGCGCACGCTACAGCAGTGCGCCGATTTCGTCCTGCAGTGGCTGCATCAGTCTTCTTGGATGAAGACAGGGCGGCGCACGTTCGCAGCGCAGACATTCGGGGAAACGTCATCGAACAACGCGGTCCGTATTTGATTTCCGGAAATTGGTGGGACGAAAAATCGTGGGCGCGCGCCGAATGGGACCTGCACACAGAGAATGGAGAAGTCGTTCGTGTTCATGAAGCTGAGCGAACTTGGAAGATCGATGGAGTGTATGACTGAACTAATTTCGGATTTGAAGCTTGCGGAATGAACAAGAGCTACGTCGAACTTCATGCCTGCAGCGCGTTTAGCTTTTTGCGGGGCGGCTCTTTCCCTGAGCATTTAGCTGAAGTCGCAGCCGAATTGGAAATGCCGGCAATGGCTTTGCTCGATCGCAACGGCGTTTATGGCGCGCAACGATTTTCCGTCGCTGCGCGCGAGCACGGCGTGCAACCAATCATCGGCTGCGAATTGTCGATGGAAGACGGCGGCATTTTGCCTGTCCTGGTGAAGGATCGCACGGGTTACAAAAACTTGTGCGAGCTACTAACCCAGGCGCATTTGCGCAGCGAGAAAGGGCAGTGCGCAGTATGTTGGGGCGAGCTCCCGCAATTCGCGGAGGGTTTGGTAGTACTTCTGGGGAGCGCCCGCTTCCAGCGGGCATCGTTCGGTATCCTGTCGAACGAAAGAAGTGTTTGCCAGGATGCCAAACACAGCACGCAGGATGCATGCGCTCCCCAAGATTACGCGCGGTTTTTGATCGATGTCTGTGGACGCGAAAATGTCTTTGTTGAAATCCAGCGGCATTTCATTCGTGGGGAGGAGCAGATCAATCGCGAATTGATTGATCTCGCGCGCGCAAATCGTCTGCCGCTCCTCGCTACCAATAGCGCGCAATACGCGAAGCCATACGGACGCGAAGTGCTGGATGTTTTTACCTGCATTCGGGAACACACCCATCTGGATGCTGCGGGGAAATTGCTGACACAAAATGCCGAGCGCCATCTAAAGTGTGATCGCGAAATGCGAGCAGTTTTCGCGGATTTGCCGGAAGCGATCGAAAACACATTGCGCCTGAGCGAGCGCCTCACGTTCTCCCTCGAAAATCTCGGTTACGAATTTCCCGAATACCCGGTGCCGGTGGGTCACACCATGGATTCATTTTTGCGCACCATCGTCTGGTTCGGTGCGCAACAGCGTTACGCTGCGATCAGTGCCAAGGTAAAACGTCAGCTCCAAGAAGAACTGGCCCTTATCACGAAGCTGCGTTTCCCGGGTTATTTTTTGATTGTCTGGGACATCGTCAATTTCTGTCGCGAACACAACATCATGGTCCAGGGTCGGGGCAGCGCCGCCAACAGCGCGGTTTGTTATTGCCTCGGAATTACGCCGGTGGATCCGGTCAGTAGTCATCTGGTGTTCGAACGTTTTCTAAACGAGAGCCGTAAAGGCTGGCCGGACATCGATCTCGATCTGCCCAGCGGCGATCGGCGGGAAGCCGTGATCCAGGAAATTTATCGGCGGTACGGCAAACACGGCGCGGCAATGACCGCCAACGTGATCAGTTACCGCGGACGCAGCGCGGCGCGTGAGATTGGCAAAGCGCTGAATTTTTCTCCAAGCATTATTGATCGATTCTCGCACCTTTTCGCGAATGGCGATTTTCCGCACACGATGGAGCTCGAATCGCAGATCGAACAGGCAGGATTACCCAAAGCGCACCCGCGGATGCCGGCGTTCATCCGGTTGTATCACGCGATTTATGGCTTGCCGCGACACCTCGGTCAGCATTCCGGCGGCATGATTATTTGCCAGAATAAACTCAGCTCGTTCGTGCCGCTGGAGAACGCGTCGATGCCAGGCCGTGTTGTTGCGCAATGGGACAAGGACGATTGCGAAGACCTCGGAATCGTGAAGGTCGACTTGTTAGGCCTCGGCATGATGTCGGTGATGCAGGACGCATTTGAGTTGTGTCGTGAACGCGGGCGACCACTCGACCTAGCTCACATTCCGAAAGATGATCCGGCGACCTTCGAGATTATGCAGCGGGCTGACACCATTGGTGTTTTCCAAATCGAAAGCCGCGCCCAAATGGCGACGTTGCCGCGGATGAAACCGGAATGTTTTTACGATGTCGTAATTGAAGTGGCGATTATTCGACCGGGTCCGATTCAGGGCGACATGGTACATCCCTATCTAGCTCGCCGCGCCGGGAAGGAGCCGGTGACCTATTTCGACGACCGATTAGAAGCAGTGCTCAAACGCACACTCGGCGTTCCGCTTTTTCAGGAACAAATGCTGAAGATCGCGATGGTGATGGCGGATTTCTCGGGCGACGAAGCCGAAGAGTTGCGCCGTGCACTGAGTTTCCATCGCTCTGAAGAACGGATGAACAAGGTCTGCGCCAAATTACGCGCGGCAATGGAACGCAAAGACGTGGCGCCGGATAAGATCGAGAAAATCATTCAATCGATCTCATCGTTTGCCCTTTACGGATTTCCGGAATCGCACGCGATCAGTTTCGCCATTCTCGCGTACGGCAGCGCATATTTAAAAGTGCATCGCGCGCCCGAATTTTATGCGAGTTTGTTGAACAATCAGCCCATGGGCTTTTACACCCCTGCGACTATTGTCAAAGATGCGCAGCGGCATGGACTGAAGATTAAGCCGGTCTGCGTCGCGCATTCTGATTGGCGGTGCACCGTTGTCGATGATAACACAATGCGATTGGGATTTTGCGTGGTGAATGGATTGCGGCAGGAGCATGGCGAAGAACTCGTCCGACAACGACAAGATCAACATTTCGACTCGTTAGACGATTTCAAGCGGCGGGTCTCGCTCTCGAAAGACGAATTACGCACATTGGCGGAATTGGGTGCGTTGAATTGTTTTGCCGAACATCGCCGCGCGGCAATGTGGCGCGTGGAAGAAACGCTGCATGACGATTTGCTGGGGAGCGCGGGCGCGCCGCTCGCTGTGTCACGCGCCTCGCCCGACACTCATCGGAAGCTTTTCGGCCGGGGCACCGAAAAGATCCGGCAGGGGGGCCGGGCTCCCCTTGCGCCGATGACGTTACCCGAGCGCGTAAAAGCCGATTACGAGACCATGAATCTGACCACTGGCCCGCATCCGATGAAACTGTTGCGCGAAACTCTGCCGAACATTTGGCGTGCGATCGATCTCATTCACGCGCGACATGGTTCAATTATTCAGATCGCCGGCAACGTGATTTGCCGTCAGCGTCCTGGCACTGCGAAAGGCTTTGTTTTTATCAGCTTGGAAGACGAGACCGGCGTTTCAAATGCAATTGTGGAGCCAGACTTGTTCGAACGCTTTCGGCTCGTGATTACCGAGGAAGCCTTTCTGTTCATCGAAGGCCAAGTGCAGAATTCGGACAACGTTGTTTTAATCAAAGCGCACAACATCAAATCACTCGGGCACGAGCAACTTGTCGGAAGCGCATCGCACGATTTTAGATAATCTGTAGCCGCTTCGCTGTGCGAAACGCGCGCCCACTACACCTATTCTCCCGCGTGATGCGGCTCGGGCGTTTTCAGCTCGGTCGGTCTTTCGGCTGGTTCTTTCTCGGGCTCCATCCACTCAGTATGAAAAACGCCGGGCTTGTCGATACGCTCATAAGTGTGCGCGCCAAAGAAGTCGCGTTGCGCTTGCAGCAGGTTTGCCGGTAATCGAGCGGAGCGGTAACTATCGAAGTAAGCTAGTGAGGCCGAAAACGCGGGCACAGGAACCCCATGTTTGATTGCTGTCGAAACTACGACACGCCAGCCACGCTGCGCCTTTCTAATGGCCCTCGTGAAATAACGATCAAGCAGCAGATTGTGCAGGGCGGGATCGCGCTGATACGCCTCCACGATGCGGTTGAGAAATCTCGCGCGAATGATGCAGCCGCCTCGCCAAATTGTCGCGATGTCGCTGAGATCAAGGTTCCAGTCGTAGACTTTGCTTGCGGCTCGAAGCAGCTCCATCCCTTGCGCGTACGAAATAATTTTCGACGCGTAAAGCGCGTCGCGCACCATCTCGACGAATCGGGAGCGGTTGCCTCTGAATTTGCGAACTCTAGGCTGCGGCAAAATTTTCGACGCAGCTACGCGGTCTTCTTTGCGTGCGGAGATGACGCGCGCTTCAACCGCCGCATTAATTGTAGAAATTACGACTGATTGTTTGATCGCAGCTTGAAGTGTCCAGATGCCGGTCCCTTTTTGACCGGCTTTGTCGAGAATCATGTCGACCAACGGCTTGCCGGTATCAGAATCAATTTTTCGAAAGATTTGTGATGTAATCTCGATGAGGTAGCTCTCGAGCTCGCCTCTGTTCCACTCTGTGAAAATTTCGGCCAGTTGCGCAGCATCCATTTCCAAGATGTCCTTGAGAATGGCGTACGATTCGCAGATCAATTGAATGTCGCCGTACTCGATGCCGTTGTGCACCATTTTGACGTAATGACCGGCGCCATCCGGGCCCATGTAACGGCAACAGGGCTCTCCATCCACGTGCGCGGCGATCTTGCGAAAAATCGGCGCGATAATGTCCCATGACTCGCGCGAGCCGCCTGGCATGAGCGACGGACCCTTAAGCGCTCCTTCTTCGCCGCCGGAGACGCCCATACCAACGAAATGGATTCCTCTCGGTTCCAGCTCCTTGTCGCGCCGCTCGGTATCCGTAAAGAGCGAGTTTCCGCCGTCGATGAGGACATCGCCTTTTTCCAGCAGCGGCGCAACCTGATTGATCACGGCGTCGACCGGCGGGCCGGCTTTCACCATCATCATCGCTATGCGCGGCTGTTTCAGCGCCGCGACGAATTCCTCCATCGTGCGCGTCGGCTGAATATTCTTTCCTTGGGCGCGTCCGGTCGCGAATTTCTCGGTGACTTCCGTGGTGCGATTGAACACAGCGACAGAAAATCCCTTTGATTCCATGTTCAGTGCGAGGTTTTCACCCATCACACCCAGACCGATCAGGCCAATATCACATTGATTGGTTGTCATTTTAGTATCTTGTTTGAACCACTTCGGAGAAGACACCACTGTAACGAGCACTTTCAGCGCATGGCAAATTCCGTCTGCGAAGTTTTATTGACTGAAGCGCCGCTTGATGCGCCACCGCAAAAACAAAATGTCGACGCAGGTGCGATCGTCGATTTTTTTGGAGTGGTGCGGAAACTTGAAGATGGACGCGAAATTGAAGGAATCGAATATCAAGCGCATCGAGAAATGGCCGAACATCAGTTGAGACAAATTGCCGACCAGGCCACTGAGATGTTCCGACTTCAGCTTGCTATCATTCATCACCGAATCGGGTTTATAGCTGTTGGCGAGCCATCGCTTTTTCTGCGAGTGGCGAGTCCGCATCGCGGCGAAGCGTTTCGGGCCAGTCAATGGATAGTGGATGAGTTAAAAAAGAAGGTGCCAATTTGGAAACGACCCCGGTTTACGACCAGGGATGACAGGCGACCGGGGTCAATGTCCCCAACTAGAGCAACAATGGCGGCTAAGGCGAAATGAACTGGGCAAACCGAATTACGCTGAGCCGGCTTGCACTTACAGTTTTCTTCGTGGTGGCGCTCAATTCTTCCTGGCGGTACGCGCGCACCGCTGCGCTTGTGATTTTTCTGATCGCAGGCCTGACGGATTTCATCGACGGAGAAATCGCTCGACGCTACGGAGTAATCACTAGTTTCGGGAAACTAATGGATCCGCTCGTGGACAAGATCATGGTGGCCGCGGCGTTCATTTCACTGGTGCCTCTCAAGGCAGTGCCGGCATGGGCAGCAACGGCAGTGGTCGCACGAGATTTTTTGATCACCGGATTGCGCCTAATGGCTACCGCCAAAGGACGAATCCTTCCAGCGGAAAGTCTGGGTAAACAGAAGACTTCGTGGCAAATCATTACTATTATTTTTTTTCTGACGCTTCTCTCGATTGTGGAACTTCGCTATGCCAGCGAAACGTCCAGATGGTGGATGCGGGCTTGGGGCGAAGCGGGTCCGGTCCTGGTGTGGATCACGGTGGCGCTGACGATTTACTCCGGTCTCGGCTTCACCTGGCGAAACCGCGAGCTGATCACGCCGGATCAATAGCGGGCAGCGAGCGCAGTCGGAAGTTCCTATCGCCCGCCTGGTCCCCCGAAGCCTGGTCCGGAATCGAGCCCGGGCTGATACGTTAGCGGCGGCTGGCGGGGTGCTTCAGGCAGGACCGTCTGTCGGTTCTGCGTGCTGGTGTCAATCATTGTCTCCGAATAAGGGGCGCTGGAGGCGCAACTACAAAGCATTCCGGCCAGAAGTAAGCCGAGCAGCTGAAGTACTTTCATCATTTGATGTCTCACAGACTGGATAATTTACCATGAGACGAAAATCAAGCGAACTCCCTGCGATGAGCGGGCAACGGGAATCGAACCCGCATGGCCAGCTTGGAAGGCTGGAACTTTACCATTAAGCTATGCCCGCGCCTCACGTACTGAACGCCGAGGCGTTCGCGAGTAAATAGTGCGTGGTGCCGCGCCACTAGTCAAAGCGATTGCGGGACGCCAATCGCAGCTCGCCGCGGCGACCGCTACCCTTCAAATGCGGTGGCGACGAGCGTCG
>Ga0209156_10003347_pt1 | contig 12127 bp, 13 predicted proteins | sample GraSoiAngelo_124_FD_185881 | JGI IMG/M metagenome (GOLD analysis project Ga0209156, IMG submission 185881) | Grasslands soil microbial communities from the Angelo Coastal Reserve, California, USA - 14_0927_05_20cm (SPAdes) (version 2) | ecosystem: Environmental > Terrestrial > Soil > Grasslands...
TCGTGGGCTGCGGCCTCGGAGCCATCAGCACGCCCCTCGCGCCCACCGCGCCCGAGATCGACGGGCCCTGCTTTCACCAGGCCCGCGCCGCCCTGGACCGCGCCAAGCGGCTGCGCCTGGTCTTCACGTTCGGGGGCTTCCCTCCCGCGATCGACCCGCTCGCGAGCTATTACGGCGCCCTCTACTGGAGCTGGACGCCGCGGCAGCGGCGCGCCGCGACGCTGTTGCGCCTAGGCGACCAGGCGGCGGCCGCGGTCGCGCTGCAGGTCGACCGCAGCGCCGTTTCACATCTCGCCCGCCGCATGGCCTGGCCCCTGGTCGCGGCCGGCGATAACATGTTGCGGACCCTGCTGGAGACCGCGTGAATCCGCTGTTCGTCGTGCCGCTGCTCGCCTACACGCTCGCCGCCACCCTGTGGCCCGCCCAGGTGGACGGCCGCCGCCGGGCCGGCACCCTGCTCGTGATCGAGGCGCTGCTCGTGATCGCCGCCCTCGTCGTGGGCACCCTGCTGGCGCCGCTCGCGACCCCGAGCCAGGCGGGGCTGTGGTGGGGGCGCACGGCCCTGCTCGCGACCGGCTACCTCTACGTGTCGGGCCGCGGCGTCGTGCTGATCCGCAGCGTGCTCGAGCTGTCGTCGCTGCAGATGCGCCGCGACGAGGACCGCACGGCGGGCGCCATCGACGTCGCCCGCGGCCGGGCGATCGGCTCGCTGGAGCGCGCCCTCGCTCTCACCCTCGTGCTGCTGGGCGAGTACGGCGCCGTCGGGTGGATCATCGCCGCCAAATCGCTGGCGCGCTTCAAGGCGCTCGAAGAGCGCGAGTTCGCCGAGTATTTCCTGGTCGGCACGCTCGCGTCGTTGCTGCTCGCCGTGCTCGCCGGTGTGGGGCTGCGCATCCTGCTCAATCGCTGACCCCGTCCCCCCTTCCCCGTCCCCCCCGAAGCAACTCTCCCAGGTCCGGCTGTGTCAGAGGGTTAACCGCCGCCCCGGAGCCCGGTGGAAGAACACGAGCTGATTGCCAGGGTCCGTGCCGGGGACGGCGCCGCGGAGCGCGTCCTGTATGACGCGCACGTAGACCGCGTGTACCGTCTCGCGTACCGGATGGCCGGGGACGACGAGCTGGCGCGGGAGTTCACCCAGGACACGTTCGTCCGGGCGTTCGAGCGGTTGGCCTCGTTTCGCGGCGAGGCGAAGCTCTCCACCTGGCTGCACGCCATCGCCACCTCGGTGGTGCTGAACGGGCTGCGCAAGGTGAAGCGGTTTCGCCGCCGCGAGACGGATCTGGACGACGCGGCCGGAGTCGCGGCCGGCCGGCGGGCCGCCGAGCCGGACCTGAAGCGGCGGCTGGCGCAGGCGATCGACGACCTGCCCCACGGTTATCGCACGGTGTTCGTGATGCACGACGTGGAGGGCTACACGCACGAGGAGATCGGCGCGGCGCTCGGCGTCGAGACGGGGACATCGAAGGCGCAATTGTCGCGGGCGCGCGCCCGGTTGCGGGAATCGTTGGCAGACTTCGCGGGAGAGTGGGTCTCATGACGGACGAACGGTTCGAGCGGAGGTTGGTGGAGGCGGCGCAGGACTACCATCGCCCCCCGGCGACACCACGGGAGGAGATGTGGCTGCGCATCGCGGCGACGCGCGCGGCACGGCGTCGTCGGGCAGCCGCGTGGCGCCCGGTGCTCCGCTGGGGCATGGGCATCGCGGCGCTGTTGGCGCTCGGCATCGGCATCGGCCGGTGGAGCGCGAACGCCTCGCGGCCCGGCGCCACGACGGCGACAGCCCCGACGCCGGACCGTACATCGGCATTCGTGTATCGGCTGGCCGCGGCCCAGTACCTCACCCGCACCGAGACCCTGTTGACGGGATTCCGCACCGAGAGCCGCGCCGGCGCGCGGCCGCCCACCGGCCAGTTCGCGATGCAGGCCCGCGACCTGCTCTGCACCACGCGTCTCATGCTCGACTCGCCGGCGGGGCGCGACGTCAGGCTGAAGAGCCTGCTCGAGGACCTGGAGCTCGTGCTCGCCCAGATCGCCCAGCTTCCGGCGACGGGCGAGCGGGAAGACCTACAGTCGATCAACCAGGGGCTGGACCAGCGCAGCGTGCTGCTGCGGCTACGGACGGCGAATCCCGCCGGTCCCGGCTCCCCGCGCGTACAAGGAGTCCTGTGATGCCAGGCATGTCGTTCTTGGTCGCGTCCGTCGTGGCGCTGCAGCAGCCGGTCGTCGTGGTGCCCCCGCCCCCGATGGCTCCCGTCGTCGCAGCGGCACGGGCGGCCCGCGCCGTCCCTGCAATCGTTCTCCCCGATCTCCCGTCACTACAAGGCCTCGAGAGCCTGACACCGGACGAGCAGGACCCGACCGACTCGTTGTGGCGCGCGGCGCGCCAGGCGCTGAACCGCGCGGACTACCAAGCCGCGGCGAACCTGTACGGCGACCTGGCGCGGCGCTATCCCACCGCCTCCCGCGCCGGCGACGCGCTCTATTGGGCCGCCTTCGCGCTGTACAAGAACGACAATCTCGACCACGCGCGCAGCCTGTTGTTCACCCAGCAGCAGCGGTACGCCAAGTCGGCCACGCGGCGCGACGGCGAGACGCTGCTGGCACGCGTGCAGGCCGCCCTGGCAAAGCAGGGCGACAGCGAAGCCGCCGCCTGGATCGCCCAGCATGCGCAGCCGCAGAACGCCGCGGACACGGGGGGGTCCCGCGGCCAGACCTGCCCCAGCGAGGACGACGACGACGACCTGCGCGTCGCGGCCCTCAACGGCCTGCTGCAGATGGACGCGACCAACGCGGTCCCCATCCTCAAGAAAGTCCTGGCGCGCCGCGACGCCTGCTCCGCCGGGTTGCGCCGCAAGGCGGTGTTCCTGCTCTCGCAAAAGCACACGGGAGAGACGGAGGACCTCTTGCTCGACGTGGCCCAGCACGATCCGGACTCCGAGGTGCGCCAGCAAGCGGTCTTCTGGCTGTCGCAGGTCCCGACCGATCGCGCTGTGGGCATGCTCGATTCGATCCTGCGGACCACGGGCGACGAAGAGCTGCGCGAGAAGGCGCTGTTCGCTCTGTCGCAGCAGCACAGCCCGCGGGCGGGACAAATCCTCCGTGGCTACGCGGAGAACGCCAACGCACCGTCCGACGCGCGCGAGAAGGCGATCTTCTGGCTCGGCCAGCAGCACTCGTCCGAGAACGCCGCCTTCCTACGCGGCCTGTATGCGAAGCTGGCGGACCAGGACCTGAAGGAGAAGGTGATCTTCTCCCTCTCGCAGATGCACGAGGCGGACAACACTGCCTGGCTCATGGACATCGCCCTGAACGAGCGCGAGCAGATCGAGATGCGCAAAAAGGCGCTCTTCTGGGCCGGCCAGACCGGAGGGGACCTGACGCAGCTCTCCGGTCTGTACGACCGGATGCAGAACCGGGAGATGAAGGAGCAGCTGATCTTCGTGTACTCGCAGCGCCACGAAGCGGCGGCGGTCGACCGGCTGATCCAGATCGCGAAGACCGAGCAGGACAAGGAGCTCCGCAAGAAGGCGATCTTCTGGCTGGGCCAGTCGCACGACCCGCGCGCGGCGCAGGTGCTGCTGGAGATCATCAACCAATGATCGCGCCACTGATCCTGGCGCTCGCGCTGCAGGGCGCCCTGGCCGACCGCGTCGCGGCCGCGCCCGACGGCCAGGTGCGCTTCTCGTTCGCCACCCGATCCGGGGTGTGCGGCAACGGTCGCAACGTGATCTCGCTCGAGTGCGACGACGGCAGCTGCGGCCGGCATCGGATATCCTCGGGCAATTATTACGACGACGATGGGGGGTGCCCGTGCGAGCCGGGGCCGGCGCGGGTGGCCTTGCAGAAGCGCGGCGGGCAGATCGACCGGGTGCGGACCTACGTCGGGGGCGCCTGGCGAGCGGCCGGGGACGCTCGCGTCACCGATCTCGGCGCCGTACCGGCCAGCGCCGCCGCCCGCTATCTGCTCGACCTCGCCGCGCACGGCGCCGGGGACGCCGGCCACGACGCCGTATTCCCGGCCGTCCTGGCGGACAGCATCACCGTCTGGCCCGACCTGCTGCGCCTCGCCCGCACCAAGGAAGTGCCACACGAGACCCGGCGCTCGGCGGTCTTCTGGCTCGGTCAGGCGGCGGGCGACGCGGCGACGCGCGGGCTCACCGAGCTGGTGGACGATTCGAGCGTGGAGCTCGAGGTGAAGGAGAGCGCCGTGTTCGCCCTGTCGCAACTGCGGCGGGACGAAGGCGTGGCCGCCCTCATCCGCATCGCCCGCACCCACGCCAGTCCGAGCGTGCGTAAGAAGGCGCTGTTCTGGCTGGGCCAGTCGGAGGACCCGCGCGCGCTGGCGTTGTTTGAGGAGATCCTCACCGAAAGACGGTGAAGGTTGGTGAACCTCCCCAACCTCGACAACGCCTCTCGTATATTCTCCGCATGTCCTTCTGGACTCTGCGCCGCAAGCTCGCCGCCGCAGGGGTCTTGGTGGTGCTGCTTGCCTTCGGCTGGGCCGCGGTGGTGGTCGCGGTGGCGCTCGCGGGCGCGCACGACCAGGCCACCACCGCCGACGCCATCGCCGTCCTGGGCGCGGCCCAGTATAACGGCCGCCCCTCCCCGGTGTTCCGGGCGCGGCTGGACCACGCCGCCGCCCTGTACCAGCGCGGCCTCGCGCCCGTCGTGCTGGTAACCGGCGGTGTGGGACCGGGCGACACCGTGAGCGAATCGGAAGTGGGCCGGCGCTATCTCACCAAGGCCGGACTCCCCGAGAGCGCGGTGATCGCCTTGGCCGCGGGTGCGAGCACGTCCTCGTCGGTCGCGAGCGTGGCCCGTTGGTTCGGCGCCCAGGACAGCCGTCGCGTGCTGCTCGTATCGGACGGGTTCCACATGCTGCGCCTCAAGATTCTCGCCACCCGGCTCGGCCTTGTGCCCTTCACGTCCCCTGCTCCCGGCTCACCGATCCGATCCAATCCCCGGCGCAACGCGGCCTATTTCCTGGCCGAGGGCCTCAAGGTCCCCGTCACCTGGCTCTTCAACCACTGAGCGTCGCCATGCAGCTCGATAGCCGTCGCATGTACACGGGCCGCGTGGTGCGGCTCGACGTCGACACGGTGCGATTCCCCGATGGCTCGACCGGTCAGCTCGAGCTGATCCGTCATCCCGGCGCGGCCGCCATCGTGCCGTGCGCGTCCGATCCGCCGGAGGCGGACCCCACGATTCTGCTCATCCGGCAATACCGTTATGCGACCGGCGGCCAGCTATGGGAGATCCCGGCTGGCACGTTGGACCCGGGGGAAGACCCGGAGGCGTGCGCCCGCCGCGAGCTGCTGGAGGAGACGGGCGTCACAGCGGCGCGGCTGCACCATCTCACATCTATCTGGACGACGCCGGGCTTTACCAACGAGGTGATCCACCTCTACCTGGCGACGGGCCTCACGACCGGTGAACCGTCGCGTGAGCGCGACGAGTTTATCGAAGTGGTGCCACAGCCGTTGTCACGCGTGCTCGCCCTGATTCGAGACGGCGAGATCCGAGACGCAAAGACCGTGGTGGCTATCCTTTATATGGCGGCCTTCGTTTTGAAGCGATAGACACGCTCTGTCCCCCGAGGAGGACGGGACTGGTGACGTAGACCCGGCGCTACAAAACAGCAAGCCACACTCGCGCGGCGGGTTACGCGGAACGGTGCGACGGGTACGGTTCCTGCGGCATCTAAGTGGAGCGCATCTCTCGCGTTGTTCCGTATGTCCGTATATTCGATTTCTCAGTGAGGAGCGGTTCATGCGAGCGACCCTCAACAACACCAAGCGGAAGGCCGACGCCGTCGTCACGCCGCGCGCGCTGGAGCGCCGGGCGCTGCACGAGTTCGACGACGGACGGCTGGTGCTCGAGCACCTGGCGGGCGACCCGCAAGCGTTCGGCACCCTGGTCGACCGCTATCAGACTCGCCTGCTCAATTTCATCAATCGGACCATCGGGGACCGGGAACGGGCGGAAGACCTGGTGCAGGAGGTGTTCATCCGGGTGTTCCGGCATCTGCACCGGTTCGACCAGACGAAGAAGTTCTCGACCTGGATCTACACGATCGCCTCGAACCTGGCCAAGAACGAGCTGCGGAACCGTTCCCGCAACCCGCTCGTGCTGTTCCAGACGATCAAGAAGCACTGGGAGGCGGACCACCGGCCGCTGCAGTTCGAGGACGCTACGGCGCGGCCCGACGATCTGTACCGCAAGCGCTACCTCAAGGAGTCGGTGGACCAGTGCGTCGACCAGCTCCCCACGCACCACCGGGCGGTGTTCGTGCTGCGCGAGCTCGAGGGCAAGAGCTACGCGGAGATCGCCGAGATCACGGGCTGTAACCTGGGGACCGTCAAGAGCCGTCTCAATCGGGCACGAAACAGCTTCGCCCAGCTGATCGAGCCGCTGCTGGAATAGGGGCCCGGGAACTCACCCGGGTCCCAATGGTAGTAGACTCTCGCATGACCTGCGCCGAATTCCTCGAGCGCTACACCGATTTTCGCGACGGCCTGATCACCGCGCCGCGCGAGCTGCGCCGTTTCACGCGCCACCTGGCCCTGTGCCCGGCCTGCGGGCGCTACGACGCGGCGCTGCGGCGCGGCGTGCTCGCGCTGCAAGCCATCCAGATCATCGAGCCCTCCCCCGGCTTCCGGCGTCGGCTCGATGCGCGACTCGCGCGCGAGCGACGCCGCGGCCAGGGCCCGGCGCGGGCCGGCATTGCGGCGGCGCTGTTCGTCGCCGCCGCGCTGGCCATGGTGGCGCTGGAAGGCGTGCGCCGGCCTCCCATCGCGCAGGCGCCTGCGCTCCCGCGTGTTCCGTTCCCCCGGCCGGTCGTCCAGGCCGGCGTGCCGTTCGTCTCGTTCCAGGACCCCCGCGCCAGCGTGTTCGCCGGTAATCCCGCCCCCGACGCCGCGGCGCTCGTCGAGCCCGCGTCCGCGGGCCGGTAGACTTTCTCTCGCCGCCAGGCGGCGGTAACTTCCGCCCCGTATGGGGGCTCTCACCTTCGACGCGCTGCTCCGGAGCCTGAAGCAGGGCGTGCCGGATTCCGTCTACTATCTCCACGGCGACGAGGACGTGCTGAAAGACGAAGCGGTGCGCGCCCTCATCGATCGGGCCGTCGATCCCGCCGCCCGTGATTTCAACCTCGATCAGCGCAGCGCCCCGGAGCTCGATGCGGAGGCCTTCCACGCCCTCGTGAACACCCCGCCCATGCTCGCGGCGACACGCGCCGTGGTGGTGCGCGGCCTCGAGCAGCTCAAGAAGACCGCCAAGCTGCGCCAGGAACTGCTGCGCTACCTCGAGTCGCCCAATCCCACCACGCTGCTGGTCCTGGTCCAGGCGGCGGGCGACGAGCCGGACGCCGAGCTGGTGCGGCGCACCACGGCGGTGGCGGTCGAGCCGCTGCCGCCGGCCCGCGTGGAGCGCTGGATGGCACACCGCGCCCGGCAACTGGCCCTCACGCTCGCCCCGGAGGCGGGCGCGCTGCTGCTCGACGCCGTGGGGAGCGATCTCGCGGCACTGGCGCGCGAGCTCGAGAAGCTGGCGGGGCTGGCGGGCGGCGGGTCGCGGTCGGCGACCCGGGAGGACGTCGCCGCGCTGGTCGGCGTGCGCCGGGGCGAAACACTCCAGGACCTGGTGGACGCGGCGCTCGAGCGGCGGGCGGCGGAGGCCGCCCGGCTGGTCGCGCCCATTCTCGAGCAGGCGGGGATGAGCGGTGTGCGCCTGCTGACGGCGCTCGGCACGCACCTGGTGGGCACGGCGCTGGCGCGCGCCGAGCTCGATCAGGGGGCGCCACGGGCCCGGCTCGAAGCGCTGCTCCTGTCGCAGCTGCGCGCGGCCCGTCCGTATGGCCTCGGCAGCTGGGAGGGAACGGCGGCGCGGTGGGCCCGTTGGGCCGAGCGCTGGAGCGCGGGCGAGCTCGAACAGGCCCTGCGGCTCGCACTGGACGCGGATCGGGCGCTGAAGTCGACCACCCTGACCGACGAGGCGGGGACGATCGTGCAGCTGGTGCTGTCATTCGGGGCGTTGCAGGGGGCGGCGGCTTGAGCGGCGGACGAGTCGCGGCGGCGTTGTTCCTGTCCGCCGTGGCGCCGGTCCGCCTCGCCGCCCAGCAGCCGGACACCCTGCGCGCCGTCGCGCTGCGCGTCGCCCAGACGCGGCCCGATTCGGGGCGCGCGATGATGCGGCGCCTGCTGGCTCGCCTGTCGCCGCAGGATTCGCTCTACCCGGGCGCGCTCTTCACGGCGGGGATGATGGCGCCGGACGCCGGCCTGATCGCCACCAACTTGCAGCGTGTGGTGGTCGAGTACGGACGGTCGGTGTGGGCGGACTCGGCCCTGGTGGCGCTCGCCAAGCTGTACTTCGCCCAGGGGGACCTGGCGGCGACGACCCAGGCGGTGGAGCGGTTGCAGCGCGACTATCCGGACTCCCCGCTCAAACCGCGCGCCGCATTCGTCGGCGCGCGCGCCTACTTCGACATGAAAGACGACGTACACGGCTGCGCGCTCGTGCGCGAGGCGCTGGACGGGGCCGGCGCGGACGTCGAGTTCAAGAACCAGGTCTCCTTCTATTCCCCGCGCTGCGCCGCCGTTCCGGTAATCGCGGCGGCCGGTACGCCGGCCGCCGGGGGCGACAGCCAGGCCAAGCCCCCTGCCACGGCGCCGGCCACGACCTTTGCCGTGCAGGTCTTGGCGGTCAAGAGCGCGTCGCAAGTCGACGAGATGCTCACCCGTCTCAAGGTCATGGGCTTCGACGCCCGGGTGGTGCGCGACACGAGCGGCTTGTTCAAGGTCCGCGTGGGGCGGTACGCTACCCACGACGAGGCAGCCCAGGTGCAGCGGCGCCTCAAGACCCGCTTGGGGGGGCAGCCCTTCGTGGTGGAGGAGCCGTGACGCCGCCACCCCCCCGGGTCGACGCCGACACGCCGCTGATGCAGCAGTATCGCGAGATCAAAGCGCGACACCCGGACGCGATCCTGTTCTTTCGAATGGGCGACTTCTACGAGATGTTCGAGGACGACGCCCAGCTGGCGGCCCGCGAGCTGGGCCTCACCCTCACGTCCCGCAACAACGGGGGCGCCGCCGAGGTGCCGCTGGCCGGCGTGCCGGTCAAGGCGGCCACCGACTACCTGCGCCGGCTGATCGCCCAGGGGCATCGGGTGGCGATTTGCGAGCAAGTGGAGGACCCCAAGCTCGCCAAGGGCCTCGTGCGGCGCGAAGTGGTGGAGACCGTCACGCCCGGCACCGTGCTCGCCGACGACTGGCTCGAGCGGCGCCGCAACAACTTTCTGCTGGCGGTCGATGCCCGCAGCGTCCCGGCCGGTCTCGCCGCGCTCGACCTGACCACGGGGGAGCTGCTGCTCGAGACCGCCGCCGCCGAGGAGCTGCCGGCCGTGCTGGCACGCTACGAGGCGCCCGAAGTCGTGCTCCCGGCCGGGACGGTGCTGGCGGTGGCGGGCGCCGCGCGCACCGAGCGCGAGGCCTGGGAATTCGATCCCGAATTGGCGCGTGAGGACCTGACGCGGTCGTTCCGCGTGGCGTCGCTCGACGGGCTGGGAATCGAGGCGGAGGACCGCGCCGCGCTCGGCGCGGCCGGTGCCCTGTTGCGCTACGCCCGTGAGCTCAAGCCCGGCGGGCTGCCGCACGTCGCCCACCCCCGCATCGTGCGGCGCGGCGACCTGCTGCCGCTGGACGAGATGACCCGCCGCAATCTGGAGCTGGTCGAGCCGTTGCGCGTCGAGCCGGGAAGGCAGGGAACGACGCTGCTCGACGTGCTGGACCGCACCAAGACACCGATGGGTGCGCGGCTGCTGCGCCGCTGGCTGTTGGCTCCGCTGGTCGAGCCGGCGACGATCAACGCACGGCTCGACGCCGTGGAGGTGCTCGCCGGCGACACGCGCGGCCGCGACCGGCTGCGGGAGGCGCTCGACGGCGTGCGCGATCTCGAGCGTCTGGCGGGTCGGGCGGCGCTCGGGCGGGCCACGCCGCGGGAGCTGGGCGCCCTGCGCGACTCGCTGCTCCGCCTGCCGGACGTGCGCGGCGCGCTGGATGGGCTCGAGGCCCGCGGGCGAGCGGCGCCGCTCGAGCAGGCGGCCGATCGCTTCGACCTGCTGCAGGATCTGGGGGAGGAGCTGGGACGGGCCCTGGTGGAGCGTCCGCCCGCCCAGGCGTCCGACGGCGACGCGATCCGGGCTGGCTATGACCGCGAGCTCGACGAGCTGAAGGACGCGCGCGACGGCGGGAAGCACTACATCGCGGGCCTGCAGGCGCGCGAGCGCGAGCGCACCGGGATCGCCTCGCTCAAAGTCGGGTTCAACAAGGTGTTCGGCTACTACCTGGAAGTGACGAATCCGCACCGCGATCGCGTGCCGTCGGACTACGAGCGGCGTCAGACCCTGACCGGCGCGGAGCGCTATGTCACCCCCGAGCTCAAGCAGTACGAGGCGAAGGTGCTCGGTGCCGAGGAGCGGATCGCGACCCGCGAGGCCGAACTGGTCGACGGGCTGCGACGCCGCGTCGCCGAGGCCATCGGGCGGGTGCAGGCGACGGCGGGCGTGCTCGCGGGGCTCGACGTGTGGAGCGCGCTGGCCGATGTGGCGCGCCACGAGGGCTACGTGCGGCCGGAGGTGAACGACGGGCTCACGATCTCCCTGGAGGGCAGCCGTCATCCCGTGGTCGAACGCATGATGGCGCGCGAGGCGTTCATCCCGAACGACGTGCTGCTCGACGCCAGCGGCCGGGTGATCCTGCTCACCGGTCCGAACATGGCCGGCAAGTCCACGCTGCTGCGTCAGGTCGGGCTGTGCGTGCTGCTCGCGCAGATGGGCGCGTTCGTTCCGGCGCGACGCGCGGTGGTGGGCGTCGTGGACCGGCTGTTCACCCGGGTGGGGGCGTCGGACAATCTGGTGCGCGGCCAGTCGACCTTCATGGTGGAGATGAGCGAGACGAGCGCGATCCTGCACGGCGCCACGGCGCGAAGCCTCGTCCTGCTCGACGAGATCGGGCGGGGGACCTCCACCTACGACGGCGTGGCCATCGCGTGGGCGGTCACCGAGTTTCTGCACAACATCATCGGGTGCAAGACCGTGTTCGCGACCCACTATCACGAGCTCACGCAGCTCACCGAGGAGCTGGCCCACGCGCGCAACTTCAACGTCGCGGTGCGGGAGGCGGGCGACGAGGTCGTGTTCCTGCACCGGCTCGAGCCGGGCGGTGCCGACCGGTCGTACGGCATCCACGTGGGACGGCTCGCCGGCCTGCCGGCCGCCGTGGTGGAGCGGGCGTGGCAAGTGCTGAAGCTGCTCGAGGCCGGGCACCACGTGGCCCAGCAGGCGTCTCCCGCACCGCCCGACGCGACGCAGCTCGGCCTGTTCGCCCCCCCGCCTCCGCATCCGTTGCTGCAGGAGCTGGACGGCCTGAACGTGGACGCGCTGTCGCCGCTCGAGGCACTGAACCGCCTGGCGGCGTGGAAGCGGCGGCGCACGGAGGAGGGAGCGTGAGGACGTGGCGCAGCGCGCTCGCCGGCGTGGTGGCGCTGGGCGTGGCGGCGTGCGGCAAGTCGCACTCGGGTGACCAGGCCGGGGGCGGGGACCTCGCGAGCGGACCGCCCGATCAGGAGCCCCCCGTGGCGCTCAACGGCGACTCGCCCATCCAGTATCCTCCCCGGCTGTACGACCAGAAGGTGGAAGGCGACGTGGTGCTGCGGTTGTTCGTGGACTCGACCGGGCGGCTCGCCACCGAGTCGAGTCGCGTGGCCGAATCGAGCGGCTACCCGGCGCTCGACTCCGCGGCCCTGTCGGGCTCCCGCCGGCTGCGCTTCACGCCGGCCCGGCGCCACGGACTGGCGATCGCGACCGCGTTCCTCCAGCCGATCGAGTTCCACCATCCGCAGGCCGGCGGATCGGTGCGCAAAGGGGAGCCGGACACGGTGAGGCCGCGGCCCGCGCCGGTGCGCGCCCCGGTCGCGACCCCCCCCCTCCCCCCTGCGGCGCCCGTGCGGGTACCGCGGCGCGACACCACGGCGGTGCGGCGGGACTCGTCTCCGCCTCCCGCCGACACGACGCGACCGGTCCCGGACAGCGCGCCCGCGAAGCCGGATACGAATGTCACCCCACACTAAGCCC
>Ga0209156_10003357_pt1 | contig 12092 bp, 14 predicted proteins | sample GraSoiAngelo_124_FD_185881 | JGI IMG/M metagenome (GOLD analysis project Ga0209156, IMG submission 185881) | Grasslands soil microbial communities from the Angelo Coastal Reserve, California, USA - 14_0927_05_20cm (SPAdes) (version 2) | ecosystem: Environmental > Terrestrial > Soil > Grasslands...
TGGCGGCTGCAGCTCTCGCTCTAAACACCATTGTGACTCAACCAACACGTGCTGGAGTCGGAATTGCGATCGTCCTTCTGGGCGCTCCTGCTTACTTCATTTGGCGTCGGAAGTCTGAGCACACTCAATCGCGACCAGGCAAAATTGCTGCTCAAGCTGTTAATCCCGGGCAATAATTCTGAACCGTTCCAACGCGTCTGCCATGTTCGCGATGTCGTTACCTGTGCCCGACCGTGACATCAACGTCTCGGTAGATGAATGAAGCGGATGACGAAGCTGCTACCGATCATCTTCTCCCTGCCACCGTCTATGTCGCCTCACCCCACTCGGCTTCTATTCATTATGGTTTAGAATAAATTTCCGCTCCGCTATGCTGAAATTCTTCAGCCTTCCGCCGCAGTCCGTGCTCGATCGCGCTGCTTTCATCAATTGCGTTCTCTTTCGCGTAGCGCCTCACGTCTTCTGTTATCTTCATGCTGCAGAAGTGCGGACCGCACATGCTGCAAAAGTCGGCGCTTTTTTTGAGGAATTCCCTGACTGAAAACAGGTTTGCGACGATGCGGCAAGCAGACCGCATGATGTAGGATTATCAGCGTAGGAATTCAAAACAAAGTTCGTTTGCGCGAGGACATTAACTCAGGCTGCGGTTGCGTCCGGCACAGCCGTAGATGAGCTTCGCTCCCTTCCGGAAACGCTCGACCTAATGCCTGATCTAGACGCAACGCTGCACGTGAAGATGGTGCGGCCGAAGAAGAAAAGGAGGCTGCTGCCGCGGATTATCGCCGCGATCAAGAGAGAACTCGCGTCGCCCAATGTCTACGGTCTCCAATGGGGAGACCCGGACATCGTTAGGCCTTTGCGCTTCATTCGAGATCGGTATGTGCTGGCTTATGTAAGGCCGGAAGACACGGCGCTTGAAATCGGGCCGGGGGCGGCCGTTGGACGAGGTATCTACTCGATTTCAAAAAGTTATATGTTGTCGATTTGCGCTTCATTCGAGATCGGTATGTGCTGGCTTATGTAAGGCCGGAAGACACGGCGCTTGAAATCGGGGCGGGGGGCGGCCGTTGGACGAGGTATCTACTCGATTTCAAAAAGTTATATGTTGTCGATTATCATGTGGAGCTTCTCACGGAACTGAAGAAAAAATTTTGCAAGCCGGGGATGGAATTCATCAAGAATAACGGGACTGATTTTCCTGGTATTCCGGAGCGCTCCATCGATTACCTTTTTTCCTTCGGCACTTTTATGCATTTAGACGCGCCAATTATTGAAATCTATCTGGCGAATATGAAGAAGATCCTCAAACCCGGAGCTAATGCGGTGATTCAATATTCGGATAAGACCAAGATTATGGCGCAGCTCAACGAAAATTTTTCCGAGAACACACCGGACAAAATGCGAACGATGGTATTAAACGCCGGCTATACGATACGCGAAGAAGATCTCACCACGATGTGGCATAGCAGCGTTATTCGTTTCACCATCTGATCAAGAACAAGAAGCCTGAGGAGCAAATTAGGCAGTGCGCTCCCCGAACTGTGCCGGTGGGAATGGAGAGAATTCTGTAACCGTTCTTCGTTTCGCCCGGTCATGGGCTTCATTGTTATGACAATTTCGAATCGCCTCAAATCAGCGAAGGCCGGGGTAGGGCTGCTCTGCCTTGGCTTTGTGCTTTTCAATTCTGCCTGTGCTCACGACGAAGAATCGTCGAACGATTCTTCACAGCATCATCGACATCATGGCGGCGGCGGCGGACGTTATGGACAGGGACAGGGCGGAATGATCGATCAGTCGAATCCGTACAGTTCGCCGTCCCCGGTGCCGGGAGAGTAGCGCGCTACCCAGATTAAAACGGTTGTTGACAAAAATTAGCCCGTCCCCTATTCCCCGAACTCCTACATTACGGAACGGAGCATCGCATGAAAAACCTGATCATTCACAGAATCACACTAATCGCTGCCCTGCCATTGATAACTTCCGCTATCGTGAGTTGCAGCTCGAAGTCGAAGATGGAAGGCACCTATTCGCAAGCTGGAAGTGGTATGGGGATCGTGCTCGATCTCAAGTCCGGCGACAAAGCCACCTTCAGCATGTCGGGGGAGGATTTTGCCTGCACCTACAAAGTAACCGGCGACAAACTTGCGCTTGATTGCAGTCCCAAGGGCGAAAAGTTGGACTTCACCATCCACGACGATGGGACGCTCACCGGGCCAGGCTTGGTCGGGATCTTGAAAAAACAAAAATAGCGGTAATAGCAACCGTGAGGAGCCTGGTTCGGTTTTACCCAGCTGCGTGTTTAGCGGTCTTCGCGGCGATGGCCTTCGGCTTGTCCAGCTGCGGGAAATCAGACTCCGGCGGCGGAACCAGCGGCGGCACCAAGCAGTCTTCGGGGATGGAGCGGGCGGCGCAGGACGCTGCCCTCGCAGAAGTGAAGAAACATTGGAGCAAAGGGGCTGACGGCTGGATCACCGCTCGAAATTCGGGGACTTCGTTTGCGCCAGTTCGTTTTGTCAGGGAAATGCGTGAGCTCGCGGTGGAAGGCGTTCGTTCGGCCGACCTGACCGAGGCTGATAAGATGAACGGACTCGAATGGGCAGGAGAAGTGAAGTTCAAGCAAAGTCCGTGTCGCGAGGCGGGCGATCAGGGAATACTGTTAGATGGCCTCGCGAACGTGACCGTCTTTAGGCAACGCGGCCGGTGGACTCAATGGGTCGACTTTCAACCAGAGCCTGTTCAGATTCAGAAGGCCAAAGGCAACTGGCAGGTCCCTCAAGACACCTGGCTTCTTCGTGGCAGCGTTCCGGGAGCGGACGACTTTGCCAACGCGGGGGTGAAGTAGGCGAGGTACCCGAGCGGGTATTAGTTAGGATTTCAAAAGTTTGTGATGGCGAGGACGCCATCACCAGCACTGCAGATGGGCGCGCTACCCGGGCAGAAAAAGATCTAAAATTCCAAAGTGCTTTCCGAAATTTGCGGCCGACACGGCCGCCTCTACACCAAATACGGCATGCAGGATCAGTGCGGGCGGACCCAATCGCCAACCAGTGCAATCGCCACGTCGGCTTCCGGAAAAGAGCCGGCCCAGATCGGGAATATGTGCTGCATTCCCGCCGCGATAAATAACGTTGCGTCGATTCCAGCGATTCCGGCATTGCGAATCAGGCGAATGGAATCATCGAGGAGTATCTCGTCCCCACCAACCACACAGAGCAGCGGCGGGAGCCCGGCAAGATCGGCGAACACGGGCGAAGCCAAGGGTTGGGAAGGATCAGCGCCGTTCATGTACAAGCCCGCCATCTCTAGCAGACCAGCGCGCGTGCATTCGATATCGACGGCGGCGCGGCTGGTAATGCTCTCACCGCTGCAGGTGAGATCGGCCCAGGGACTAAGCGCGACGATGCCGGCGCACATCGGCAGGTGACGATCACGCAAGGCGATCGCAGTGGAAACCGCGAGACCGGCGCCGGCGGAATCGCCTGCCAATACTGTCTTCGATGGGTCGCTGCCGTGATCGAGCAACCATTGGTAAGCGTACACCGCGTCATCGATTGCGGCTGGAAAAGGATGTTCGGGCGCGAGACGATAGTTGGGTACGAGTACGCGCGCCTTGGCCGCAAGAGCGAGATGGCCTGCCGTCTTTCGCCGGGTGTCGGGAGAGCCAAGGACAAATCCTCCGCCAAAGAAATAAAGAATTGTCCGATCCCCTCCCGGAATTTCTGCCCATAGACCATCGACCTCAGGAGCCGGCATGAAGTTTACTCCGACCGGCTCGCTGGTGAAGTCTTCGGAGCGGGTATCGGCTTCGCGTGCCTGCGCAAGCGGCATCGCAATCTGCTTCGGATAACTCTTAAGCAAGGCCCAGAATTCTTGCGCTTGTTTGCTGATCACAGGGACAAAGAAACGTGAATGGTGTTCGGTGAATCGCGATTCGTAAATTAAAAGTTCGGCGAGTTGCAGAACAGAACACCAGCGTTGCGGCCGACACGGCCGCCTCTACACGGGCCTTTCCGCCGAAAAACGGCGGACGCAAAGAGCGATGGGCAATCCAACCAAAAGCGGATGCCCAAACAGGCCGGTAACGTAAGTGGCGATGTTATACTGCGGATGGCCGATTGCCGAAAGCGGAATAACCACGAAGTACATGAACAGAAATACTAATTCGCCGTAGAAGAGACCGCACAAGACCGGGCGTTCGACTAACAGACGAAGTTTTCTGCTGGCCAAGTAATAAACCGTCGCGGCGCCGAATGCGACAGTGAAATGACAGACAAGGCCAATCGCCGCCGAGGCCCATCCCATATCGCGAGAATGCGTGCCAAAGAGGCCACCAGCGATGCGTTGCAGGATGCGAAACGGAGTGGATCCCATCAGACTGAATCCGATGAACGCCTGAGTAAGATCTAACACGCTCGCCAACAATCCGCCCCAGAAAATCGCTGGCAACGGACCCTTCGGGACTGCCTTCATCATTTATTTTCCAACAGAGTACGGGCGGATTGGTGGCCAGCAAGGCGAGCGTAGACACGATCAGCCCTTTGGCTCATCGGCCACTTGAAATACGATTTTGCCGCGGGTGTGGCGGGTCGAGATTTGTTCCTGCGCCCGGGCCACCTCCGATAGGGGAAACATCTGCGAGACGATCGGCGTAATTTTTTTCGCGTCGATCAGCCGAGTCAAATCCTCCAACACGCTCGCCTTGGGCGATGATCGGAACTCGACGCCACGAATGCCGCGTGCGTCGAGTTCCTTTTGATCCACTTCGTCCACGATGGAGACGATGATGCCGCCTTTTTTCACTACGCCGTAAGATCGCTTCAGAGTGTCGCCCCCGGCCATGTCAAGCACCACATCGACATCTTTTGCGACCTCTTCGAATTTTGTTTTGGTGTAGTCAATAGCCACATCGGCCCCCATCCTCCTAATAAAATCCTGGTTAGCTGTGGAAGCGGTCGCGATGACGCGTGCCCCGAATGCCTTTGCGATTTGAATAGCAAGGTGTCCGACCCCGCCAGAGCCGCCATGAATCAGCACGGTCTGCCCCGCAATCACCTTTGCCGTTTCGATTAATACCTGCCACGCCGTCGAGCCGGCAGCCGGCACCGCCGCGGCCTGAGCGTAAGTGACCTCTTTTGGTTTGGTTGCGGCTTCGCTTTCTTTCGCGACTACGTACTGCGCGTATCCGCCTTCGCTCGCTAACGTGAAAAAGGCATAAACTGAATCGCCCACTTTGAACTTACTGATCTTTGTGCCCGTTTTTTCCACCACGCCAGCGGCGTCCATGCCGAGAATCAAAGGAAACTTGTTTCCGACCAATTCCGCCAGGTAACCTTTCCGAATTGCGACGTCGACCGGGTTAATTGATGCGGCCACAACTCGAATCAGAATTTCGTCCTCTTTCGGTTCTGGTCGCGGAACGTTTTCGAGTTTCAGTACTTCCGGCCCACCGTAGGCGTGAATGACTACCGCTTTCATCAGCGGTTGGTCCGGCTGGGTCGTTGCCTGATACGACGACGTGATCAGGAATGTCAGGACGACAATCGTTACGGGTAAGAGTTTTCGTGAGGTTCCCATTCAGTAAGCGTCTTCTCCGATTGCGGGAAGAAGCGAGCAAAAAATGTTACGCAAACCGTGATGCTCTAAAAAAAGTAATCACGCCGGAACCCAGCGAATCTTGCCATTGCAGCTTATTGTTTTGAAACTTTCGATTCTTCCAGCAAGAGCGTCTTCACATCGGCGACGACAAGGCGCGGGTCGAGAGTTCCCGAACTGTAGATATTTCGGATGCGCCCTTCCCAATCGATTAGAAACACCCGAAGGGTGTGATAAAGCGGACCTTGCGGATCCGCCGGGTTTTGTCGGTTGTCCACGGCCTGATCGTAGGCGGCAAGAATCGTTTCTAATTCCGCGCGCGACTTCGCCGCGGCGAAGGACCATTTACAACCTGATTTTTGGTCGCGAACATTTTCGGAGTAAGCGGCAAGACGCTCGGGCGTGTCGTACTCGGGATCAAAGCTCAGACTAACGAGACGCATACTCTTTGCCAGTGTCTTATCGTCGACGCTGAGATCGTGGATTTGGTTTAAGACGCCGGTCGCGTAGGGACATGCTTTCGGCGCGGCGCAACGAGTGTAGATGAAACTCAACAGCGTGATACGGCCGCGCGTGAGGTCACGCAGCTTTACGGATTTGTTATTCGAATCGAGAAGCGCCCCATCGGCGGCAGGTTTTATAACTGGCAAACTATAACTGCCCGCCGCGGGTGGATCGTAGTCGTAGTCGCTGTCGCGCACAGATTCCGCTGCAAATGAGATCGCAGCGGGCAGAAAAAGAGTGAACGCGACGATGAATAGGCGATCGAAATTGAGAACAAAACAATTGGAGGGACGGGCTCTGTTCCGTCCGAGCATCTTGGACGACACGGAGGTCGCCCCTCCACCAAAAGATCGCACCATGTTCGCCTAACGAATACTAGCGACGGTGGTGCGGTTCGCGCCAATTTTCGTTGAGCCAAATAGCATGTGGTGCGGGCGCCCCAGCTTCAGCGCGGTGAAATCGAGATCGAACGCCGGCTTTAGTTCTTTGCCGTCCCAGGTATAACCGCGGAGAAATTGCTCGTTGTCGGCGCCTTGCTTGTCCCATCGCGCTAGAAGCGAACTGGTAAAATAAAGCCGTTTCCCGTCCCAGCTCTGCGACACCATGTTCACCTGCTTACCGATTGGTTTCTCGTAAATTTGTTTCGGTTTCTGCGGATCGGAAACGTCGAAGACGCGGCACTTACCATCGCCGAAACAATCAACAAACAATGTTTTGTCATCGGCGCTGATGCTGATGTCGACCGGAAGCACGCCGCCTTTGACGTCACTGATCGGCGCGACCTCCTTCGCCTGCCATTCGCCGCGATCATCCGCGTAAACGAGCCAAAGTTTCGAGGTCAGCGCCGTTGCGGTGAAAGCGTAGTTGTGTTTGTCCCCCCAGGCCCAGCGGATTTCAAGCGGCGCGCCGGGCACTTCGAAAACCTTCTTCGGCTGGCGCGCATGAAAATCCCACATCACCATCGTGTTCCCGAAATGCTTCATCGCCTCGGGATCAGCGGTCAATTTGCCGAAGTCCGTCGTGTAATTGTTCCAGCCGGTGAAGGATGAAGTGAGCAGCGCGTTTTTTCTCGGCAATACGCGAGCATCATAGCCGTAGCCATCCGCGAATTCCGCTCCTGAGGCACCGCGCGCATCTTGCTTCGTCGGCAGCCAATGCGTTGTGATGTAGTTACCGTCGTTCCCGTATTCGACCAGCGCTGTCTTTCCTCCTTTGTCCTTCGCGTTGGAGAGACACGGAATAAGCACGCGTCCAGGCAACGCATAGGCGCCATGCGGTCCGACGGCGCCGCCGGTAGTATCGGCGAAATTGTCGATTGTCTTGGTCAACTTCGGTTTCGCCGGATTGGTGTGGACGTCGAAGATGAAAACGCGGCTGCTTTCCAGCCCGGCCAGCCAGAGCTGACGGCGGTCGTCGGTGAACCCGCCGTGATGCGCCTCATTACATCCATCGACGGAAGAGCTGCTGACGACTTTGCCGTAGGAAGGCGAGCCGGGTTTTACATCGACCGTAACGAGTTTGTCAGAGCCATCGCCCATTCCTTCGACCCCGAGTGTCCAAACATAGACAAACTCTTCCTGTCCATCGATGCGGGCGAGGTACGGTGACGAGCAGGTTTCATCGGCGCGCAAGACACTCGCGCTGAAGACGAGAGTGCATACGAGCGCAGCGCAGAAGATTGCGGGTGAAAGTCTAGCAGTGTGCAAGTGATTAATAAGCGGTGTTTTCATTTTAGTCGGGTTTATTGGTCGGGCAGCAGTTGCCGACGTTGCCCTCGAGGCCAGCTGCGAAGCTGCCTCGTCTCCCAGTTTGCGGCCGCTGCTCATGGGGTTGCGTTCAAACGGTACGACAGAAGATAAAGCTCGGCAGGTTGTTCGACAAACTCTTTCGATTTACGCCAATCCGAGAGAATGGCTTCCAAAACACGCATAAGAACTGGTCACGATCAGCTCCTGGCTGATCTATCCAGATGAATCCGCGCTGAAGATCAGATGCGGCGGACGTTGAGATCTCGTCGCGCCTTCCTGCTCCCAACTTCCATCCGGAATCGGGCCGAGAGCTTTTCTCGTTTTTTCGCCACGCAGCCTGTTTATCGGTTGTTCCAAAAATCGCCACGACAACGCCGCAGTGAATAGCGTAGCAATCCCGAACACCAGCAAACGCAGAGAAGGTATCGTAATCAGGAATCTCATTTGCGAGGGCATCCAGCGATTGAAAACCATCGCCACCAGGATGTGGTAAATGTAAAGTCCGTAGCTGATCCGTCCGGCGAACATGAGACCAGCATTACTCAGGAAGCGCGCGATGTTTCCATCGAAACCCGTCGCCGTCCGCGCAACCAAAATCACAAACGCACCGGCCTCGAGCGGTTCAACCAGGACCGATTTCAGTTTCGTCGGGTCGCTGTTTCGCAAGACCGCAGCCACTATTAGCATCGACAAACAGAGCAATGCGATCACCCACCCGCCGCGCGATGCGCGCAATCGACCGCCCCACCAGCCCAGCGCTGCGCCGGCCGCGAGCGAGTCGAGGCTGCCGAACGGCAACACCCATCGGGCAATGATCGGCGCTGAAAAAATCACGCATCCGATTCGAAACGCGATGCCGGCGAACGCGACTGCAACAATCGCGGACAGCACCCATCTGCGCGGCAACAGCAAAATGAGCAGCGGCCAAAACAAATAGAATTGCTCTTGCACGCAAATCGACCACAGATGCGAGATCGCCAATGGCCATTCATTGTTCAGGGCAATCAGCCAATCCACCGTGCCGGTGAAAACCCACGGCCAATAGTGACGGATTGCGCCGAGATTGAGCAGTAAGGCAATCCCCGCGAACACAAAATAGGCCGGGCCGATGCGAAGCAGGCGCCGCCAGTAAAATGCTGCCATTGTTTTACCGATCGATAACCTGCTCGCGTCCATTCGATCTCTCGCGCGTCGCAATGAGGCGGTAATAAAGTAACCGCTCAGGACCAAAAAGAGGCGGACACCGGTTGCACCGAGACGAATCCAGTCCGGCAACGGGAAATTCGGAACGTCCGCGCTGAAGTGATCGACCATGACGGTGAGGACCGCGAGCGCTCGCAGTCCGTCAAACTGCGGCTGATAACGCTCCAGCGCGCGATCGCGCGCCAAGGTTTGCTCCGACGTGAAAACACCTCTTCGACTCGATCCGACACCAATCCCAGCCCAGGACGCAGCCCACCCCATGAGTTTATGTGACAACCCTCGCGGCGATCTCGTTACCAACTTTTTCTGGGTCTGGTTGGTCGCGGAGCAGGCATTGTTAAGATTTCAAATTCCATGATGGTGAAACCGCCATCACGAGCACGCAGACGCGTGCGATCCCCCGGACATTACGTCTTCGCGTAGATTTCCGCGCCGGCTTCGTTGAACTTAGTTGCCTTCTGTTTGAGTCCCTTTTCGATTGCGGCTTCTTCCGTAATCCCCTGCTCGGCTGCGTATTTTCTTACGTCTTCCGTTATCTTCATACTGCAAAAATGCGGTCCGCATATCGAACAGAAATGCGCGGTCTTCGCGCCTTCTTGGGAAAGAGTTTGACGAAGCTGATGCCCATCAACTTCGCCCGCTGCGTCGCGGGCTTGACCGTCTATGTCGCCTCACCCCAGTCGGCTCCGTTCGTCATGGTTTAGAATAAATTTCTGCTCCGCTGTGCTGGAATTCTTCGGCCTTTTCGCCTAAGCCCGCTTCAATTGCGGACCTCTCGTCGATTCCCCTTTCTGCAGCATATTTCCTCACATCTTCCGTTATTTTCATGCTGCAGAAATGAGGACCGCACATCGAGCAGAAATGGGCTGATTTCGCCCCTTCCATGGGAAGAGTCTCATCATGGAAAGAACGGGCGGTTTCGGGATCGAGCGACAAATTGAACTGATCTTTCCAGCGAAATTCGAAGCGCGCCTTACTAATAGCGTTGTCGCGGTATTGCGCGCCGGGATGTCCTTTGGCTAGATCAGCCGCGTGAGCGGCGATCTTGTAGGCGATAACGCCGTCCTTCACATCCTTCTTGTTCGGCAAACCGAGATGTTCTTTCGGCGTGACGTAACAAAGCATGGCGCAGCCATACCAGCCGATCATGGCCGCGCCGATCGCGCTGGTGATGTGATCGTAGCCGGGGGCGATGTCGGTGGTGAGCGGCCCGAGAGTATAGAACGGCGCTTCGGCGCACCAGGATAATTGTTTCTCCATGTTCTCTTTGATCATGTGCATCGGAATATGACCGGGGCCTTCGTTCATCACTTGCACATGCTGTTTCCAGGCGCGCTGGGTCAACTCGCCTTGCGTGTATAACTCGGCAAACTGAGCCTCATCATTTGCGTCAGCAATACTGCCCGGCCTCAGGCCATCGCCGATGGAAAAGCTGACGTCGTAGGCGGCCATGATCTCGCAGATCTCGTCCCAATGGGTGTAGAGAAAGCTTTCCTGATGATGCGCCAGGCACCATTTTGCCATGATCGAGCCGCCTCGCGAGACGATCCCGGTCGCCCGGCGGGCCGTCATGGGGATGTACCTTAATAGTACCCCTGCGTGGACGGTGAAGTAATCGACCCCCTGCTCCGCCTGTTCGACCAGAGTGTCGCGATAGATTTCCCAGGTCAGTTCCTCGGCGCGGCCGCCGACCTTTTCGAGCGCCTGATAAATCGGCACCGTGCCGATCGGCACCGGGGAGTTGCGGATGATCCATTCCCGGGTGGCGTGAATGTTTTTGCCGGTGCTGAGGTCCATCACGGTGTCGGCACCCCACTTTGTCGCCCAGCGCATCTTTTCAACTTCTTCCTCAATCGACGACGCCACGGCGCTGTTGCCGATGTTGGCGTTGATCTTCACCAGGAAATTGCGGCCAATGATCATCGGCTCGCTTTCGGGGTGATTGATGTTGGCTGGAATGATGGCGCGTCCCCGCGCGACCTCCGACCGAACAAACTCGGGAGTAATTACGCGTGGGATGTTGGCACCGAAACTCTCACCAGCGTGTTGTTTTCTTAAATCGTTAGCAGCGAAGCTGGCAGCTTCGCTGGACAGGCTGGCAGCCTGTGCTCCCCGGAGTTTTCCGTGCGCGGGTTCAAATCCCGCCACCGCGTCCTCTGACCTCTGATCGCTGACCTCTAATCGCTGAGCGCGTCCGAGATTCTCTCGGACGGCAATGAATTCCATTTCCGGCGTGATGATGCCACGCCGTGCGTAAGCCAATTGCGTGACGCAATTACCGGGCTTTGCTCGCAGCAGCTTGGAGCCCGGAGCTTGGAGCTTGGAGCTTCCGTTTGAGTTCGACGGGCGTTTGCTTTTCGCATGCGCAGCATGCGTCTCGGAGAGATATCCGTCATCGATCGGCTGGACGACTCGTCCGGCGATTTCTTCCACATCGCCACGCTTCAGGATCCAATCGCGGCGCGAGGGCGGAAGCCCTTGTATTGGGTCAAGCGTCACGCTTGGATCGCCCCATGGACCGCTAGTGTCGTAAACGCGCACCGGCTCGTTTACCTCCATCGCGCCGGACGTTGTTTTGGTTGGCGCTAACGAGATTTCGCGAAACGGAACCCGCACGTCGGGATGCACTTGACCGGAAATGTAGACTTTTTTGCTGTTTGGCAACGCATTCGGGGGCGATGCGTTTTCGTTGTTAGTTTGGGACACGACGGCGCGTGCCCCTCCATTCTGTGTGGGATTTCCGGGATCATCGATCCCGGCTACATCGATTTTCGGAGGGATGCTCATTGGCAGTGCGGAATCATATTTTTGTAGGGCGGGCGCTTCGCCTGCTGTTTTCATCAACCCATGGCAAGCGATGCGCTTGCCCTACAACAGCCAATAAAAAATTGCGCTTCATAAAACAAAACCATGCGGAGATCGCATGGCTGGACTCCTCGCTCCCTGCGTCGGCATTACCCGCATCAGGTTCAAGGGGTCGTCCCACTACCGGACCTCTCAGCCATTCGGCTCCCCCGCACTATTTGTTTCAGAATAAGACTAGCT
>Ga0209156_10003366_pt1 | contig 12075 bp, 14 predicted proteins | sample GraSoiAngelo_124_FD_185881 | JGI IMG/M metagenome (GOLD analysis project Ga0209156, IMG submission 185881) | Grasslands soil microbial communities from the Angelo Coastal Reserve, California, USA - 14_0927_05_20cm (SPAdes) (version 2) | ecosystem: Environmental > Terrestrial > Soil > Grasslands...
TCGACCATGAAGTCCGGCACCGCGAACACGAACGCAAGCGACGCATGGACGACCAGCGGCGCCACGACCAGCCCGTTCGGCTCTTGCAGGGCGAGCGTCGCTCCACCGAACACGGCCGGAGCGACGTTGTCGGGGTGGCCCTCGAGCTCGGTCGCGAGCTCGGCCAGGCCGGCGGCATCGAGTGAGAGGTCGAGCAGCGCCGCCGCGGCTGCGGCTCCCGCGACCCCGGCCGCAGCGGACGACCCGAGCCCGCGCGCCACCGGGATCTCCGACTCGGCGGCGAGCACGAGGCCCGCGGGCACGTCGCGCCCGGCGCGGCGACACGCCGCGGCGAAGCCGAGATACAGATAATCCGCGTCCGGGGGCGTCTCGAGCGCGCGCAGTGTGCCGGCACGCTCGATCGTGAGCGGGCCGCCGGCGCGGCCACCGCGCGGCTCGAGCCGGGCGGTCAGGCGCAGCCAGCGCGGCACGGCGACGCCCACGCAGTCGAACCCGGCCCCCAGGTTGGCCGTCGAGCCAGGCACCCGCACGGTTACGCTCGCTCGCATCCGCCTTCCTCGTCCCCCTGAAAACAGCAATGCCCGGGCGATGCCACGCCGCGGGCGGTCGCTTTTTAGCACCTTGTTTAACGTGGCGGCAATACGCGGCAAATCACCACGAGCGCTTCGGTTGTATGTATGTTCAATACTCGCCGCAGGCGTTCGGTGCGTCAAGGAGCAGCGATGCGGAAGATTCGGGTCGGCATCCTCGGGGCGACGGGTACGGTCGGGCAGCGCTTTCTACAGCTGCTCGAGCGGCATCCACAGTTCACCGTCACCGCGCTCGCGGCCTCCGACCGGTCACAGGGCAGGCCCTACGTCGAGGCCTGTGCCTGGCGACTCCCGGGCGCCGTGCCGGACGCGGCGGGCGGCCTCGTCGTCCAGCCGCCCGAGCCGCCGCTCGACTGCGACCTCGTATTTTCGAGCCTGCCGTCCGACATAGCGGGGCCGGTCGAGACGCGGTTCGCCCGCGCGGGGTACCGGGTCCTGACCAATTCGTCGGCGCACCGCATGGACGATGCGGTGCCGCTTCTCATTCCGGAGGTGAACCCCGATCACCTCGCGCTGCTCGACGCCTGCAAGCAGACGGGGGGCGGGTTCATCGTGGCGAACCCCAACTGCTCGACCGTGATGATCGCGCTTGCCTTGGCGCCGCTCGCCGCCCGGTTCGGCATCGCGGCCGTCGCCGTCACGACGCTCCAGGCCATCTCGGGCGCGGGCTACCCCGGCGTGGCGTCGCTCGATATCACCGACAACGTGGTCCCGTTCATCGCCGAGGAAGAGGAGAAGATCGAGCGCGAGACCCGGAGGATCCTGGGTTCCCTGGATGCCGGTCGCGTGACCCCAGCGCCGTTCGCGGTGAGCGCGCAATGCCACCGCGTGAACGTCGTCGACGGGCACCTGGCGGCGGTGCGGGTGCAGCTCGACAGGCCGGCGGAGCCGGCCGAGCTGCGCGAGGCGTGGGCGTCGTTCACCGGTCTGCCGCAAGCGCTCCGCCTGCCCACGGCACCCGAGCGGCCGATCATCGTGCGCGACGAGCCGGACCGCCCGCAGCCGCGGCTCGACCGCGATGCCGGGCGCGGGATGAGTGTCACGGTCGGCCGCATCGCCCGGGACGCGGTGCTGGGGCACCGCTTTGTCGCCCTGAGCCACAATACGATCCGGGGGGCCGCCGGCGCGGCCCTCCTCAACGCCGAGCTGCTGCTGGCGAAGGGGTACTTGGGCTCCTAGACGGGGGGGAGTGTGCGCCGCGTCACAACGTCCGCACCTGCACCGTTTTCGTGACTTTGCCCCAGGTTCCGCAGTCTTTATTCTACCCGAAGCGCTGCTCTGGACGCCCTTAACGCCTGCACCGAGCCTTCCGTCTAACCGGCGTTTCCGTAACAGCGCCCCGTACTCGAACCCCTCGGAGGATCGTCGCATGCGCCGTATCACCCCGAGTGCTTGGCGGACCGCCGCCGGCACCATCACCGTCGCGCTGTTCGCCGCGTGCTCCACCTCACCCACGACGTCTCCCCAGAATCCCGTCCTCACGCAACCGGAAGCCAGCGCCGTCGCCGAAGTCGTCGCGACCGACGCTGCCTCGCTCGTTGGTGGGGCGACGCTCGACGCCGCGACCGGCATGCCGTTCGCCTTGGCCCCGATGCCCGGCGCGCCGGCGCTGGCTCCGTCGTCCGCGACCTGCATGCCCACCCGAAGCCCGTCTCCGCCGACCAACTCCGACGGCGATCCCGTGCCCGATTCGGTGCGGGTCGACTTCACCGGGTGCACGTTCACCGGCGATGCGCACACCGTCACGCTAAGCGGCTCGATCGACATCGTCGATCCCACTCCGGCGACGACCGACCGGGCGTTCCGGACGCGTTCCAACGCCTTCACGCGGACTGTCACCAACTCGACGGGAACCATCCGCTCCGTGGTCGAAAACGGCGTCCGCTCGGTGGTGCCGACGCCCGACCAGGTGCAGCTCGCCGATACCATGACCACCGAATACACCTTCGCCAGCGGCACGACGGCATCCCACGTACGCAAGTGGCTGGCGACCTTCGCGGCGGACCAGGCCGGATCCATCCAGATGGGTTCGCGCCTCCCCAGCGGGACCTGGACCATCTCCGGGTCATCGACATATACGTCCGGTACCAACAGCTATTCCCTGTCTGTGACGACGAGCGATCCCCTACATTACAACACGAGCTGCAGCGTCGAGCCCCGGTTCGATTCGGGAACGCTCACCGCGGTCGTCACCAAGGGTACCGTGTCGACCACCATCACGATTACCTTCACCGCGTGCGGCCAGTACTCGGTCAGCAGGTCGGCCGCCTAGTGCTTGACCTTACCCCGGGCGAGAAGCCCGGGGTGAGGCGAAGGTCGGCTGGTAGTGACTCGAGGCCCGATCCCGCTGTGGGATCGGGCCTCAATGCTTATAATGGGGCCTCTGGTCCATGCCTACGTCATCCTCAATCCGGCCGCGGGGCGCGGTGCGGCGGCGCGGGCGCTCGACCCCATCGTGCGCGAGTTCCGGCGTCAGGGCTGGGCCGTGGAGGCGGAACGTACCGATCGTCCCGGGCACGCCGTCGAGCTCGCGGCGCGTGCCGTCCGGGCAGGAGCCGGGTGCGTGGTGGCCGTGGGCGGTGACGGCACGGTGCACGAGGTCGCGAACGGGCTGCTGCGCCAGGCGACCGGTGGGGTAGGGGCGCAGCATGCTGCGCCCCTCCTGGGCGTGGTGCCCATCGGCAGCGGCAACGACTTCGCGAAGCTCGTCGGCGTGGCGCGGCACAGTCCGCTGCGTGCGGTGCGGCGGCTCGTCACCGCCCGCGCGGTCGCGTTCGACGTCGGTCACGTGCTCGACGAGTACTTCGTGAACAGCGCAGGAGTAGGGTTCGGGGCCGAAGTGGTGCGCGTCCGGAACGCGATGCCGGGCCTGTCGGGGTTCCTGTCGTATCTCGTGCCCGTGTTTCGCGCGTTCGCGCGGTTCCGGCCGCCGCGCCTCGACGTGCGGGCGTCCGGATTCCGCGAGACGGGGTACATGATGATGGTCGAGATCTGCAATGGCACGACCGCGGGCGGGAGCTATCGGTTTGCTCCCGCGGCGCTCCCCGGAGACGGGCGGTTGGACGTGTGCGTCGTGCGGCGCGTCTCGCTGGCGCGGTTTCTCCTCGCCGTGCCGCGCGTGATGCGCGGCACGCACGGCACGATGCGGGAGGTGGCGCTGTTCCAAACGCGCTCGATGACGCTCCGGTCCCTCGAGGGGCCGCTGGTGCTCCACCTGGACGGCGAGTTGCGCGAGTCGGCCGTGTGCGAGTGCACGGTGCGGGTCCAGCCGGGCCGGCTCAAGGTCCTGGTGGCACGGTGACGGCACACCGGATCAGGGTCGCGATCGGCGTCTGCTTCCTGTTGCCCGGCCCGCCCATCCGCCTGTCCGCCCAGGTACCCGATACCTCCCATGCCCCGCCGCCCATCGTCACCACGGGCGCCGTGGTCGTCGCTTCCGATACGACCCATCGCATCCGGCCGATGGGGGCGTTCCTGCGCTCGCTGCTCGTGCCCGGGTGGGGTCAAGCGGTGACGGGGCGGCACGTTGCCGGCGCCGTGTTCGCGACGTGGGAAGGGGTGAGCGCGATGATGACCCTCAAAGCGCGATCGGAGTTTCACTACCTGCAGGAGGCTCGATCGGCGAACGTGGGGGCCAAGCGGCAGGAGGTGCAGGACTGGCTCTTCTTGTGGATCTTCAACCACCTGTTTGCCGGCGCGGAAGCGTTCGTCTCGGCGCACCTGCAGGACTTCCCCAAGGATCTGAAAATCCGGGCGGTTCCGGGCGGCGTCGGGCTCAGCGTGCCGGTGCCCCGTCCGTGAACCGCGCTCCGCTCGGCGTGTTCGACTCGGGGATCGGGGGCCTCACGGTCGCGCGCGCGGTGTTCGAGCGCCTGCCCCACGAGTCGGTGATTTACTTCGGCGACACGGCGCGCGTCCCATACGGTCCCAAGTCACCGGACACGGTGCGCCGCTACGCGGGCGAGATTCTCGCGTACCTCCTGGGGCGCGGCGTGAAGGCCCTCGTCGTGGCCTGCAACACCATCAGTGCCCACGCGCTCGACTACCTCGCCGCCCGCTGTCCGGTTCCCTTGGTCGGCGTGATCGAGCCGGGAGCGCGCGCGGCCGTGGCGGCGACCCGCTCCGGGAAGATCGGCGTGATCGGGACCGCGGGCACGGTCGCGAGTGGTGCCTACGAGCGGGCCATCAAGGCGCTCAGGCCCGATACGCCCGTCTGTGCCCAGGCCTGCCCCTTGTTCGTGCCCCTCGTCGAGGAAGGATGGTTCGACCACGCCGCCACCGAGCTGATCGCGCGGCAGTATCTCGAGCCGTTGCAGCGCGCCGGCGTCGATGTGCTCGTGCTCGGATGCACGCACTATCCGCTGCTCAAGCCCCTGCTCGCGCGCGTGCTCGGGGCCGGCGTGACGCTCGTGGACAGCGCGGAGGAGACGGCGAAGGTCGTCGCCCAGGCGTTGGAGCAGGGTAGTCTCTCGACGGCACCGGATGCCGCCGCCGTTCATCGCTTCGTTGTCTCGGACGACGAGCCGCACTTCCGAAAAGTCGGCGCGCGGTTTCTCGGAGAAAAGCTGCAGATCGTCGAGGTGGTACCCCTCGGTTGACGCCGACCGTGCGCGACGTCTTCGTGATACGCTCTTGTGATACACCTTAGTGAAACGTCTGTAGTTCTACGTCGTTCTTCGTCACCACGGCGTACCGGTATCCGTCCAGAAACGCTCCCGGATTGAGATAGGCCCTGCCGTTCGGCAGCTGTGACAGCGCCGGACGATGGGTGTGCGCGAGAATCACGAGCTTTAGGTCGGGCCGTCGCGCCAGCAGCTCCTCGGCGTAGCGGGCTTGCGCGCGCTCCGCCCGGTCCACCACCGCTCGATCGCGGGTCTTGTCCGCCAGCTTGCGCGACAGCTGGTGCGCGATCCAGAGCCCCAGATCCGGGTGGAGCGCGCGGAACAGCCGGATGGTGGCGGCGTGGCGGGTCACGCGGTGCATCAGCCGCGCGCTCCACTGCTGCTCGGTCAGCCCGTCGCCGTGGGCGACGAAGCTGCGGCGTCCGGCGACGTCGATCTCGGCCTCGCCCGCGTGGAACGCGATGCCGAGGTCTTTCGTGAGGAAATCGCCGCCCCAGCGATCGTGGTTCCCACCCACGAACGTGACGGGGACCCCGCGGGCGCGCAGGCTCTGGAGCTTCGCCATGGTCCCGAAGTGACGCCGCGGGATCACCGCCCGGTACTCGAACCAGAAGTCGAGCAGGTCGCCGTTGATGAGCAATGCGTCGCCCAGGTCCGGCACGGCGTCGAGGAAACGGTGGAACGCGGCGGCGACGGCGGGTGGCACCTGGCCCAGGTGGGCGTCGGCGACGACGAGCACGCGCGAGGCTGGGGCAGGCACGCCCCAAGCTAGGAATCGCGCGAAACGCCCGCAAGCGCCTGTCGTATTTGACTTTTGCCGATCGGATGTGGATGTTGCCCCGGCGTGATCAGCTCGATAACGCTCCGCGTCAACTACTCCGAGACCGATCAGATGGGCGTGGTCTACCACGCCAACTACTTGATCTGGTTCGATCGCGCCCGCACCGAGCTGATGCGCGAGACCGGCGTCACCTACAAAGAGCTGGAGCAGCAGGGCGTGTACCTCGCGGTGTCCGAGGTCGATGTCCGCTTCCGCGCGGCGGCCCGCTACGACGATCTGGTGCGAGTGCGCTGCTGGGTCCGCGAGGTGGCGTCGCGACGCGTCACGTTCGGCTATGCCGTCGATCGCACGGCTACCGGCGATCTGCTCGCGACCGGTGTGACGTCGCTCGTCTCCCTCACGCACCAGCACACGCTCACGCGTCTCCCCGCGCATGTCCTCGACCTGCTCGAAGCGACTCCGGACCCGGTTCGCCTCTAGGTCTCGCGTGCTGCCCGTGGTGCTGCTGCTCACGGCGCGCCCCGCCGCGGCCCAGCGCGACGAGGGAGCCGTGGAGGCGCTGGCGCGTCTCCTCGCCGCGACGGACGCCCGCGCGTTCGACGCGGGACTCGAGCGGGAGACGCTAGGGGCTGCGGACCCATTCGTGCGCCGGCAGGCGGCGCTCGCCGCCGGCCGGAGCGGCGACACGGCCGCCGTGGCGCTGCTCGTCGCCGCGCTGCGGGACTCGAGCGCGGCCGTCCAGGCGGCGGCCGCGTTCGCGCTGGGGCTGCTCAAAGATGTGCGTGCCGTCGCGCCGCTCGCCGCGCTCACGCGCACGGGGGACGGTGCGCCCCAATGCGAAGCGGTCACCGCCATCGCGAAGATCGGCGGGGACGAGGGTGCGCGCGGCGTGGCGGACTTGCTCGACGTCAAGACCGCGCCGGGGGCCGGCACGTCGGCGGTCCAGCGAGTCGCGCTGCTCGAGGCGTGGCGCCTGGGGACCCGCGCGCCGGTGGCCCAATTGACGGACTTCGCCCGCGATCCCGATCCGGCCGCGCGGGCCCACGCGATCTACTCGCTGGCGCGGTTGCGGATCGCGCGGGCCGTTCCCGCGCTGCTCGGCGCGCTCGCCGACCCCGAGCCGTACGTGCGCGCCGTCGCGCTGCGCGGCGTGACGCGTGCCGTGAGCGACAGCGCCCAGATCCCCCCGCCGGAGGTGATCGCCCGCATCCGGCCGCTGCTGGGCGATCGCGACGGTCACGTCCGCGTCAACGCGTTGCGAGCGCTCGCGTCGTTCCGCGACAGCGCGCTCGTCGGTCTCGCGCTCCCGCTGGTCACGGACCGGGATGTGAACGTCGCCGTCCAGGCTGAAACGACCCTCGGGGCATTGGGCGGCGCGCGTGCCGCCGCGCAGCTTCGGGCCAGGCTGGCGAGCGCCCGGTTCGCGTTGCGCCGCCAGGCGGCGATCGCCCTGGCGCAGGCCGACAGCGCGGCCGGTGTGGCCGCCGCCGCCGAGCTGGCGCGCGACCGAGACTGGCGCTGGCGCAGCGTCGCGGCCGAAGCGTTCGGCGCTGCCCGCGACCGCGCCCGTCTCGACGCGCAGCTGGCGGACGCCGACGGTCGCGTGGTGGCGCAGGCGCTCCAGAGCCTCGGCCGCGTCGTGGCCGAGGGCGACACGAGCCTCGCCCCGCGCGCCCGGGCGCTGCTCGCCCATCCCGACGCCGCGGTGCGGAGCGTCGCCGCCGATCTGCTCGCGCGCCACCCCGCACTTGCCGACCTCGACGCGCTGGCGGCCGCCTATGAGCGTGCGGCGACCGACTCGTTCGACGATGCCCGCCTCTCCGCGGTCGCCGCGCTCGGCGCCATCGCCGGCACCGGCCCGGAGGGCCGGGCGGCCGTCACCGCCCGGTTCGTGGACCGCGCGCCGCGCCCGGACGATTATCTGGTGCGGCGGCTCGCCGCCGAGAAGCTGCCGGACGCTGCGGCGCGCTGGGGACCTGCGGCGCCGATCGCGACGGGACGGTCGCTCGATGACTACCGATCCGTCGTGCGGCGCTATCTCCTGCCCGTGCGTCGCGGCGACGCTCCCCCGCGTGTGACCATCGAGACCGATCGCGGCGCCATGGTGGTCGAGCTCTTTCCGGGCGAGGCGCCGATCACGGTCGCGGCCTTTCTCGATCTGGTCGATCGGCGCTACTTTGACGGCTCCTGGTGGCATCGGGTGGTCCCGAATTTCGTCGTGCAGGACGGCGATCCCCGGGGTGACGGCTGGGGCGGGCCGGGCTTCGTGCTACGCGACGAGCTGAACCCGGTGCGCTACGAGACGGGGACCGTGGGAATGGCGCTGTCCGGGCCCGACACGGGCGGCAGCCAGTTTTTCATCACGCACTCGCCGCAACCGCATCTCGACGGCACGTACACCGTGTTCGGCAGGGTGGTCTCGGGGCTCGCGACCCTCGGGGGTGTGGCGCAGGGTGAGCGCATTCGGAGCATCCGCCGCTGACTGTTCCTCGGGTTTAACTATTGAGACGGCAACGTTTTCCGCTTGACCGGCGGATAGCACTCTCCTACATTGGCGCCTGTGCGCTGCTGCTGCTCGTCGGCTGCCCTGGCTCGTTGCCGCCCCTCGTGCCCATGCCGCTCGCACCGGTGCCGTGGGACAGTGGCGTGGTCTGGGCGGCGGCGACCGTGCCCGCTCGCTCGACGCTGATCCGATTCCGCTGGAAGTATCGCGACGCGGACAAGAGCTACGCCGGCAGGGCCGCCGTGCGGATTGCGCCGCCCGATTCCCTGCGGATCGACTATGCCGGGCCTTTCAACTGGGGGGCGGGGGCGGCGTTCGTGGTCGCCGACACCACCGTGTGGGCCGACCCGGAAAAGAACTTCCGCTCGCTCGTGCCGGCCGTGCGGATGCTGTGGGCGGGGCTGGGCATCGTGCGGCCGCCGGCGGTCGGCGCCGCCGTGTTCGGGATCGTGTCGCTGCCGGGCGTGGATAGTGCGCGAATCTGGCGGTTCGTGCAGGGTGACGACACGCTCGACTATCGCCTGGCGAGGGGCGGCGCGCGGGTGCTCGAGGCGGAGTGGCGACGGCAGGGTAAGGTGGTGGCACGCAGCCGCGCCGAGTTGGACGTTCGTGCGATGCCGGCCAGCGCCCGCATCGACTTTCCGGAGGGCCCGGCGCGCTTTGAGTTCACGGTCGGTTCGGTGGACACGACGGTGGTATTCGATTCGGCGACGTGGCGCAGGCGCCGCTAGCGCTCTCGCCCTCGCGTTGACGGGGTGCGTGTACGGCTTCAAAGGCGGCGGCCTGCCGAATATCAAGACGGTCGCCATCCTGCCGTTCGACAACCAGACCGCCGAACCCGCGCTCACCAAGGAAGTGAACGATGCGGTGCTCGAGGCGTTTCAGGGACGGCTCGGGCTCCGCACGGCGGGCGAGAACAACGCCGACGCCGTGGTGCGCGGCAAGGTGACCCGCTACGATTCCGACGTGCCGCTGTCGTTCCAGGCGGGGCAGGGGCGCACCGACGTCACTCAGCGCCAGGTGTCGATCACCCTCGATGTCGAGATCCTGGACCAGCGCGAAGGGAAGACGCTGTGGCAGCGCCAGGGACTCAGCGAGGTGGGAGAGTACCGCCCGCCCCAGGAAGCGGATGGGCGCAAGATCGCGCTGCAGAAGCTGGTGAGGGACCTGGTGGACGGAGCGCAGTCGCAGTGGTGACCCGGCGGGGGACGAGCTCGATGGGTTGTCTCGTCACCCTCCTCCTCTTCGTCGCGGCCCTGTACTACGGCGTCAACATCGGCGAAGTGTTCTTCCGCTACTACCGCCTGCTGGACGAGATGCAGACGCAGGCCCAGCTCGCGCCGTCGCTGGACGACGGCACGATCCGGCGTCGCATCCAGGCGGCCGCGCAGGAAATCGGCCTCCCGGCCGAAGCGCAGCAGATTCGCATCGCGCGCCGGGCGTCGCCGCGCGAGGTCGTGATCGAGACCGAATACGGCGAGACCGTCACCCTCCCGTTGTTCAAGCATACTTTCACCTTTCATCCCAAAGCGTCCCAGCCGCTGTAGCGCCCGCGTGAACACCGCCGAGAAGATCCGGGCGGCAGAGGCCGCCGCGCGCTGGCGCCAGGGGCGCTCCGGCCCGGTCGTGTTCACCAACGGCGTCTTCGATCTGCTGCACGCGGGGCACGTCGCCCTGCTCGAGGCGGCCCGCTCCGAGGGCGTGGCGCTGATCGTCGGCGTGAACAGCGACGCCTCGGTGCGACGGCTGAGCAAGGGGAGCCGCGGTGACCGGCCGGTGGTGCCGGAGCGGGAGCGCGCCCGGCTGGTCGCCGCGCTCGAGTCGGTGGACTGCGTCGTCGTGTTCGACGAAGACAGCCCGCTGGCCTTGATCGAGCGCCTCCGCCCCGATGTGCTCGTCAAGGGGGCGGACTACGCGCGCGACGCGATCGTGGGGGCGGGCGAGGTGGAAGGGTGGGGTGGGCGCGTCGTGCGCGTCCCGCTCGTCGCGGGCGTGTCGACGACCGAGCTGTTGGCGCGGCTGCGGGGTGGAGCGGGGCGGTGACGTCTCCCTCCGCACCACCGAGGAAGCTCCTCATCGCCACCCGCAACGAGGGCAAGATCCGCGAGATCCGCGACCTGTTCCAGGGTCTGCCTTTTCAGCTGGCGTTTCCGGTGGACCAGTTTCTCGAGCGCCTGCCGGACGAAGGCGATCTCGAGCGTGGCACCAGCTTCGCCGAGAACGCCGTCGCCAAGGCGCGCTACTTCGCCAAGCGGGGCAACGTCCCGACCCTGGCCGAGGACTCGGGGCTCGAGGTCGATGCGCTCGAGGGCGCGCCCGGAGTGTTTTCGGCGCGCTGGGCGGAGATGCACGGCGCGGGCGCCGGCGACGCGGCGAATAACGCGCTGCTGCTCGAGCGCCTGGCGGGCGTTCCCGAGGCGCAGCGCACCGCGCGCTATCGCTGTGTCGTGGCCTATCTCGACACGCCGCTCGCGAAGCCGCAGCTGGTCGAGGCGACGTGCGAGGGGCGCGTCCTCACCGAGCCGCGAGGGAGCGGGGGCTTCGGGTACGACCCGCTGTTCTTCTCCGTCGATCTCGAGATGGCGTTCGCCGAGGCGCCCCTGCCGGCCAAGCAGCGCGTCTCGCACCGCGGGCGGGCGATCCGCGCGCTGGTCGAGGTCCTGGTGCGGCGCGCGGGGTAGCGATGTCGCAGCATCGCTTCCGCTACGCCGCCCGCGCTCTCTAGTACTCGATGTACACCGGTACGCCGGCACGCTGCGACAGCTCAGCCGCACGGCCAATGGCGTTCCTGATCTGTTCCGCCGTTGCATGAGGCCCGACGTCGATTGTTGGGGCTGTCGGAGACACGGACGCATGATCACTCTGCGCACACGTGACCTTGATCGCCATGGGTGTGTAGATGCCCAGGGTGAGCGCGTCGACCAGCTGGTTGAGAAAGCTCAGCTGGGTCTCGACCTTGGCCACGCCGTGAGGGCATTTACTGGCGGTTTCGACGGTGCTCGGCGAAACCAGCCCCCAGAGCCACACCGACGCCCAGCTCTTCTCGATGACGACTGTAGACGGTGTGAGGCCCGTTTCGATGGTGGCGTGGTAGCAGGCCGCGGCACAGACAAGAAGACCGGCAACCGAGAGTCTGAGAAGGCGGTTCATGGATACTCCTCCGGGCACAGTTCTGATCGGGGCCACCTGATTGGGAGGAGAGAATGTACGTGCCGATGCTGGCTTGGTTAGAGTAGTGCTACCAGGAGGCCGATGAGGCGACTATCTTGGCCCAGGTGATCGCATTGACGGGGCGTAGCGCAGTCCGGTAGCGCGTCTGGTTTGGGACCAGAAGGTCCCGGGTTCAAATCCCGGCGCCCCGATTCTCCGAATCATCTCATGGTCTCACGTAGTCTCATTTCCGTCTCATGAGACCTGCCGAATTAGTCTCGTCTCATTCGGGGGGCCTATATAAGACCCCCGATGAGACTAACGGCCAGCCGGTGGGGATCCCAAGCGCCGCGGTGGAGTGGGAGTACCCACAGGACGCCCACGACAATGGCGAGTACGCAAAGCGCGATCACGAGTCCAAGAGTCAAC
>Ga0209156_10003371_pt1 | contig 12067 bp, 8 predicted proteins | sample GraSoiAngelo_124_FD_185881 | JGI IMG/M metagenome (GOLD analysis project Ga0209156, IMG submission 185881) | Grasslands soil microbial communities from the Angelo Coastal Reserve, California, USA - 14_0927_05_20cm (SPAdes) (version 2) | ecosystem: Environmental > Terrestrial > Soil > Grasslands ...
AGAATGTGGTGCTGAAAGACAAATCGCGAGGGTAAAATCGAGAGGGTTTGGCGATCAATTGTCTTGGCGTCGAGCGTGACGACTGGGACGCGGAAGAAATTTCCAATGGCAGAGAGAAACCGTTGCTCGTCGACCTTGCCGGAATCGAGCACCTGGGTCGTCCAGGAACCGCCGTTGAGATTCTGGGCGAGTTGCGCGGCCTCTTCCCGCGATTCCACACCGCCAGCGACCAAAAGATCGACGATCGATTTGCTTACCGCCGCGCTCATCTCGGCCTCCGAGGAGTCGAGACGGGCTTGCCGGAGTTCGCCCCTCCATCTCCCCAACCTCGCTGCATTTGCGCTACGTTCACTACTTCTCGTTAGGGCAAATGCAATGCCCGCCGCACCGGGTCGGTTAGTGTGCCAGTTACACGCAGCGAATAGTTTTTCTCAAGCCGCGCGATCGCGTCGCTCACGTCATCGGAGAAAACACCGTCGATCGGCCCGCAATAGTACCCGAGCCGGCGCAAATCTCTTTGCAGCGCGCCGACATAAGCCGGCTGCACCATCAATTGCTCGTTCGCCTTGAAATAATAGATCCAACGCCGGTTATATCTCGGGGCAAAATCGACCGCACGAACCACTCTTCCCTGATGCAAGAGCCCATACTGATCGCGCGGCGCCAGCGAATCTTCCGAGCGATAGGAAAAGATTTCCTCGTCTATGATGAATCCAGGAGCGCCAGTACAGCCCAGAAACATCGCGATAAGAACGATCCCGATTCGTTTCATTAGCGCATTCCTACATCTTTAGCCGATGGGACATCCGGGGGCGGCAGCTGCTTTCCATCACCCCGTTTCGGACAATCCGGACAATCATCCTGTTCAAGCTCAGGCCCGAAGTGGCCGCGATCCTCCGATTTCTGTCGGAGCCGATAGAGATCGAGTTTGGTAAGAGTTACCTCTGGTCGCATCAATACGATCAGTTCAGTTCTGGCCTTATTCTTTGTCGTGCTTCGAAACAGGGTTCCGACGAGAGGAAGGCGGCTCAAGTACGGAATACCGTTCTTGGTTAGGCCTGTGTTGTCCGTAATCAAACCGCCAAGAACAATGGTCGAGCAGTTCGGAGCCGACACATTTGTCCGAATATAACGAGTGGCGATCGTCGGCACCTGGTTCCCTCCGATATTTACATTGCTGTTGGGAACAACACTGTCGATCTTCTGTAAGATATCCAGGGAAACCTCTTTCTCCGAATTGATAAGCGGCACGACCTCAAGTTGCAGCGCAACCTTCTTAAACTCGATGCTGGATTGGACAGAGGCGACGTTGCCGACCGCCGCCGCGTTGCTTAAGGTATTTACCGGGACCGGAATCTCCTGTCCGTTGGCAATGATTGCCTTCTTATTGTTGCTGGTAAAAACCATCGGGCGCGAGATCACGCGGAATCGCCCCGTTGAATCTAACGCGTGTACGACCGAGGCCAGCGTGGCACCGGCCGCGAGATAAATGTTCGTGCCCGCGGCGCCTTTGACAGCGTTAGTCGCAAGCTGGCTGAAGGTGATCAGGTTACCGGGATCGAAGACACTTCCGCCAACAGTCGTCGTGCTTGGCGTCCCTCCCGGGCTAGGAGCTGGCGAGGTGATATTGATGCCGCCGCCAGCAAATGGAGGAACGCCGGTGAAGTTCGTCGTGGCCGCATACTTCTTGTTTGCTCGGATAAAATAATCCACCCCGAATTCTTCGTCCTGGTTAAGCGTCAGCTCGCCGATGACGGTGGCAAGCGCGACTTGTGGTGCTTTCACGTCCATCTCGTCGAGAATTTTTCCTATCTTCACCACTACCTCGCGACTGCCCAGCACGATGATAGTATTGGCGCGCTGATCAGCGATGATCTTCGAATTGCCAACGATCACGGCCTTTGGCGCGGTATCGACCGGTTGCGTGGAAAGTTCTTCTGAAATATTCAGGCTGCTGCCGGTGGCTGTGCTGGTTTGCCCGACGTTGTATGGATTCGTAACCGTGGGATTGGGTGTGCGCTGAGGCGTCGGTCCGGCTTGTGGCCCGGCAGCTCCACCGGCGCCACCTTGTTGCTGTTCGCCCGGTTCGGTCAGGGCCTGCACCAGCACCGGCAAAACGTCAGTCGCGGAAATATAACGCAACGGCCGCGTCACCGGTTTGCCAAACTCCACATTGGCGTCGAGCTCCGCGATCAGTTTCCGGATAAACGGCATGTTGATCGGTCGTGTGATGACGTGAATGCGGTTCGTCCGCACATCGGGCGCGAGCTTGATTTTACCAACGATAACGGAATCCTCCGAAAGCGCCGTGAGCGAGCCAAGATCGCTTTCGCCCTGAGCCACAGGCACGACTGGATTGGCAACTCCACGCACGCCCCGGCCTGGTCCGCCTCCTGGGCCTGCCGGCCGGTTTTGTTCGGCTCCTTTCTCGAAAATGTCCTTCAACGTATCGACCACCTTGCTGGCGTCGGCGCGCTCGAGCTTGATAAATTCACTCGTCACTTCAGCAGGGGCGACATCAATTTGATCAATGATCTTGGCTAACCCGCGAATGACGGTGGAATTTTCTGTTATCAATATGCTCGACGATTTCGGCAGCGGGAGCACCGAAGTATAGGTTTGCGGCGGCGAAAGATATTGTCCGAGCACCTGCTGCAACTCGACCGGATCAGCATAGCGCAACTTAAAGAGATAGCTGACTACCTGATCGCCCGGAGGGATGTCGGCCTGATCCGAAATAATCGGCACGCCTTGTCCGCGCGGATTTTTTCCTGTTCCGATCACCTTCACAATATCAGGATCTTCCGGAACGAGTGAGAACCCGTTCATCAGCAGACTGATCTTAATGATCTGGATCGCTTCTTCGCGGGTGGGATCGTTGGTGAGGAAAATATTCACCTTGCCCTGCACGAAATTATCCATGATCACCCGCTTACCGGTGAGCTGCTCATAAAGCCGGAGAACATCCTGGACGTCGCTATTTGGAAACTGCAATTTCACCCTCTCCTGAGAACTCGGTGTGGTCGCAGGCATCCCCGCAGGCGCGGGGGGGCCAGGCGATACAGGGCGCTGCGCAAGAGCGAGAGCTGCCGAGGCAAGCAGCGAAAAAACGACGAGGGGGTATCTCAACACCCGCAATATGTAAGAGGAAGCGCCCTCCGGGTCAATACCAGGTTAACTGCTAACAATACCATAAGCACCCTGGCGAAGGCGAGGACACTAGATCTGCCAACCTTCGTTCTTCGGACATGGTAGCCAACCTCTTAATAGTGCGAATAGTACGGGATAAATGAAAGCACTCTGGATTGCCTTGATTCTCGTTCCCGGCACAGTAATTCTCGAGGCGGCAGACGAGAAATCCGGCAGCGCCCCCGTCATTTCGGAAATTCGCGCCGTTTTGCGCGCGCAGCAGGAGGCCTGGAACCGCGGCGATATTGACAGTTTCATGAATGGTTACGCCCACGACGAAACCACCGTTTTTGTTTCCGCCGATGAAGTGAGGCGCGGCTGGCAAACGGTTCGCGATCGTTATCTCAGCAAATACAATGATCGCGCCAAGATGGGCACGCTTACGTTTTCGGATCTTGAAATCGAACAGCTTGGCCCGGATTCCGCCCTCGCGCTCGGACACTGGGAGCTTAAACGCGCAAGTGACAATCCGCATGGTCGTTTTACCTTGATCTTCCGCAAAACTGTCGATGGCTGGCGCATCGTGCATGATCATACGAGCGCAGCCAATTAAAGCGTCACCCTGAGCGAAGCGCAGCGAAGTCGAAGGATCCCGAGGAAGTTACCTTAACGATTGCGCAACGGGATCCCTCGCTTCGCTCGGGATGACAAACCCGCGTTCCGCTTCAACCGTTCATCCTTTCATCGCTTTCAACGTTGTAACCCTTTCAACCTTGTAACCTTTTTAACAACTTCTCGTGTATCCCATCGAACCCGCCATTACTGAACACGGTTACGATATCGTTCTTCTTTAGCAACGGTACGATGCGCTCAACAATTGCGTTCGCGTTCTCTTCATAAAAAGCCGAACGCCCGGATTGCTTGATCTCCTTCACCACCGCCTCCGGATTCAATCGCTCCGCCTCTGGAATTTGCTCGAGTCTGGCCACCTGGGAGATGAAAACACCGTCAGCTATTTTCAAGGCTTTAGGCAACTCGTGCTGGAAAATGGCGCGCCGGGTGGTGTTGGAGCGCGGCTCGAAAATCGCCCATAACCGATGTTTCGGATAACGATGACGTAGCGCTGTCAGCGTTTGGGCGATTGCGGTCGGATGATGTCCGAAATCGTCAATCACTTTCACCCCGCGCACCTCGCCGCGGATTTCCTGGCGGCGCGCGACTCCTTCGAACTTCGGTAGCGCCGCGCGAATCGTTTCCGCTGACACTCCATAGAATTTCGCGGCTGAGATCGCCATGGCGGCGTTGCGCACATTGAACTCGCCAAACATCGGAACCTCGAATTCCTCGTCGCGCAAAACGAAACGCGATCTTTTTGCCGAATAGCTGACATCGCGAATACGCTGCGCACAGTTTTTGGAAAAACCGACCTCGACCAGGGGCGCCAGAGAATCGCGCGTGACCTCGACGCAATTTTTGTCATCGCCATTGAGTACGATCATTCCGTTCTGCGGCACAATATTCACGAGACGGCGAAAGCTTGTCTTGATCGCATCAAGGTCTGGAAAAATGTCGGCATGATCGAACTCGACGTTGTTCACGACCAGAAGCTCCGGCAGGTAGTGAATGAATTTTGAGCGCTTGTCGAAAAATGCCGTGTCATATTCGTCGCCTTCAATGACAAAGAATTTCGATTCATTGAATCGCGCACCCTGCCCGAAATTGCGCGGAATACCGCCAATCATGTAGCTCGGCTGGTGCTTGGCGAAGTCCATGATCCAGGTCAGCAATGCTGTGGTTGTGGTTTTCCCGTGCGTGCCGGTGACAACGAGATTGTGTTGTCCGCGCAGAAAGTAATTTTTCAAAACCTCCGGCAACGAAAGATAAAATAGTTTTCGGTTCAGGACCGCTTCTGCTTCGAGGTTACCGCGTTTGATCGCATTACCGATCACGACCACATCGGCGTTTGCTGGGATATTTTCCGCGCGATAGCCAGAAGAAAGCGCAATTTTGCGCCCTTCCAGAAAGGTGGACATCGGGGGATAAATATTTTCGTCCGAGCCGGTAACCGTAAACCCACGCTTGCTCATCTCCGCCGCGACCGACCCCATTGCCGTGCCGCAGATTCCGAGAAAATGAAAATGCCGCGGCTCGCCTTTACTCACGCAAATTCTTTACGCCGCGCGCGGCGATTTTGCGACCAAAACGATTCCCGGACGTTTGCACGCTGTCATTCAACCTTTCGCGGGCCAGGCGATTCGAAACTGCTCGCGGAGCTAAAGGGATTTGTGCCATGCTTGACCTACTGCTCGTGATAGGCTCCTTCACACGTCTTCGCATGGAGCAAGTGCCAGCCGCGGTCGCCGCGGTGGGCGCAGGCGTTTTGTTTTACTTCACGACAAAACCGATCCAAGGCCCTTTCGATTACACCTTCCAGATTGCCGAGGCGCTATTGCGCGGCCACGCGGGTTTGGCGAGCAAACCGCCTTCATGGTTGAACGAGTTCGTGCTGGCTCAGGACAGATATTATTCCGTATTTCCGCTTGGCGCGGTTCTCGTAAACATTCCAGCGGTAATACTGGTTAAATTGGGGCTCGTCCATGGCTGGCCTGCGCACGGGTTGGCCGCGACCATTGCCGCAGGCTGCACATTTTTCTTTCACCGGCTTACCTACGTCCGAGAAGACATAGTGGCGCCACGTCGCCTTCTCCTCGCTATCTTTCCAGTGTTCGCGACGTGGATGTGGTGCAATCTCGGGTTCGCAGGAGCGTGGCAGCTTGCGCTGGGCTTCGCAGTGCTCGGCCAAGTCGGCGCGCTTTACCACACGCTGATCCGGCGCAACGCCCTTCTCGCCGGGATATGGTTCACCGTTGCCGTTGGCAATCGTACCGAATTGCTGCTAGCGCTGCCAGCCTTCCTCTACTTATTGGCCAAGCAGCCGCGAAACCTGCAGGCACTGGCAACGCGCGAGCAGCTCAGAAGCTTCACGTTATTTCTTATTTTCCCGGCAGGGCTTTTACTCGGCACTGCGGCATATAACTGGGCCCGGTTCGGCTCGATGACCGACTTCGGCTACGCGCACATCCCCGGCGTACTTAAAGAACCATGGTACCAGCACGGGATTTTTTCCCTAACCTCGATCCGTTGGAACGCCTACGAAATGCTGTTCCGCGGGCTTAATGACCTTCCAACCTTTCCGTATCTGAAACCGTACGGGTTCGGCTGCTCGATTTTCCTCGCCAGCCCGTTTCTGTTCCTGCTCTTCCGGGAAGGCGATCAGCACCGCTGGATTTACTGGCCTATAATTGGCGCCCTTACATTCGCGCTATGGGCGCATGGCAATCCCGGTGGGTGGCAATTCTCTTATCGTTACGCGGTGATTCTGCTGCCGTGGATGTTTCTTCTTATTACTGAAAACGGCCCACCTCGACTTTCTGCAATCGAAGTGTCGCTCTTCGGTGTCGCTACCGCGATCAACGCAATCGCGACCTACGAGTTTCTTTGGACCTCAATGATCAAGGTATGAGCACGGAAATGTTCAGCGTCCGAGTAAACGATGCCATGCATCGCGAGTTTGCGTCGGCACGTTTTGGTCGGACTCCGCCAACCAAGAGATCGTCGTTAATGTGTTCACGCAGATCGAGATGGCTGCCAGCCCGACGATAATGCCATGTATTTTGGAAACCATGATACCGCCGCGCCTGAGAAAGACGATGAATCCAACGACAAGAAGCGGATAGAAGTCCGCGGCGTATCTCTGCGCGATGGCGAAATAAGCCAGAATCGCAAGACATTCCAACACCAGCGCGGCTGCGACCAAACGCTCGAATGAGTCAGCGTATCCTTTGCGGAAGATCATAACACTGCCGGCAAGCGCCCCGGCAACCAACCAAGCTGAGCACCACGGGATAGAAATGTATGCTTCGCTTGTTGGGACCGAGGTCAGGCGCCTCGTTCCAGTGACTCCGTAGGCGTGCCGTTCGGCATGAAAGAAGGGTGGTTCGGCTTCAAGTGACGGAGGGCGCAAGGCGAAGTAATCCCCAAACGCATACGGCACCCGCGTCAGCCTGAACATGCCCTGGGTTCGTGCGAACTCACGTTGGGTCGAGTTGATATAGTAGTCGTAGTTGACGCCGACAATGCTGCCGAATCGCTCGTAGCTGAGCAGCATATGAAAGGCCGCGGCTGCTACCATCGGCAAGAGAAGTGCGACAAGATTCCAAGCACGTCGGGGCGGTCGTATTCGCGTCGCCAGCAACACCGCCACGATTAACAGCGGAACGCCGAAACTGACGCGCGCCAGAAGTGCTGCGCCAGCGCTGATGGAGAACGCGACAAGATTAGTTGTGAGATGCCATCCGCTTCTCTCGCGACATCGAAACGCGAAAAGCAGCGCCGCTATCGAGCCGGCCAAGCCCCAGGCGGCTGCCTCATTATAGATGGATGCTTCGCCAAGCAGAAGCAGCAAGGGCGAGGCAAACGCGAAGGCTACCAGGCAGACGATTGCGAACCTTTCGCGCGCAATCGGCTTTACAACCGATTTTGCCAGCGCATCCCGGATCAGTGCAGCAAACGCGCAAAGTGCAATCATTGCGGCAGAGAACACCGAGATTCGGGACCACCTCCCGCGACCGGCGGGATAAACGAAATTCAATGGAATGCGCAACAGTGCCGGCAATGGTCCGAAGTACATCCGTGCTTTTCCGTGAACAATCATGGCCTCGTGACGAATCGCTTCGCCATCGACATTCACGTCGCCGCGCAAGAAATGCTCGGCCTGCGAATCATATGCCTCGCCTAGCATGTCGCTGACGAAGACCTGATCGCCGGCTGTGGTGCTGAATAACCACAACGCCACCGCCAGGATCGTTAGCGTGGGCCAGGTTTGCCTCACTTCCGCTCGAATACCTCCACCGCATTCCACGCTTCATCAGGCGGAACCTGTTCGTATTCCAAGGAACGCTCGAGGTACATTTTTGCCAGGGAATCTTCAGGGTAAAATTCCAGGAAACGCGAGAACAGGATTTTCGCCTCCCTGAAATCGCGATCCCGGAATTTGCGAATTCCTTCCTCGACTGTTTCCAGCCAGATTAAAAATTGCTGATCTGTGTCGTGGTCACGTGTTCCCACGATGGTAAAAACATCGACCGGCTCGGTTATTCCCTTTACCTGCGCGCGCGCGACGGAACGCAAGTGAAATTCATCGCGAATCAAATCCGCCGCCGTCGCTCCCACAAGAATGTCCACTCCAAAAATGCGCGTCAGCCCTTCCAAACGTGACGCCAGATTTACCGCGTCGCCGATGACGGTGAGATCGGCACGATCCTGCGAACCGATGTTTCCAGCGAGAACATCGCCATGATTAATGCCAACGCCCATTCCCAGGGTCATGCGGCCTTCCATTTTCCAGGCGTTGTTTAGTCGCAACAATTCCCGCCGCATCCCCAGAGCAGCATACGCGGCCGCTTTCGCATCTTGAGCCTTTCCCTGGCTCTTGACGTTCCCCCACACCGCCATGATGGCGTCACCGATAAATTTATCGAGCGTGCCGTCGTTCTGAAAAACGACATTGGTCATCGCGCTCAGATATTCATTCAACTGTCGGACCAATTCCTCCGGATCGGCTTTCTCGCTCAAGGTCGTGAAACCGACGATGTCGGAAAAAAGAATCGTGGCCGGCATGCGCGAACCTTTGAGCGAATTGAAATAGCCGCCGGGATTCTCGAGAATTTCTTTGACCAGGTTTTTGGAAACGTAACGCTCGAGGGTGCGTCGGGTGCGCAATTTTTCCCTGCGCTCAATCGCGTAATCGATCCCGAGCGTGCTGACGCTACAAAGCATAAGAGTCGAGAGCACGGGGACCGTAGCGAGAATGAAACCGGAGCGATCGTAGGCCAGACGGGCAGCCGCGAGATAAATCACGGTGATTGCGATGAGCGACAAGAGAGAAAGAATTGGGCGCCGCAAAAAAGGAATCACGCCCCACCCAATCACCCCCGCGGCCAAAACGAGACCGAGCATCACGCGCGTCGGTGTCTGTCGCAGAAATTCGTGCGCCTCAGCCGCGGCAATTACTTGCAAATGAACGGCCGGCCCGGGCACGGCCGGATTCATTGGAGTAACAGTGAAGTCGTGCAGGATTTGCGAAGACCCTCCGACGATTACGATTTTATCCTTGAAAACCGCGCCATCAGCGTAGTTCGCGTGCCAAAGGCTCGGCAGGAAAACCTCCCAGAGGGGGAACGGTGGATAAGCATCATTTGAGCTAAAACGAAAAAGATGATCGCGTTGATCTTTTGGAATATCAGCGCTCCGTCCAAGTTTCGTTAGCGCGCGTGATGGCATCGAAGCATAAATCTCGTCGCCCGGGGCTGGCGCCACACCCGCGAGTTGGCGTTCGGAAGTGAAGAAGCGCGCAGCGCGCAATTTTCCGTCAATCTCGTCGTTCCAATAATTTACGAAACCGACGCGATCGTCCGTTTGCGCCGGTGGCGAGATGAGTTGCGTGTTTGGCAGCACAATTTGCTTGTTACTCAGCATATCGATATTCATCCCAATGACTACCCGATCGTGATACCGATCGAGCGCCGCGCGGAAGGCTGGGTCGCCGTCGTTTGGATTGTTGAACATCATATCGAACAGGACTAGTCGTGCGCCGGCCCCAAACAAACGATCCAGCAAAAAGACCCAAACTTCGCGCGACCATGGAAAGGGTCGCTCGGTCATCAGTTCAAAGGCGCGATTACCCGCGATCTCCTCCGGGGCAACCGCATCCAATTGCATCGATTGCTGATCGACGCCCAGAAAAATGAAATCATCGCGCGTGGCGGTCTTACGGCCTTCCCTGCGCAGCGTGTCTTCAAAACTTTGCTCGCCCCGCCATGGCATGGAAATAAAGGGCAGCGTCGGAAAAAAATAACCCACAAAAACCACCGCCGTCCAAAAGGTGCAGATTGCGGCAAAGGCCAAACGACGGTGACGCGCCAGCCAAGACATTGGGTTATTTTATGAAATTACGCGGGAACGGCCAATCCGAAACGAAAAGCGTCCGCTAATCGGTAGTGCAGGGGCGAGCTCCGTAAGCCCAGCGAGAATGATACACTTGCAGCGCAGTCGCTGATCTGTAGTTGCCATTTCAGGCATTTCTGTGGTGGCACGCGTGTCGCGTACAAAGTCTCGCGAATTGTCGCGTGCTCCTCTGTAGCCCGTATGGCTGCCGCTACAGAAGGCTCGCAGAGCTCGCTCCTCCAACCGTATGATCGACTGCACGCCTGGTCTGCTACATCATTCCCGCGTGGACGCTGACCTTCTTTGTCCTGCTTGCCGCATTCCGTTAACCGAAATGCGCACCGGCAACGGCATCATTTGGCGTTGCGAAAAATGCGATGGCCGCGCGGTCGGTCTGCAATTGCTGCGTCGCACTTTCGCGCCGGAATCGATCAACCCGCTTTGGCTGCACGCGATCCATAACGAAGGACGCACCGCCAGGCCTTGTCCGTCTTGCGGGAACGCAATGATCGAGGTCGCACTAGATAGCAGCAGCGGAATCAGAGTCGAAGTCTGTCGAATTTGCGAATTCGTCTGGTTCGATTCCGGCGAAACACAAACGCTGCAAGCGCGCCCATTACCGAAACCAAAAATGCAGGTCATCTTGCCGCAAGAAGCGCGCGAGGCGATTGCGCTGGCAAAAGTTCAGCAACTCGCCGAGCAGGCGCGCGGCTCCGATTTCGATAGTGCGGCGCCAGACGAATGGTGGAAATCGATTGCGGCTTTTTTCGGGATGCCGGTGGAATTTGACGCACCGGCGCAGGAACGACGCGCCTTCGTGACCTGGTTTTTGGCCGCCATCATCATCACCGCAAGCGTTCACGCGTTTTTCAATTTGCATGAGGCGGTCCAACTTTTCGGATTAATTCCGGCGCAAGCGCTCCGGCTGCACGGTTTGACCTTCGTTACCTCATTTTTCCTCCATGCCGGAATCATCCATCTCGTCGGCAACATGTATTTCTTTCTCGTTTTCGGCGATGACGTAGAAAATTTCCTGGGTCCGCTGCGCTATATCGCATTGATCGCGATTGCGGCATTCGTTGGCGATCTCGTCCACATTGCACCGGCCCCGAATTCCACCATTCCCTGCATCGGCGCCAGCGGTGGAATCGCCGGCGTGATCACATTTTACGCATTGGCATTCTCGCAAGCGAAAATCGGCTTTTTGTGGCGCTACTTCTATTATTTTCGCTGGATTCGCCTGCCGGCGTGGTTCGTTTTCGTGCTCTGGATTTTTTTCCAAATCATCGGTGCTTACGAACAAAAGATCGGAATCAGCTCGGTGTCATCCTTTTCGCATTTGGGGGGAGCTGGAGTCGGCTTGATTGCGTGGTTTCTTACGCGAAAAACCGCGCCTTTCGCGGCGTAGGAACGCAGGGTTCCAGCCCTGTGTGGCCCAGCTTGGGTGGATCGAGCAGTCGTGCCAGTCCGGCTCCGACCTCGATGCCAATATAATCGCGCCTTCGGCGCCTAAATAGCATCCCCCGCGGAGCGGCCGATCCACCTCGGAAATTGTTTGTCATTTCTTAGGGAACGCCTATTTTCCCCGCCCCGGCGCGTGACGCGTCGAAAGATCTTCGCACCTACGGAATAAATTTCCGTTAATCAGCGCACGAGGTCGCGCAGATCATATTATATAAGAACAGCGCGCTGAGAGGAGGGCCCGAAGGAAAATTCGGGGACTAACAAATGCCGAGAGCAACAAACGCCCCGGCCAGTCGCGAACGGCGACGGCGGGTTTTAAGAAAAGCGAAAGGTTATCGTGGTCGTCGCTCCAAACTTTTCCGTTACGCCAAAGACGCAACGATGAAAGGCCAGTATTGGGCCTATCGGGATAGAAAGACACGCAAACGCAATTTCCGCATGCTCTGGATCCAGCGCTTGAACGCCGCCG
>Ga0209156_10003372_pt1 | contig 12065 bp, 12 predicted proteins | sample GraSoiAngelo_124_FD_185881 | JGI IMG/M metagenome (GOLD analysis project Ga0209156, IMG submission 185881) | Grasslands soil microbial communities from the Angelo Coastal Reserve, California, USA - 14_0927_05_20cm (SPAdes) (version 2) | ecosystem: Environmental > Terrestrial > Soil > Grasslands...
TCGGCGGCCGGCTGGAGCAACCCCTGGGGGCCCACCCGGTTCGGGCCGAGGCGGTCCTGCATCCACGCGCAGATACGCCGCTCGGCGAGCGTGAGCAGCGCCACGCCCACCATGATCACCGTGAACACCACGACGATCTTGATGACAGACGCCACCAGGAAGAAGCTCACGCCGGCACCGCCGCCGCCCCCGCCGCGGGTTTCCCGGTGAAGCCCAGCTGCTCGTAGGACAGGCCGCGGAACGGCTCCAGGGTCTGCGCGACGCGTGCGAAGGCCTCGGCGGCACTGGCGACCGGATCGCCCTGGCCCAGCGCCGCGCTCAGCTCGGAGAACACCCACCAGCCGGGCCGCGCCATCCCGGGGGCGGGCTTGGCCTGGGCGTAGCGCTGCACCCGGCCGTCCCGGTTCACGAAGGTGCCGTCCTCCTCCGCGACGTTCGCGATCGGGAGCACGACTTCGGCGTCACGGGCCCGCTCGGGGAGCACCGTTCCCACGTAGATGAGGGTTCCCGCCGTGCGCACCGGGATGTCCGGCTCGTCGAGCACGAGCACGACGGCGGCCGATTCGGCCGCCGCGAGCGCGGCGGCGTACTCGCGGCCGTAGCCCAACAGCTCGGCGCCCCGACCGTTGGGAGCCCGCTCGGCGCGCAACGCCAGGTCGGGCACGCCTGGGAGCGGCGCCTCCTCGCCCATCACCAGCTGGAACGCGCCCGTCCATTCGAGGCCCCGCCCCCCCGCCCGGAACAGCTCGCGCGCGAAGAACAGCGCCTCCGTGGACGCCCGGGGAGACACCAGCGCCACGACCCGCCCGCCCGCTCCCCGCAGCACCGTCGTCACGCGCTCGAACGCGTCCTGCCAATCGGTGGCGTGGAGCTCGCCCCCGCGCTTCACCAGCGGGGCCTCGATCCGATCGCCGCGGTTCATCCAGCGGTAGTTCATGCGGCCGTGATCGCAGATGAAGTACCGGTTCACCTCGAGGTTGGACCGCGGGCGCACGCGCACCACGATGTCGTCGCGCGTGTCGAGCGTGACGTTGCATCCTTGCGAGCAGCCGGTGCAGACGGACGCGGCCTTGTCGAGCTCCCAGGCGCGCGCCTTGTGGAGGAAGTCCTTGGACAGGAGCGAGCCCACCGGGCACAGATCGACCACGTTGCCCGCCCAGGGGTGGTCGAGCCGGGCCTCCGGGTGCACCCCGATGTAGGCGCGATCCCCGCGCTCCGAGACGTTCAGCACGGGCTCTTGGGCGACGTCCTCCATGAACCGCACGCAGCGCGTGCACAGAATGCAGCGGTTCGGCACGTACAGCACGTCGGGGCCGAAGTCTTCGACCGGGTTGAAGCGCTTCGGATAGTCGGGGCTGTAGCGGGTGCCCGCCCGGCCCTCCTGAAACGTGAAGTCCTGCAGCTCGCACTCGCCGGCTTGATCGCAGATCGGACAATCGAGCGGATGGTTGATGAGCAGGAACTCGAGGACGCCGGTGCGGGCGCTCTTGGCCGCGGGGGACTGGGTTTTCACCACCATGCCCTCGGCGGCTTGTGTGGCGCACGCGATGGCGAGCTTCGGCTGCTTCTCGATCTCGACGAGACACATGCGGCACACGCCCGCCACCGGCAGGCCGGGGTGGTAGCAGTAGTGGGGGACCAGAACCCCCGCCTGCTTCGCGGCCTCGATCACGAGCGTGCCCTTCGGCACGGCGACCGGGACGCCGTCGATGGTCAGATTGACGAGCTCGTCGGGCATCACGCCACCATCACCGGCTTGCGTCGTCCCGCGATGTAGTCTTCGAACTCGTTCCGGAACTTCTTGATGCCGGAGACGACCGGCGCGGCGCACGAGTCCGACAGCACGCAGATCGTCTTGCCGGTCATGTTCTCGGAGAGGTCGAGCAGCAGGTCCAGGTCGGCCGCCTTGCCCTGCCCCGCGAGAATGCGCTCGAGGATCTTGGTGGTCCACGCCGTGCCCTCGCGGCACTGGGTGCATTGCGCGCACGACTCGTGGGCGTAGAAGCGCGCCAGCCGCATGATCTGGTACACCATGTCCGCCGAGTCGTCGAACACGATGACGCCGCCCGAGCCGAGCATCGACCCCCGCTCGACCACGCCTTCGTAGTCGAGCAGACAGGCCTCCGTCTCCTCCCGGTTGAGGATCGGCACCGACGACCCGCCCGGGATGCACGCCTTGAGCGTGCGGCCGGCACGCATGCCGCCGGACAGCTCGTACACCAGGTCTTTCAGCGGGAAACCCATCGTCACCTCGTAGTTTCCCGGCTGTTGTACGTGGCCGCACACCGAGAACAGCTTCGTGCCCGTGCTCTTGGGCGACGACAGCGACAGGCCTTTGTACCAGGCGGCGCCCTTGGTGAGGATGGGCGGCACGGCGGCGAGGGTCTCGACGTTGTTGATCGTGGTGGGCATGCCGAACACGCCGGCGGCCGCGGGAAACGGCGGCTTGATGCGCGGGTTGCCGCGCTTCCCCTCGATCGAGTTCATGAGCGCCGTCTCCTCGCCGCAGATGTAGGCGCCCGCGCCCCGGTGGAGATGGATTTTGAGGTCGCCGAACACGCCGGCGGACCGGGCGTCGGCGAGGGCCTTCTCCATGATCGTGAGCGGCTCGGTGAACTCGCCGCGGATGTAGATGTAGGCCACCTCGGCCTGGATCGCGTGCGCCGCGATGGCCGTGCCCTCGAGCAGGGCGTGCGGCGTCCAGCGCATGATCTCGCGGTCCTTGAACGTCCCCGGCTCGGATTCGTCCGCGTTCACGCACAGGTAGTGGGGCTTCTTCTTCTCCTTCGGCATGAACGACCACTTGAGCCCCGTGGGGAAGCCGGCCCCCCCGCGGCCCCGCAACCCCGACTCCTTCACGATGTCGGTGACCCGGAGGGGCTCCATGGCGCGCGCCTGCTCGAGCGCGGCGTACCCGCCCCGCTTCACCCACCCCTTGTACGTGCGGGCGTCGGCCTCGCCGAAGTATCGGGAGAGGAGCACCGTCTCTTTGGGATGAGGTTTGTGCGGGTAACCCATCACCGCTCCTTGGGGCAAACGCGGAACGCGGAACGCGGAACAGCAGCGCGAGCGTCGTGAGGCGCGCGACCCTTCACGCCTGCTCCGCGTTCCGACTTCCGCGTTCCGCGTTTGTCTTTCATTTGTACTTCCTCACGAGCTCCGGAACCTTGTCGGGCGTGACGGACTCGACGAAGTCGTCGTCCACCAGGACCGGCGTCGCGAACCCGCACGCGCCGAGGCACTCCACCTCGATGACGGTCCACTTGCCGTCCGGGCTCGTGGCGCCGAGCTCCTTGGCCCCGGTCGCCGTGAGCAGCGCCTGGACCACCGCCTCGGCGCCGCAGATGTTACAGGGCGACGTGGTGCACACCTGCACGAAGTGCCGGCCGACGGGATGCTGGTGGTACATCGTGTAGAACGTGACGACGCCCTTCACGTACGCGGGCGTCAGTCCCAGCACCTCGGCGACTTCCGCCATGTTGCGGTCGGAGATCCAGCCGCGCGCCCGCTGCACCAGCCACAGCGCCGGGAGCAGCGCGGCCTGCTTGGTGGGGTAGCGCGCCAGGATCTCACTGAGCTGCTCGAGCATCTGGTCGGTGAAGACCGGCTGGTACTCCTCCGTGCCCGCCGGCGGTGACGGATGCGCGCCGGCACTCATCGATCCACCTCGCCCATGACGATGTCGACGGAAGCGTTGATGGCGATCAGGTCGCTCAACAGGTGCCCCGCCGCCATGCGCGGCAGCGCCGACAGATTGATGAACGAGGGGGGTCGGATGCGCCACCGCACCGGCTTCGCCGTACCGTCCGACACCAGGTAGGTGCCGAGCTCGCCCTTGGGGTTCTCGATCCCCACGTAGGCCTCGCCCACGGGCGCCTTCACGCCCTCCATCACCTGCTTGAAGTGATAGATCATCGCCTCCATGTCGTTCATCGCGCGCGACTTCGGGGGGAGAATCACGCGTGGGTCGGCGATGTTCACGGGACCGTCGGGCAAGCGCTCGATCGCCTGCTCGAGGATGCGGTTCGACTGGGAGCACTCCTCGAGGCGCACGAGGTAGCGGTCGTACACGTCGCCGTGCTCGCCCACCACGACATCGAAGTCGTACGTCTCGTAGTCCAGGTACGGCTTGTCCTTGCGCACGTCGTAGGCGACGCCGCTGGCGCGGAGCATCGGCCCGGACAGCGAGTGGTTGGTCGCCTCGGCGGCGGTGAGCACCCCCACCCCCTGGGTGCGGCCGACCCACACGGCATTGCGCGTCAGGACGCGGTCGATCTCGCTCAGCGTCTTGGGGAACGTCCGCGTGAAGTGGCGCAGGCCCTCGACGAAACCGTCGGGCACGTCCGCCATCATGCCGCCCACGCGCGTCACGCTGGTGGTGAGCCGGGCGCCGGTCCACATCTCCTGGAGATTGTAGATCCGCTCGCGCTCCTGAAACGCCCACAGGAACGGCGTGAACGCGCCGAGGTCGATCGACGTCGTGCCGAGCCACACCATGTGCGAGATGATGCGGCTCATTTCGCACGCGATCACGCGCAACACCGTGCAGCGCGGCGTGATCGTGATCCCCATGAGCTTCTCCGCCGCGAGCGCGAAGCCCACGTTGTTCGCCATGGGCGAGAGGTAGTCCGTGCGGTCCGTGAGCGGGATGATCTGGTTGTAGTGCCGGTACTCCCCGAGCTTCTCGAAGCCGGAGTGGAGGTACCCGAGGTGCGGGATCACCCGGACCACGGTCTCACCGTCCAGCTCGACGACGAGCCGCAGCACGCCGTGCGTGGCGGGGTGCTGCGGACCGATGTTGATGAGCATGTGCTCGGCGGCGAGGTCGGGCTCCGCCACGCCGAGCGGTACCCGCAGCGGCTGACCTCGCGCATCCACACCCGGTGTGGCGACCTCGAGCTCGACGGTGCGCTTGCTCATTCCGAGTCCGGGACCGTGCCGCGCTCGCCACGCCGCAGCCGCTCCTTCATGTCTCCGGGAAGCTCGGCGTACGCGTCGGCGATCGACAGCTCCTCCAACGAGTAGTGGGCCTCGGGGTGGGCGGCCAGCGCCTGGCGGACCTGCTCGGCCCGGCTGAACCGTCCGCGCAGCGGAAAATCCTTGCGCAGCGGGTACCCTTCGGCATACGTCTCCCACATGAGGATGCGGCGCAGGTCGGGGTGTCCCCGGAAGGTGATGCCGAACATGTCGAACGCCTCGCGCTCGAGCCAGTCGGCGCCGCGCCACAGGGGCACGACCGAGTCGACGGTGAGGTCGCCCTGGGGATCGAGCTCCACTTTGACGCGTAGATCGGCGCGGCGGGCCAGCGAGCGCAGCCCGTACACCACCTCGAGCGGTCGCTCCCGGTCGCGGTACTCGACCGCGGTGACGTCCACCAGGTAATCGTAGGTCTGTCCGGGCGTGTCGCGCAGCCAGGCCATCACATCGAGCAGCGCTTCGCGTCCGACATAGACGATCGTATCGCCGCACGATTCCAGCGCGCGGCCGATCGCGGTGCTCCCTCCGAAGGTCGCCCGCAGCGCGTCGACGGACGGGTTCACGCCGAGCGGAACTGGTGGACGGAGTTCCCGAACGGCTCCGAGATCTCGTCGATCTGCTCGGGGGGGAGGCGCAAGCCGTGGTCGTCGAGCGGTTGCTCGTCGCGCCGCGGCACGCGGTCGAACAGCGATTCGCCCTTGATCTTCTTGTGCAGGAGCAGCACGCCGTACAGCAGCCCTTCCGGGCGCGGCGGGCAGCCCGGCACGTACACGTCCACCGGCACGATGGTGTCGATCCCCTGCACCATCGCATAGTTGTCGAAGATGCCGCCGGTGGAGGCGCAGGCGCCCATCGAGATCACCCACTTGGGCTGCGGCATCTGGTCGTAGATGCGGCGGATCACCGGCGCGAGCTTGAACGGCAGGCGGCCGGCGCAGATCAGCACATCGGCCTGGCGCGGCGAGAAGGCCTGGCGCTCCATGCCGAAGCGCGCGAAGTCGTAGCGGCTGGCGGCGGTGGCCATGAACTCGATGGCGCAGCACGCGGTGCCGAACGGCATGGGCCAGAGCGAGTTGGCACGCGACGAGTTCACGGCCCAGTCGACCAGATGCTGAAACTTGGCGAGCAGGTAATTCGGGCTCTGCCCGGATACCTCTTTCGTTTCGATGACGCGCTTCATAGCGAGACCCCGTCCACGAAGGCGTCACGCAACGTCGTCGCGCGACGTCGTTGTGCTACGCCGGTGCGTGACGCCTGCGCTTGACGCCTTAGTCCCATTGAAGTGCTCCCCTTTTCCACACGTACACGTACCCGACCGCGAGAATCAGCATGAAGATCAGCATTTCCACTAGCAGAAAGCCGGTGCTGGGGCCGCCGGCGGCCCCACCCCCGCCGTCGAAGTAGATCGCTCCCCAGGGAATGAGGAACACGGTCTCGATGTCGAAGACGATGAACAGCATCGCGACGAGGTAGAACTTCACCGAGAAGCGCTCGTGCGCGTTGCCGAGCGGCGGCATGCCGCTTTCGTATGGGCTGTCCTTGAGCGGCGTGGGCTTGCGGGGGGCGAGCCAATGCGACAGGCCGATCAACAGGACGGCGTTGAACGCGACGAAGCCGAGCAGCAGGAGGAAGGAGAGATAGGGCTGGTTCATGAGTTCGTGAAAAAATTCACTTGATCCGCCGAAACGTATTCGCGCGCGGCGAGCTTGTCAACCGAATCGAGTGGCGTAAGTGTCGGTGCCACCGATATATTGGCGGCCCATGTCCATCAAGTCCGACCGCTGGATCCAGCGCATGGCGACCGAGCACGCCATGATCGAGCCGTTCGCGGAGAACCAGGCGCGCGCCGGCGTCATTTCGTACGGCGTATCCTCCTACGGCTACGACATGCGCGTGGCGCCCGAGTTCAAGATCTTCACCAATGCGCTCTCCGCGGTCGTCGATCCCAAGCGCTTCGATCCGAAATCCTTCGTCGAATTCACGGGCGACGTGTGCATCGTGCCGCCCAACTCGTTCGCCCTGGCGCGCTCGGTGGAGTACTTCCGGATTCCCCGTAACGTGTTGACGATCTGCGTCGGCAAGAGCACCTACGCCCGCTGCGGCATTATCACGAACGTCACGCCGTTCGAGCCCGAATGGGAAGGCTTCGTGACGCTCGAGATCTCGAACACCACTCCCCTGCCCGCCCGCATCTACGCGAACGAGGGCATCGCCCAGGTGCTGTTCTTCACGGCCGACGAGGGCGACGAGTGTGCGGTCAGCTACAAGGACAAGAAGGGGAAGTACCAGGCGCAGCGCGGCATCACGCTGCCGAAGCTATAGCGGGGTGCGGACGACGGCGCGCGACCCCAGCACCGTGATCACGACGACGACCCCGACGAGAATGATCAGATCGGGCTCCCAGCCGAGCTCGGTGCGTGGGACCGTCATCTGCAGGAAGTTCATCACGAAGTCGAACACGCCGACGAGCAGGCCGAGCAGCACGGTGGCATGAAGTCCGCGCCCCAGGCGCGCCAGGATGCTTCCCGCGAAGAGGGCCACGGCGCCCTGGCCCGCCGCGATCCCGAGGGTGGTGGCGAAGTCCTCGAGCAACGTGCTCCAAAAGCCGGGGCGACCCGCGTGATAGCTGAAGAACCAGGTATGCACGAGCGACACGGCGGCCCCCGCGACGGCGGCGCACACCGTCGCCCACAACGCGTATCCGATCACGATCTTCATCCGGTCGCCGGCATCGGCCGTCATGTCGAGCAAATGTGGCCGCGTGGGGGCCGCGTCGCCAGTCGGGGCATTATCTTAGCGCCTACGGCACCACCTCTCGTTCGGCCCGCGCGGTGACGCCCCGCCGGCTGGCCCCACCGCCCCCGGGGCGAACGCTCAACTTGAGGATGACGCTCCTCGTCGTCGTCCTCGGGGCCGCCGCGTACGCCGGCGCCTTGCCCCTCTATCTCCTGTTCCGCGTGAGTCGCCCCGCGCTCGCCCTCGGTGGCGCGAGCGAGGCCATCACCGCCCTGAATGCGCAGCTGATGCGGCGGGACAGCGCGCTCCATCAGACCGTCCGCATCGTGCACGCGCTCGCCCGCGCGGCCTCGCCGCGTCCCGATTCGCTGGCGCTGGCGCGGCACCTGCTCGTGGCCGGGCACGAGCCCCTCGACGTCCCACCGGATGCGCCGATCCCGCCGCCGCTGCGGCGGGAGCTGGCGCGCATCGACGAGTCCCTCTTGAATCTCGGCGACGCCCTCGCGGAGATCCTCGTCCGGCTCGAACCCGGCCGGCGCGCCGACGCCGCGGCCCGGCTGGGGGTGATCGATCGCCTCGTCGAAATCGCGCAAGAGCGCCGCATCGACGCCAATCGCGTCGCCCGGGCGTACCTGATCGAGCGACAGGCCGCGTTGCGGGCCGCCGAGAGTGGTGCGCGCCGTGACACGGTGGTTTGGCTCGTGAGCGGGGTCGCGCTCGCGCTCGCGCTGGTCGTGGTGATGCGGCGCCGCGTGTGGCGCCCGTTGCGCGAGCTCGAGGCCGGGCTGGCGCGCGTGGCCGAGGGCGACCTCACGGTCCGCGTACCCATTCACGCGACGGACGAGATCGGACGGCTGGCGCTGCACTTCAACGCCATGACGCAGGTGCTGGGGGACCGCGCCGAAGAGCAGGGCCGCTTCGCGGCCGCCGGTGAGCTCCTCGCCGGGGTCGCCCATGAAGTGAACAACCCCCTCATGGCGATCGCCGCGCACGCCGAGAACCGGCTGGCCGATCCGAGCCTCGCCGAAGAGCCGCGCAGCGAGATGTCCCAGATCCTGCGTCAGGCCCGGCGCGCCGCCAAGCTGCTGCGCGGCCTGCTGCGGTTCGTGCGCGTCACCGAACGGGTGGTGACGCGCGTCAACCTGAACGACGTGGTGCGCGGCGCGCTCGATCTCGTCTCGTACCGGTTCGGCGTCGACGAGATCACCGTGGGCGGGCGCCTCGACCCCACCCTGCCGGCCGTGGAAGGCGACGTCATCAAGCTCGAGCAGGTCGTCGTGAATCTGCTGGCCAACGCGATCGATGCGCTGCGGCGCGTCAAGCCCCCGCGCGAGCTGACCGTGGACACGTGGGCGGCGGATGCCAGTGTGTTCGTGGCCGTCGGCGACAACGGCGAAGGCGTCGCCCCGGAAATCGCGCCCAGGCTGTTTCGGCCGTTCGCCACCACCAAAGGCCACCGGGGCACCGGGCTGGGCCTGTACATCTCGCGCCAGATCGCCCGGGAAGCGGGGGGCGATCTCGTGCTCGCCGCAGCGCCCCGGGGCGGGGCCCGCTTCTCGCTCTCGCTGCCCTTGGCGCCGGCGACCTCCCCTCCCCCGGTGGCACCCGTGGCGCCGCCCGGACCGGCGGCGGGCGGCGGGCGCGGAGCCAGCCTTGCCGGTGTGCACGTGTTGATCATCGAGGACGAAGAGGGCGTGCGGCGACCGATGGCGCGCTTTCTCGCACGGCGCGGGGCCGAGGTGGAGGAAGCGGCCGACGGCGTCGATGGGCTGGCACGGCTCGGCGCCCGGGCCCCGGACGTGATCCTGGTGGACCTGCGGATGCCCCGCATGGGGGGGATCGAGCTGTATGCCCAACTCGAGCAGCAGCGGCCGGAGCTGGCGGCGCGGGTTCTGTTTCTGTCGGGAGACGTGTCCCAGCTCGCGGAGCCGGGGAACACGCCGGTGCCCCGGGAGCGCGTGCTCGTCAAGCCGGTCGAGCTGGCGGAGTTGGAGGACCGCATCGCGGCGTTCGTGCGGGAGCGGAAGGAGCCGGGCGGCTAGGATGGCCGCACCGCGAGGCCGGCGCTATCATTGAGCATGTTGGTGGTGGTCGTGCTGCTCGCGACCGTGCTGTTGCGAGTCGCGATCGTGACCGCAGTCGTCTACTTGCTGCTGCCGCAGGGCTCGCTGTGCCCCCACTGCAATCTCGCAATGGTCGCCGTCCGCAACCGCGTGCTCGATCGATTGGTGCCGGTGTTGCAGCGGCGCTGGTGCCTCGAGTGCGGCTGGAACGGCGTGGTACGACGGGTGCGGAGCGCGCACGCGCGTAGTCCCAAGCGCTCGCGGGCTCCCCGCCCCACCCTTCGCTAGCTCGTCACCGCCGTCCTGTCAGTGGCGCGGCCACAAGATGCCGCGGCTCGGGCTGGTAGCCGATAAGTCCGGGCTCCTCGGATACGGCGGGGTTCCGCTTGCGCCGAGCACGTCGCCACGCGCATTCACCGCGATCGCGATGCTGGCCGCCCCGCCTAGGGGTCCGAGCCCGAGGTCGGTCATCACGCCGTCGCTCCAGATGAACGCGTGTCGCTCGCCCGCCGCCGTGAGGCTCGAGCCCGCGATCTCGCCGCGCTGGTTCATGGCGACCACCACTGTGCCGCCACCACCCAGCGACCCTAACAGCTGCGCCTGGCCGTCTTGCCACACGAACCCCTCGCCCCCCTCGAAACTCGCCAACCGGCCGCCGCCGTAGCCGGCGACCTGTCCCCGCTCGTTGCTGGCTATCGCATATGCGTTCATTCCCGGAAGGACTCCCAGATCGCCGAGCTGACCGTCACGCCACAGGAACGGCCGGGCGAGATGCGTGGTGTCGCTCACGTAGCCCACGACGTCGCCCCGCTCGCTAATGTCCGTTGCCGTGCCGTCGCTGCAGAAACCGTCGGGGTGGTAGATCGGGTCGTAGCAGTACGGCGTGTCGCCGCCCGCTCGCAACACGCCGAGATCCTGGATCGCGCCATCCGTCCACAAGACCGGGTGGCGATAGCGATCGCCCTCGTACCCGTACGCGCTCGCGGCCGCGCCGATCACCTGGCCACGGCTGTTCATCGCGGCCGCCGTGTAGCGCTGGTCCCAGGCGTACAAAGCCGGCAGCCGCTGTGGAATGCCGCCCTGCCACAGGACCGGATAACTCGTGGGCGGTGGACCGCTGTGAAGGATCACCGTGGCGAGGATGTTGCCCTCGTCGGTTATGCGGATGACGCGCGCGAAGCGGGAGATCGGCAGGCCGTAGACGGTCGGCGCCGCGAGATCGTGGACGCCGGTGCTGTCCCACAGCACCATGCGCGCGTCGTAGCGGTTGTAGCTGAGCCCCGCGACCAGACCCGTGTTGCTGATCGCCTGCGCGTCGCCGCCGATTTCGGGAAACGGAAAGCCCGGCCGCATGCCGGGGAGGAGCGGGAGCTGGCGCATCGTCCCCCTCTCCCACACGAAGGGGTGCGCCTGGCCGTCGGCGGCTACGCTCGTGCCCACAACCTGGCCGCCGTTGTTCAGAGCGCGTGGCGTGGTGGAGTTTCCACCCAGCGTGCCGAGGTCGATCGCGTCAGCCGGGTTCGGCGCGGATACGACTTGTGCGCTGGGACGGCGTGGCGACACCGCGGAGGGATCGGTGCAGGCGGCCAGCGATGCCAGCACGGCAGCGAGGAGCACGAGGCGGTTCATGGGACTGCTCCGAGAGGGAGTCGGGCGTCCCTCATGGCTCGCAAGTCAGATGCCGACCATTGTGACTCCACGTGCGCGGGATGGCTCTCGGGAGCGTCGACGGCGCGGTCTGGTCGCCGAACCAGCGCGACGCGTGTGGCCGCCTCGCCACATATCAGTCCATCGTGGTGATCAGCCGGGCCGCGCGCTCGTAGAAGAAGTAGTCCCATGCCCAGTTCAGCAGCACGAACAGCTTGTTGCGGAACCCGATCAGCTGGACGATGTGCACCACCAGCCACACCACCCACGCCGGAAACCCGGTGAACCCGATGCCGTGGATGTAAGCGACGGCGGCATTCCGACCGATCGTGGCGAGCGAGCCCGGGTCGCGATAGTCGAACGGCGCGGGCGGTTGTCCGGCGAGACGTCGCCGGATGTTGGCGGCGGCGGTCCCCGCCATCTGGATGGCGACGGGCGCCATCATCGGCAGCGGCGCTCCATCGACTTCGAGGTACGCGGCGTCGCCGATCACGTAGATGTCGGGATGCTCCGGTACCTCGAGCGTCGGTGCGACGGCCACCCGTCCCTGTCGCACCGTGCGGAGCCCGAGCCGCGCCGTGAGCGACACGGCCTGGACGCCCGCCGCCCAGACGAGCGAGCGCGCCGGGATCACTTCCCCGC
>Ga0209156_10003374_pt1 | contig 12056 bp, 9 predicted proteins | sample GraSoiAngelo_124_FD_185881 | JGI IMG/M metagenome (GOLD analysis project Ga0209156, IMG submission 185881) | Grasslands soil microbial communities from the Angelo Coastal Reserve, California, USA - 14_0927_05_20cm (SPAdes) (version 2) | ecosystem: Environmental > Terrestrial > Soil > Grasslands ...
GGCAGTTCGTCGAGCGAAGCCAGCCGGATGTCGGCCGCGCTCAGGTCGAGCTTGGCGGTGAGCGGATTGGGCACGGCCACGCAGAAGAGCCCGGCGCGCTTGGCGGCCAGGACGCCGTTCGGCGAGTCCTCCAGCGCAATCGCGGCCACGGACGCGGCCCCGAGCGCCTTCAGCGCGGCGACGTACAGGTCCGGGTGCGGCTTCACGCGCGTCACGTCCTCCGCGCAGCAGAGGACGTCGAAGCGATCGGCGAGGCCAAGCCGCTCGAGGTGGCCCGCCACCCATCGCCGCGACGAGCTCGAGGCGACCGCCAGCCCGAGACCGAGCCGCCGCGCCGCGTCCAGATAGTCGAGCACCCCGGGACGCACCGGCTCGAGCGCGATCAGCTCGGCGACTCGCGCCTCGTGCGCCGCCCGGATCGCCGCCGTGTCGAGGGCGCGGCAGGCCCGGGCGGCGAGGTCGGCGTACGGATCGAAGGCGTCCCGCGTGCCGATGCAGGCCGCCCAGGTCTCGAGGGCGAGGTGGCAGCCGTGGGCCGCGTAGATCTCCTGCCAGGCCTTGAACTCCGGGCCCTCGGTGTCGAGGATGAGCCCGTCGAAGTCGAAGACGAGGGCCCGGCTCACGTCAGGTAGAGCGGGCGGGCGCCCTCGCGGCGGGAGGGATAGCGCGCGAGCGTGGCCGGGTCGGGGTCGGCGCCGAGCCCCGGCCGGTCCGGGATGGTGACGGCCCCGCCGGCGCAGCGGATCGGCTCGGCGAGCAGCGGGGCCTCGAGCTGGCCCGGCGGGAACTCGACGTACGGCACGCCCGGCGTGGACGCGACGACGTGGAGCGTGGCCGCGAGGCCGGGGCCGAAGTAGAACGAGTGCGGGACGAACGTGACGCCGGCCGCGGCGGCGAGCGTCGCGATCTTCTTCATCTCGAGGATCCCGCCCACCTTCGTCACGCTCGGCTGGACGATGTCGGCCGCGCCCGCGTCGAGGATGGCCCGGAACGCGACCGCGGTCGCCTCGTTCTCGCCGCACACGATCGGCGTGCGGAGCGCCGCGCGCACGCGCGCGAGACCGTCATCGTCCTCGGGCGGCCACACCCGCTCCTCGAGCCAGCGCAGCTCGTAGCGCTCGAGCTGGCCGCCGATGCGGATTGCGTCCTCCACGCTCCACGGGCAGTTGGTGTCGAGCATCAGCTCGACGCCGTCGCCGGCCACCTCGCGCGCGTCGGCCACCGACCGGACGTCGGTCTGGTGGAGCTTGATGGCGGTGAAGCCGAGGACGAGCGCCGCCGAGACGGCCTGGCGCACCTTGGTGGGCGTCTCGTAGCGGAGGAGGCTCGCGTAGACGCGCGCGCGGGAGGTGCAGAGCCCGCCAAGGAGCTGATAGACGGGCACGCCGCGCGCCTTGCCCGTGAGATCCCAGAGCGCCAGCTCGACGCCGCTCACCGCCATCATCGCGAGCCCGCGGCGCCCCCAGATCATGAGCGCGCGCTGCATCGTGTCCACGAGGTGCTCGATCCGCGTCGGGTCCTGGCCGACGACGAGCGGCGCCAGCGCCTCCTCGACGACGGCACAGACCGCGAGGGGCACGCCGTAGGCGAAGCACTCGCCCCAGCCGACGAGGCCTTCGTCGGTCGTCACGCGCACGAGCACCTGGCGCCCGATGCCGTCGGCCCACGAGGACGGCGGCGCGCCGGCCACGAGCGGGATCGCCAGGGGGATCGCCTCGACCCCGGTGATCTTCATCAGAGATCCCCGAGCCCGAGCTCGGTCCAGCGCGCGCGCACCTTCGCCTCGTCCTCGGGCGCCGGGCGCACCGTCGGCGGGAAGCGCGCACCGCCCCACTCGGGCCGCCGCTCGAACTTCCACGAACGCGTGGCGTCGATGAGCACGCGGTTCCAGAGCCCGGTGCCGAGCTGGGCGACGTTCCGGTCCTCGAGCGGTGTGCTCGGGTCGATCGGCGAGCCGAAGATCCCTGGGAAGACGACGATGCCGTCCTCGCCGGCGTTCACGCGGTGGGCGAAGGCCCAGTCCACCTGCTCGTACGACGACGGGTCGATGTCGTCCTCGACGACGGTGACGTGCTTGTAGCGGAACTGGGCGGCGCTGTTGCCCCAGAGCGCGGCCGCGATCTGCTTCGGCTGGCCCTGGTAGGCCTTCGTGATCTGCACGACGATATTCACGCCGTTGGTGATCGGCGGGACGAACACATCGCGCACCCCCGGGATGCCCGCCTGCGTCAGGATGTTCAACGCGATCGCAGCGCGCTGGACCGAGGACATCACGCTGTTCTCGCTGTAGGAGCCGGGCAGCGTCCCCTCGAGCGTCCCGCGGAAGATCGGGTCGCGCCGGTGGGTGATGCACGTCACCTTCATGCTCGGCCGCGGCGTCGGGATGTCGGAGACGTAGCCGGTGAACTCGCCGAAGGGGCCCTCGACCTCGTAGGTGGCCGGGTCGTCGCTGATGACGCCCTCCAGGACGATCTCGGCGCTCGCGGGGACTTCCAGGTCGACGGTCTCGCAGCGAACCAGCTCCGCCGGCTCGTCACGGTAGGCGCCCATCACGTCCCACTCGCAGACGCCCGCCGGGATCGGCGAGCCCGCGAGGAACGGCATGATCGGATCCCAGCCGATCACGCAGGCGACCGGCATGGGCTCGCCCCGCGCGGCGTACTTCATGAAGTGCTGGCCCCAGTGCTGGCCGCCCTTGATGAGGAGGAAGGGCGTCGTGTCCTTCCTGCCGATCATGCCGCGGTAGATACCGACGTTCATCACGCGCGTCTCGGGGTCGCGGGTGACGATGCCGGAAAACGTGTGGATGTAGCGCCCGCCCTCGAGGGCGTGCCACTTCGGGACGGGGAACTCCGTCTGGTCCACCTGCGCCGCGCGGACGACGACGTCCTTCACCGGGCCGCCCGCCACGATCCGCGGCGGGATCGTCTCGCGGTTCTTCTTCATGACGTGCTGGACCAGCTCTCTGTTCGAGGCGTCCTTGGGAAAGCCGAGCGCCAGCGCGAGCCGGCGGGGGCTGCCGAGCCCGCTCGTCATGAGCTTCGTGCAGCGGCCCTTGCGGTAGCCCTTGATGCTCTCGAAGAGGAGCGCCGGGCCCTTCTTCTCGAGGACCCGCCGTGTGATCGCGCCCAGCTCGCGGTCCCAGTCCACCTCGGCCGTGATGCGGCGAAGCTCGCCTTCCTTCTCGAGCCGCGTCATCCATTCACGCATGTCCAGGAACCCCATCAGTCGACGTGAGGGGCCCCGACATGGTCCCCCACACCCCCCCGCGCTCGGAGCGCCCCGGGAAACCCGTGGCGCTCCTCGACAACCCGCGCATGGCTGCTCATCGACCCTCCCCTCTCACACCCGATCGGAGTCGCGTTCGCGGGTGAGCGCCACCCCGGGTGCCGGCGCACCCGCCGCGCGCTGCGACACGTAGACGATGAGAAAGCATGCTACACCCAGGACGTCGCTCAGCGCTCCGGGGAAGATCAGGAGCAGCGCGCCGACGAGGAGCAGCGTGCGCTCCCAGCGGCGGGTCGGCCGGCGCAGGTAGCCGATCAGGCCCGCCCCGAGCATGACGATGCCGAGCGTCGCCGCCGCGGTCCTGAGCACGACGTGCGGGGCGCTCGCGCCCAGCATCATCAGCGCCGGGTCGTAGGCGAAGCTGAACGGGATGATGAAGCCGGAGAGCGCGAGCGCCATCGCCGTCCACTGGGTCTTCCAGACGTCGGCCCCCGCGATCGAGGACGTCGCGTAGGTCGAGATCGCGGTGGGCGGCGTCAGGTCGGCGAGGATCCCGAAGTAGAAGACGAACATGTGGGCGACGAGCTTCGGGACGCCGAGCAGGACCAGCGCGGGCGCGGCCATGATCGAGGTGATGATGTAGGTCGCCGAGGTCGGGAGCCCCGTGCCGAGCACGAGCGCCGCCAGCATCGTGAGGACCAGCGTGGCGAGCATGTTCCCCTGCGCCAGGCCGACGATGCCGCCCGCGAGCTTGAGGCCGAGCCCCGTGGACGAGACGACGCCGACGACGATGCCCACCGTGGCACAGGCGAGCGCGACCGGCAGGGCGCTGCCCGCGCTCTCCACGAGCACACGGAACACCTGCCTCCAGCCGATCCGCGTGTCGCGCCGGACCTGGCTCGTCACGAGCGAGGCGACCAGCGCCCAGAAACCCGCGAAGAGCGGCGAGCGGCCCTCGACCAGGAACCAGACGAGGAGCGCCGGCCCGACCAGCAGGTGAGCGTCGCGCCTGAGCACGGCACCGAGGCGCGGCAGGTCGGCCCGCGAGAGCACCGGCAGCCCCTGGCGCGCTGCCTCGAAGTGGACCATGACGCCGACGGCGACGAAGTAGAGGACGCCCGGGATCGCGGCGGCGAGGGCCACGGTCGCGTACGGGACGCCGAGCGTCTCGGCCATGATGAACGCCGCGGCGCCCATGACGGGCGGGATGAGCTGCCCGCCCATCGACGCCGTCGCCTCCACGCCCGCGGCGAACGCCGGCCGGTAGCCCGCGCGGATCATCAGCGGGATCGTGAAGGCGCCGGTCGTCACCGCGTTGGCGATGGCGCTCCCGTTCACGGTGCCGAAGAGCCCGCTCGAGATCACCGCGACCTTCCCGGCGCCTCCGCGCGTCCCGCCGGCGACGGCGAGCGACGCATCGGTGAAGAAGCGGAGGAGGCCGCCGTGGGACATGACGCCGCCGAACACGACGAACAGATAGATGAAGGTCGCCGAGACGAGCGTGGGGATGCCGAAGACCCCGCCCGTCGTGAACATCTGTCCGTCGACGAGCTGCCCGAAGCTCTCGCCGCCGTGGGCGAGGAAGCCCGGAAGCCACGGCCCGGCGAACGAGTAGACGACGAAGGCGAGCGCCAGCACGATCAGCGCCGGGCCGATGTGACGCCGCGCGGCCTCGAGGAGGAGCAGGACGAAGAGCACGCCGACGGCGACGTCCGTCGCGGGCAGGTCGTCCACCATCGCCATGCGCGACGCCAGGCGCGCGTTGTGGGCGACGTAGTACGCGGCGCACGCGAGTGCCAGGAGCGCGCCGAGGGCGTCGGGCCAGCGCCGCCGCGCGCGACGGGCGAGCGTCGCCGGGGTGGTCGGCTCGGGTATCGGATCGGTCAGGAACGCGAGCGCGACGGCGAACCCGACGTGGACCGGGAGCTGGATCAGGAGGTCGTAGAGCCCCGCCTGGGCCGTGTAGAGCTGGAAGATCGTCCAGGCCGCCGCCAGCCCGATGCGGGCGGCGTTCAACTACTTCATCCACCCTTTCTCGCGGTACGCCCGCTCGGCGCCCGGGTGGAGCGGGATCCCCACCTTCTCCGGCTGCCACGCGGTCGCCGGGTCAAACTCGGCGAGCCCGGCGTGCCCGCGCACGAGCGCGTCCTTGCTCTCGAGGATCGCCTTCGTTACCGCGTGCGCGATCGACTCGGGCAGGTCTTTGTTGGTGATGAGCACCGTGGGGAAGCCGACCGTCCGGACCGGCTCGGTCTGCCCCTTGAAGGTGTTGGCCGGCATCGTGGCCGGCACGTAGCCGAGCGGCGCGAGCGCCTTGATCGTCTCGGCGTCGAGACCGAGGAACTTCACGTCCACCGCGTTGGCGATCTCGGTGACCGATGGGTGCTTCGGCGTCACCACGGCGAAGAGGACGTCGGCGCGCCCGTCCTTGAAGGCGTCCACGATGACGTTGTAGCCGGCGTGCTGCATGGAGCCGCCCCAGCCCTTGAGGTCCGCGTAGCTCATCTCCGCGGAGCGCAGGAGCTGGCGCGCCGAGAACTCGCCGAGCGCGCCGACGGGCTGCGTGGTGGCCTTGACGGCGAGCTTCTTCTCCTTGATCTCGCGCACCGAGGTGAGGCCGAGCGCCTTCGCGGCGACCGCCACCATGTAGTAGGTGTCGAGGCCGCCGACGAGCGCGCGCAGGTTGTCGAGCTTCTGGTCGTAGGCCTCCTTACCCTCGTAGGCCCAGCGGTTCGTCACGGTGAAGCCGAAGCCGAGCGGCGTCTCGTTCTTCGCCACGAGCCTCGGGTTGCCGACGCCGCCGGCGCGCGGCTTCACGTCGACGTTGGAGCCCGGCGGCAGCGCGCGGCGCAGCACCTCGGCCATGGTCGCGCCGTAGATGTACCAGGCGCTGCCGCTGTCGAGCGTCGCGAAGGCGAGCGTCACCGGCGGCTGCTGGGCGCGGGCGCCGACGGCGCCCGACGCCAGGACGGCGCTTGCGGCCAGCACGGCCGCCCATCGTTGCGTGCGTGTCATGGGACTCTCTCTCAGGCTCAGATGAGGGCGAGCTTCGCCCCGAGGGTTTTCGTCGGATCGAGCGGGATCGCTCGCCCGGCGGCGAGCGTCGCGGCGTACGGTGAGGCGCCACGCGTCTGGAGCCACTCGCGCAGCGGCCCCCCGGCGCCGCGCGGCGTGACGAACTCGAGCGTGTGAGGGCCGACGGTGAACGCGACCCCCTCGGCGTCGAGGTCCTGCCGCCCGACGTCCCGGCCGGGCCGGCGCAGGACGTCGGCGTACCACGTTCGGATGGGTGCGACGTCGGTGACGGCCACGGTCACGGTGCCGATCCCCGTCACGCCGTTCGCGTGGGTCGTCTGGCGCGGTATGCGCTCCTCGCGCGGCGTCTCGTCCTCGATGAGGAACGGGGCGACCCCGCGCTGGCCCGCGCGCGGGATCGAGAGCACCCACGCGAGCCGGTAGCCGTCGGGGCGCACGCGCGAGAGCGGCGAGGGGTCGTCGATGGCGACGCCGGCCCGCCGGAAGGCCGCGGTGTCGCCGGCGAGGTCGTCGGTCTGCATGCAGAAGTCCACGAGGCCGCCGCCCTTCTGGAGCGGCGTCCACCACTTGTGGGACGGGCTCTCCTCGTAGAACGCGATCAGCTCGACGTACGCGCCGTCCGCGAACGCGATCAGCGCGTTGTGCGTGCCGACCGGATGCCGCCCGCCCGGCACGACCGTGAAGCCGAGCGCCTCGTAACTCTTCCGGGCCACGTCGAGGTCCGGGACGGCAACGACGAGGTGATCGATACCCTTGAGCATCAACGGCCTCCGAAGGCGGGCGCGACGTCGTCGAGGAACCGCTTGAGCTGTCCCCGCTGGTCCCAGGACGTGAGCCGGAGCGCCATGTGGCCGACGCCGGCGTCGAAGTACGCGCGCAGCTCCGCGACGCACTGCTTCGGGCTCCCGGCGACGGTCCACTGCTCGACGAACCGGGGTGTGAACTTCGCCGTGTAGTACGTGTCGAGGAAGGCGCGCGACTCCTCCAGGGCCTTGGCGCGGTCCTCGTTGATGTTGATGTTGTGGTAGAGCGCGCTGCCGAGCGCCGAGGGATCGCGCCCCCCCTCGCCCGCCATCGCCCGGATGCGCGCGAACTGCGCCCGGAACTCCGTCGGCGAGAGCTTGTTGGTCATCCAGCCGTCGGCGAAGCGCGCCACGCGGCGGTAGGAGCGCTCGACCGCCGCCTCGGACGCCGATGCGCCGCCCTTCCACGTGAGCCCCGTCGGGTTCGACGCGATCCAGATCGGGCAGGGCTGCTGCACCGGCCGGGGCTCAAGCGTCACGCCCTCGAAGGTGTAGAAGCGACCCCGGTGCGAGACGCTCTTCTCGGCGAAGAGCCGCCGGAGGATGCCCACGCCCTCCTCGAGGCGCTCCGGCCGCTCGGCCGACGCGACGCCCATGACCCTGTGCTCGGCCGCCTGCGCCGCGTTCGCGTCGCTGGGCCCGCCGAGGCAGGCGACGAGCCAGGCGCGCCCGTTCGAGATCACGTCGAGGCTGGCCCACTGGTGGGCGAGCATGACGGGGTGGCGGTGGACGAACGTCGCCATGCAGCCGACCGCGAGCCGTACCCGGCTCGTCACCGTGGCCAGGCTCGACAGCAGCGTCACCGACTCGAGGCGCGGCTTGGCGAGGAGGCTGTCGCCCACCCAGACGGCGTCGAAGGCGCCCGCGCGCTCCGCCTCCACCGTCTGGTCGATGAGGTCCGCCACCTTCACGACGCCGAGCACGACGGCGCGGTTCGCCAGGATCAGGCCGAACGAGTGGGCCACGGGCTATCTCCCTGTGTACTTTGGCGGGCGCTTCTGGAGGAACGCGGTCACGCCCTCCGCGTAGTCGTGCGTGGACCGGAGCCACGCGTACGCCTTGCGCTCGAGCTCCAGCGCCGTCTCGAGCGGCGCCTCGGCGCCCCGGTTCAGCACCATCTTCAGCGTGCGGAGCGCCAGCGGCGCCTTCTCGGCGAGCTCGGTCGCGAGCGCCCCCACCGCCTCGCCCAGCGTCTCGTTCGGCACGGCCTGCGTGATCAGGCCCCAGGCCTCGGCCTCGGCGGCGGAGATCCGCCGGCCCGTCATCATGAAGAGCTTGCCGCGCGTCATGCCCATGAGGCGAAGCGCCCGCTGCGTCCCGCCGCTCCCGGGGATCATGCCGAGCCTCACTTCCGGGAACGCGAACTCGGAGCGGAGCGTCGCGATCCGGAAGTCGCACGCGACCGCCAGCTCGAGGCCGGCCCCCATCGTATACCCGTCGATCGCGGCGATCACCGCCTTCCGGCACCGCTCGGCCGCGGTCAGCGTGTCGCCCCAGCTCTCGAGATCCGCGGGCGCGAGCGTGAGGAACTCGGAGACGTCGCCACCGGCGCTGAAGGCCTTGCCGCCGGCGCCGCGAATGACGACGACGCGCACCGCGTCGTCGGCCTCGAGCGCCTGGAAGATCCCCGGAAACTCGTTCCGCATCGCGACGGTTAGCGTGTTCATCTTCGGCTGGCGGTCGATCCAGATCGTCGCGACGGCGCCCGATCGTTCGACCCTCAGGAACTCGCTCATGGAGGCCCCTCCGTGTACTGGCCGTCTCGGAGCAGCCGGCGCAGGATCTTGCCCGACGCGGTCTTGGGGATCTCGCGGACGAAGACGAAGCGGCGCGGACGCTTCCAGCGCGCGAGGTCGCCGCTGGCGCGACAGTGCGCGTCGAGCTCGTGGGCGCTCACGTCGGGCGCGGCGGGCACGACGAACGCGACGACGCGCTCGCCCCACTTCGCGTCGGGCTCGCCGATCACCGCGACGTCGCGGACGCGCGGGTGGCGCGCGAGCACGTCCTCCACCTCGACCGGGTGGATGTTCTCGCCGCCGCTGATGATCATGTCGTCGACGCGACCGGCGACCCAGAGGTCGCCGTCGGCGTCCACGTAGCCCATGTCACCCGTGAAGTACCAGCCGCCCCGGAGGGCGCGCGCGTCGGCGTCGGGGCGGTTCCAGTAGCCGGCGAACGCCTCGGCGCCGTCGAGGCTCGCGATGATCTCGCCCTTCGTCCCGGCCGGCACGACCTCGTCGGGTCCGACCCGCCGCTCGGTGCTCGCGGTGACCACGCGGAGCTTGCCGTGCAGGCCGGCCCGGCCCGCGCAACCGGGCTTCGCGCGCACGTCCGGGAAGATCGAGAACGTGTAGATCTCCGTGGAGCCGTAGTGGTTGACGAAGACGTCGGGCCGGAAGGCCTTCGCGCACGCCTCCGTGAGCGGCACGAGCATCGGCGCGCCCGCGTAGGCGAGCTTCCGCACCGAGGCGACGTCCGCCTGGGCGAGCTCCCCCGCGTGCACCAGCTCGTAGAAGAGCGTCGGGATCAGGTAGAGCGCGGTCAGGCGCTCGCGGGCGATGAGCGCGAGCGCGCCGGCCGGCGACCAGTCGGGCTGGCACACGAAGCAGCCGTTGACCGCCGCCATGCTCGTCAACGAGTGGATCCCCATCGTGTGGTAGAGGGGCATCACGCCGAGGGTGCGCTCGCCCCAGGTGTAGCCGCACTGGAGCGCGTGCGCCAGCGCGCCGGCGTAGTGATTCTTGTGCGTGCGCGGGACGCCCTTCGGCCGTCCGGTGGTGCCCGACGTGTAGAGGATCAGGGAGAGATCGCCCTCCCCGGGGGGCGTCGCGCCAGGCCCGCCCCCGCCCTCGAGCGCCTCGAACGCGATCGTTCCCGCGGGGGCGTCGGCGCCCACGAAGACCAGCGGGAGGCGCCGTCCACCGGCGGCCTCCAGCAGGGCGGGCGCGGTCGCGGACTCGAAGAGCGCGAGCGTCGCGCCCGAGTCCTCGAGCACGTACCGCAGCTCGCCGGCCGGAAGACGGAAGTTGACGGGCGTCGGCACGCCCCCGAGCTTCTGGAGCGCCCAGTAGACGACGACGTGCTCGAGCCGGTTCTTGAGCGCGATCAGGACGCGGTCGCCCCGGCCGACGGAGAGCCGCGCGAGGCCGCGCGCGACGGCGGCCGCGCGCGCGTCGAGGGCCGCGTACGTGAGGCGCCGCTCGCCGTCCACGACGGCCTCGGCGTCGGGACGGCGCAGCGCCGCGCGATCGAGGAGCCCGGCGAGCGTCACGAGACCAGGAGGACCTTCCCTTTGTTCTTCCGGTCGAGCACGTACTGGACGGCCGCGCGCGCGTTCGAGAGCGGGAAGCTGCGGTCGATCACCGGCTTCAGCGTGCCGTGCGCCACGTAATCCAGGATCGTCCGGAGCTCCCCGATCGAGCCCAAGTTAGTCCCGACGATCCGCAGGTTCTTCGAATACACGTGGCGGAGGTCGAGGCGGCCCCAGTGGGTGTCGTGGGAGCCAATCGTGACGAGCGTGCCGAGCCGGGTCAGCACGTAGACGGACTTCTCGAGCGTCTCGCCGCCGATGTGCTCGATGACGACGTCCACGCCGCGCTTGTTCGTCCACGTCTTCGCCGCCTCGACGAAGTCTTCCCGGCGATAGTTCACGACGCGCTCGGCGCCGAGGGCCTTGGCGAACTCGATTTTGTCGTCGGCGCCGACCGTGGCGATGACGCGCGCGCCCATGAGCCGCGCGATCTGGATCGCGGCGCTGCCGACGCCGCTGCCCGCCGCCTGGACGAGCACGGTCTGGCCCGGCCGGAGCTCGGCCCGGGCCACGAGTGCGTGCCACGACGTGAGGAACGCGAGCGGGAGCGCCGCGCCCGCCTCGAAGCCGATCGCCTCCGGCAGCGGCAGGACGTTCCCCGCGGGGACCTTCACGAGCTCGGCGTAGCCACCGTCCTTGTGGGCCCCGAGGTAGCCGTAGCGCACGCACACGGTGCGCTCGCCGCGCAGGCAGTACTCGCAGGTCCCGCACGAGAAGCCCGGGAAGACGATCACGCGCTGGCCGCGCGCGAGCCCCGGCACCGCCGCGCCGGGCGTCTCGACCGTGCCCGTGACCTCGCAGCCGTTGACGTGGGGCAGCCCCTCGGGCGGCGGGAAGCGGCCGTCGAGGAGCAGCATGTCGACGTGATTGAGGGCGCAGGCCCTGACGCGGACGACGACCTCGCCCGCCGCGGGCGCCGGGTCGGGATAGTCGCCGTAGAGGATCTTGTCGGCGCCGCCGTGCTCCTTGAAGTAGGCCGCTCTCAAAACGGCACCTCCGTGCGCTCGTCCTTCACGCGCCTGGCCTTGTGGTCCCAGCGGGGCAGCGCGCCTGGTTCGACGGTCTCGACCGTCACGCGGATGCCGAGCCCGGTGCGGAGGTCCTCGCCCAGCCGCGCGCGCAGGCCGTCGCGCTCGGCGAGCGAGAGCGTGGGCGACGGATCGACGCGCAGCAGGATGTCGTCGAGCCCCTCGTGGCGGCGGAAAACGATCTGGAACTCGTCGACCCCGGCGTGCGGCCGGACGAGCTCCTCGATGCGCCGCGGGTAGACGATGATGCCGCGGATCTTCTTCATGTCGTCGAGGCGCGCGAGCACCCCGCCCTCGAAGGCGACGAGCGTGCGCCCGCAGGGGCACGCCCGGTCGGCGAGCTGGACGACGTCGCGCGTGCGGTAGCGGAGGAGCGGCATCGCCTTGCGGTAGAGGCTCGTGAACACCAGCTCGCCCCGGCCGCCGGGGCCGACGGGGCGGTCGCGCTCGTCGAGCACCTCCGGATAGCAATAGTCCTCGTGCACGTGCGTGAGGCCCGCGCGCGCGTCGCACTCGAACCCCCACGCGGCGATCTCCGTGAGCCCCGGGAGATCGTACGCCTTGGCACCGAAGGCCGCCTCGATCCTCGTCTTGGTGGCCGGGATCGAGGCGCCGGGCTCGCCCGTGTGCCACGTGATCCGGATCTTCGTC
>Ga0209156_10003381_pt1 | contig 12044 bp, 13 predicted proteins | sample GraSoiAngelo_124_FD_185881 | JGI IMG/M metagenome (GOLD analysis project Ga0209156, IMG submission 185881) | Grasslands soil microbial communities from the Angelo Coastal Reserve, California, USA - 14_0927_05_20cm (SPAdes) (version 2) | ecosystem: Environmental > Terrestrial > Soil > Grasslands...
TGTACGGGACCTTCTTGAGCTGCGCCTCGCGGATCCGGTAGCCGAGCTTCTCGTTGCGGTCGTCGAGTTCCCCGCGCACGCGCGCCTCGCGCAGCTTCGCGTACACCGCGCGCCCGTACTCCTGGTGCTTCTCGCTCACGGGGAGCACGCGCGCCTGAACCGGCGCGAGCCACGTCGGGAAGGCGCCCGCGTAGTGCTCGGTCAGGATGCCGACGAAGCGCTCGAACGAGCCGAAGATGGCCCGGTGGACCATGACGGGCCGCTTGGCCTGGCCGTCGGCGTCGATGTATTCGAGCGCGAAGCGGTCCGGCTGCTGGAAGTCGACCTGGATGGTCGCGACCTGCCAGCGCCGTCCCAGCGCGTCCTGGATGTCGACGTCGATCTTGGGGCCGTAGAACGTGCCCTCGCCCGGGTCCAGCTGGTAGGCGAGGCCGTTGGCCTTGAGCGCCTGGTGGAGCGCGGCCTCCGCCGCGTCCCACTGCGCCTCGGTCCCGAGCCGTTTCGCGGGCCGCGTCGCGAGCTTGAACGACGGCTGGAGGTCGAAGGTCTTGTACCACTCGCGCACCAGCTCCAGCAGCGACGTGATCTCGTCCTGGAGCTGGTCGAGGCGGCAGTAGATGTGGGCGTCGTCCTGCGTGAACTGGCGGACGCGGAAGAGCCCCGTCAGCGTGCCCGACCGCTCGTTGCGGTGCAGCCGGCCCATGTCGGAGAAGCGCAGGGGCAGGTCGCGGTACGAGCGGAGCGCGTGACGGTAGACGAGCGTGGACTCCGGGCAGTTCATCGGCTTGAGGCCGAAGGTCTGCTCTTCCGACTCCACGAGGAACATGTTCTCGCGGAAGTGCTCCCAGTGGCCCGACTGCTCCCAGAGCCGCTTGTTGACGAGGATCGGCGTCGAGATCTCCTGGTAGCCACGCGCGTCCAGCACCTCGCGCACGAACCGCTCCAGCTCGCGCACGAGCGTCCAGCCGTGCGGCAGCCACACCGGCGCGCCCGGCGACACATCGTGGAAGACGTAGAGGTCGAGCTCGCGGCCGAGCTTCCGGTGGTCGCGCTTCTTCGCCTCCTCGAGCCGCCAGACGTGCTTCTCGAGCTCCTCCTGGGTGGGCCACGCGGTGCCGTAGATCCGCTGGAGCATCGGGTTCCGCTCGTCGCCGCGCCAGTAGGCGCCCGAGGACGAGAGGAGCTTGAAGTGCTTCACGTGGCCCGTGGACGGGACGTGGGGCCCGCGGCAGAGGTCGATGAAGTCGCCCTGCCGGTAGAGCGACACCCGCGGGGCGTCGAGGCCCTCGAGGATCTCGACCTTGTAGGGCTCGCCGCGCTCACGGAAGAACGCGATCGCCTGCTCGCGCGGAAGCTCCTGGCGCTCGAACGGATAGTCCGCGCTAACGATGTCGCGCATGACGGCCTCGATCTTCGCGAGGTCCTCGGGCGCGAACGGCTCGGCCTTCGCGAAGTCGTAGTAAAAGCCGTCCTCGATCGCGGGCCCGATGGCCACCTTCACGCCGGGGAAGAGCCGCTTCACGGCCTGAGCCATGACGTGCGAGGCGGAATGCCGGAGGGTCGCGAGCGGCGAGGGATCGCAGTCGAACTCGCCGGTCAGCTTGAGGTGGCGCTCTTCTTCAGACAGTGGTGCGCTCGTCCCTATGGGTTGTGAATGGTAGGCTCGGGCGGTTTCGAACCGCCGACCTCCTCTGCGTCAGAGAGGCGCTCTCCCACTGAGCTACGAGCCTGTCCAGAGTAGCGATCATGCTACGCCTACCGCAGCAGATTCGTCAACGAGGACTCGACGATGTAGCTGAAGGTCGCGAGGATCGGGATGCCCTTGCGGCCGCCGGCCAGGGTATCCGGGACCGGTGGGAAGGGCGACGCGAACTTGATCGCGTTCACGGCGTACACGTCGTAGATGTCGTAGTCCGACTGCCTCCTGACGATCACGAAGGGCACCTGCCCGTCCTTCAGGATCCCGAACTCGATCACGAGCGAGGTCGACTTGTAGTCGCACCGCCCCGAGGCCCCATCCTTCACGCAGGGGTAGGCCCATTTCTCCTTGATCATCCGCCTCACACGGTCCAAGTAGTCGCTGTACTGGGGATCCTTCGTGTCGAGGGGGATCGGCTCGCCCTCGATACCCGCGCGGCCCTCCCCCTGGCCGCCGGCGCCGCCCGTGCCGGGGGCGCCGCGGCGCAGGGCCGACCGGATGTCCGGAGCCTCGGGCACTGGCGGTACCTTCGCCACCTGGGGTGCCTGCGGGGGCTCGACCGCCTCGCGCGGCGGCTCCGGCGGCTGGGGCTCGGCGGGCTTCGCCTCGGGGCTCGGCGGCTTCTCCGCCACCGGCGCCTCCACACGCTCCTCCTTCGGAAGCGGAGCGGCGGGCGCCGGCGTGACCTTGGCGACCGCCGCGGGCGCGGGCGCCGGGGGCGCTGGCGGCTTCGGCTCAGCCCTCGGAGCGGGCGTGGGCTTCGCGGCCCGAGGCGGCGCCGGAGGTGCCGGCTTGGCCGGCTCCGGGGCGGGCGCGCCGGGCAACCCTCGGAGCGCCGGCTCGTCGGCCTTCGGCAACTCCACGAAGAGCGGCTCACCTCGCTTGATCTCGAGCGGCCCCACGGCCGGCCTCACCCAGACGAGGGTGGCGACGATGAGTAGATGAAAGAGCAGCGAGCCCGCGATGCCGACCCACGGTCGCCTTCGTAGAAGCTCCCAGCCGATGACGCGCATCGTCCCGATTATACGCTTCAGATGTCGCGGTCGAGGGCCTGGGCGACCCGCCGGACGCGCTCGATGAGGGCCTTGAACCGCTCCGGCTTCAGGGACTGGGGCCCGTCCGAGAGCGCCTCCTCGGGCTTGGGGTGCACCTCGATGATCAGCCCGTCGGCGCCCGCGGCCACCCCCGCCATCGCCATCGCCTCCACGTATTCCCAGTAGCCCGTCCCATGGCTCGGGTCGACGACCACCGGCAGATGGGACAACTTCTTCACCACCGGGATCGCGTTGAGATCGAGCGTGAAGCGCGTGGCGGTCTCGAAAGTGCGGATACCGCGCTCGCAGAGGATCACGTGCGGGTTGCCGCCGGCCAGGACGTACTCCGCGGAGAGAAGCCACTCCTGGATCGACGTGGCCATGCCGCGCTTCAGGAGCACGGGCTTCTTCGTCTCTGCCACGCGCCGGAGCAGGGAGAAGTTCTGCACGTTGCGCGCGCCGATTTGTAGGATATCCGCGTACCGCGCGACGAGCTCGACCTTCTCGGGTTCCATGACCTCGGTGACGACGGGGAGCCCGGTCTCGCGCTTGGCCTCGGCGAGGTACTTGAGCCCCTCCTCCTCCAGTCCCTGGAACGAGTAGGGCGAGGTGCGGGGCTTGAAGGCCCCGCCGCGGAGGATGCGCGCACCGCCCGCCTTCACCTGCTGGGCGACGTCGAGCACCTGCTCGCGCGACTCGACGGAGCACGGCCCTGCCATCACCACGATCGCCTTGCCGCCGATGCGCACGCCATCGACCGGCACGACCGTGGACTCCTGGCGCACCTCGCGGCTCGCGAGCTTGAAGGGCTGCAGGATCGGCTGGACCGTCTCCACGTACTCGAGCGACTCGAGGCTCTTGAGCCGCTCCTTGCCCCGGTCGTCGCCGACGGCGCCGATGACCGTCCGGACCTCACCGCGGATGGTGTGGGCGCGGTAGCCCATCCGCTCGATGCGACGACACACGTCCTCGACTTCGGCGTCCGATGATCCAGCCTTGAGCACGATGATCATGTCTCCGTCTCCTTTTGTAGCCACCGCCGGAACTTCTGACCCGGCGCGAGTCATCGACGTCCGTAAACAAAAAAGCCGCGGGGAGTGACCCGCGGCCTCGACGGTGGCATCGCCGCGGGCGCTCGGTCCGCCCGCGGCTCTCTTCGTCCTAGCTCAGAGCGCCTGGGCGGACCTCGGCGAAGTAAAAGTAAAAGAAGAATCCGGACCAACGCACGAGCCTGCCCACAAGTGTCGCTCACTCTAGCGGGCGGGCCGCCCGCCCGTCAAGCGCTTTCTAGGCCTTGCTCCCGCGGGGCTTGGGCTTGTGCAGACGCTTCACCAGGTGGTCGCGGTAGTAGTAGAGCGGCAGACAGCCGGCGATGGCGATCGCCAGGAAGGCGATCGCGTAGATGTACTGGTGCTCGGCGACGTGGGCGCCGAAGTAGGAGGAGATCACCGTGCCGGGCAACCGGCCGATGGTCGAGACGACTGCGAAGAGCCAGAAGGGCATCGGACTGATCCCGAAGAGATACGAGATGATGTCCTTGGGAAAGCCGGGGATCAGATAGAGGACGAAGCAGATGATCGCGCCCTCGGCCTCGAGGATGAAGTTCATCCGGTTCCAGTGATGCTCGCTGAGCCAGGGTCGTACGAACGGTTCGCCCCAGCGCCGCCCGATCCAGAAGCAGATGAGCGTGCCGAGCGTGAGCCCGATCGTCGAGTAGACCACGCCCCACCACACGCCGAAGAGGGCGCCGCCGACGGGGCCCGTGATCTCGCCGGGGATCGGCGAGATGATGACCTGCAGCGCCTGGATCGCGATGAACACGAGGGGCGCCATGTAGCCCCACGAGTGGACCGTCTCCTTGAGGAAGACCTTGTCATTGTAGAGACGGATCAGCCAGTGGATGAAGGGCGCGTCGGTCACCACGAGCCCGATCACTCCGATGAACGCGACGAAGAGGAGGCCCGTGATGACAGCCCAGCGCGCCCGGTCCGTCATCGGGTCACTGGCGCGGGCCTAGAGCCCAGGACGGTGATGGCTCCACGGGCGCGTCGCCTCGAGCGCTGCGGAGGCGGCGAGGACGGTCGAGTCGGCGTGACGGCGGCCGACGATCTGAAGTCCGACCGGCAGACCGTCGTCGATGAAGCCCGCGGGGACCGACGCCGCCGGCTGGCCGGTCAGGTTGAAGGGGAAGGTGAACGGCATCCAGCCGAGCACGGAAACGTGCTCGCCCTCGATCTCGCGCGGCGGTGCCCCACCCGCGGGGAAGGGCGGCACGGCCACCGTCGGCATCAGCAGGAGGTCGAAGCGCTCGAGGAACGCCTGGACCTCGCGCCAGTACGTCTCGACGCGCTGCAGGGCGAGGACGTACTCGCGGGCCGTGACGCCCCCGCCCCGCCGGATGAACTTCACGAGCGTCGGGTCCAGAATGGCCTCGGCCTCGGGCAAGCGATCGGACCACGCCGCATAGAACTGCGCGGCGATCATCGTCGAGAAGGGCGCCTCGGGATCCTCCCAGCCGGGGTTGACGACCTCCACGTGGCAGCCGAGCGACTCGAACTCGGCCGCGGCGTCGCCGCAGATCTCCGCCACGCGCGAGTCCACCCGCGCGTACCCGAGGTCGGCGGTCCACGCGACGTGGAGACCCTTCACGTCACCCTCGCACGCCTCGAGGTACGAGCCGGGCTCGCGCGGCAGCGACGCGCGATCGCGGTCGTCGCCCCCCGCGATGACGTCGAGCATCAGCGCCGCGTCGCGGACCGTGCGCGTGATCGGCCCGACGTGCGAGACGTGGGCGAAGCCCGGGAAACCCCCGCGGTGTGGCACGCGGCCGTGCGACGGCTTCAGGCCGTAGACGCTGCAGAACGCCGCCGGGATGCGGATCGAGCCGCCGCCGTCCGTGCCGAGCGCGAGCGCGCCCATGCCGGACGCGACCGCGGCCGCGGCGCCGCCGCTCGAGCCGCCGGGTGTGAGTGCCGGCCTCCAGGGGTTCCGCGTGACGCCGAAGAGCGGATTCTCGGTGACCGCTTTGTGGCCGAACTCCGAGGTGTTCGTCTTGCCGAGGACGATCGCGCCCGCGGCCTTGAGGCGCCCCACCGCGATCGCGTCCTCGTCGGGCACGTGGTCGGCGAAGAGGCGCGAGCCACCGGTCGTGGTGAGGCCGCGCGTGAAGACCACGTCCTTGATGGACACCGGCACGCCGTGGAGCGGGCCGAGCGGCTCACCCTTCGTCACCGCGATCTCGGCCTCGCGCGCGGCGGCGCGGGCCTGCTCGGCGGCGACCAGACAGAATGCGTTGAGCATGGGATTCAGCGTCTCGATGCGCGCGAGGGCGGCCTCGGTCGCCTCGACCGGCGAGAGCTTCTTCGCCCGGATCAACTCGGCGATTTCGCACGCGGAGCGCCACGTCTCCATTGACGGGCGCATTGTATCATTCCGCGTGGTGGAGACCTTCGACCGCCGCGGCGCGCTCGTCGCCGACATCGCCTGGACGGCCGGGGGCGCGCTTCAGATCGGCTGGGTGAGGATTCCGGACGGCTCGTGGCTCGCGATCGAACCGCGCGCCGCCGCCGACGCGCGGTGGGGGCTCTCCGATCGGATCTCGCACGCCGCGGCACGGGGCAGCGCCGATCGCACCCCGGTCACCCTGTTCGAGACGCTCGACTGGGCGCGCGTGGATCGCATCCCGACGCTGGCCGAGCCCTCGCGGCTGCCGCCCGGCGGCGGCACAGCCGTGCTGAACCTCGTCGCCGAGCTGGCGCGCGCCCAGGGCGTCGGGCGGCTCACCTACCGCGGCCCCTACCCGACGGAGCAGCTCTTCACGACGCTGCTCGAGTCATTCCGCTACGTTGGCGCCGCAGCCGACCCGCTCGCCGCCTTCATGGCGGGCGGCGTGGAATGGGAGCCCGCGCCCCACGAGCGTTTCTTTCCCGCCGAGGGACTCTACGTCCAGCTGCGCGGGCGGGTCGAGAAGGTCGTCTTCCGCGGTGCGGCCTACTACCGCCCCGACTGGCAGGACGTGGCGCGCCACGCGCCCAAGCGCGTGCGGGACACGCGCGCCGGCGTGGTGTGCTCGCTCTGGGCGCTGGGGCGCCCGCTCGAGGACCACCTGCTCCTCTCGCGCGACGGCGAGCTCCTGCGCGTGCTCGAGCCCGAGCCCGCGCCGCCGCCGCCGCGGGTGATGTTTCCGGAAATCCGGCGCGGCATCGCCGCCGCGGTCGCCGCCGTGAGCGCGCCCGCCCTCGCGCCGTTCATCCGCGCGGCCGCCGAGGACACTCCCCTCGAGTGGGACGCGCTCTCGCGCGAGCTGGTCGCCGCGGAGCCCGGCCGCATCCGGGTCTCCACGCGGCTTCGCAACGCCCTGGTCGAGCTGATGGGCGCCGCGCGCGGACGCGGCGAGCGGGCGTCGCTCGCCCTCGCCGCGGTGGTCGAGCTTGCGGCGCTCGCCGGCGATGCGCTGCGGGCGCGCGCCCAGGCGGCCCTCGCCGCGCTCGCGCCCGAGGCCCAGGCCGCCGCGCTCGCGGCGGGCGAGGCGGCGGCGCCTGGCGACGCGCGGGGAGCCCAGGAGATCGCGGGGGCCGTCGAGGCGATGCTCGACGAGCTGTCGGCGTGAGTCTCAGGACGTGGCGCTGATCACGAGCCAGACGTTGAAGCCGAGGAAGGCGGCGATCGAGAGCGTCGAGAGCGCCACGTAGACGACCCAGAGGGCCTCGAGCCGCTTCCAGCGCGGGCGCACTCCGCCGGTGAGGAGCGCCTTCACGTAGGAGATCGCATCATGCTTGAGCGTCGGCACGCCGAGGAGATCCACGAAGACGTGGTAGCCGTCCATCTCGATGAAGCAGAAGGGATAGAGGGACAGCAGGAGCGCCTGCCACTGGATGATCGCCGACGCGGTCGCGAAGGCCTGCGTGAAGCTCCCCAGGGGCGCACTCGCACCGATGATGAACGCCGCCGCGCCCAGCACGAGATGGACGAGCGCGCCCGAGACGGCCGTGACGACCCGCGCGCGCCGGCTCGCCATGAAGATGTCGGTGACGTCCACGTAGAAGGTCGGCACGAAGCCGTGGAGGAACGTGAAGCCGAACTCGCGGACGCGCCGGCCGTAGTGGACGCAGGCGAGGCCGTGGACGAGCTGGTGGAGGGCGACCGAACCGAAGAAGAGGAGCTTCACGATGATGACGCCACGCACGGCGTGACCGCCGAAGCCCGAGAATACGTCGGCCACCTCACGCAGGAGCGCCACCTGCGCCACGGCGCCGACCGCCCCGAGCGCCAGGCAGAGAACGAGCGCCGGGCGCGTGAACAGGAGGAAGCCGCCCCAGCGGTGGAGCGCCTGGAAGAACGGCTGGACGCGGCGACTCGAGACGTTGATGCGCTCGAGGCCGAAGAGCGTGGTCTCGACGGCCCGCGCGACGCGCGCCCGCCGGTTCATCGCGAGCACCTGCCGAAGGCGCGAGCGCGGCACCAGCGTGAGGAGCTGAGCGCGCTGGAGCTTCCGCATGAGGTTCGGGATGATGTCGAAGTCGAACTCGCCCCACTCGAGGACGTACGCGGTCGCGATGCCCTGGAGCGACGCGTTGCCGTCCATCTGCTCCCAGAGGAACTTCTCGCGTTCGGTCAGGAGCAGGAAGCGGTCTGTCTCCGTGTTCTTCAGGATGAAGGTCCGCTCGCCGGCCACGCGCGACTTCACCTCCGAGATCTCGAAGGCCGCGGCGGCGATCCGCTGGGGGCGCGACTGGAGGAACCCGAGCGCGCTACCGATCTCGCGGACCTCGAAGCTCTCGTCGTCGCGCCGGACGAGGAGCTCGAGCTTCGCGGGCACCGGGCGCGCCGGCCGAGGGGTCATGGTCGCGGGGTCCGCGAGGCCGGCGCACTCCGCGGGTGGCCCGCCTCAGGTGCCCTTGGCGTCATTGTAACGGGGTCCGCGAGGCCGGCGCACTCCGTGGGTGGCCCGCCTCAGGTGCCCTTGGCGTCATCGCACTATCGCGGCTCGACGTCGAGCCCCGTCGCCTCGAGTCCCCACCGCGTGGCCTCGGTGAGGCGCAGGTCGGACCCGCGGAGGCGCTCGATGAAGACGTGGACCATCGCGTAGAAGAAGGCTGCGGCGGCGTGCGGGCTGGTCTCGACGAGCTGGTTGAGGCTCGCGTGGTCGAGCATCAAGAGCGTCACCTCGGTCTCGGCCTGGATCGTCGCGGAGCGCGGCGAGCCGTCCAGCAGGCTCATCTCACCGAAGAACTCCCCCGGGCCCTGACGGTTCAGGAGCTGCTCGACGCGCGCCTTGACGATCTTCGAGACGAGCACAGTGCCGCGTCGGATGAGGAACATCTCGTCGCCGGGGTCGCCCTCGCGGAAGAGCACCTGGTTCTTCTTGACGGTCCGCTCGCGCAGGCGCTGCGCGAGCGCCACCAGATCCGCCTCGGCGAACGCCGTGAACAGTCGGACCTCGCGCAGGAACGCGAGGAGATCGACGGGCGTCGCCACCGGCGCGGACCCGCGCCTTAGGTCGACACGCGACGTATGAGCGCGTTCTGGAATTCGTGGCGCCGCTGGCGGGCCGGCGTCTTCGCGAGCCGGGCGAGCGCCTGGAGGATCGTCGCGCGCTCGTCGTCGTTCAGCTCGTACTCGGCCAGGAGCGTGGCGGGCGAGCTCTGGAGCTCGACCAGGAAGTCCGGATCGATCATCGCGCGCCCGACCAGGTCCCGCAGCCCCTGCGCCATGCCGCGGGGATCATATCAATTTCTCGGGCACTTTGGTAGGCTCCCGGCATGCTGAGCGGCCTCAGGATCCTGGTCGTCGAGGACGAGCGCGGCGTGCGCCTCCTCCTCCGGCGTTTGCTCGAGGCCGCCGGCGCGACTGTCGCGGTCGCGACCTCGCCCGACGAGGCGCTCGCGGAGTTCGACCGTCAGCCGCCCGACGTCCTCGTCAGCGATATCCGGATGCCAGGCGGCGACGGGTACCAGCTGATCCGCCGCGTCCGGGAGCGGCCCGCCGACCGCGGCGGGCGGATCCCCGCGGTGGCCCTCTCCGGGTCGGTCGGCGCGGAGGACATCACGAAGATCCTGGCCGCGGGTTTCCAGAAATTCATCCGCAAGCCCTTCGGCGTCGCCGAGATGCGCGAGGCAATCAAAACCCTCGCGGGACGCGCCGGCGCGTGATCGGCCGCGACGCCGATGTGGGCCGGCGCGCCAGCGACTACGTGACCGGGAGCGAGCACTCGCCGACGGGCGCCTCGGGCTCCGCCTTCACGCCCACGCCGCTCCACGCCGTCCAGCGGGCGGCGTGGGAGACGCTCGCGCGCGCGTGACGCGGGGGAGCGCCCGCGCCTACGCGTGCGGCGCCGGCGCCGCCGCGCTGCTCTGCGCCGCACTCGCCGCGCCGCGACTCGCCGCCCAGACCGAGCCGCGGCTGCCGTGGATCGGCTACCTGGCCAACGAGCCCGGGCCTGACACCTCCGCGACGCTGCGCGCCCGGCTTGCCGAGCGCGGCTGGGTCGAGGGCCAGACCGTGAAGATCTCATACCGCTACGCGCAGGGGAAGGTCGAGCTCTTCCCGGGCCACGCGGACGAACTGGCGCGCCTCGGCGTCGACGTGATCGTCGCGACGAGCGCGCCGGCGATCGAGTCGGCCCGGCGGGCGACGCGGACGATCCCGATCGTGATGGTGGCGACCGACGACCCGGTCGCGACGGGGCTCGTCGCGAGCCTCGCGCGCCCGGGCGGCAACCTCACCGGCGTGACGCTCGCCGCACCGGGGCTCGCGCGGCACCGGCTCGAGCTCCTGAACGAGCTCGCGCCCGGCGCCACCCGTATCGCGGTCCTCTGGAATCCCACGAACCCGAGCAACGCGGCCGAACTCCACGAGACCGAGGCGGCGGCCCGCGCCCGCGGTCTTCCGCTGGTCGCCGTGCCCCTGTCCGCGGACAGCGAGCGCCGCGCCGCACTCGGCGCGATCACGAGCGCCCGCGCGGATCGCCTGCTGGTCCTCGCCGACGTCCTGACGATCGCGCGGCGCGCCGAGCTCGTGACCTTTGCCGCGCGGCAACGGATCCCCGCGGTCTATCCCCTGCCGGAGTTCGTCGACGCGGGCGGTCTGGCCGCATACGGGCCGAGCTGGAACGATGCCTTCGGCCACGCGGCGGCAGCCGTGGACCGGATCCTCCGTGGTGGCTCCCCCGCCAGCCTCGCGGTCGGGCGCTCCACGCGCATCGAGCTCCACGTCAGCCTCCGGGCCGCGCGCGCGCTCAAGCTGCCGGTCTCCCCCGCGCTCCTCTCGCGGGCCCAGCGCGTTGTCCAGTGACGCCCCGGGCACCCGAGGCGGCCCACCCACGGAGTGCGCCGACCTCGCGGACCCCGACAGTGAGGTGGCGCAGCGTGCCGGCGGGGCTCGCGGTCGTCCTGCTCGTGGGATGCGCGGAGCGTGAGTGGATCTACGAGAAAAAGAACGTCACGCCGACGCGGTATGATCGCGACATGGCGATCTGCCGGCAGGAGGCGCTCGATCCGAAGGCCTTCGCGCTCTTCGCCTCCGGGCGCGTCAATCGCGACATGCTCAATCGGTGCATGGAGCGCAAGGGCTACGCGGTCAGGCGTGGGAAGTAGCCGATGCGGCGAGGAATCGCGGTGCTCACGGCGACGGCGCTCCTCTTCACGAGCGGCGCCCCGGCGGCTGCGCAGATCTACGCCCCAGAGACCCTCGAGCGCTACTTCCGGCTCGAGTGGACGGTGACGCGCGACCGAAAGGGGCCGGCGATCGAGGGTTACGTCTACAACATGAGCCGACGGCTGGTGGAGCGCATGCGCCTTCAGATCGAGCGTCTCGACGCTGCCGGCACGGTCGTCGGCAGCTCCGCGGTGTGGGTGCTCGGAACCGTCCCGATTGAGAGCCACACTTATTTTCACGCGTCGGTGCCCGCGGCGGCGAGCTACCGCGTGCAGGTGCTCACGTTCGACTGGGCCGCCGGCGGCGGCAGCGGCGCTGGAATGTGACCGAGCCCTTTGTAACGAGGTCCGCGAGGCCGGCGCGCGCCGTGGGTGGCCTGAGACAGATGCGCGTCGCTCATTTTGTAGCGGGGTCCGCGAGGCCGGCGTGAACCGTAGGTGGCCCGAGACAGGGGCGCGTCGCTCCTTCGCTGAGGGCTAGCGCGAAGGCCCCGGCGGAGGCGGCGGCGGAGCGCCGGCTGGCGGAGGAGGCACCTTCGCCGGCGGCGGTGGTGGTGGTGGTGGTGGCGGTGCCGAGTACGTCGTCGGGAGCGAGCCTTTCGAGATGGGGATCTGGTTGCCCTTGGCGTACATGCACTGCATGTAGGTCATGTCGTA
>Ga0209156_10003383_pt1 | contig 12032 bp, 8 predicted proteins | sample GraSoiAngelo_124_FD_185881 | JGI IMG/M metagenome (GOLD analysis project Ga0209156, IMG submission 185881) | Grasslands soil microbial communities from the Angelo Coastal Reserve, California, USA - 14_0927_05_20cm (SPAdes) (version 2) | ecosystem: Environmental > Terrestrial > Soil > Grasslands ...
AAGGAATAGGCCGGGAGCAGGAAGCTTCGAGCTTTGGCGTGCTTAGAAGGCTGCACTAGCGCGCTTGGGCTCCAGCGTGAGCAAGAGCATGAGCTTGAGTGCGAGGACCTTGCGCTACAATGGCGATCGAGAAAACGCTGGCAAGATTGTTGCTATTGTAATTATTGAATTTATAGCAAATGCAACACGCCCAGCTAGCCGCTGAATTCCTCCTCGTTGATGATGATCCGAGCATTTCGGAATCCCTCGCAACCTATCTCTCCCAGAGAGGACATCCCTCGAATGCCACCATCGAAGGAAACACAGCTCTCGACTGGCTCAGCGAAAATCAATGTGAAGTCGTCGTCGTCGACCTCAATTTGCCGAACGCTAATGGAATATCTTTGATCGGCTCCCTCCGCGCGATCGACGCTGGATTACCAATCGTGGTTTTCACCGAGAGGGGTTGTGATGAGGCGCAAGTGCGAGCGGCAATGCGCGCAGGCGCGAGCGGATACGTGAGTAAAAATTTGCCGGTGGAACAGCTGTACTGTGTCCTCGCAAGAGTATTAGCAGCTGCGCGCTACAACGCGCGGCGCGTTCGGCTGCAGCGAGAATTGCTTGGCGCAGCTTAATTTGGCACCGCTTCGTTGATCAGCGCCCGCAAGTTCTCGATCGAAATACAATCCGCGCCACAGGCGCTGGCCGTTTCCCGTTCGAGTAAATCGGAAGTCGCGACCGTGAGATCGAATTTTCCGGCATACTTGCTGGCCAGGCGTTCGATGATCGCGTCGGCAGTTTGTCCAGCGCGCGAATAAAAAACCTGCACACTGTGCGGCTCCGATTGTTCGGTGGCAGAAGTCCCCTTCCCATCGAAAACCACGACGACGCGAACGCCGGTGTAGTCCTGGTAATCGCGAAGCTTTTTGACCAGGGCATCGCGCGCGAGTGAGGAGCGGCGAGCGTGCAGGCGTTGCAATTCCGGCCAACGGAAAATCGCGCTGTGGCCATCGACGATCAGATAGCGCGCGCGCACGGAACAGCTGACATTACTCCGCTGGAGCTGGTGGTGACGTGGATTTCTTCGGTTTGGCGCGAGTCGATTCGCGACGCATCGATTTTTGCTTGGCTCTTTTGCGCTCGAGATAAGCTTTGCGACGTTTTCGTTTGGCGCGTCTTCGGAGTTGTTGACCCATGCGTACCATCTATAGGCGGGGTGGACAGGCGCGCAAGAATTGGGGCACTATCCTAATTGGCGGAAACCGGACTTCCGGTGCGCCACAGGCCTCAATCTTGTGGAAAAACAGCACGCTCTTGGACCTGTAGGCTGGCCTGTCAGGCGGTCATACACCGCCGCTACAACTCAACGCCAGGCCCTTTTGCGGTGGAACCGATGCAAGGTCGGACGTCCCGATAGACGTAAAATTTCGCATTTCCGTATTGCTATTTCGGCTTCTTTTCGTGTAAAAAGTCCTTCCCGTAAATCCACCTGTGAATTCTCCGAAGCCGCTCCTCGCCATTTCGGTGTCGCTGCTCCTCATTTCAGCCGTATTCGGCGCTTTGAATGGAAGCAAAGCCAAGGCGTTGCGTAACGAGGTAACGACGGCCAAAAGTCAACGCGAATCGGCTGAGCGCCAGCGTCAAACAGCGGAGAAGAATATCAAGAACCGGGAAACGAGGCTTGGGAACGAAGTAGCGAAGATTGCCGAAAACGAGAGTCGGATAGCGAGCGCGGAAGCGGAATTGGTGAAGACGCAGACCGAAAAATCAGATTTGCAAGGCAAGTTGCAAGCGAACGAATCGCAGATTGCGGAATTGCAGAAACACATGCAAGAGATGACCCAAACGGCCACAAACCCAAATCCAGGCGCTCCCTCAGTGGCAGAGTTACAAGCCCAGCTTGATGATGCGCGGAAACAACTGGAGGGCGCAGAACGTGAGAAAACCTTCATCAGCGAAAAGATGGGGCCGACGCGTGAACAATCGCGCGGGCCGGAAGTAATGGTGCAGCGCCGCGAGCCGAGTTTTCATCCTTCCATCCGCGGAACCGTGATGGCGGTGAATCAAGCCTACAACTTTGTCGTGCTCAATCTCGGCAATCGCCAGGGGCTGGAGCCGAATGCCGAAATGTTAGTGATACGAGACACCACCATTATCGGAAAAATTCGCATTTCGTCGGTTGAACCGGCGACAGCTATTGGCGATATTCTTGGAAACAGCCTGGCGCGTGGTGTCCAGGTTCAACCCGGTGATACCGTCATTTATGCTAGCTCGAATTCCTAAACGAACAATCTCCGCTTTACTGCTGTTGGCAGGTTGCATGGCCTTTGCCGCCTGCGCGACGCAGAAACCGCAACCGGCGCTGGTCGATGATCCTGATGCCAAAAAAGAATCCCAGATTCCTTGGAACAAACAGGAAAAGTGGGAAACCCAAGGCCAGTTCGCGGGGATGACAGATCGCCGCTAAGAGTCGAATCCGAAGACGCGGGGGTATCCTGCCCGGTGATCGGAGCGTAATAAGGATTCGGCAAGATCAGATCCAGAACCCTGGCGGGATGGTCGCGTTTTTCGGAATCACGACAATACCGTCGCGGATGTAATAATTTTCTGCGTCGAAGTTTTCCGGTTTCCCTTCTGGCGTAACCACCACTCCGTCGGCAATGCGTGCGTTTTTGTCGATGATAGCGCGATCGATCACGCAGTTGCGGCCGATGCCGATGGGGGTTATCTCCGAACCGCGATCGCTACCGAGTTCGTAAAAATCAGCGCCCATTACCACGCTATTACGAATGGTCGCGCCGCTTTGAATAATGCTGCGCACCCCGATAACGCTGCGCTCGATGTGGCCATCGGATATGATGCAGCCGTCGGAAATGATGGCCTGGCGCAGGGTCGCGCCGTTGATCTTGCTCCCGGGGAGAAACCGGGGATGACTGTAAATTGGGGCGTCGGATTCGAAAAAACTGTAAGCCGGAACTAAGTCGGTGAGATCGAGATTGGCTTCGTAAAAGGCGCGAATCGTTCCGATATCTTCCCAGTAGCCGTCGAAAATGTAGGCGCTGACATTGCGCGTTTGAATGGCAGCCGGAATGACGTGCTTGCCAAAATCAAATAGATCGTTGTTGAGACATTCGATCAGCACGTTCCGGTTGAAGATGTAAATACCCATCGACGCTTGAAACAATTCCTCGTCCTCTCCGTGCCCGATGGCTGCCAGTAAGGCGCGGTCCATTTTCAACGCATCAAGCACTTTTGCCTCCTTCGGTTTCTCGACAAACCGCGTGATGCGCCGGTCTTCCCCGCTAGACATGATTCCGAACTCCGCCGCCTGATCGCGTTTCACCGGTTTGGTTGTGAGTGTGATCTCTGCGCCGGAACGAATGTGCTGATGCAAGAGCGAGCGAAAATCCATCCGGTAAAGCTGGTCGCCGCTGAGAATCAAATAAAACTCGAACGGTCGCTCGAGGAAGTAACGCATGTTTTGCCGCACGGCGTCGGCGGTTCCTTGGTACCATTGCGACCCTTCGGGCGTTTGTTGGGCCGCCAGGATATCGACGAAACTCCGGGAAAAATTGTCGAACTTGTAGCTCGCCTGAATGTGGCGATGCAGCGACATGGTGTTGAATTGCGTGAGCAAATAGATCGAGCGCAGCCCGGAGTTCAGGCAGTTACTGATCGGGATATCGACCAACCGATATTTTCCGCCGAGTGGCACGGCCGGCTTTGCGCGGTCCTTGGTTAATGGGAAGAGTCGCGTGCCCGCTCCGCCACCCATGATGATGGCGAGAGTGCGTTGGGTCGTGCCGGGTGGAAGCGCAGGCGCTTGCATCGCGCTAATGTGATCGCAAACCGGAATCGCTGCTCGCAAAATTTTTTGTGCCTTGGCGAAATTAGCCCTCGCCACCTCTCGGCGTCATTCCGAGCGATAGTCGAGGGATCGCGTTGCATTAACTTAAAGTTTCGCGACGGAATCCCTCAACTGACGCTCGGGATGACGGAGCACCGCAACGGCGGGAAATATGCTATAATCTCCCTCCTAAAATTATGTGTGGAATTGTCGGATACGTCGGACGCGCGGAAGCGGCGCCCATCCTTCTCGACGGCCTCCGCCGCCTCGAATATCGCGGCTATGATTCCGCTGGCGTCGCGATCGTAAATGGCAAGCGCATCGAGACGCGGAAATGCGCCGGACGGATCGCGAATCTTGCCAAACTGATGACGGAGAAACCGCCCTCGGGGCAATACGGCATCAGCCACACTCGCTGGGCTACCCATGGAAAAGTGACCGACGAAAATGCGCATCCGCATTTCGACCAAAGCGGAAAGATCGCGCTGGTGCACAATGGCGTGATTGAAAATTATGCCGCGCTGCGCGAACAACTCGAGCGCGAAGGCGGTCATAAGTTCACTTCCGATACAGATACTGAAGTGCTGGCGCATTTGATCGGCAGCATTTACGAACAGCTGGACGGCGCCGATTCCAAAGCTCGCCTGGTTAACGCCACCCGTGCCGCGCTTAAACAAGTGATCGGCACCTACGGCATCGCGCTCGTTCATTCCGATATCAAAGAATTTATGATTGGTGCGCGGCGCGGTTCGCCCCTCGTGCTCGGCGTCGGTAAGGATGAGAATTTTCTCGCCAGCGACGTGAGCGCGATCGTCGCTCACACCCGCGACGCCGTTTATCTTAACGATTTCGATATCGTCGCGGTCTCGCGCGATAAATTCGAAATCAGCTCGGTCGCGGGCGAGTCCGGCAATTACCAAATCAGCAAGGTGGAGTTTGGCGCGGAAGACGTGAGCAAGGGGGACTTTCCCCATTACATGCTCAAGGAAATCTTTGAGCAGCCGAACTCGGTGCGCGATGCCATGCGCGGACGGCTCAACACCGAAGAATGCACGGCTAAACTCGGCGGATTAAATATGACCGCAGCGGAATTGCGCGACGTCTCGCGCGTTGTGCTGACTGGCTGTGGGACCGCATTACATGCCGCATTGGTCGGGGAATATCTCATCGAACAGCTGGCGAACATTCCGGTGGAAGTAGAATACGCCAGCGAGTTCCGCCATCGCAATACGCCGATGAGCGGCAATACGCTGGTTTTTGCCATTAGTCAGAGCGGTGAAACCGCCGACACCCTGGGTGCGTTGCGTGAAAGCCAGCGCAAAGGATTTCGCACCCTCGGCATTTGCAATAACGTTGCCAGCACCATCGCGCGTGAAAGTGACGGCGGGGTTTACATGCACGCTGGACCGGAGATCGGGGTCGCCGCCACCAAATCATTTACCTCGCAGGTCACAATTCTGGCGTTAATCGGATTACTGCTGGGGCGAATGCGGCATCTCTCTACTTCGCAGGGATCGCGCATCATCGAGGCTCTCGAAGCCTTGCCTGACCAGATCGAATCGGTGCTGAAGTTGAGCGATCAAATTCGCTCGATTGCGAAGAAATATCTCGAGGCCGAGGGAATGTTGTTCTTCGGTCGCCAATTTAATTTTCCTGTCGCGTTGGAGGGCGCCCTGAAGATGAAAGAGATCACCTATCTCTTCGCCGAAGGCCACCCAAGCGCGGAACTGAAACACGGTATCATCGCACTGGTGGGACCGGATTTGCCTTCGGTTTTCATCGCGCCCGATGACGCGGTTTTTTCGAAAAATCTGAATAACATCGAGCAGGTCAAAGCGCGCAAAGGGCCAATCATCGCGCTGACCAGCGGCGACGGCGCAAAACAGTTAAAGGGGATCGCGAACGATATCATCGAGATCCCCCGTGCTCCCGAGTTCACAACACCGGTCCTGACAGCGATCCCGCTCCAGTTATTTGCCTACCATGTTGCCCTGGAATTGGGTCGCGACGTCGACAAACCGCGGAATCTCGCCAAGAGCGTGACGGTAGAGTAGGCCGTCTCATAAATCCCGGCGCTGCTAGCTTCCTTAAGATCGGAGCGGTCCATGGTGGGGCGATACTGAGACGGAAATCCCAAAACCCAAGTTCCAAACAAAGTTTTAATCAATAAATCTTTAAAGAATTCGCAGCGAAAGCGCCGGCTTTGGAGGTTGAAAATTTGGATTTGCTTGGGGTTTGGGAATTAAGATTTGGAGCTTGGAAACAACGGTACGTACCACGCGCTTAGTTTATCCCTTCGCGTGCGATCTTCCGCCCTGATTCCCAAAACACCCGCGGTCTGTGTTCTCCTCTCCCTCAGGGAGAGGATTGAGGTGAGGGCTTTTGGCCGCTTTTCGTCCCACCTGTTATTTACCCTTGGAATCGTCTTTGGGTTTCTTCCCTTCGCCGGGGCGATAATCTTCCTGCTCGGCGGCGGCAAAGGCTTTTTCCAGGCCGACCATGTCTTCGCCCGGGCGCAGGGTATCGAAGGCTTCGGATTCTTTGCGCAGCTCTTCTTCGGAGTAGTTCGCTGCCTTGATCGATAGACCGATCCGGCGTTCGACTTTATCTACCTTGATCACGCGCGCTTCTACTTCCTGACCTACTTTGAGGACATCTTTGACCTTGGCGACGTGATTTTCGCTTAACTGAGAAATGTGAACAAGTCCATCGATGTCGTCCTGTAGTTGAACGAAGGCGCCGAAGCTCGCCAGTTTTGTTACCTTGCCTTTAACCAAATCACCGATCTTATATTTTTGATCAATGTTCTTCCACGGATCTTCGCTCAGTTGTTTGATGCCGAGGCTGATTCGCTGATTGACCTTGTCGATATCAATAACGACCGCTTCTACTTCGTCGTTCTTCTTAAATACTTCGCTGGGATGATTGATCTTTCGGGTCCAGCTTAAATCGGAGACATGAATCATGCCATCAATTCCATCGGCGAGCTCCACGAAGGCCCCATAAGCGGTCATATTGCGAATGTGACCTTTAACCCGACTACCGATCTCGAACTTCTTCTCAATCTCGTCCCACGGATTGGGTTCGAGTTGGCGCAGACCGAGCGAAATTTTCTGTTCCTCCTTGTTTACCCCCAGCACGACGGCTTCAACTTCCTGACCCACACTTAAAATATCGGACGGCCGCATGATTCGTTTCGTCCAGGAAAGTTCCGAGACATGGATCAATCCTTCCACACCTTCCTCCAGTTCCACGAATGCGCCGTAAGGGACAAGGTTCGTGATCTTGCCTTTGACCTTCTGACTAGCCGGGAAACGTTCTTCGATCTGGTCCCAGGGATTTTTTTGCGTCTGCTTTAGTCCGAGCGAGACGCGCTCCTTTTCCTTGTTAATATCGAGAACGACTACTTCGAGCTGCTGGCCTACTTTGACCATCTCGCTCGGATGACCGAGTCGGCCCCAGGTCATGTCGGTGATGTGGAGCAGCCCATCCATGCCATCGAGATCGATGAAAGCGCCGAAATCGGTCAGGTTCTTCACCGTTCCGATCACGCGATCGCCGACATTCACGCTTTCGAGGAACTTCTGCCGCTTCTCGCTTCGTTCCTGCTCAATGATTTCGCGCCGGCTTAAAACAACATTGCGACGGTCATCATTAATCTTAACGATTTTAAAATCGTAGGTATTGCCGACGAATTGCTGCAAATCTTTCGGCGGCACGATATCGATCTGCGACGCCGGCAAAAATGCTTCTACTCCGATGTTCACCATTAGCCCGCCTTTAACCACGGACTTCACTTTGCCTTTGATCAGACCGTCGCCCTGAAAAACGCTGGCGATTTTGTTCCAATTCTGCCGATACGCGGCCTTCTCTTTGGAAAGCACGACCATCCCTTCGTCGTTTTCGAGACGCTCGAGCAACACGTCCACTTCATCGCCGACTTCCAGGGTATCGATGTTATCGAACTCGGCCGAAGGGATTACGCCCTCCGATTTGTAACCGATGTCGACCAGCACTTCGCGGGGACGAATTTCCAGCACCCGACCCTTAACGATGCTGCCTTCGCGAAAGTCGCGGAACGATTTCGCCAGTAAATCCTGCATTTGAACCATAAATTAAAACTGCCTCCTTGGAGCAATAAAAGCGGCGCTTTTTCAGCGTCGATCCGCTGCCGGCACGCAATCCTCGAACCGAAAACGGGAGAGCATATTAGGCGTTCTCCCGGGGGCGGTCAACTTCCCTTCCGGGAAGCACACGCGGCGCCAGTCCGACTCGGACCTCGCGTGTTGTTCTTGGCGCTCGCCAAAACAACCTTTCAGTCACGGTCGTCCTGTCTTGGCTGGCTACGGAAGTATGAGACAACGGAAACTACGAGAATGAGGATTCCAAACGGACGGATCTAGGCGACGTCTTGGATAACTCAAATTTTCATCAGTGCTTGGTTGACGAATACTTCGCGGCTAGCCGTGGGACCGTCTTAGCGCAACAAATAGTATCCATCCTGCCGAACGTCTATCATTGCAAAACAAATCGGTGTCGCCGTGACACAACTTGCCATCCGTATAAGCCGCGAGAATGGCGCTCAGCACGATCGAAAATAAGCGTCCCGATTAAGTTACATTTGGCTTGCCTCCGTTTTGTTCGCTTGCGCACACTTCGCGGGCTAAGTGAACGGCTCACAATGAGGACAGGTCTGATCGGACGAACGATGAGTAAGTGGCGCGCGGCCGTTGCTTTCGCCCTGTTCATTGCAGGGAATGTCTCCGCGCAAAGTCTGGTTCCCGGCGCGATCGCTTCACCGCCTCCCGAGCCGGCTGGCGCAACGACGGAAGTCGAGCGCGTCATCGTTACCGGCTCTAATATTCCCACTGCGGAAGAAGTAGGCCCGAACCCGGTGGATACCTATCGCTCAGAAGATATCCAGAAAGTAGGTGCTCTTACCGCCACCACTCTGGCATCATATGTCGGCTGACGTGAAACCGAAGCTTCAAGTAGAAATCGGTCATGTCTTGTTCATGGACGTGGTGGCTTATTCGAAGTTATCGGTCGACGAGCAGCATCAGATTCAACAGCAGTTGAACGAAATGGTCCGCAGTACGAAAGGATTTTGTGCTGCGCCAGAAGATAAGCTAACTACGCTGCCCACCGGCGACGGAATGGCGCTGGTCTTCTTTACCAGCCCGGAGGCGCCGGTGGAATGCGCGATTGAGATTAGCAGCGAACTGAAGAGGTGTCCGCAATTTGCGTTGCGGATGGGTATTCACAGCGGGCCGGTGAGCAGAACGACTGATGTTAATCAACGCACCAACATTGCTGGCGCTGGGATCAACATTGCCCAGCGCGTGATGGATTGCGGCGACGCAGGGCACATCCTGCTCTCGAAACGCGTGGCGGATGACCTGACGCAATACAGCGAATGGAAACCATATTTGCAGGAACTGGGTGAAGTTGAAGTGAAACATGGTGTGCAAGTCGCTATCACCAATCTCTACGGAGCAGAATTCGGTAATCCGGAATTGCCAGCCAAGGTCAAGCGAGCTGAGCAGGAGCGGGCAGCGATGCTATCGCAACAAGCGCGGAGAAAGCGGCGCCGTATTTCCGTCGCATTCTTGTTAGCTTTGCTACTTGTGCTTGGTATTGGCCTCGGCACCTGGATCTGGCAGCGCCGAGTCGCCCTCGCTTCCGCCTACAAGGTCGGCGCCGCCGGCTTGCTGGAGAAAAGCATCGCCGTTTTGCCCTTTGAAAATTTCGAGGACAATAAAGAAAACGCTTACTTTGCCGATGGGATTCAGGACGACATCCTCACGGATCTGGCAAAAGTAGCAGACTTAAAAGTTATTGGCCGGCGAAGCGTTGCCCAATATCGCGGCAGCACGACAAGTGTTCGCGACATCGGGCACGCCTTGCAGGTCGCTTATGTTCTGGAAGGCACCGTTCGCAAAATTAACGGGAAAATCCGCGTGACCGCGCAATTGATTGATACGCGGACCGAAGCTGAACGGTGGGGTGAAAAATACGAGCGCGACCTGGCCGATGTATTCGCGATGCAAAGCGAAATCTCGGAGGCGATCATAGGACAGCTTAAAGCCGCGCTCTCTCCGAAAGAGAAGGCGGCGATCGAACAAAAGCCGACGCAAGATCAGGAAGCTTACGATCTTTATCTTCGCGCGCGTGCTCTCGTCTATGAGTTCGGAGTTATCAGTACGGTGAGCCAAGCAAATACGGACAAAGCCATTCTTCTGCTTCAATCAGCCATTGCCCGGGATCCGAAGTTCGCTCTAGCGTATTGCTTGTTGAGTGAAGCACAACTCGATCTCTATGCGCGCGAATATTGGAACAAGGAGCGTTTGCCCAAGGCAAAGGAGGCGGTCGACGCTGCTCTGCGCATTTCCCCGAATTCGCCCCAGGCCCATCTCGCTCTGGCCCAATATGTTTATCGCGCGGAACGGAATCGCGAAAGCGCTGAAAAAGAATTAGCTATCGCGGCCAAGTCGCTACCGGGTGAGGTCGAAGTTTTCAGCCTTCAAGGAGAAATTGAGGAACAGCGTGGTCAGTGGGCCAGGGCATTGGGAGACCGCGCGAAAGCAAACGAGCTTGATCCCCGAGATCAGGCAACGGCAAGCAATCTAATTGATCTCTGGATTACCCTGCGGCATTACAACGAAGCCGAAAAATTGTGCGACAAGATGATTGGCTCCGTTTCGCAGCAATTAACCGGCCCGTACTGGCGATCAAAGAGCGCGATCGCACTGGCAAGAGGCGACACAAAGGCAGCGATGGCGGCGCTTGACGCGAATCCGAACCGAAATGCCGGCTTAGAGGGCCTGAATTTGTTAGTAGCAAACGTACTTATAATGGAACGGCAATACGACAAAGCTGCGAAGATTATTCAATCGGCAGAAGAAGTGGCACGCTCCCGTAATGTGCTTGCGAAAGGTGGAGCGCATGGCTATGGCCGAGGGCACAATTTCGAAATACTCGGAAGAATCGCCCGCGCCCAAGGTCAGAATGAAAAAGCGCGCTCTTACTTCGAAGCGGCGCGTCCTGGGTTTGAGGAATGGTTGGCCAAGAATTTTGAGGAATTCTCGGAATGGGAGGGCAAGGCACGCGCCTATATCGCTGAGATCGATGCTGCTCTTGGCCGCAAGGAAGATGCGATTCAGGAAGGGCGACATACGGTGGAACTTTGGCCCATGACTCGAGATGCCAGAGTGGCTTCCGAAATTGCTACCTTGCTGGCCGTCGTTTACATGTGGTCGGGAGAACGCGACGCGGCTCTCGATCAACTTTGGCAGATTACAAATCTTGCCGGAAGTCCCACCGCCGGCGATCTGAAACTAAATCCAATCTGGGATGATCTGCGCAACGATCCGCGTTTCGAAAAAATTGTCGCGAAGGCAGTTGAGCCAATTAAACTCGACTGAATCTCCGGCAGTTGGGCAGCGGTGAGGTGCCTCGATTAAGTCTCGTTAGCCTCGATTTAGCTTGCTCTCGCTCGGTTTGATTACCCAGACTCACGCGAACTAGACGAACGGACCTTTGGTGAAGACGAGCCCGATCTGCGAAGCCGGCACAATTGAAAAGACTTTTGCCGTTGCTCTGGCTGTTAGTCTTCTGATAGTCGCAAATGTTTCTGCGCAAGGTCTGGTTCCCGGCACGATCGCGTCGCCGCCTCCCGAGCCGGCTGCCGCAGCGGCGGAAGTAGAACGTGTCATCGTTACCGGCTCTAATATCCCCACCGCGGAAGAAGTAGGGCCCACTCCCGTCGATACGTATCGCGCCGAAGATATTCAGAAGCTAGGGGTGCGCACCCCCACCGACCTAACCGAGAAACTACCCGCGCTCACCGGTTTTGCAGTAAATGAAAACATTGGCAACGGTGGTGATGGCCGTACCGAAGTCAACCTGCGCGGCCTCTTTCCAAAAGAGACCCTGGTGCTGGTCGACGGGAAGCGCGTTGCACCTGTTGGTTTCGCCATGGGCGCTTCGGTCGATCTCAATTTGATTCCATTCGCTCTTGTCGATCACATCGATATTCTAAAAGACGGCGCTTCGGCTATCTACGGATCGGACGCTATCGGCGGCGTATTTAACATTTTTCTCAAGCACAAATTTCGCGGGCTTGAGGTAGAGGCGAGTTTCGGCAATACCAATCTTGGCTCGTCCAATGACGCGGCCGAACGCGAAGGCCATCTTTTGGCGGGCG
>Ga0209156_10003387_pt1 | contig 12015 bp, 9 predicted proteins | sample GraSoiAngelo_124_FD_185881 | JGI IMG/M metagenome (GOLD analysis project Ga0209156, IMG submission 185881) | Grasslands soil microbial communities from the Angelo Coastal Reserve, California, USA - 14_0927_05_20cm (SPAdes) (version 2) | ecosystem: Environmental > Terrestrial > Soil > Grasslands ...
GGGCCATTTGAGACGCGCCTCCGGACGTCCCAGCAGCGCATCGACCGCGTCCGCCACGGCGAGCCCGACGCGCACCGACATCACGCCCAGCTCGACGCGCGCGGGACGCAGCAGCATGCCGAGCCACACGCCGCCTGCCGGCGAGTGCCACGTGCGCCCGTCGCGCCCCCGCCCCGCCGTCTGCTCTTCGGCGATCACGGTAGTGCCCGCGGGCGCGCCCTGCGCGCCCAGGTCGTGCAGGGCGTCGAGCGTCGAACCGAGCCGGCGGAACACGCCGCACTGCGGAACGCCCCAGCGCGGCGCGAGATCGGCGGCGGGAACGCCGTCGAGCGCTATCCGCGCCACAGGGCGTAGACGATCGTCAGCACGCCGACGGTCCAGTTATACGGCGCGAAGCGGTAAAAATGGCCGCGCTGGAGCAGCGCCACCAGAAAGCGGATGGACCAGATCCCGCTCGCGAATGCGAGCGCGAAGCTCACGGCGAGGGGCACGGCGCCGACGGCGGCTACGCTCACGACCATGTGACGCCCCTCGACCAGCGCCGCCCCCGCGATGACGGGCACGGCGAGGAGAAAACTGAATTCCGCCGCCGCGGCCGGGCCGAGACCACCCCACAGCGCCGCGCACACCGTCGAGCCGGAGCGCGAGACACCCCGAAACACGGCCGCCAGCGCCTGAGCAAAGCCGATCCCCACCGCCACGCCGACCGTCGGCTCCGCGCGAGCGCCGGCGAGGCGCCGCGTCGACCAGTTCAGGAACCCCGTCACCATGAACCCCGCCCCCACGAGCAGCAGCGAGGCCGCCGCCTCGACCTGGCGATGGAACGCGACCCCGATGACGCCGGCCGGCAGCGTGGCGAGGACGAGCAGCCCCGCGATGCGCAGCTCGGCCGGCCGCCGGGCCAGCACGCCGCGCGCGATAGCCCACAACCGCGCGCCGTACACCACCAGCACCGAGCCGAGCGTCGCGACATGGAGAGCGACCTCGACGAAAACTCCGGGCGTATGCACGCCGGTGGCCACCTCGAGCACGCGCAGGTGGCCGGAGCTCGAGACCGGCAGGAACTCGGTGAGTCCCTGCACCAGCCCCAGCACGATCCCTTGCCACAGCGTCATGCGACCCGCCCCGCGACCAGCGCCACGATCCCCACGAGCATCGCTCCTTTGAGTAGCAGGCTGTTGCGGGCGCTGTGCCCGGCGAACAGGCGGCTCGCGACCGCGAGCACCGCGAGCTGGGCGAACAGCGCGATGACGAAGTATGCGCCGCCATAGTGCGCCTGCGCCGGCAGCGCCAGGGAGAGCGGCACGAAGGCGGCCGCGAGGACGCCTGCGACGACGCCCGCCCGCCGCGCCCCCAGCACCAGCGGCAGGGTGCGCCGGCCCAGCGCGGCGTCCCCGGCCTGGTCGTCCAGGTCCTTCACGATCTCGCGCACCAGGTGCAGCCACGCGGCCAGGGTCCAGGGCACGAGGCCCGCCGCGGGCCGGCCCACGGCGATGGCGCCGTACAGGAGCGGCAGCCCCGCGACGAGCGCCACGGCCACGTTTCCCGGGAGGCCGCGTCGCTTGAGCAGCGGCGAGTAGGTGATCATCAGCACGAGCGCGGCGGCACCCACCAGGACGGCGGCGCCGTTCACGAGCGCCGCCGCCGCCAGACCGACCAGCGCGCCGGCCACGACGCACAGGTCGGCGGTGCCGCGCGTGAGGCGACCGGCGGCGAAGGGCCGCTCGCCGCGGGGCCGGTTCACCTGGTCTCCCGCGCGATCCCAGATGTCGTTGAGCGCGTTGCCCGCCGCTCCTACGCCGACGGCCGCCAGACTCGCGAACCACAGCACGCGCGGCGTGGTGAGGGAGCCCAGCGCGATCCAGCCGCCGGCGAGGACGCCGAGCGCGGCGAGCAGCAGGTTGTGGGCGCGGACGAGCCGCAGCACGTCAAGCACCGAGCACGTCCGCGTACAGTTGCTCGTAGCGGGGCACGACGCGGTCGGCCGCGAAGTCGAGCGCCCGCCGGGCGGCCGCCTCGCGCAGCCGCGCGTGGAGCGTCGCGTCACGCAACGCGCGCACGCCGTGCGTGATCATCGCGTCGATGTCGCCCGGGGGCGTGAGGAAGCCCGTCTCCCCGTCCACTACCACCTCGGGCAGGCCGCCCACCGCGCTCGCCAGCACCGGCACGCCGCACGCCATCGCTTCGAGCGCGGCGAGCCCGAACGACTCGGTCTCCGAGGGCAGCAGAAACAGATCGCTGCCCCGCAGGATGCCGGCGACGTCGTCCACCTTGCCGAGAAACCGGACGTCGCGTCCCAGCTTGAGGCGGTCCGCTTCCTGCACGGCGGCGTCGCGGTCCGGTCCGTCGCCCACCAGCACGAGCGTGGCCGGGAGCTCCCGACGAATCCCGGCGAATACGCGCACCACGTCGCGCACGCGCTTGACCGGCCGGAAGTTCGAGACGTGCACCAGCACCTTGTGGCCGGCCGGCGCCAGCGAGCGGCGTGCGCCGGCGTCCGCGGCCGGGTGATACTCCGTCACCGCCACGAAATTCGGGATCACCACCACGTCGCACCCCGCGCAGCCGAAGGCGCGATAGGTCTCGTCCCGCAGGAACGCCGACACGGCCGTCACGCGGTCCGACTGCTCGATCGAGAACTTGGTGAGCGTGTAGTAGGACGGATCCTGGCCCACCAGCGTGATGTCGGTGCCGTGCAGCGTGGTGACGATCTTCAGGTCCTGTTGTCCCTTGAGCATCTGCTTGGCCAGCCACGCCGTGGCCGCGTGCGGGATGGCGTAGTGCACGTGCATGACGTCGAGCTGCTCCCGCATCGCCACCTCGTGCTGCTTCACCGCGAGCGCCAGGGCATACGGGGACGACTGCTCGAACAGCGGGTACTCGGGCTGCGTGACCTCGTGGAAGGTCACCCGCTCGGCGTAGCCCCGCAGCCGGAAGGGACTCGCGTAGGAGACGAAGTGGATCTCGTGCCCGCGGCGCGCGAGCTCCAGCCCCAGCTCGGTCGCCACGGCACCCGAGCCGCCGTAGGTCGGGTAGCAGGTGATGCCGATTCTCATGAGCCGGGAAACGGGACACGGGAAACGGGAAACGCGACAGCCCGCCAGCGAGCCGCGATGCGGACGGCAAGCACCTCAGGGGACTCGGTGGCGTCGAGGGTCCACACGTGTCCCGTTTCCCGTTTCCCCTTTCCCGTGTCTCCACCCAGTTGATGTCGGAACCACGTCTCTTGTCTTTTCGCGTACCGCCGCGTCGCGACCACGATCGCCTCCCGCAGCCCCGCCTCCGGCAGCCGTCCCGCGAGCATGGCCACCACCTCGCGGTAGCCCACGCCGTCCAGGCCCGGGGCATCCGGCGGGACCTGCCGGGCGAGCGTACGGCGCACCTCGTCGACGAGCCCCGCGGCGAGCATCGCGTCCACCCGGTCGGCGATGCGCCGCTGGAGCGCGTCGCGCGGCAAGGTGAGATGAATGTACCATGGACGCATCGCGCCGCTCGCGCGCGCGTGCTGCTGCCACCAGCTGAGGCCGCGTCCGGTGAGGAGCGCTACCTCGATCGCGCGGGCGGCACGCTGCCCCCCCCCGCCCGCGAACCGCCGGTCCAGCCGCGCCGCCCAATGTGCAAGCCGCGCCGCCGACAGCCGCGCCGTCCAGGCGCGCAGCCGCTCGCGACGCCCGGCGTCGAGCGGCGGCTCGTGGAACAGGCCCTCCGCCAACGCCCGCACGTAGAACCCCGTTCCCCCCACCACCACCGGTTGGCGGCCGGCGCCGCGGATGTCCGCCAGCCACACCGCCGCATCGCGCGCGAATTGCCCCGCGCTGTAGCGCTCCCCGGGCTGCACCACGTCGAGGCCCACGTGCGGTACGCGGGCCAGGAGCGCGCGCGGCGGCTTCGCGGTCCCGATGTCCAGGCCGCGGTAGGTCTGGCGCGCGTCGGCGGAGACCACGGTGATGGGCTCGAGCGCGGCCCACGCGGCAGCCACCGCCGTCTTGCCGACGCCGGTGGGACCGACCACAACGGGAGTGAGGGGCGGGATCTCAGGATCGCCCAAATCTCCGCTCCAGCTCCCCGCGCGGCAGCTGTACGATCGTGGGCCGGCCGTGCACATCGTGGGCCGGCAGCGTCGCGCTGAGCAGCCGGAGCACGAGCTCCCGCATCTCCTCCGCCTCGAGCCGCTGGCCCGCCTTGATGGCCGCGCGACAGGCGAACGTCGCCGCGAAGCGCTCCAGCCGGTTGGCGAGCGCGCCGAATCGCCCGCCTGCGAGATCGGCGACGAGCTCCTGGAGGCAGCGCGCCGCGTCGAATCGGGGGTGGGGGTTGGGCGCCGTGTGCACCACCACGCTGCGTCCGGAGAACGGCTCCACCTCGAATCCCACGCGGCGCAGCAGCTCGCGGTGCGCCTCGACGGCCTCGAGCTCGGCGCCGGAGAAATCGAGCGTGAGCGGGAGCAGCAACCGCTGCGCCGGCGCGCCATCGCCCGTGAGCTGGCGCATCACCCGCTCGTACAACACGCGCTCGTGCGCCGAGTGCTGATCCACGATCGCGACGCCGGAGTCGGACTGGAACAGGATGTAGGTGTCGAAGACCTGAAGCAGAGGTGTCAGGTGCTGGGTGTCGGGTGTCAGGGACTCGCGGGGAAACATCTCGAGGGGAGAACCGGAGCCTCCGAAACCCGACACCTGAAACCCGACACCTGCTGGTTCGCCCCAAGTCCCCAGCGGCGCAGCCGCCGTGAGGGGCCCCAGCGCCGCGCGCACCGCCTCCTCCACGACCTTCTCGACGAAGAACTTGTCGCGGAACCGCACCTCGAGCTTGGACGGGTGCACGTTCACGTCCACCGCGTCTCCGGGCAGATCGAGGAACAGGATGAGCGAGGGACGGTCGTCGGGCGCCAGCGTCGAGCGGTAGCCGGCCTCGGCGGCGCGCAAGATGAAGGGGTCGCGGATCGGCCGGCCGCGCACGAATACATGGCCTTTCCGCCCGCTGGGCTTCGCCTGCGCCGGACGCTGGGCGAAGCCGCGCACTTCCAGCGGGCCCTCGCGGTGGGCGATCGGGAGCAGCGTATCGGCCAGCGCCCCGCCCCACAAGGCGGCGACGCGCTCGATGGCGTCGGTGGCGGGGCGCACGTCGATCAGCGTGCGCTCGTCGCTCGACAGCGTGAAGGCGGTTTCGGGGCGGGTCAGGGCCAGCAGCGTGACGGCCTCCGTAACAGCGCGAGTCTCGGTCGCCTGGGCCCGCAGGAACTTGCGGCGCGCCGGCGTATTGAAGAAGAGCGCGCGCACGGTCACCGTCGTCCCGCGCCGCCGCACGGCGTCTTCGACGCCTTCGCGTTTCCCGCCGACCACGCGCAGCCGGGTGCCCGTGGCGCCGTCGGGCGAGGTCTCGAGCTCGAACCTGGATACCGAGGCGATCGCGGGCAGCGCCTCGCCCCGAAAGCCGAACGTACCGACACCGATCAGGTCGGCGGCCTCGCGGATCTTGCTCGTCGCGTGCCGCGACAGCGCCAGCTCCGCGTCGGCGCGGGCCATGCCGTCGCCGTCGTCGCTCACGCGGATGAGGCTCTTGCCGCCGTCTTCGATCTCCACGCGGATCGCCCGCGCTCCGGCGTCGAGCGCGTTCTCGACGAGCTCCTTCACGACGGAGGCCGGCCGCTCGACCACTTCGCCGGCCGCGATCTGATCCGCCACCTGTGGAGCCAGCACGGCGATCCGCGCGGCGCTCTGCACCGTCACAGCCGCGTCACCTCGGTCGCGAGCACCCAGCCGCGCACGCCGTCCTGGCGATGCACCTCGAGCCATCCGCCGAACGACCGATCGACCTGCAGCGCGGCACCGGCTTCGACCGTGGCCGCGGCGCTGGCGCTGCCATACGGCGCCACCCGCACCGAGGTCGCGGGATGCACGACGACGGCGACGGGCCGGCCCCGCCGCACGGCTTCGCGCGCGGCGAGTCCGATCACGCCGGCCGTGAGCACCGCGACGCTGACGAAGACCACCGGTCGGCGTCCGCCCGCGGCAACGCTCCAGAGCACGACCCACAGCAGGGCGGCCACGAGAGCCCACTCGCCGGGCGTGGCCAGCCCGACGACGAGCAGCGGCTCGCTGGGCGCGTCCGGTGGCGGGAGCAGCTCCCGGGCGCGCCGCACGGTGGCGTCGCGCGGCGCGAGCCGCGCCGCGATGGCCCACGCGGCGCTCGCCTTGCCGTCCGCTCCGGCGCGATACAGCGTGGCGCCCAGGTTGTACCAATGCGCCGGCGCGCGCGGCTCGGCGGCGGCACGCGTGGCGAAGGAGTCGGCCGCCGCGCGCAGTGCGCCCGCGTCGTACAACGCCTCCGCGCTCAGCGCTTGGGCCGCGGCCGGCCGCGCGAGCGCGGCGACCAGGAGCGCGACGGCCACGACGTGGCCGTCCCGGCCGCGCCGTCCCGTCCGGGCCGGATCGCCGTCCAGCACCCGCAGCACCTGCTCGAGCTCCGACGCGAGCTGCGTCGCGTCGCCCGGCGCGCGCGGACCGTACCGCGCCGCGCGCAGCCGGTCCCGGAGCCGCATGACGTGGTCGGCGAGGGCGCTCTCGACGCCCGCGGCGCGCAGCGCGCGGCCGAGTCCGTCGCCATCGCGGGCCTCGGCGTCGGGGACGTGACTCGCGAGCAGCGCGTGAAACCGGCGCTCCGCCCCGCCGATCGGGCTCAGCGGCGCGGCCGCGACGGTGGCGACGCGGATCGGCGGTGCCTCGCCCCCGCGCCGCCGCCACAGCCAGGCGAGGAGCGGCGGCCCGACCAACAGCACGAGCCAGCCCCACGGCACGAGGTCGCGCGCCAGCTCGTCCGTCCACACCGGACCGCCGTCGCGCTCGAGCGGGGGGAGCGCCCGGGGCGCCCGGGGCTCGGGCCCGGCGGCTACCAGGAGCGGACGGGGTGCGAGCGTCGCGGCCGTCGCGTCGCCCGCCGCGAGGTTGTAATAGGGATACCGCAGCGCCGGCAGCTGGAACGAGCCGGCGGAATCGGGCATCACGAGGTAATGGAACGTCTTCGCCCCGGCGATGCGACCATCGCGGGCCTCGATCCGCGTGCCCGTCTCCCCGGCGTATGCGCGAAACCCCGCCGGCCACCCGATCCGGGGCTCCGGCCACAGCGCCACATTCCCCACGCCCGACAGCGTGGCCGTCACGGCGATGGGCTCGCCCACCCGGCCATTGGGCGGATCGAGCCGGAGGTCGAGGCTGAGTGCCTGCGCCACGGCTGGCGGATCGCCCGCCGCCGCCGGTGCGCCGGGCAGCGGCAGCACCCGCACCGGCACCGTATCGCTCCGCAACGAATACCGGTCTTCGCTGCTGAAGAACGAGAAGCTGGCCGGCACCGCGTACTCCACGGTGGCGGGCGGAATGACGATGCGGCCCGGCGCGAGCGGAAACACGGCTTCGTGCGCGACGAACAGGTCGAGCCAGCGGCCGCGCACGAGGCGCGAGGCGGCGACCTCGCTCGGCGCGGCGCCGGGATACGACCAGACCCCTTCCGGGGTCTGCAGCGTGAGAATCGGCGCGCGCCGCAGGCGCGCACGCAGCTCGCGAGGGAACCACGCCACGGCGAGCACGTCGAGCTGCTGGCCCACGAGCACGGTGTCGCCGGGGAGGAGCACGGTGAGCGCGACGTGCTCGCCGAGCTCGCCGGCGGCGGGCGGTGTGGCCGCGTCGATCAGCCGTCGCGCGATGGGCGACACGGCGGTGGCGAGCCCCGCCTTCGCACTGTCCACCGTGACCGTGAGAGCGGCGGTCGTCACCCGGCGGCCACCCTGCTCCACCCTCACCGGTCCGATCACCAGCGCGCCCGGGCGCTGCGCCCGCAGCTCGAGCTCGCGGGTCGTGGTGCGGACCGGGCCGCCCAGCGCCTCGAGCGTCACCTCCGTGACCTCGCGCGACCCGACGACGGTGAATCCCGTGAGCGCGGGGAGGGCGAGGGTCACGGGAGCGGCGGATCGCGTGCGCGCGCGAATGGTGAGCAGCAGATGGTCACCCGCCGTGACGTGCGTGCGGTCCAGGCGCGCGGTGACGTCGGGCGCCGGCCCGCTCTGCAGCGCGGCGAGCACCCACAACGCGAGCATCACCAGTCCTTCACGCCGGGCTCCACGGCGCGGCGCGTCTGCCCGGTGCGGTCCCGTCGGGTCTTGAGCTCCTGCTGGCCGATCGAGCGCAACACTTCGTCCGCCTGCGCCGGGCTCATGCCGCCCTGCACGCCGGCGCCGCCCTGGGCGCGCCCCTTGCTCGATCCCCCCCCGCCGCCGCTCTGGGGAGCGCCCCCGCCGTTGCCCCCGGACGGCGGCGGCTTGCTGCGGCTGCTGCCGCCGTGCTGGCGCCGCACGGCCAGCTCGAGGTTCCATTTGGCGCCGAGGTCGTGCGGCCGCAGCAGCAGCGCTTCGCGGTATGCCCGCTCGGCGTCGGCGAGACGCGAGTCGCGGGCCGCGCTGTCGGCCATGGCCTCCTGCAGCGCCAGCAGGCCGAGATTGAACAGCGCGCGGAACCGCACGTCGGGCTCGAGCGACGCGGCGGCGTGGGTGAGGCTCCCCCGCGCCGTCTCGACATCCGAGTCCGCCAGCGCCGCGGTGCCGGCGTTGTACCACGCCGTATCGTCCTTGCGGCGCCCGGCGAGCTCGGCCAGATAGGCGGCGCGGGCGCCGGCGAGGTCGCGGCGATCCCACGCCTTCTCCGCGGCGCTGCGGGGGCGCGCGGGGTCCTGTGCCGCGGCCGGCGGCGGCAGCAGACACCACAGCGCCATCCCGATGAGCGCGGCGGTGCGCCGCGTAGCCGCCTGCGTGACGAGCAGCGCCACCGCGAACAGCAGGGGCAGCCAGGCGCGCAACCGACCCTGCTCGGTGCGCGCCTCGCTCGCCCGGGCGCGTCGGTAGGAGGCGACCAGGTCGCGCACCGCGCCGGCCTGATCGGGGAGGTCCGCCGCGACGAGCGTGCCCTGCGCCGCGTCCGCGACCCCGCCCAGCACATCGTCCCGGCGGGACGTCTGGATGACGCCGCCGTCTTCGTCCCGCTGGTAGGTGACGAGCGATCCGTGCTCGTCGCGCACCGGGATGCGGCTGGGCGTGCGGCCGCCCTCGGCGACCAGGATCAGCTTGATGCCGGCGGCGCGCAGCTGTTGCGCCTGCTCGGCCACCGCGGGAAGCGTGTCGTGCGCTTCGCCGTCGGTGAAGACGACCAGCACGCGGTCGGCGAGGTCGGAGCTCGCGCGCAGCAGCTCCCCGCCCTGCCGCAACGCGCCGGCCAGCCCCGTGCCTCCCTGGGAGGCGACTTCGGGATCCAGCGCGTCGAGGTAGAGTGTGAGCGCCGAGCCGTCGATCGACAGGGGAGAGAGGATGTAGCTCGAGCCGGCGAACGCCAGCAGACCCACGCGATCGCCGTCCAGATCCTGCACCAGCCGGCGCGCTTCGCGCAGCGCCCGGCCGAGCCGGCTCGGACTCGCGTCCTCCGCCAGCATCGAGCGGGAGATATCAATCGCGATCACCACGGACAAGGCCCGCGTCTCCGCCACGATGGTCGCTTCCCCCCAGCGCGGGCCCGCCAGCGCCACGACGCCCAGGAACGCGGCCACCGCGAGCGCCGTGGGCCCGAGACGCCCCGCGCCGAGGGCGCGCCGCACGGTTTCCTCGGACCACTGGGCGGCGCGCCGGATGCGGACGCGGCGCGCCCACGCGGCCGCGAACCACACCGCACCCCCCACCACGGGCGCCACCGCGAGGACGACCGGCGCGTCGAACGCCATCAGGGCACCCGGACCGCGAACGTGCCCGCGACCACGATCTCCAGCGCCAACGCCACCAGCCCCAGGGCGAGCGGCGTGCGATACGCTTCGTCGAACCGCCGATACACGATCTGCTCGACCGGCGTCTTCTCGAGCCGGTTGATCTCGGCGAACACGTTGCGCAGCGACTGGGCGTCGGTGGCGCGGAAGTAGCGCCCGCCGGTCATCGAGGCGATCTCGGTCATCAGCGGCTCGTCGATCTCGACCGGCATCATCTGGTAGCGCAGGCCCTCGAGACCCTGCCCCGTGGGCACCGGGGCCTCCCCCCGCTTGCCCACCCCGATGACGTAGATCTTGATCCCGAGCGCCGCCGCGGCCTGCGCCGCCGTGCGCGGGTCCACGGTGCCGCGGTTGTTCACGCCGTCGGTGAGCAGCACGATCACCTTGCTCTTGCCGGGCGCGCGCCGCAGCCGGTTGGCCGCGGTCGCGATCCCCGTGCCGATCGCCGTGCCGTCCTCCAGCATGCCGATGTGCAAGCCTTTGAGCGCCTGCTCCAGCACGGCGTAGTCGGTGGTGATCGGGACCTGCGTGAGGGCCTGGGCGGCGAACGCCACCAGCCCGATGCGGTCCGACGTGCGCGCCCGGACGAACTCGATCGCCGTCTGTTTGGCGACATCGATGCGGTTGGCGGGGGCGAAGTCCTCGGCGAGCATGCTGCTCGACATGTCGATGCCGAGCACGATCGAGATGCCCTCGCTGTGCGTCTCCGAGCGCGCGGACCCGATGCGCGGGCCGGCCGCCGCCAGGATCCACGCGCCCAGGCACACGCTTCGGAGCGTGACGGGGAGACGCGCGATCCAGAGCCGCTCGGCCGCCCCCGCGGCCGGGCGCACGTCGCTCATGCGGGTCCCCGCCAGCCGGCTCAGCCGCTTCGTCCGCAGCCACCACCACAGGGGCAGCACGCCCAGGGCGAGCAGGAGGAAGGGCCGGGCGAAGCTCAGGGGGCGAACTCCTTGGCCAGGCGGCGCGCCCGCGCGGCGAGCGCCACGACATCGGCGCTCTCGGGGCTGGCGAAGGCGACGCGATCGAGCTGCTCCAGCACGTCGCGCAGCTCGCCCACGGCCGCCCCCGGCCGGGCCCGCTCGACCACGCCGAGACACTCGTGGGTGTCGAGCGCGAGATGCGCGGCGGGGACGCCCCGCGCCAGCGCGGCGCGCAACCGTCCGGTCGCGCGGGTGGCGACGGCGCGGGGCTCGCCAGCGGCGAGCCAGCGGGCGTCGGGCACCTCACGTTCCAGTGGAACTGGAGGCGGCGGGGGCACGTGACGGGGCGGCCGGCGCCGCGCGGCCACGCCGGCCGCCAGCAGCCCGATCGAACCGAGGACCGCGGCGAGCGGCGGCCCCGGATTGCGACGCGCCAGCCGCAACGGTCCGAGCGGTCCGCGCGGGTCTGGCGCCTTCACGGTGTCGGGGATGACGCTCGCCACCACGACGCTCGCCGCACCGCCGGCGCTCGAGTCGCTGCGGCCGTCCGGGCCGATGCGCCAGAGCGGCGGCAGCGTGAGCGTGTGGCTCCCCGGCGTCCACACGGCGACGCCATAGCGCACCACCCAGCCCGCGCGGCTCCGCAGCACCGCCGGGTCGCCCAGCGGCTCGACATCCTCCCGCGGCTCGAGCTTGCCGGCCCGCACCTGCCACCCGGCGGGCACGGCGATCTCCCGCTCGAGCCAGATCGTATCGCCGACGGTGGGGGTTGCGGGAGTCGCGGACCAGCTCGCGCTCTGAGCGGTTCCACGATGCCACGACGCCACGACGCCGAGGATCGCGAGCACGGCAGCCAGCGTCGTGCGACGTGGCGTCATCGTTTCAGGCGCTTGGCGCGCTCGGCGAAGGCACGGCGCAGCGGGACGGCATAAGGAACGCTGGTCTGCAGCGCGACGCGGTCCACACCCGCCGCGAGCAGCTTGCGGCCGCGCTCCTGCAGCTGCCGCTCCGCCGCGACCCGCACGCGCGTGCGGGTCGGGGCGTGGCTCGTGTCGATCAGGACCCGCTGGCCGGTTTCGGCGTCCTGCATGTCCACCCAGCCCGTATCGGGCAGGTTGAGCTCGCGCGGATCGTCGATCGTGACCGCGACCACGTCGTTGGCCGCGGCCAACTGTGCCAGCGCGTCCTCCCAGCCGTCCGCCCGGAAATCGGAGAGCACCACCACGATGGCGTGATGGCGCAGCAGCTTGGCGGCGTAGCGCAGCGCTTCGGCGAGATTGGTGGCGCGGCCGCGCGG
>Ga0209156_10003388_pt1 | contig 12014 bp, 9 predicted proteins | sample GraSoiAngelo_124_FD_185881 | JGI IMG/M metagenome (GOLD analysis project Ga0209156, IMG submission 185881) | Grasslands soil microbial communities from the Angelo Coastal Reserve, California, USA - 14_0927_05_20cm (SPAdes) (version 2) | ecosystem: Environmental > Terrestrial > Soil > Grasslands ...
ATCCGCAGCAGTCCCCACGGCTTAGAAGGTCAAGACCCTCGACAGCCTTGAAAAAACACCGCCTTGGTGCTTCGGAGTGCGAGCAGATCGTCTTAAACGCTCGCGAAGAAGGCTGATATTACCGCGTTCCACGACTATCAGATGGACCCGAACGGTTCGTCATTAGCGAATGCAGCCACGGTGGCATTGAAATCCTTTATAACCTCCTAAAAAACAGTATCAAAGGCAGATTGACACGCTGATAACGTATAATGCAGTGCGCGCGAATAACTCCGATCGAATATCAGAATTCCAGCCCTCTTGCTCGCTTTCCCGGCTGATTAGTTTTGGTTCTGGATCACGAGCGAATTTGGAACGCCCACCTTGCTCGGAAATCGTGGAGTCGATCGCAGGCCCACTCTTTTCCGAGCCTTGACGCCGCCGCGACCGATGTTAGCGTCGGCGGCAAGCACGACGACATAACCCAAAACACCATGAATACTTCTCGCACCGGCTTCATATCTTATCTAACGCTTGGCGTTCTTCTAATTCTGCGCTTTGGAGCACCGGCGTCTATAGCACAAGAGCAAACGGGTGGCGGCGTCCAGCAGATGATGTCGCCGGAAGAGTTCAGGGCGGCCGGTCTAAACAAGCTCTCGCCGGAAGAGCGGCAAAAGCTCGATGCCTGGTTGCAAGGGTACCGAGAAACTACCGAGAAAACGACTGAGAAGAAGGTCAAGCGATCATTCTTCAAATTTGGGGAACCGAATTTGAGCCGCGTCGATGGTTCGTTTGGCGGTCTAAAGGGCCGGACCCTGATTAAGTTGGAAGACGGAACGGTTTGGAAACAAGCCAACAGTGACGATCACTATGGCCCCAGTCCCGTCGATCATCCCGGGGCGGAAGTTGTTCATACAGGTTTTGGTTACAAGATGCGAATTCAGGGTGTGCCGGAATTTTATGTCAACCCGGCGCCCACTCACTGATCAGGCAAACGCGGCCGTGCCTCTGGCCGCGGGCACCAATCCCGCCAAACCGAACTCAGCGTGTATCAGCTGGGCCGCGCGCTCCGCATCCTTTTCGTCGATGATGACTGTGATCTTGATCTCGGAGGTGGACACCAGCTGGATGTTGATGCCACTTCGCCCCAGGCATTCGAACAGACGGGCCGCTACGCCCGAATGCGATCGCATACCGATTCCCACCACGCTCAACTTGGCCATGCCACTCGCCGTGTTCAGCCGCTTCGCGCCAATCTCGCCGACTACCGGCATCAAGATTTTGCGGGCGTTCTCCAGTTCATCCTCGTGAATCGTGAATGAAATATCGGTCGTTCCGCCGATCGACGCATTTTGCACAATCATATCGACGATGATGTGCGCTGCGGCAATATTCGAAAAAATGCGACCGGCGATTCCCGGTTCGTCAGGCACCCCTGCGATGGTAAGTTTTGCCTGATGGCGGTCGAGGCTGATTCCGCGAATCACCACGTCCTCCATGCTGGCGGTCTCCGCCTTCGCGATTGTTCCAACGTTGCGGTTAAAGCTTGAGCGGACTTCGAATTGGACGCCGAACTTTTTCGCAAATTCCACCGCGCGCGACTGCACGACCTTTGATCCAGCGCCGGCCATCTCGAGCAGCTCGTCATAGGCAATCTCGTCGAGTTTTTTTGCAGCGAGAACGGCCCGCGGATCACACGTAAAGACACCATCGACATCGGTAAAAATCTGGCACACATCGGCATTCAACGCCCCGGCCAGGGCGATCGCCGTCAGGTCTGATCCACCACGGCCAAGGGTTGTCGTTTCCCCTTCCGGTGTCTGACCCTGGAAACCGGCAACGACTACGATGTAATCGTCCAATAACAGCTCGTGAATTTGTTTTGGACTAATATTTGCGATCCGGGCCTTTGTATGTTTACGATCGGTTAAAATTCCCGCCTGCGCGCCTGTCACGGAGATGGCTCTTCCGCCCAGAGCGTTGACTGCCATGGCGACCAGAGCGGTGGCCGCGTGCTCACCAGTCGCGAGTAAAATATCCAATTCGCGTTCGGCCGGATGCTCCGATATCTCATGAGCTAGTTTGATTAGGTCATCCGTCACTCCCGCCATGGCGGAGATCACTGCCACCACTCGGCAACCTTCGCGCTGCGTTTCAACAAGCCGACGCGCAACATTACGGATTCGCTCTGAGGTCGCGACCGAAGTGCCACCATATTTTTGAACAATCAGGCGCATGTCAGAAGTAAATTACTATTGAAACACACGAAGCGAAGCACTGAACGGATGGTCTTCGCTGAACAAGCGGACTGTCAATTTCAGATGTGCTAGAGCCCCAAGACGCGCCGGATATCGCTCACGATCGGCGCAACGGGCCTTAGCTCCTCCATCTGCTTTTGAATCATATTGGGATCTTTCAATCCATGTCCCGTGACAGTGCAGACTATCCGACTTCCCTCTGGAATTTTTTTGAATGAGCACGCCGCTTCGTTTGAATCACAGCACTTGAAAAGCCCGGCAATGCTCGCCGCGCTCGCCGGTTCAACAAAAATTCCTTCGTGCCGCGCCAGCCACGTTTGTGCAGCGCCAAGCTCTTCGTCGGAAACAATATCGATTGCCCCATGCGATTCATCGATTGCGGCACGCGCCTGTTTCCAGCTCGCGGGGTTCCCGATCCGGATAGCAGAGGCAACGGTTTCCGGCCTTTCGATCATCCGGTTGTAAAAAATCGCCGCGGCGCCAGCGGCTTGGAAACCGATCATTGCCGGCAACTTTGTCGATTTTTGGCGCGCATGATATTCGCGGTACCCGGCCCAGTACGCGGTGATGTTTCCGGCATTACCGACCGGGAGCAAATGAAAATCGGGCGCGTCTCCCATGCTATCGACAATCTCAAACGCAGCGGTCTTTTGCCCGGCAATGCGATCTGGGTTGATCGAATTTACAATGGCAAATGCATCGCGCTCTCCAAGCTCGCGCACAATCCGAAGTGCGTCATCGAAGTTCCCTTTAATGGCCACGATTTTTGCTCCGTAGACGAAAGCTTGCAGCAATTTGCCGCTCGCAATTTTTCCCGCAGGCAAAATCACTGCGCAGGAAATTCCCGCCCGCGCGGCATACGCTGCTGCCGACGCGGATGTATTTCCGGTTGAAGCGCAGACCAGCGCACTTGCTCCGCGCCCTAGCGCGTTGGAAACAGCCACAGTCATGCCGCGGTCCTTGAACGAACCGGTCGGGTTGACCCCTTCGTTCTTTACGAAAACATCACAGCCATGGCCGACTCGTGTACTTAATTGCGGGCAATGAACGAGCGGCGTATCGCCTTCGCCCAGCGAAATGACCGGGGTCGAATCGGAAACCGGGAGATATTCGCGGTAATGCTCGATCACTCCCCTGCCCTGCCCCAACTCTGCGTTTGTCGCGTGCCTCGACATTCTTTTATTCGAAACAAATCCGCACGATTGTCGATCTGCAAGTGCAGTTGTAAGATCAAGCCCGTATGCCTGCGCTCAGCAAAGAAGATAAACTGCGGCTCTTGACCACGATTCTAGAGAGCCGCCACGCCGACTTGCGCGAGCAGAATTTAAATCGTCAGGGTAAAGGCCATTTCCACGTTTCCGGGATGGGTCACGAGGCGCTGGCGGCGATTTCACTCCTCATGGAGCCGGACGATTACATCGTGCCTTACTATCGGGACCGCGGTCTCATTCTCGGACGCGGCATGACGACGCGCGAACTTGGTCTTGAATATTTCGCGAAACGCAATACCGGAAGCAGCGGCCGGCAAATGCCGTCGCATTACAGTAACGCGAATTTGCATATCTGGAGTGTGCCGACGCCGACCGGTTCGCAACTTCTCCCCGCATGCGGAATTGCCTGGGGCATTAAGATTGATGGTAGAAACAATCTTGTCGTCACGACAGTCGGTGACGCCGCGACTCGCCAGGGCGATTTCTTCGAAGCGATTTCTTTCGCGAAAGAAAAGAAACTGCCCGTACTTTTCATCGTTGAAGACAACGCCTACGGCATCAGTATGCCGACACGGGAGACCAATCCACTGGTGCTCGGCGTTCTTGAGGCGAGCGATTGGCAACAGATCGACGGCCAAGATGTTCAGAAAATTTATGAGGCAGCGAGCGCAGCGATGGAGAAAATTCGGGCCGGCAACGGACCAGCGTTTTTCTGGGTGAAGATGGAGCGGCTTTCCAGCCACACCAGTTCCGATGACCAAAAACTTTATCGCAGCGCGGAAGAATTACAGGAGCTCGAGAAATGTGACCCGCTGAAATGCTGGAAAGATCAATTGATTAAAGAAGGTGTGATCAGCACCGAAGAATTCGCAAAGATTGACAATGAGATCAAGGAACGCATCCGCCGGGAATACAGTGACGCGGAGAAGGCGGAAGATCCATCGCCTAACCAGCTTCTCTCTAATGTGGCGAAATTATCCCCACGGACCGACAAGGAGATCCTGCCGCCCGGGAAATATCGTATTGGCGACACTGTGAATAAAACACTGCGCGCTGGTCTCGAAGAAGATCCTCGCCGTATCATCTTCGGCGAGGACATCGAAGATCCAAAAGGCGGGGTGTTTCGTCTTACCCAAAAGCTTTCAACCGACTTTCCCAAACAGGTTTTCAATTCACCGCTCGCTGAATCGACCATTCTCGGGGTGGGTTGCGGTCTCGCGGCTTATGGCAAACGCCCCGTGTTCGAGTTGCAATTTATCGATTTCATTTATCCAGGCTTCAACCAACTCGTCACCAACATCTCGACTTTACGCTGGCGATCCTCCGGGAATTGGAAATGCCCGTTGGTCATTTACGCGCCTTATGGAGCTTATCTTCCCGGCGGAAGTTTGTGGCATAGTCAGGCAAACGAGTCGGTGCTTGCGCATTATCCCGGGCTAAGTGTCGTAATTCCAAGCACACCAGAGGACGCTGCCGGATTGCTTTGGACGGCGATGCAGAGCGAAGATCCGGTCATCTTCTTGATTCCCAAACATCTGCTTTGGGCGGAACACGAATCGCGACAGCCTGTCCGTGCCGTGCCGTTTGGTCAGGCTCGCAAGCGCAGCGACGGCTTTGATGTGACCCTTGTGGCATGGGGCAACACCATCGAGAAATCTCTTGAGGCGATCGCCAAGATCGGCAAGACCACGAGCGTAGAGTTGATCGATCTGCGCTCGATTGTTCCGTGGGACAAGGCGGCAATCGAAGAATCGGTGCGAAAAACGAAGCGCCTTGTTGTTGTGCAAGAGGACACGGAAAATTGCAGCGTCGGTCAGATGATTATCTCGCACCTCACGAGCCAGGGAGAACTCTGGAGCACGATGATCAGTCCACCGATTCTGGTTAGCAAAGCCAACGTTATGATCGGTTACAACCCGATATACGAATATGCGGCGTTGCCGGACGTGGAACGCATTGCCGCTGCAATCAAGAAATCTGTTTCAACGACACACGAACACGCACCTGTAGCCGCGGGCGTTGACCGCGGCCGCGCAGTCGACGAGCCAGAATATGTCCGACCGGGGTCAGCGACCTCGGCTACAGTTTCCGAATCCAAGATCGACATGAGCAAACAGCGTGCGCAAAGCATTACCGTCCCCATCATGGGTGAAGGAATTCGCAACGCGAAAATTGTTTCGCTTTTGAAAAATCCCGGCGACCTCATCGCGCTCGACGATCCACTTTGCGAAGTTGAAACGGACAAAGCGGTCTATCCAATCGAGTCATCTTTCGCGGGAGTGATGGGGGAATGGAAAACGAAAGTTGGCGACACTGTCGATATCGGCCAGGAACTTGGCACGATTCTGACCGGCCAACCCTCGTCCGCCGACCAACTTGCACCAGCGGCAAAAACCCCACCTGATGGGAAGAAAAAAGCTGTAGAGGCAGCCGGGCCGGCCGCAGAAATAGATGATCGCGGGCGGCAGGCCCACCACTACAGGATCGAACCGGCCCTTTCGTCCACGATCACCCGTAAACTCAGCCGCGTTATTCCTGCCAATCTGCAGATCGACGCGCGCTGGGACGCGATTCGAAAGGCGCGCGATGTAGCGAAAAAGAAAGATGGAAAAAATGCCCCCTCTCCCTCCGTGATGATCGCCTGGGCAGTTGTGCGTGCGATGGAGAAGCACGCACCGTTCCGTCGTTTGGTTCTTGAGGACGATCGCATCATTGAGAATGACGTTTTCGATCTGGGCATTGCCGTCGCATTGGAAGGCGATCGTCTCGCGACCGCAGTGATCTCGCAAGCTAACAAGAAAAGCTGGCCTGAGTTCGTGAAAATTTATAATGAGACAGTGGATGCAACCCGCGGCGGTCGTGTCGATGCCATGAACGCGCCAGTGGTCATCACGAGCCTCGGTGCATTTGGCGTGAAAGCCGGCGCGCCCATCGTCGTGCCGCCATCAGTTGGTACGCTCTTTGTTGGCAGTGCCCATTACGAAATGATTTCGAACGGAAAAAACAAAAACGAAACCGCGGAAGTGATCACACTTTCGCTCACATTTGATCACCGAGTTGTTAACGGCGCTGGCGCAGCCAGTTTCGTGCACGAAATCAAAGAGCAGATCGAAGGATTCAGGATTCCAAACGGAGTGCCGCGCGCTGCCACGTTTTCGGCCGCTTAGCTCATCCTCGCGGTAGAGCCGCGCTTTCGTCAGCCCGTTGAGTTGCTCGCTCCATCACTTCGGCTTTGCTGAAAATCATCCACACCCCGGCAAGCACGAAGCAGGCGCCCAGAAGCGACAACAGAGAAAACTTTTCTCCGCCGACAGCCCAGCCCAACAGGACGGCGCCAGGTGGCGTGATCAACGAGACAGTTTGCAGTTTGGCCACCGACATTCGCGGCAAAAGCCAGTACAGAAGCAGAAAAGTGAGCGCAGAACCGATTACTGCGAGATAAAGCAAACAAAAGATCGATAACGCGCTCCAATGGAAGCGCAGCGGATTTCCTTCCACGACAAGTCCAGTCACGAGCAAAGGCGCTGCTCCGAAAATCATCTGCCAAGCGGCAATCATTCCTGGCGCCACCTGCAGCACGCGCGCTTTGAGCAACACGTTCGAGAACGCCGCGCCCGCGGCTCCGAACACAATCCCCAGCCCAGCCCAGAATGCCATCGGTCCGTTGAAACCAAGAAGTCGCGCACAAATCATCGCCACCCCGCCGAGCGCGAGTAGTGAGCCTGCGACTTTCTGCAGCCGCATCGGTTCGTCGGGAAGCATCAGGTGGGCGAATACCATGCCAAAGATCGGAATTGTGGCCTGCAATACCGCGGCCAGACCGGACGAAACATAGAGCTCGCCCCAAAAGAGCAGCCCGTAGTTAACGGCAAACATCACCACGCCGGTAAACGCGAGCAGCACATAATCGGAGACGCGTTGCGGTAATAGCCGGACGCGTCCAGCCGACACCGCAAGTAGAACGATGACCGCGATCACAAAACGTATCGCGGCGTAGGAAATCGGCGGCAGATCGCGCAACCCAACCTTAATGACCAGCCAGGTCGAGCTCCAGACGATACAAAGCGTCAGCCATGCCGCCGGCACACCCCATCCGGCTTTTGGCCGTAAATCCTTTTTCCATTGAGAAATGATGGCTGACATCCCACGACTTTGGGATGCATGTTTACTTTTCGCAAAGTTTAGAAGGCATCAGGGTTCCTTCGCGAAGTGAAACAATCAATTTCTGAACGGAAGATCAATCAGATCGCCTAGGATTTCGCGCGACTACATCCAACGCGCGCCTGTGCTTCGTAGTTTTATTAGAATCGATTTCTGACGATCAAATCAAGATCAACAGGAGAGAAATCTTATGGCACGAAAACTTGATGGAAAAAAAGTGGCCATCCTTGTGACAGATGGTTTTGAGCAAGTGGAGATGACGAAGCCACGCGAAGCGCTCGACGAGGCCGGCGCAGAAACCAAAATCGTTTCGCTCAAGTCGGGCAAAATCCAAGGAATGAATCATGCTGATAAAGGCGACAAATTCGATGTCGACCTAACGCTGGACGAGGCGCGCCCTGAGGAATTTGATGCGCTTATGATCCCGGGCGGTCTGATGAATCCGGATGCGCTGCGTTCGAGCGACGAAGCGCTCGAATTTACGCGCCATTTCTTCCGCGAAGGCAAGCCGGTGGCGGCCATTTGTCACGGACCGCAGGTGCTCATCAGCGCGAGTTTGGTCAGGGGCAAGACCATGACATCCTGGCCTGCTATCAGGGCCGACCTCCGCAACGCGGGAGCAAAATGGATCAACGAGGAAGTCGTGGTGGACAACGGGTTAGTGACCAGCCGCAAACCAGATGATATTCCAGCTTTCAACAAGAAGATGATCGAGGAATTCTGTGAAGGGCGGCATGAACCTATGGCCACGGCGGCTTCTGCGATTCTCGAAACTTGATTAAGTCCGTACCCGCTGCCGCCGAGATTATATTTGCTTGGGTGAAATTCCGCTTTCCCTCCGGAGCCCATTTCAAGGCTTGTGCGACGTCTGCCTCCTGCTCGCCGCGGCTGAGCTTTGTCTCGTTAGACCTATGCGAGCCGCCCTGGTCTTTTTGGCGCTGACCTTCGCCGCGATCGCCGGAACTTTGCCGGACGACGCCGTATTGTCCCAACGGTTAGTCGGAACGTGGCGTGGTTCTCGGCATGACACGCGGTACTTCGCCGATGGCACGTGGATGACGGATCCTCAGGATTATGAGCTGCTTGGTGGCCAGAATTCACACGGAAGGTGGCGTATCGAGAACGCCAAGTTGATCGAAACATGGCGTTTTGTCGGCGAGTTGGAGGACGCTCAGGTCATTGAGGAAATCATCGCGATTACGTCACACGTTTTGAAGTTTAGGACACTGTCCCAGGACGGCCCCGGCCGCCCCGAAGGGCTGGTGCTTCCTAGTGGCGTTTATACACTCAAGCGCATTCCCGACGCAAAACTACCTCGTGATAAATAGGCCTAACCATGCCGTGCAGCGCAACCGGTGGCCGACTCACTGCCCGCTTTATGAAACACCATTTGGAAGTCACGCTCCTCCCGCTAGCAGTAGCTGAGCTCCGTCTTGTTAGACAACCCGGCTAAATTGCTTGCAAGTCCGGCGGAGGCTTTCACCTTTGATCGTCACGCGGGCCCATTATGACGACTGCCAACAAAATCACGGTGGTTCGGATTTTGATGATTCCGGTCTTCGTCACGATGGCTATCTATTATGGCCAAAGCATCCAACGCGGCGAGCCGCTCGAATGGCAGCGTTTTACCGCAATCGCAATTTTTCTGGTCGCAGCCGTAAGCGACGGGCTCGATGGATATGTCGCGCGTCGTTACAAACAGCGGAGCGCGCTCGGCGCGATTCTCGATCCGATTGCTGATAAAGGCTTGCTCTTGAGCGCCATCATTACATTGAGCATCAGCAATTGGAGCGATATCGACCCTGAGTACGGAAGATTTCCAGCGTGGTTTCCCGTTCTCGTTATCACGCGCGATGCCGTGATTCTCGTCGGCGCGGGTATACTGCATTTGCTCAACGGCAAAGTGCATGTGAAACCAAGTTGGACCGGCAAAGTCGCTACTGTTTTACAAATGGGAGCGATCGCGTGGGTAATGTTGCAGCTTCATTTTCTTTCCCTGCTTTACGTCGTTATCGCCGCTGGCGTGTTTACGTTTATCTCCGGAATCATTTACGTTATGGATGGGGTGCGGCAGTTGCAGGCCGAGGGGCACGCACACGCAAAAGTAGATTGAATCCCGTCGTTCTTGCGCGATGAGCGGCACGAACAAATCGCCGAATGTCGCCATCGTGGGCCGGCCGAATGTGGGCAAATCGGCATTATTCAATTGCCTGATTGGTCGCAAGATCGCGATCGTGCACGATCAACCTGGCATAACCCGTGATCGAATCTCGGCCGTCTGCACGCGTGGAACGCAGCCGTTCGTTGTGTGGGATACTGGCGGGGTTGCGGGCAAAGGCGAATCGGAATTGCCCAGGCAAGTGCGGCATGCCGTCGAAGAAGCGATTCATGATAGCGACCTCCTGCTTTTTCTCGTCGATGCCAAACAGGGATTGTCCCCTCTCGATCAGGAACTCGCGCAAATGCTGCGCAAATCACAAAAGCCAGTCGTCTTGGTTATAAACAAGATCGACACTGAGAAACACGAGAATCTCGCGATTGATTTCGCATCGTTGGGATTTTCAGAGAGTCTCTCGATCAGCGCGGCGCATAGCCGCGGTATTTCCGAATTGATCGAAACAATCGATCAACTTCTCCCCTCCCCTTCAACGACCGACCAGTCACCAGGCGCTAGTCACCAATCCCTTTCCATCGCGATTATCGGTCGCCCCAACGTCGGCAAATCTTCGTTGATCAACTCAATTGTGCACAGCGAACGCGCCATTGTGAGCGAACTGCCGGGGACAACCCGCGATGCCATCGACATCTCATACGAACGTAACGGTCAACAGTTTCTCTTCATCGATACTGCTGGGATCCGCAGACGCGGCAAACAATCGAGCTCGGTTGAAGTTTTCAGCGCGATGCGAGCGGAACGGAGCATTCGTCGCGCCGACCTGTGCGTGCTCATTGTCGATCTTACAATGGGCGTAACCGCGCAAGACAAACGGATCGGGGGCCTGATCCAAAAAGCGCACAAGGCAGCGATCGTTGTTTTGAATAAATGGGATTTGATCAGACCGAAACGCAGCGAAAGGAAGATGATGGCACAGCTCATCGATGAAACGCGCGCTCGAATTTTCTTTCTCGACTACGCGCCGGTTCTGATTGCCTCTGCGCTGACCGGAGAAAACATCGAGAAATTATTTGAGTTCATCGCAAAAGTTCGCCGCGCAGCCAGGGAGCACATCGGCACCGGGATTCTAAATCGACTGCTCCGGTCGGCGTTTGCTTCTAATCCGCCGCCGATGATTTCCGGTCGACGCTTGAAACTCTTTTACGCGGCGCAGGCGAGCGGGAACCCGGAAGCCGCAGTCGAACCTCCGGAGTTCGTCCTTTTTGTGAACGAGCCTCGTTTACTGAGCGAAACTTACCACCGCTACCTCGAAACGCGCATTCGCAAAGCGCAACCATACCCTGGGCTTCCCGTCATTCTGACGTGCCGCCCACGTCAGGAAAAGCGACGGAAGTAATTGTCGATCCGGCGCACGTTGGACGGCTGTTTAATCGAACATTCTTATTTCGCGTCTGTCTGACATCACACGAATGAAATCAACGCAGGAAATTACCCAGGAAGTACGAGAACTGGGCCAATGGATCCCGGCATTGCGCCAGCAGGTTGGTCATGTAGTGGTTGGCCAGAAGTACCTGGTTGATCGTCTTTTGCTGGGTCTGCTCGCAAACGGTCACATCTTGCTCGAGGGGGTTCCCGGGCTGGCCAAAACGCTAACGGTAAAAACGATGGCCTCATGTATTCAAACCGGGTTTCAACGACTGCAATTTACGCCCGATCTTTTGCCAGCGGACTTGATCGGTACGCTCATTTACAACCCGCGCACGGGCGAATTTACGACGAAGCTCGGACCACTTTTTTCGAATCTAATTCTGGCCGACGAAATCAATCGCGCGCCCGCAAAAGTGCAGAGCGCGTTGCTGGAGGCGATGCAAGAACGGCAGGTCACGATCGGCGAAATGACTTATCCGCTGTCCGATCCGTTTCTGGTTTTGGCGACGCAAAACCCGCTCGAGCAGGAAGGGACTTATCAGTTACCGGAGGCGCAATTGGATCGCTTCATGTTGAAGTTGAATATTGGCTATCCGCAAAAGTCGGAGGAGCGACAGATCCTCGATTTGATGGCGACATCGGCCCCCGATCTGCGCGTGAATCCAGTGATCGACCCAAAGCAGATCATCGCCGCACGCGAAGTGGTAAACAGCATCTACATCGACGATCGGGTAAAAGATTACATTGTCGATGTTGTCTGGGCGACGCGTGAGCCCGCCTCCTATAACTTGAGGCTGGAAGGACTCGTCCGTTACGGCGCATCGCCCCGGGCGACAATTTATCTCGCGCTTGGTGCACGCG
>Ga0209156_10003393_pt1 | contig 12005 bp, 9 predicted proteins | sample GraSoiAngelo_124_FD_185881 | JGI IMG/M metagenome (GOLD analysis project Ga0209156, IMG submission 185881) | Grasslands soil microbial communities from the Angelo Coastal Reserve, California, USA - 14_0927_05_20cm (SPAdes) (version 2) | ecosystem: Environmental > Terrestrial > Soil > Grasslands ...
CACGCACGAGCTGAACTACGGCAGGCTCGACGACTTCCTGCGCGAGAGCATCCACCAGCAGTACAGGTGGGCGCTCGCCCTGACCGAGGTCTACTACGGGAGGCCGGCGACGCGCAATTACTGGGACGGCTGCTCTACCGGCGGACGCGAAGGCCTGTCGCTGGCGCTGAACTTTGGCCAAGACTTCGACGGCTTCCTTGCCGGCGCGCCCGCGAATTTTCATACGCGCTTGCAGGTGGCGACGGTGTGGCCGTTCTGGGTCCAAAAGGAGCTCACCGGCACCGCGACCCTCACGCAGCCGAAGATGAACGCGGCGAACGCCTCCGCGGTGGTGGCGTGCGACGAGCAGGACGGCCTGAAGGACGGCATCTTGTCCGACTCGCGTACTTGCCACTTCGATGCGGCCAACAACGTGTGCGGCCGGCCCGGCGCGCCTGCCGCCCCGAACTGCCTCACTGAGCAGGAAGCGCAGGCGGTGAACCGGATCTGGGACGGGCCGCGCAACGATCGCGGCCAGCGCATCTGGTTCCCGTTCGGCCGCGGCGCCAACGCCGGCGTCACCAATTCGCCGCCGTTCGGCGGCCCGTGCGGCAGCCTCGGCATCTTCTGCTGGTCGCATCGCGACACCGGGTTCGACTTCACGTCGCTGCCGCTCTCGCAGTTCGACGACGAGACCGAGCTCGCGACCAATGTCGTCGCGCCCTACAGCGACATCATGAGCGTCGACCTCGACAAGGTGAAGAAAAGAGGCGGCAAGATCCTGATGTGGCACGGCGGCGCCGATCAACTCATCCCGTGGCGCCAGTCGGTGCACTACTATGACAAGGCCGCATTCCGCTACAAGGGGTATGAGAACCTGTCGTCTTGGTTCCGCTTCTTCTTGGCGCCGGGCGTCACGCATTGCGGCGGCGGCGCCGGACCCCAGCCGCAGGCACTGTTCGACGTGATGGTCAACTGGGTTGAGAGCGGCAACGCGCCCGATTCGATCGTCTCGACGAATGCGACGCTAGGCAGCCGCCCGATGTGCCCGTATCCGCAGACGGCGATCTTCGACGGCGGCGACTCCAAGGTCGCGTCGAGCTGGCATTGTGGCGGCAGCCTGAAGACGAAGGAAACGGTCTGCATGGACCTCGTCACCAAGTTCCAGAAAGAGCGGTCCAATGCGCTCGATACCGATGGGCTGGCGAATCCGGCCACGTGCAACGCCGATTCGAACGTTCCAGTGCGCTGATGAAAAAGAGGGGGGTGCTCATGAGTCATTCTTTGAAAGCCGCCGCGCTCGTCCTGCTCGCGGGGGCAGTGCTGACTAACGCGCGCGCCGATCCGGCGTACTCGATCTCGACGCCGGACAGCGTTCTTACCGGGATGGTGACCGGAGCTTCGGTGACGATCCGGTTGGGCGCGCCGTCGAGCGCGCTGCTCTCGCGCGCGACGCTCAAGCTGAACGGCGCCGACGTCACCTCGGCGCTGCATGCCGACGGCGCGGGCTCGATGAGCGGCGTCGTGGCCGGCCTGGAGCCGGGCGCCAACGTGCTCCAGCTTTTCTCGAAGACGTCGAAGGAGATGGTGGCGCAGCTCACCATCATGAAGGCGCTGGCGCCGGCAGTGAGCTGCGAATCGCTCATGAGCCTCACCGGCTTTCCCGTTCAGTCCACTCGCATTACGCAGGCGACGCTGGCTTCGCCGTCGGGCACGACCCCGGAGTATTGCCTGGTCCAGGGCAGGATCCAGGAGCGCACCGGCATCGCCGGAATCTTCGGCACGACGTCGTACCGCACCGATCAGCCTTACGGCACGCGCTTCGAGGTGCGGCTACCGACGGCGTGGAACGGCCGCTACCTGTTCCAGGGCAGCGGCGGCACCGAGGGCGGTCTACCCGGCGCGACCGGGCAGATCGGCGGCGCGGCAGGCCTGGCGATCCTGAGAAACGGCTTCGTCGTGGCGAGCCAGAACGGCGGCCATACCAACTCGGAGCTGCCGCCGGCGTACCCGCCCGGCTCCACCACCACCGACCTGAACCACATCCAGGTCATCTCGGGGAACATGTTCTTCCCCGACGCGCAGGCGGTGAAGGACTGGGGATACAACTCGATCGACGTCACCACGCAGACGGCGAAGTTCCTGATCAACGCGTACTACGGCCGAGCGCAGGAGCGCTCCTACTTCGTCGGCTGCTCGACGAGCGGCCGGCAGGGCATGGCGATGTCGCAGCGCTTCCCGCAGCACTACGACGGCATCGTGGCGGGCGACCCGTTCTACCTGCCGCCCGACATTTCGCTCTCCGAAACCTGGGGCCTGGAGCAGATCATCTCGGTCTCGCCCATCGTGAACGGCACGCCGCAGTACCTGCAAAGCTTCACGCTCGCCGACCAGAATCTCTTCACCAACGCGATCCTCGCCGCCTGCGATCACCTCGACGGCCTGGTCGACGGCGTGATCGACAACATGGCGGCGTGCACATTCGATCCGGCGACGTTCGTCTTCCCGTCGTCCGGGGTTTACGGCTCGATAGCGCCGGGGATGCCGCTGCAGTGCACCGGCGACAAGACGGCGACCTGCCTTACGCCGGCGCAGGTGAACGCGACGAAGAAGATCGCCGAGGGCCCGCGTACCTCCAGCGGCGAGCGCATCACCTCGCCGGATGGGACCACGCTTTCGGGCTACCCCTTCGACGGCGGCTTCATGCAGCCTTCGGGCATCCCGACTCGCGACATCGGCTCGGCCAACTCGCCCCCCGGAAACATCGGCCTCGGCTCGGGGCAGCTGCCGCTCTTCTGGTTCGCGACTCCCGATCCGGGCTACAACCCGCTCACGGTGAACTACGACACCGACATCCACCTGGTGACGCCGGCCTCGCCCGTGGTGAACAACTCGACCGACATCGGCCAGTTCATCGGCCGCGGCGGCAAGATCATCTTCTATCACGGGCTCTCCGACTCCGGCCCGCCGTGGCCGTACACGCAGAAGTACTTCCATGACGTCATGGTCAAGAACGGCGGCTACGCCGGCGCTGCGAAGTTCATGAAGCTGTACCTCGTGCCGAACATGGGCCACTGCAGCGGCAACATGGCGACCGACCAGTTCGACATGCTGACGCCGATGGTGAACTGGATCGAGAACGGCGTCGCGCCCGAAGAGATCATCGCGAGCGGCAACCGCTTCCCGACGACGATCGGCCCCTACACCGGCCTGTCGAATAGCACGCGCAGCCGGCCGCTGTGCCCGTATCCGAAGACGCTGCGCTACAACGGCTCGGGTGACATCAGCCAGGCCGGCAGCTACGCGTGCCAATGACTGGTGTTTAGGGTGCGAGCAGCGCCGCGCAGCGCTCCGGCCGTCCCGCGACGCCGGGGTTGTCGATGATCGCGCCGCCGCGCGGGATGCACTGGCTCGCGGGCGGCACGATGCCGCTCTCGATCCAGCCGACGAGGCGCCGGAACGAGTCGTGCACGTGCGGTTGCAGAAATTCGAGCTGCGTGAAGTTGCAGCAGCTCTGGCGGTAGCGCTCGATGTGGTTGCCGTTCTGGACTTCGTAGAGACGGTGCTGCGAGGCTCTGCCTGCGGCGAGCACCGCGTCGCGGAAAGGCCGCGCGTGCCGGTTGATCGGCAGGAGCGCGTCCATCGTGCCCTGGAGGGTAATCAGCGGCTTGCGGATGTCGCCATCCGTCGCGATTCGCTTCACGCGCTGCGAGAGGTGAAACGGCTTGAGACGGCCAGCGTAGTCGTACTCCTCGGGCGGACCCTGGTAAGCCGGGTCGAGCTCCCTGGCAAACACGCAGGTCGTCACGTCCCAGTAGTTGTTGGCCTCAGTTTCATAAAGCGAGCCGACGACCGGACTGAAAGTATTGGCCGGCGTGGGCGGGTTGGCGAAGATGTCGGGAGGATAGCCGGCCGCGACGATCGCTCGATGCGCCGCGCCGGTCCGGTTGAAGCCGGAAAGCACATAGTCGCGGTACGGTCGCAGCGCCGCCGGCAGGTCGATCAGGATATTGGGACCGCCGGGTTGCCAGTACACGCCCTCCCAGTCGATGCCGCCGTCATACATCTGCGGCGACTCGGCGAGCAGCCGGCGCACCACATGCCCGCCGTTCGAGATGCCGATGAGATAGGTGCGCTCCAGGGCGCGCGCCTGATAGGCCTCGAGCGCCGCCTGCGCTAGCTCGGTAGCCTCGAGCGTGCGCCGGAACCACTCGGTGATCGTGTCTTTCGGCTCGGCCAGGTAGAAGTGCACGTAGGCAAGCGAAGTGGCTGCCGTCGGCGGCGACAGCCGGCAGGCGAGCGGGTCGATGAGCGGCCCGGTGAAGAAGAAGTTGAGCGTTCCCTTGTTGGTCGAAGCGTACGCGTAGCCCTGCTGCACGACGAAGTCGCTGAAGATGTAGTCGCCCATGAATTCGCTGCGCAGCCCGCCCGGTACCCCCACGACCAGCTTGCCGTTCCACGCCTCGGGCAGCCGCAGCACCCAGCGCGCATCCGGATCATCCGCCATGCCGCCGGTGACCTGCAGGCCTGGCACCGCGCGCGTGAGCGGCGTGCGGTACGGCGCGTCCGGGGAGACCGCCTGCGCGTCCGTGCGCGGCGTGAACGCCGACGGCGGCAGCCCGGCACGCGAGTTGTCCTGCGGAGTGGTGTCGGGATTCGCCGTCGTGAGATCGGCGCTCACCGTGCAATCGACATCCTGGGTCTCGGCCAGCAGCGCGAGCTTCACTTCGCTGCACGCGTCCTGAGCGAGTCCCGGGGTAGCGAGCGAACCTAACGCGGCGACGACAAGCAGACGGGCAAGGCGCATCGGGACCCCCTTAGGGCACAAACAGGCTCGCGCAGTGTCCCGGTTGCGCCGGCGTATCGCTGATCGAGCCGCTGCGCGCGACGCACTGGCTAGGCGGCAGAGATTTGCCGCGCTCCACCTGATCCACGAGCAGATCGAAAGAACGCTGGGCGTGCGGCTGGATCAGCTCGAGTTGCGGGAAGAGCGCCTGGTTGGTCTCAAGGTGGTTGCCATTCTGGATTTCGTACAGGCGATACGCTCTACGCTTGCCGTCGCGATCATCATCATCGTCGTCGCGCCTGTGCTTCGATGCGGCTGCGACCTTGCGCGCGTACGCGCGCGCGTGATGGTCGATGGGCAGCAGCGCGTCCATGGTTCCGGCAACGGTGATAAGCGGCCGGCGAATCTTTCCCGTATTCGCGAAGGCAGCCACCTGGGCGCCGACGTCGGACTTCGAGAGACGGCTGATGTAGTTATACGTGCCCATTCCGCTGCCGTACGTGTCGTACGTAGGGTCGAGCCGCTTCTGCCACTGGCAGGCCGTGACTTCCCAGAAGGAGTTCGAGTTGGTCGTCCAGAGCGAAGTCGTGCCAGCCACGATATCGGGCGGGTAGCCCGCGGCCATGATGTTCTTCGCCGCGGTGCTGTTGGCATTGAAGCCCGACGCAACGTAGTCCGGGAAGTTGAGCACTGCGGCCGGCAGGTCGGTGAGGAGGTTCGGGGCGTGCTCGTCGACAAACGTCCCTTCCCAATCCACGCCGCCGTCGAAGAGCTCCGGCGCGGTCTCGATCGCCCGGCGCACCTGGTAGCCGCCATTCGACGTGCCGACCGCGTAGATATAGCGCGGGGGTTGACCATAGCCGGCCTTCGCGCCTTCGCGCGCCAGCTGTCCTGCTTTCACCATGAACTGGGTCCAACGCGTGAAAGGTTGGCCCTCTTCGTTGTCATAAAAGCGCACAAAGAGAGAAGAAGCCGGGTTAAGTCTGCAGGCAAGCGGGTCCGCCGCGGTGGAGAACTGCAGGTTCAGGACGCCTTTGTTCTGCGAAGCGTACGCGTAGCCCTTTTGCACGACGTAATCACTCCAGGCGAAGTCGCCGTTGAACTCGCTGCGCGTGCCGGAGGCGCCTGCGACGACCAGGCGACCGTTCCAGTCGTTTGGCAACCGCAACAGGAAGCGCGCCTCGCCTTTCGGGTCGGAGGCAATGCGCGCCTGGATCTGGAGTCCGGGTACCATTTTCGTGACCGGCGTCGGCGTAGCCGGCGAAATGACCGCGCGGTCGGTCTGCGGCGTGAAGGCAAACGGCGGAAGCCCGGCGATCGAGTTGTTGGCAGGTGTCGTAGCCGGATTCTTCGTCGTCAAGTCCGCGCTTACGGTACACGTAACGTCCGCAAGGTGACCTCCGAGCGCTGCTTTGATGTCTTCACAGTTGAGTCTTGCGTGCGCGGAAAACGGAATAACAAACAGCAGCGCGGCGGCGCCGCAGATTCGCAGAAACATGGCCTCCCCCTGTTGACCTGACCCCAACCGGAGGATGGCACGTTTTCCCGCGGCTCGGCAACAGCTACTTCGCGGGCCCACCGGACTGAGTCCCACCGGATTGAGTCCCACCGGACTGAGTCCCGCCGGATTGAGTCCCGCCGGACTGAGTCCCGCCGGACTGCGCTGAGGCGGGCGGCGGCGCCGGCGAGTAGGTGAATTTCCAGTCGGAATATTTCTGCGCGCCTTCCAGGCTCGCGTCGCGCAGCTTGAAGCCCGCGACCTTGAGAGGCTTGTCCTCGGACAGGCTGTAGACGCCGCCGATGCCGCCGTCGGGGCCCTTCACGAATCCCCATTCGTTCTTGCCGGTCATCGGGTCGGGATAGAGCTTGCGCAGGTAGCGTTGCGTAGAAGGCTGGCGCGGGTCCTTGAGCAGGTCGTCGAGCGTGCGCGGGTACTGGGCTTGTCCTTTAAGCACGTAGAGCTGGATCGCCTTGCGGTACTGGTTGCCGACGAACAGCAGGTCGGCCTCTCTCTCGCGCTTCGCCCAGGTATCCCAGACTTCGCCCACCAGCGCGAGCCCGCCCATCAGGATGGCGACGATGAACAGCACCGTGAGGTAGGTGAAGCCGCGCTGCCGGGAGCTCACCATTGCGAGAACTCGCTGCCGTCCTGGCTCTTGCCCGGGGCGCCGCTTTTCACGTCGGAGACGCCGCCCTTCTGCGGGTCCTCGGGCTGCACGATCTGCCAGGTCGAGGTGCTATCAGTGATCGGATCGAGCGGCACTTTGCGCAGATAGCGCTCCGCGGCGAGCGCCTCGAGCGACTCGGGATACTTTCCCTTGTCGCCGTAATAGCGCGAGATGGCGTCGCGCATCTGGTTGAGGTTCTCCTTGAGCACCGCTTCCTTCGACTTGTCGACGCTGGAGAAGTAGCGCGGCAGGGCCAGCGTCAGCAGCATGGCGACGATCGACAGGACCACCAGCAGCTCGATCAGCGTAAAGCCGGGGCGGCGCGTCACCATTCGCGGTACGGCCGGCCGTTGATGCCGGTCGCCGTGGAGAGCGAGAACACGTCGAACACGTCCTCGCCTTCGCGCGGCTCGTCCGGCGGGCTGAGGTAGCTGCGCTTGCCCCAGCTTTCGGCGGGCCCCAGGCTCGGGTCGCTGGCGAAGGGGTCGCGCGGCAGGCGGCGCAGGAAATAGATGCGCGCCTTCTTCGGGCTCTGCTGGTCCTCGACGCCCGCGACCAGGTCTTCCAGCTTCTTGGGATAGCCCGAGTCGCCGGCGCTCTTGGCGATGTGGTTCTCGTCCCAAGCCTGCTTGTAGGCGTCGATCGCCTCGCGGATATCGCGCAACGCGCGCCGCAGGTCCTGCTCCTTCGCGCGCTGCACGACGAGCTCGTTGAGCGGCAGCGCGACCGAGGCCAGCACGGCGACGATGGCCACCGTGATGACCAGCTCGATCAGCGTGAAGCCGCGCGCGAGCTTCACTCCGGCGAGGGCTTGACGCCACCGAAGGGCACGAGGACCGCCGGGGCCGGCGGCTGCGCCGCACGCGCGGCCGCCGCGCCCGCTGCGACTCCTTCCTCCGACGGCGTGCCGGGAGCGACCGTCACCGGAGGCTCGAACGGCGGGGACGCCGAGATCCCCGCGCCGCCGCCAAGGCGCGGGATGCCGGTCTGGGCCTCGGTGCCGGCGGCGAACTCCACCGAGCCCGCATCCGGGCGCGCCAGCGTGCGCTGCAGGCGCGGCGTGATGAGCAGCACGATCTCCGAGCGGGTGGCGTCGTCCGAAGTGCTCGAGAACAGGCGCCCGGCGACTGGCAGGTCGCCCAGCCCCGGCACGCGGTCGGCGGTGCGGCGGTCCTCGTCGCTGATCAGGCCGGCGAGCACCTGCGTCTCGCCGTCGCGCAGCCGCAGGTTGGTGGTCGCGTTGCGCGTGCCGATCTGGTAGGTCCGCGTGCCGGACGTGCTTGTGATTGTCGAGCCGATGTTGCTGACTTCGAGCCCGACCTTGATGCCGACCTCGTCCTCGAGGAAAATCTGCGGCTCGACCTCGAGCTTGAGGCCCACGTCAAGGTAGGTCACCGACTCGGAGACGAAGCCGCCGGTCGCCGCCGCGGTGGTGGTGATCACCGGCACGCGATCGCCGATGTGGATGCGCGCCTTCTCCTTGTTCTTCACGCGGATGCGCGGATTGGCGAGGACGTTGGTCCTGCCGTCCTGCTGGTGCAGGCTGAAAAGGAACAGGGGATCGGTGAAAGTCAGGCGCACCAGGTCCGACTTGTGGTCGTGCCATTCGCGCAGCGTGACGGTGCCCGCAGTGCCGGCGGCGCCGACCAGGCCGACGGCGAGCGATTGCGGGAACCGCAGGCCGAGCTCGAGCAGGCGCCTGCGCGTCACTTCGAGGACCTCGACCTCGAGCATCACCTCGGGCTCGGCCAGGTCCTGCGCGGCGATCAGCCGCTCGGCGAGCCGGATCGCCGCCGGCGTGTCCTTGATCACCAGCAGGTTGATCTTCTCGTCGATGAACACGTCGCGCGTCTTGACCAGGGTGCGGATCATGTTCGCCGTCTGCTTGACGTCGGCGTTGGCGAGGTAGAAGCCCTTCACCACCAGCTCCTGGTACTCGCGCAGCTTCTGCGGCGTGTTGGGGAAGACGAACACGGTGTTCTCGTTGAGGACCTTCTGCTCCAGCTGGTTGGTGAGCAGCGCCATGCGGATCGCGTCCTCGATGGTCGCGTCGCGCAGCGCGATGCTGGTGCGCTGGTCGGTGCGCACGTCGCGGTCGAAGACGAAGTTGATGCCGGAGGCGCGCTGCAGCACCTCGAACACGTTGCGCACCGTCACCTCGCGCAGCTCGATCGAGATCGGCTTCAGGATCGAGGGCCGCAGCTGCACCGTGACGATCACCGGCTTCACCAGCTTGTCGTCGATGGCGCGCTGCAGGCGGCGCGCGTCGCGCTGCTGCGGGTTCTCGGTGAGCACCGGACGCAGCACGTCCTGCGCCTCGCGGTATTTCCCCGCCTTCACCAGCTGCTCGGCCGTGGCCACCAGGGCACGGTGGCGCCGGTCGGCCTCGATCTGCGTCAGCCCGGCGGCGGCGCGGGAATTGGCGGCGTCGTGGGCCTGCACGCGGCGGTAGAGCGCTTCGGCGCCCTCGTACTGCCCGGCCTGCCGCAGCACCTCCGCCTGCGCCAGCCATTGCGCGACCATCAGCTCGCGCAGCCGGAAATACTCGCCGCGAACGGCGAGGTCGTTGGGGTTCTGCTTCGCCGCCTGCTGCAGCAGCGCGAGCGCCTCGTCGCCGTTGCCGTCGTTGAATTGCTTGCGCGCCTCGTCGACCACGGTGTGGCCTGCGCAACCCACTACGAAAAGGAAAGCCAGCGCCGCGAGGCACCGCATCGATCGTGTCATAGCGTTTCTCCGGAAGGCCGCGCGTGCAGCGTCACCCGCACCTGGGCTTCGAGCTGCGTATCGGCCGCCTTCTTGCGCTCGAAGCGCAGCGCGTCGATCGACGCGGTCGGCATGCTGGTGAGCAGCACGCCGAGGAAGCCGCGCAGCTGCGCATAGCTGCCGCGCACGGGCAGCGTCACGCGGTAGGCCCACAGGCCGGCGGCGCGGCGCTCGAGGCGGTACTCGCCCTGGGCGAGATCTAGGCCCGAGCTGCGCGCAAGGCGATGGAGGCGCTCGACGTCGTCGGTCAGCTCGGAGGCCGGCGGGAACAGGTTGTAGAAGCGGCGCAGCTCGTCGGCGCGCCCGCCCGAGGACACCGGCTGATGGGGCGTGCGCGCGCGCAGGCGCTCGAGCGCGAGGCGCTGCGCCTGCGCTTCGTGCTCCAGCGGCGCGAGCGCCGTGACGTAGAAGCCGGCGCACGCGAGAAGCACGCCGATGCCTAGAACGCCCGCCGCGCCGAGCCGCCTGAGCAGCATCTCGAGCCGGGCCTTCATTGCAGGTCCCTGATCACCGCCTGCACGGCGAACTGGATCGGCCGCTGCGGATCCTCGCGCTGCACCTGGTGGCTGACGAGATGGACTTCGGCGAGCCCCTGGGCGCCGCCCAGCCGTCGCAGGTACTCGAACATCGCCTCGCGGTCGCGCGCCTCGGCGGTGAGGCGCAGCAGGCGCTGCTCGGCGTCGGGCTGCAGCTGCAGGATCGCGACGTCGCGCGAGGCCGCCTGCTCGATGGCGCCGATGAGCTTTGCCCACGGCAGCGTGAGCTGGCGCACCACGCCCTCGGCGAGCTTCGCTTCCTCTTCGAGGCGCTCGCGCGAGACGGCGCGCGCCGGGCGGCGGTCGGGCGCGATCAGGCCGCTCTCGGCTTCGAGGCGGACCACCTCGCGCTGCGCGTCGCGGTAGCGCGCCAGCATGGCGCCGGCCACGGCCAGGGAGACCGCGAGCACCACCAGCCCCGGCCAGTGCGGCCGGCGGACCGGTGCGACGTAATCGAGCTCGAGGCGTCGGGTGCTGATTTCCTGGTCCCTCCGAGGGGAATCTTACTACCCCTCGGGGGTCCCATGGCATCCTTCAACTCTTCCTGTCCAGCGCGAAAGTATTAGTGGTGGATAGGAAAGTGTTCATCCGTTTCTATGAAGTCGAGGGTCAACCCCCATCATTGACGTAGACCGGGGGGAAATGACCCTTCTCCTCATCGCGCTTGAAACCCGGGGTCTTCAGGAATTCGCTTAGCCGTACAGGTTCTGCAGTACACCCGCCTTGGCGAAGATGAAGTCGCGCGAGCTCTCGAGCTGCCGGCGCAGATGGTTCAAATCGACGTCGAGCAGCTTCCCCTTCCATTTGCGCACCTTGCCCGCGACGATCACGGTCTCGACGTTGGTGCGGTCCATCAGCGAGACGACCGCGCCCGGCACGTTGTTCAGCGGCGCCACGTTGATCGCAGTGGCGTCGAGGATGATGATGTCAGCTTCCTTGCCGGGCGTCAGCGAGCCGGTCTTGCCGTCGAGCCTCAGGTGCTTCGCGCCGTTGAGGGTGGCGAACCGCAGCACGTCGCGCACGTTGAGAAGCTGCGGCTTGTCGGCGGTCGGCGTCGGCCACTGGCTGGGCGGATAGAAATCTCCCTGCTCCAGCACCATCTGGTTCACGACCATGCGCTGCATGTTCATGCAGACGCGCATCTGGGTGAAGAAGTCCGCCGTCATCGTTACCTCGACGTCCGTGCTCAGCGACGGCTCCATTCCCAGGCTCTGCAGCTTGAGGATGGGCGGGATGCCGTGGCGCATGTTCATCTCGATCGGGAAAGCGATCGAAACCTGTGCGCCGACGTCCTTGACCTTCTGCCAGGCGGCGTCGGCCATCCCGGTCATGTGGATGAACAGGTTGTCCGGTCCGATCCCGATGCGGCCGTTGCCACCCGTTCCGGCGGCGAGCTTGTCAAAAATCGGCCGGATGCCGAACGGCGAGAGGATATGCGCCGCGATCTGGAGGCCGAGCTGCCGCCCGATCGTCCAGGACTGGTCTGTCGTCGCATCCCCAAGGTAGACCTCGCCGCCCATGATCATGTGGACGAGCTGGTCGCTCGATGAGAACCACTGGCTCTTGATGCGTGGCGCATCGGTTGGATATTTATTGCCTGGATTGGTGCCGAGAATGTTGGCACCCGCGCTCTCGAAAAACCCGAAGGCGGCACGGCGCCCGGTATCGAACAGGGCCTTGATGGCGGCGTCCGAGTGCTCGGGCGAGTGATGGATCTGCGAGACGTCGTGCACCGTGGTGACGCCGTCATCGAGCTGCGAAAGGCCCCCGAAC
>Ga0209156_10003395_pt1 | contig 11997 bp, 10 predicted proteins | sample GraSoiAngelo_124_FD_185881 | JGI IMG/M metagenome (GOLD analysis project Ga0209156, IMG submission 185881) | Grasslands soil microbial communities from the Angelo Coastal Reserve, California, USA - 14_0927_05_20cm (SPAdes) (version 2) | ecosystem: Environmental > Terrestrial > Soil > Grasslands...
CGGGTACACGGTCACCGTCGACGGATCGACAAGCCAGTCCATCACGAGCAACAGCAGCAACGGCGTCACGTTCTCCGGGCTGCCCGCCGGCAGCAACTCCGTGGAGCTCTCCGGCGTGGCGTCGAACTGTACCGTCGGCGGCGCCAACCCGCGCACGGTGTCGGTCACGGCCGGTGCGACTGCGTCGACCGCGTTCTCCGTGAGCTGCACCGCGCTGCCCACGACGGGCAGCATCACGGTCACCACCCACACCAGCGGCGAGAATCAGCCATCGGGCTACACGGTCACCGTGGACGCCGGTCCGACCCAGTCCGTCGCGGCAAGCGGCACCGTCACGTTCAACGGCCTCAGCGTCGCGAACCACTCGGTGGGCCTGAGCCCGATCCCGTCCAATTGCAGCGTGAGCGACGCCAACCCGCAGACGGTCGCAGTCACGGCGGGCAACACGACCACAGTGAGCTTCTCGATCTCCTGCACCGCGCCTCCGCCACCCCAAGACCATGCGCCGGTCGTGAACGCCGGAGGCGGCGGGACCATTCTGATCGGGTCTTTCACGCTGGACGCGTCGTTCACGGACCAGGACCACGACGGGCCTTGGAGCTACAGCATCGACTGGGACGACGGGTCATCACCAGAAAGGGGGACGGCCCCGAGCGAGGGCCCGATCACGAAGACGCACTCGTACGGCCTCGAGCTCCTCGGCAAGCATAACGTCACCGTGACCGTGACGGACAGCCACGGCCTCAGCGGCTCGGACGTAGCCGTGGTCACGGTGGTTGCGTCGCTCTGAGCCGGGCACGTGGGGTCCCGACGTGGCGTACCCGCTCGGGCCGGCGGCCACGCAGCGCCTTTCACAACCTCCCCAACCTCCACAACCTCCCCAACGGGGTAGGGCGGCGGGTGCGGTTTGGCACCGCTCTTGCGTTAAGCCCGGGCTGGGAGTCGCCCTGATCAAGACCCCGCGCCCGAGTTCGGAGGAGCAGTGCCGCAGCGTAGTCCGCGCCGCACGCACGTCGTGCGCGCCGGTCTCGTGGCGACCAGCATCGTCCTGGTGCTGGCGGGCCGTCCCGAGATCGTCCAGCCCGGCGAGCGGGGTAGCGCGCCCAGGGCCGCGCCGCTGCGCGCCGGCCCCGGCCGGACCGCGGCCGCCGTTCCCATCCCCGTGCACGCGCTCGTCTTGTCCGAGCAGGCGCGCCGCTATCTCGAGCTGCAGTACCGCTCCTATCCCACGGAATTCATGGGCTGTATGATCGGCACCATCGAGCGGGGCACCGTGCTGGTCGAGCGGATCGCCCCCGCCGACGTCGAGCCCTCCCGCTCCACCCGCACCCACGTCCTGCCCACGCAGAGCTGCGAGGCCGCAGGCTGGTCGGGCACCGTGGGGGTGGTGCACAGCCATCCCGACGGCCAAAACTGCTGGTATCTCTTCCCGGGCACCGTCGTGCCCACCTCCGACGCGGCGTCGTTCCGGATGCAGCCGTACGCCGTGGATGCGATCATGTGCGGCGATCACCTTGTGTGGATCGGTCGCGACATGGCGGAGGAGCAACTGAGTCTGCTCGAGCCCCGCAGCACGGACGCCTCAGCCCCCGCGGGTCGCTGAGTGGCAGGCACCGTCGGGCTTCCGCATGGGCGACCCCCGCTGCGACTTCTACGACTGGGCCACACGCAAGAGCTGTCGCCGGCCGGCGCGCTGGGTGACACACCAGCGGTCACAGCGCACCGCCCGCTTGGAGCGCTATTATTGCGACGCGCATCGACCACCACGCGCCCACCCGATCACTGGGCCGTCCACCGCGCCGCCACCCAAGTCCGACCGCTGAGCCAAGGGTGGCGCTGACGACGGCCAGGAGGGGAAGGTGACTCCCAGACGCTTTTGGGCCCGGCTGCGGGCCGCCGACGTGGATTACCCGCTGCGTCGGGGGGCCTGGTACCACGTGAAGAAGCTGGGGCCGCGTGAGGCCGTCGTGGACGTGGTGGGCGAGCGCGTGGGAATCCCGCGTGCGGACCTGGAGATCATGAGCGAGCCGCCGCGCCGCTGGTCGGTCGTGCCACGTCCCAAGAATCCCTCCCGCTTCCCCGGCGTGGCCGAGTACGGCGTCTGCCCCAACTGCCGCGAGCGCGTGCCGCTGCGCGAGCGGTTGATGGTGCTCCGCTGCACGCGCTGCAACGGCGCGTTCGACGTCGCGTGGGAAGAGCAGCAGCAGATCATGGAGAACTAGGTCAACCCCGAGCCGTAGCGCCTTCGCGCAGCCACTTCCCCTCGGCCCGCGCCATCTCGAGCGCCCGCGCGGCGCGCCCCAGCAGCCGGCGCGGCTCGATCGCCGCCGTGCGCAGCTGGCGCAGCGCGTCGTAGCCGGCCCGCAGTCCCACCCCCACCTCTCCCGTTCCGCCGCCGTTGCCGCTCGCGTGCGCCGCGCCTTGGAGGCGCTGCGCCAGGCGGCGCGCCCCGATGCGATTCGCCCCGGGCGCGATCACGGCGAACTCGGTGAGCCCCACGCGCCCCACCGCATCCGAGTGGCGCGCCGTCGTCCGCACCAGCCGCGCGACGTCGCGCAGCACTCCCGCACCCGGATCGCCCCGCACCTCGGGCGCGACGACCACACACGCCACGGACGTATTGTGGTGCGCCGTCTGGAGAATCAGCTCCCAGGCCCGCCGCGCCAGCCCGCGCCGCGTGTACAGCCCCGTCAGCTCGTCCACCAGGCTGCGCTTCGGCGCCCGCTCCGCCTCGAGCTTGGCGACCAGATAGGCCTCGAGCTTGGCGAGCAGCGCGCCCGTGTCCACCGGCACGCGCAGCAGCTCCCACAGGCCGGCGCGCAGCGCGCTGAGATGGTACTGCCGCGTGGGACGGTCGTGCACGAGCAGCAGGATCGGCGTGCTCGCGCCGATCAGCGGATCGGCGCGCAGCAGCCGGCTCAAGTCGAGACTCTCCGAGTCGGCGAGCTTGGCGTCCAGCAGGATCACGTCGGGGCAGGCCGCGCGCGCCCGCGCGAGCACCGCGGTGCCCGCGAACACACGCAGCACGGAATATCCCTGCCGCCCGAGCGTGCCCTCGACATCCCAGAGAGCGTGATCCTGATCGCTGGCGATGAGGATGCGCGGCGGACGCGTGAGGCGCGGCCGAGTGGTCATAACGGCTTCAGAGGTCAAGTCCTGCAACCTAACACGATACCCCACCGTGGCGGTACGGGTACACCCTCGCCACGGCGGCACGGGGCGTGCACAGGAACTAGAGTGCGCCGTCGGCGTAGGACCCGATTCAACAGGAGGTGCCTTATGGAAGCCCGCATCACAGCGCAGTCGCAGTCGTTCCGCCTGCGGGAGCGACTGGAGGAAGCCAAGGTCTCGCACGGCGAGGAGGCTCGCGTCGATCTCCCCGGCGTGCGCGTCGCCGTGCTCGCCGCCACGGGCGAGGCGCAACTCATGTTCTGCAACATGGGCTCGATCCGTGTGCGACAGCTGATGCAGCGGGGCGATGAGCGCCCGCTCGCCACCGACGTCACGCTGGAGGGTCTGCAGGTCCCCGCGGTGGGGATGTACGATCTGGTGAACGCGCACATCTCGGTGAACGGCAGCATCCACGTGCGGGTGGACAGCGAGACGCAGGTGATGCCCGCGCGGGACCTGGTTCAAAAGGGGTAGCCGAGGTCGAGCTCGACGATCGGCGTCGTGCCGCCGGTGCCGGACACGCTCACGCAGACACGCCCGGCCACGGTCCTGGCGCCCAGCTCGACGCCGACGCCGTTCACCCAGCCCGCGGGCTCGAAGCTCCAGCGGTCGAGCACCGTGCCGGCGTTCCAGCGCACGCGGGCGAACAGGTCGGGAGCTGCGGCCACCTGCCATTGGGCGCCCAGCTCCGCCTGCTGCACGTGGCGGCCGCGTCGCTCCTGCACGTGCAGTCCCGCGAAGGCGATGGCGCGGTCGGGAAAGAGGTAGTAGCGGTTCGCGCCACCCAGGAGAAAGAGATAGTGGGGCGGTGGCGTGCCGCCCGAGGCGCCGAGGGTCGCGCCCGCCCAGAGCGAGACCCGGCGCCCCAGCGGCACGTACCCCCGCACGTCCCCGACGTGGTGCGAGAACGAGCCGCTCCACTCCGACACCGCCCGCAGGCCCACGCCCCGGCTGGGAAACACCCCGTTGTCGTACGTGTCGACGTCTGCCACACCCGCCACCGTGACGAAGCTGCGATTGATCGGCGCGGAGTCCACCGCCGCGACCGCCTCCGCCCAGCGTGAGTGCTCGGCTTTCACCCGGAGCGCGACACCGGCACCGCTCCCCAGACGGCGCTCGAGCGACGCGCTGACCGCGCCCAGGTCTACGCGCACCTCGGCCACGCGGCGCCCGTCCCGGAACAGGTCGACCGGCTGGTGCGCGTACGCGAGCGCCGCGCCGAGCGTGACGCTCTGCCCCTCGCCCAGCGGCCGGGCCGCGCCGAGCCCGAGCCGGATCTGCTGGCCGAGCCGGGCGTCCAGCACCACACCCTCGCTCCCGAGCGCGCCGTTGAGCAGCACCGACGCCTTGTAGCGGCTGTCGTAGCGCAGCCCCAAGCCGAAGCGGCCGGCGGGGCGCGCGCTGAGCAACAGCGTCAGCTCGCCGTGCTCGAGCCGGTAGCGCACGTTGCCGAACAAACCGGTGGCGTAGAGCCGCTCGATGCGCGCGCCCAGGTCCGCGAGCGAAGTCCACGCCGGCGGTGTGAGCCCGAGCGCGTGCGCCAGAAACGCGGGCGTCGCGGTCCCACCACCCGAGACGTCGAAACGCACAGCCGTCACGAGGACGGAGTCCGGGGCCGCGGGCGCCGGGGGGCGGGGACCGACCCGCCGCCGCCCCACCTTCGCCTCGATTTCAGGGAGTGCGGCCCGCGCCGCCGCCTCGCCCCGCGCCATCAGCTCGGCGGCGCGCCCGAAGCCGAAGCTCGTGAACGCGCGCACGTCCGGCACGATGAGCACATCGCACGCGCCGCGCTGGGCGCGCTCCGAGTCCCACACGCGGAACGACACCGCTTGCACCAGCACGTCCACCAGCGACACGATCGAGTCGCGCGGCTCGAGCGGGTCGGTCACGTCGCTGCAGATCAGCACGTCCGCACCGAGGGCGCGCGCGTCTTGCGCCGGCAGATTGCGCACCACGCCGCCGTCGATCAGGACCGCACGCCCCAGCTCGACGGGAGCGAACACGCTCGGCAGTGCCATGCTGGCGCGGATCGCGTCCGGGAGAAAGCCCTGGTCCAGCACCACCGCCTGGCCCGTCTCCACGTCGGTGGCGACGGCCGCGAACGGGATGGGGAGCCGGCGGAAATCGTGAACGCCGTGCACCGACCAGGTGAGCCGGGTCAGCAGCTCCCAGATACGCTGGCCCGGCACCACGCCCTTCGGCAGATGGATGCCGCCCCGATAGATCGGCAGCGTGAGCAGCAGGCGATCCGCGGTGAGCTTGCGATCGATGGGCAGATCGCGCCGGTCCACGGGATCGCTGAGCAGGCGAAACCAGTCCTGGGCCCGCACGATCGTGTCGAGCTGCGCCGCGCTGTAGCCCACCGCGTACAGGCCGCCGACGACACTGCCCATGCTCGTGCCGGTGATCACGTCCACGGGAATGCCCGCGCGCTCCAGTACTTTCAACACGCCGATGTGCGCGATGCCGCGGGCCGCGCCCCCACTCAGGGCAATGCCGATCTTGGGGGTTTGTGCATGCCCCGCGGCGGGAAACAGCAGCGGCAGGCAGAGCATGAGCATGAGCATGAGGCGGGCGGGTCGCATGGCGCACCCAATCGTAGCACGGCCAGGCCCGGGGGTGCAGCGGATTGTGGCCGCCTGATTGTCGCTACGGACCAAAAACTGTTGCGGGGCCGCGCCAGATCCTCTAGTTCCGAGGCGTGACCCGCCAGTCTGAGACGGGGAGCACACAGTTTGCAAACCGCTGAGGCCGGTCCGTTACTGTGAGGAAATATCCCCGTTATGCAGCGTCGGCGTCTCGTTGACCGGCGGCGAAGCCTCGGTCGACGCATCGTCCGGGAGCGTCGTCGTAATGCGGTCTCGGTAGCGGTCGATCGGCGCAGGGGCATCGAGCGCCGGACGATCGGGTCGCGGCGTACCGGACAGGAACGCCGCGGCAGCCGGGACCGCCGCCGGCGTTGAGCAGCCGTTATCCGGTCAGCGCTTCGGACTGACCGCCGTTTCTCTCCCCGACATTTCGAACGCACACCACCCGGAGTCTTCCCAGGCGACGGGGAACAGGCCGTTGCAGCGCGGGCACGAAACCTTGGGCGCGTGCGGGGCCAGGGCCGCCCGCGCGCTGCACTGCGGGCAGACGCCGTAGGTCGATCCCCACGAGAGGGGCGGCTGCGGCGCGGTGGCGACGCGCGGGACCACAGACCAGAGCTGCGGGCGAAACGGGAGGATCTGCAGGAAGCTGCGCGGGACCGTGACGAGGCGGCGGTTCACTTCGAGCACGCCCTCGACGGGGGTCGCGCGCATCACGCGGTACCACGCGCCGCGCCGCAAGTCGCGGCAGGTGCGGACCCGGGTGCGGGCCCATTGTTCGGTGTGCGGCATGGTCGCCCTCCAGGGCGGATGATGACAGCAAAGCGGTAAACCCTGCGGGGCGCCCGTTCAGTGTGGCGCCGGGCGCGCCGTTCGGGCTGTCGGCTGGATCACAGTTTCGGGGGTCAGTGGTCCTTCTCCAGCAGCTGCCGTATCTGTCTCAGCAGCTCGCTCGCAGTCCAGGGTTTCGTGACGAACGCCACATCGGGATCGCCCGCGAGCGACTGGCGGAAGTCCGCCGCGGGATACCCGCTCGTGAACAGCACCTTCATGCGTTTGTCCGGCGGCTCCGCGGCGCGAATCGTCTCGTACAGCTGCATCCCGGAGATTTTTGGCATGATCATGTCCGTGATCACCAGGTCCACGCCCGCCGCGTGGGCGCGGTACGCCGCGAGGCCCTCCTGCCCGTCCCCGGCGGCGAACACGCGATAGCCCACCTTCTCGAACAGGCGCTGGGCCACGGCGCGGAGATGGGGATCGTCCTCGACCAGGAGGATCGCGTTCGTGCCCCCGGGGAGCATTTCCTCTTCTCCCGATGGCCCCGAGGGCAGCGGCTGCTCGTGAGCGAGGGGCAGGTAGAGCTTCACCGTCGTCCCCTGCCCCACCTCGCTGTAGAGGTGGACGTATCCCGTGTGCTGCTTCACCAGGCCGTACACCATCGCCATGCCGAGCCCCGTGCCGACGCCGGCCGGCTTGGTGGTGAAAAAGGGCTCGAACACGCGCGCCTGGGTCTGGCGGTCCATGCCGGCGCCGGTGTCGCTCACGGCGATGCACACGTACACCCCCGGCTCGACCCAGGCGTGCAGCGGCCGGTCTTCCGCGTCGAGCCGGGTGCGGCGCACGTCGAGATGCAGCGTGCCGCCCTGCGGCATCGCGTCGCGCGCGTTGGTCGCGAGGTTCAGGAGAATCTGCTCCAGGGCTCCCGGATCGGCGTCCACGACGCCCGCTTCGGGGTCGGCCTCGCAGCGGATCTCGATGGTGGCGGGCAGCAGGCGCTGCAGCGTATGCAGCTCCTCGCGCACCCACTCGGGGACGCTCAACGGGCGCAGGTCGAGCGTCTCGTGGCGGCTGAACCCCAGCAGCCGGTGCACCAGCTCGGCGCCGCGCCGGGCCGCGTCGGTGAGCTCCTCCAGGTCGCGCTGCAGCTCGGCGGTCCCGTCGGGCAGCGCCTTCGCCATCAGGTTGCCCTGGGCCAGGATCACCGTCAGCAGGTTGTTGAAGTCGTGGGCGATCCCGGACGTGAGCCGGCCGATCGTTTCCATCTTCTGCGCCTGCTGCAGGGCGCGCTCCAGCGCCCGCTGCTCCGTCACGTCCTCCGCGATCATCTCGAAGCCTTTGATCACGCCCCGCTCGCTCCGCACCACCCGGCCCGAGAGCCGCACGGTGATGTGGTGGCCGTCCTGGCGCTTCCACTGGACCTGGACCCCGGTGACGCGCTCGAGCGCGCGCGCCTGCTCGATGTTGCGGGCCCGCTCGGCGGGATCGACGTACACGTCGCGGTCCAGCTGGAGCGCGAGCACCTGAGCCTCGGAGTCGTAGCCCAACATGGCCACGAGCGCGGGATTGACCTTGAGGAAGCGCCCTTCGAGGCTGGAGCGATAGATGCCGTAGGTGGCCTGCTCCACGATGGCGCGGTAGTCCGCGCCGGAGCGGCGCAGCGCGCGCTCGGCGTGCCGGCGCGGCGTGTCTTCCACCACGATGGCGCCGATGCCGTCGGCGTGCCCCGGCTGGGCCGCGAGGGGAAAGTAGGACGCGCGCCAGTAGCGCGTGATGCCCGGCTGGGCCGGCGTCTCGCCCGAGACTTCGATGTTCAGCGCGGCCTCGCCCGTCTCCAGGATGCGCGCGAGCAGCGGCTCGAGTGTGGGGGCGATGGCGGGTAGCACCTCCCGCACCGGCTTGCCCAGGTGTTCCGCCACAGAGCGGCCGTTCATCTGGGCCAGGGTCTCGTTGAGCTGCACATAGCGCAGCTCGCGATCGAGGATCGCGAGGCCCGCGGGGGCGGCGGTGAAGAAGGAATCGAGGCGGTGGTTACTTGAGATCGATCCTCCCCAGTTTCTGGACCCCAGACTCGGCCAGCCACAGTCGCGCCCGCGTCGAGTCCACGGCCATGTTGCGCACCACCGAGCCCGGCGTGGGGATCTTGACCGTCTCGGCACGCTCCGTGGCCGGGTCGAAGGCGACGATCTGGTCCGAGCCCGACTCGTCGTACCAGATGCGCCCGTCCGTGCCGACCGCGATGCCGTAGGGCCGGCTGCCGTCGCCGCCCGGGGAGGAGAACTCGCGTACCTGGCCCGTCGCGGGATCGAGCCGGCCCAGCTTACCGCGCGCGTAGTCCGAGTACCACACGATGCCCTTGGCATCGACGATGAGGCGGCGCGGCCGGGCGCCGGACGCCGGGAGCGGGAAGATCTTCAGGGAGCCGTCTGCGGGATCGATGCGGCCGATCTGGTTGGTGCCGAACAGCGCCATCCAGATGGAGCCGTCGCGCGGGCTCGCGACCAAGCCGTAGGGGTGGGCGCGCGGGGTCGGCACGGGGAAGAGCTTGGCCTCCCCCGTCGCGGGGTCGAGCACGCCGTAGAGATTCGCGCCCTGAGCGGTGAACCAGACCTTGTCCGCATGGTAGAGCGGCGTGTGCGGGTCAGTCGCCGCGGCGGGGAGCGGGTACTCCTTGATGGCGCCCGTGGCGGGGTCGAGCCGGCCGAGACGGCCCTTGAAGTTTGCGGTGTACCACACGCCGCCGTCCGGCGGAGGAGCGACGACGATCCCGTGCGGCCCCGAGACCGGGGTCGGCGTGGCGTAGTCAGTCACCTTGCCCGTCGCGGGATCGAGGCGGCCGATATAGCTGTTGGCCTGGTCGGTGTACCACACGATCCCGTCCGCGCCGACGGCAGGATCGTGCGGGAACGCCTTGGGGCGCGGCAGCGGATACTCGACGATGTTGGGTGGGGGAACGAAGGACAGAGTCAGCGCGGCGCTGACGTACAACAGGAACGAGCGGGTCATTGGTGGTCTCGCGAGTGTGTGTCTGGAATTTGTCGAGATGATGTGGTGCAGCGAGGGACGCCGCAAGCGGCGCAATGTGGCGACGAGGCAACACCACGTGCCGGTCTTGACGTCATGCTAATAGATCAGCACCTTTGCCATGCCATGCGCATCGCTCCTTCGAAAGACTTCGGCCGCCGCGAGCGCCAGATCATGGACGTGGTGTACCGCCTGGGCCGCGCCACCGTGGGCGACGTGATGGGCCGCCTGCCCAACCCCCCCACTTACTCCGCCGTGCGCGCGATGCTGTGCTACCTGGAGCGCAAAGGGCACCTGCGCCACACCCGCGACGGCGTGCGGTACGTGTACGAGCCGACGGTGCCACACGCCGAAGCGCAGCGCAGCGCCATGCAGCACCTGCTGCGCACGTTCTTCCGCGGGTCGCGCGTCGGCGCCGTGGCCGCGCTGCTCGACTTGCCGGGCAAGGAGCTGTCGGACGGCGACCTCGCGCGGCTGCGCGCGCTGGTGCGCCGGGCTCGCCGCGAGCGTCTCAATTAGGAACGCGCGTCAGTGCGCGGTCAACGACGCGCGCACGCGCGCCGTATTACCTTGTGATGTCCTCGGCACACGCGGGGCCATGGGATACCTGCTCCAGAAGCTGCGCCACAAGGACGTCTGGGAACGAATCCTGCGCGAGCGGCTCACCGAGCCACTCCACCTGAATTTCCTCTCGCTGCTGGTCTGGGCGTTCGGCTCCTACCGCGCCAAGGTCGCGTTCGATCTCGTGGTGCGACAGTGGAACGCCTACGGCGTCCTCAAGGCCGCCGACCACGCCAGGGAGCTCGGCATCAATCGCGTGTCGGTGCTGGAGTTCGGCGTCGCCGCCGGCGCCGGCTTGATGAACCTGGCGGAGATCGCCGGGCGCGTGACCAGCGTGACCGGGGTGCAGTTCAGCCTGTACGGGTTCGACACCGGGCAGGGCATGCCGGCCCCCGCGGACTACCGGGACCACCCCGATCTGTATCAGCAGGGCGAGTGCGGGATGGACGTCGTGGCACTCCGCAACGCGCTTCCCGCCAATGCGCAGCTCGTGCTCGGCGACCTGTCCGAGACGGTCGGTCCGTTCATCAACGCGTTGTCCCCCAGGGAGCCGATCGGCTACGTGTCGGTCGACGTCGACTACTATTCCTCGACCGCCTCCGCGCTGCGACTGCTCACCGCGAGTCCCGAGAAGTACCTGCCCGTCACGGTGATGTTCTTCGACGACGTCAACGACGAGCGCCATACCACTGCCTGCGGCGAGCTGCTCGCGATCGAGGAGTTCAATCGCGCGCACAAGCTCCGCAAGATCGAGCAGTACCGCTTCCTCGAGAATTCCCGGGTGTTCCGCCGGGCCGACTGGACCAAGCACATGTATTGCCTGCACGTGCTCGATCACCCGCAGCGCCGCACGCGCAGCCGGGAAGCCCTGCCCAAGGTGTGGATCGAGAACCCCTACCTCAAGAAATCGCCGCCCGTCCCGATGCCCCCCCGCACCGGCCCGGGCCGGCCCAACGCTCCGCCACCCCTCTAGCTGTCGCACCGGCGCCACAGGACATTAGTGCCCTTGGGGCCTGCACGAGCGACTTGTGCGGCAGCCACGCCACGCGCAATCTGGTACTGAGTATGCGACAGGGGTGGATATGATCTCCGACGGACCCTCTGGTAGCTCGACCGCGGGCCATCCTTCAGACCGGGCTGACGGGGCCGGCGGGGCCGACGCGCTCGCCCGTTTCCCGCGCCAACCCCTTCCCACTGCGCAGGCGGTGCTGTGGCGACCGGCGGTGCAGGAGCTGGCGCGCCCCGACGACGATCCCAGCCTGATCTTCCTCGCGCAGCACGCCCTCGCCGCCGTGGAGGACCACCTCGTGTCGGCGCCGCACGAGGCGCTGCTCGGCTTCCTGGTCGGACGGGTGTTCGAGACTCCGGAGACGGGGACGCCGTACGTGATCGTGCACGGCGCGGTGCGCGTGCCCCAGATGATCGTGGACGGCGCGAGCGAGCGGGTGGTGGCGCAGGCGCTCGCGGCTGCGCAGCGCATGCTGCCCCCCGAAGACGGCGTTGTGGTGGGCTGGTACCGGAGCGATCCGACGGGTGTGCTCAGGATTTCCGCCGACGATCACCAGGCGCACGTGCGGCACTTCCAGCGCCCCTGGCAGGTCGCGCTGCTCGTGACGATCCGCCCCACCGGAACGCGAGGCGGGTGCTTCCGGCCGGCCGGCGAACCCGACTCGCCCGCACCCTATCTGCCGTTCTACGAGCTGCTCGACGCCGAGAGCTTCCGCGACGGCTGGAAGCAGCCGCGCGTCGCCTGGAGCAACTACTGGTCGCCCGACCCCGCTGTGTGGCGGGCGCGCGCCGAGCCGGCGCGTCCGCCGCGGGTGACGCCCTCGGGGCGGCCGTCCGGCGCGAGCCGCTTCATCCCGATCGTCGAGCC
>Ga0209156_10003399_pt1 | contig 11992 bp, 10 predicted proteins | sample GraSoiAngelo_124_FD_185881 | JGI IMG/M metagenome (GOLD analysis project Ga0209156, IMG submission 185881) | Grasslands soil microbial communities from the Angelo Coastal Reserve, California, USA - 14_0927_05_20cm (SPAdes) (version 2) | ecosystem: Environmental > Terrestrial > Soil > Grasslands...
CGGATCTTAACGCCCTCCTCGCGCAGCGGCGAACCGGGAATTTCGGCGCAGCACCGCTGGTCTTAGGTGTCGGGAGATGCTATTCCCCGAACCCTGCAGGAGGCCAGCTCATGGTGGCGTCGACGGTGGTATCGCAGATCCTCACGCGGTGGGCGCACCTCTACGGCCGTACGCCCGTGAGCGCCACCCTGACCTATCTCCATCTGGTCGGCATCCTGGTGGGCGGCGGCGTGGCCGTCGCGGCCGATCGCGCGTCGCTCCGGCTTTCGCCGGCGACGCCGGACTGGTCCAACGAGCTGACCCGTCTTGCCGGCGTGCACCGCTGGGTGGTGGCGGGCCTCGCTCTCATTTTCGCGAGCGGCGTGCTGATGATGCTGGCGGAGCTCGACAGCGTGGCGACCTCCGTCGTGTTCTGGACCAAGATGGGGCTCATCGCGTTGTTGCTGGGCAACGGCTACGTACGGATGCGAGCGGAAAACGCGCTCCAACAAGGCCTCGCCGCCGGATGGCGCCGGTTCCGACGGGCATCGGTCGCAAGCCTCGTGTTGTGGTTGGTCGTCCTCTTGGCCGGCACGCTGCTCCACTCCACCATCTGATGTCGCCCGGGCCTCGGGAGTAGACCGCGCGGCCGCCGGAATTATTCCCGCAGGAATAAGCGCTCCGGGCGCCGGGTCTCTGACATCGAAGGACACTGCTATCACACTCTCGCAGGAGGAGAATCGCGTATGTCGTACACACATGCCCCTTCGGTCCGCAACGCCACGGCGCTGCTGCTCGCCGCCGGTGCGCTCGCCGGGGCCCCCGCGCATCCCGCCCCGGGCGACCCCGCGGCCGTCCGCGCCAAGCTGTCCGAATGGAAGGTGGAGCTGTCGCAGCGCACCATCGCCGCCGGGACCGTGACGTTCACGGTCGCGAACGTCGGGAGCATCCCGCACGCCTTCGAGGTCGAGGGACAGGGGATCGAGCAGGAGACCACCGTCATCCAGCCGGGGTCAAGCGCTACCCTGACGCTCACGCTCAAGCCAGGGACCTACGAGGTGTACTGCCCCGTGGGCAAGGACTCGCACAAGAAGCTCGGCATGAACACGCGCCTGACCGTGGTGGGCGGGACGCACTCGGGCTCGGCCGGCTACGGCGACTCCGACATGGGAGGGGTTCACTCGTCCCAGATGAGTGAATCGCCGGCGATGGGGGAGCACGCGCAGGCGATCCGGGTGAAGAGCGGCGGGCCCGTGATCCAGATCCTCCCCGGCCCGTTCCCGTTCCCCGACAGCGCGGCCCCGATCCTCAAGCAGTTCGGGGATGAGCGGGAGGGGCTCGAGTCGCAGGTGAAAAACGGGCCCTACTCGAACAACGTGACCCCGATTTCCGGCTCTTTCACCTTCACTGCCTGGGACAAGGGCGCGGTGCGCGACTCGGTGGATGGACTTGCCGAGTTCACGACTCAGGACGGCGCCCGCTGGCGGCTCGCGCTGGACCGTGTCCAGACGAAGGATGTCCCGCACCACCCGCGGTTCGGCGGCGTGATCCTCGGGCTGTACTACCACGGCAACACCGCGGTGCACACGCCGCTCGTGCCGACGATCAACAGCGCAGTCGCGCTGTGGGCGTTCGGACACCTGTACAAGGATGGCGCGCTCGTGACCGACAACGCCATGGTGCACGTGATGCTCTTGTCCCGCACTCGGCGCGACGGGGACTTCGCGCTCGCCTGCTGGGATTGCGCCAAGAACAAGATCGAAGAATTGCAGCTGCAAATCCTGCCCGGACCGGGCGAGCCGAAGTTCGACGCACCCGGCGGGTTCCTGTTCGTCAACTGGGAAAAATCGAGCTCCGCGAAGGCCGCGAGCTAGAGGAGGATGAACCGATGCGTGTCCGCACAGCAGTCATGAGTCTCATCGCGCTCGCAGCGCTGTCGGGTTGCAGCGCCTACATGGCGGCCGGCCCATACGGGGGAGGTGGTGGAGATGGTGGAGGGGGTGGAGGCGGTGGAGGCGGGCCGGTCGGGTCGGTGGCGGTGGGGACCAACGGGCGGATCGTGTTCACCAGCACCCACAACGGCACCGTCAATCCAGCGGTCGACACGGTGGCGGTAGGCAGCACCGTGACGTGGACGTGGACCAACAACCAGGGAGTGTCGCATAGCGTCCAATCCCAGGGGGCGACTGCATTTACGAGCAGTCCGATCGTGAGTGCCAACGGCCAGACATACGCCGTCACGTTCGCCACGCCGGGGACCTACCAGTACGACTGCGCGGTGCACGGCGCGGCCATGAATGGTACCATCGTGGTCCGCTAGAGATTATGAAGGACCGCCGGCGCATGCCGAGCGGTCCTTCATGATTGGTCGTCCCCGCCTCCTGTCCGCTCAGCGCAGTTCTGTAGACATCGGCGGCGTCGGTCGATCACTGCCTCGAGCGTCCAGGACCTCGCGCACCTTCCGAGCCAACCCGTCGGGCCCGAAGGGCTTTTGTAGGAAGGCGAGCCCGGGCTTGAGCAATCCTTGGTGCACGATCGACGCGTCTGGATAGCCGGACACGTACAGCACTCTCATGTCAGGGCGGGTGGGCTCGAGCAGCGGCGCGAGTTCGTGGCCGTGCATGCCCGGCATGACGACGTCCGTCACCAGCAAGTCGATCTGCCCCTTGTGGCGCTCGGCCACTTGTAGAGCGTCGGGGCCGCTCGCCGCAGCAAGCACCGCATAGCCTCGGGCTTCGAGCATCCGCCGGGTGAGCCGGCGCACCTCGTCCTGATCCTCGACGACCAGAATGACTTCCGACCCACGCATCGTTGCCACCGGGACGTCGGGCGCGGCGACGGGCTCGGGGGCGCGGCCGACTCGGGGAAAATAGATCTTGAACGTGGTCCCGTGGTGCGGTTCGCTGTACGCCCAGATGTAGCCACTGCTTTGTTTGACGATCCCGTACACCGTGGCGAGGCCGAGGCCGGTGCCCTCGCCCGGCTGCTTGGTCGTGAAGAACGGCTCGAACAGACGCGCTTGAGTCGCCGCGTCCATGCCGATGCCGGTGTCGCTCACGGCCAGCAAGACGTATGGCCCCGGCCGCGCCGGAACGTGCCGGTCGGCGTAGCCCCCGTCCAGCTCGACGTTGCTGGTCTCGATCGTGATCGCGCCGCCCCTGGGCATCGCGTCGCGCGCATTCATCACGAGATTCAGGATGACCTGCTCCAGCTGGCTGGGGTCGGCGCGCACGGCCTCCAGAGAAGGTGCCAGCGCGGTGCGGAGCTCGATGTCTTCCCCGATGAGTCGCCGCAGTAGCTGCTGCGCCTCGACCACGAGCGCGTTCACGTCGACGACGCGCGGCTCGAGCACCTGCTGTCGGCTGAAGACCAGCAGCTGACGCGTGAGACCGGCGGCGCGCTGCGCGGCCTTCCGGATCTCGTCGACATCGTTGTGCACGCGCGAGGCCGGGACAACCTCCGCGAGCAGCAGCTCGCTGGTACTGAGGATCGCGGTGAGGATGTTGTTGAAGTCGTGCGCGATCCCTCCCGCCAGCCGGCCGATCGCCTCGAGCTTCTGCGACTGGCGGTACTGGACCTCGAGCCGTCGCATTTCGGTCAGATCGGCCGCGATCGCGAGCATGCCCGCCACCTGTCGGTCCGCGCCGTAGAGCGGCGCGACCGACAGGCTGATGGTCACCGGGGAGCCGTTTTTCCGCCGGTGAGTGACCTCAGCCCCTTTCACCGCCTCACCACGCAGCACGCGCTCGCGCACGGCGCGATCCCCGGCGTCTCCCTCCTGCGGCAGCGTCGGGAGCGGGCCATCCAGGACCTCGCTGGCGCGCCAGCCATACAGCGTTTCCGACGCAGGATTCCACGTGAGCACGTTGCCGGCCCGATCGAGCGCGTAGATCGCGAGCGGTGAGCTTTCGATGACCCCCTGGAGGTTTGCGTGGGCGTCGCGCAACGCCGTCTCCGCGCGCCTGCCCTGGGCGGCGACGGCGCCGAGGGTCAGCCCTGTGACCGCCAGCAAGCCGATGTACAACACCAGCGCGACGGCGGTACTCGGCACCGTCTGCATCGCGAAGGGGCCGCCGCCGCGCGCCGCGTGGCCGACCGCGATCAGAGCCACTACGAGCGTGGCCAATGACGCGCCCCGGGGCCCGATCCGCAGGGCCGCCCCGATCACGAGCGGGAACAGCAGATAGGGGTATTCGATTTGTGGCAGGAAGGACACGGGGAACAGCCGTCCGAGGACCAGCTCCGCAACGAGCAGGGCGCCGCCCGCAAAAAGAGCCAGCTCTACCGCCGGACGGCGTCCGACAAACCCATCTGTGTGCGTCGCCCACGAGAGCAAGACGGGCGCTACGACCAGCGCGCCCAGGTAATCCCCGCCCCACCACAGTCCCATGGCGGACGCCACTTGGCTGTGCGGCGGCAACGCGCCCGTCAACCACAGCGTGCCGACGCCGATGCCGGCGCTCGCCAGGGCACTGAGCGGTCCTGCGACGAGCACGAGCGCCCGGACGGCGACCAGGTGATCGAAGGCAACCCCATGCTCGCCCGCGAGCCGACGCATCAGGTACGCGCCCAACACGGCTTCCGCCGTGTTGCCGGCGGCAATGCCCGTCGCCGCGGTGAGTGGAACGGCCGTGGCGGCGTTGGCGAGAAGTGCGCCGAAGAAGACCGCGGGCCAGTACCGCGGGCCGAGCACCAGGAGTGCCGCGAGCGCGAGGCCGGTCGGCGGCCAGACTGGAGAGATGGACTCCCCGATCGCCGCGTATCGCAGGCCGACTCGCGCCACGACGAAATACGCCGCGGCGAGTACGACGGCCTTGATCACCCAAGGCCACACTCGAGGCCGCACCGACCGCTGGTTCATGGAGGCTGGAATTTAGCTCATGGAGGAGACGTATATTGTGACATGCACGCGAAAATGATCGCCGCCGCAGTCGCGTTGTTCGTCGCTTGTGAGCGACCAGTCGACCAGGCGCCACCGGCCAAGCTGGCGGGCGTACGGGTCGTGGACTTGATCCCGGCCTCGCTGAGCGGGGAGACGTGGCAGGACGCCGAGCCGTTCCTGGCGCTGTACGCCTCCAACACGAAATTGATGGCGGCCTCCGCCTTCACGCCCAATCCCGGCGGGTCCGCCAGCGCGACGGCACCGATCTACGTCTCCGACGATGGGGGCGACTCCTGGACGCTCCGCAACACCCTCCCGAGCCAGGCGATGACGGCCGATATCACGCACGCGGTCGGGGGCAACCCACCGGTGTTGTACGCTGGAATCATGAAGGTGCCCGGCTTTCCCTTGAACGAGCTCAAGACCAGCGACTTCTTGTCGGTCGCGACGATGACGCTGCAGTCGTCGCGCCCCGACATCGATCAGCCTTTCGTCCGGACCACCGACGTCGCGAACGCTGATCGGGTGTATATCGGCCTCAATGACTTCGACGCACCCGAGGGGCGCACCGCCACGGTCGACGTATCGCACAACGGAGGGGCGACCTATACGTCCCGGAGAATCGAAACTCGCAATACGATGGGGCAGAACGGTCCGTCCGTCCGTCCCGCGGTCGCGCAGGATCACACCGTGTACGTGGCGTACTTCGGTTGGCGCTCGAACACAGGATCGGACGTGACGAGCGACGTGGTCGTGGTGCGCGACGACAGCGGCGCGACCGGCGCGACGCCCTTCCGGCACCTGCTCGACCCGTCGGACCACCTCCCCGGACGCCTCGTCGCGACCCACGTAACGATCCCCTGGTCGAACGCGGCCACGCTGGGACAGGAGCGCATCGGCTCGACGCTGTCGATCGCGGTGGACGCGCTGCACAGCGACAACGTGTACCTGGCATGGGCCGACCGCGTCGGGACGGGAGACATCTATACCGTGCACGTGCGGCGCTCGACCGACCGCGGCGCGACGTGGAGCGGCGACCTGCGCACCCTGACGAACGCCACGGACGCGAGCCTGGCCGTCTCCACCAACGGCACGGTAGGCCTGCTGTATCAGCAGGTTACGGGGTCCGGGGGCACCAGCCGCTGGGTCACCCGCCTGGAGCAATCCCGGGACGGCTTCGCGACCCACCAGGACGTCGTCCTCGCCACGGTCCCCGCCACGACGCCGACCTTCCAGTTCCTCCCCTACATCGGCGACTACAACTGCCTCCTCACCCGCGGGAATCAGTTCCTCGGCATTTTCGCCGCCAACAATACGCCCGATTCCACTAACTTCCCCCAGGGCGTGGTGTATCAACGCCGGGTGGACTTCCCGACGCATCGGCTGCTCGATGGCGCGGGAGCTCCCGTGGCCGTCTCGATCGATCCATTCTTCTTCAGCGCCCCCGTTCTGCCATGATCAGACCGATCGCAGACCGGTCGCAGTGAGGGTCAGATGCACACTCGGTCCCCGATGCTCCTCGCGGTCGCGCTCGCGTTGCCCGGATCCGCGGCCGCCCAGCTGAGCCGGGCAGCGCTAGTGAAGCAGTCCGACATCATCTTCATCGGAACCGTCACGCAGGTCCACGCCGTAGCGGTCCCCGAAGTCCCCGCATCGGACCGGACGATCGTGGTCCGGATCGACCAGGTGCTCGAAAAGCCCGCCGCGGTGGCCCTGACGCCAGGCGACTCCGTCACGGTGCAAACCGTCCGGCCGGGCTCGCTGAAACCAGGAACGCAGGCGACGTTCTACACGACGGGCTGGATCTTCGGGCGGGGCGTGGCGGTGCGCGAGGTCGGCCACGAGCTGGGACACTCTCCGGTCGTGGCGGCGGACCAGCAGGAGGCAGTGGCGCGGGCTCGACACGAGGTGAACGACGCGGAGCTGCGGGCGCACATTCGGACGGCGGCCATGGTGGTCGCGGGCCGCGTGGAACAGGTGCGTCCGGCCGAGCTGACGCCCGCGCCGGCGCGCCCCAAACGGATCACCGAGCACGACCCCGACTGGCAGGAGGCGATCATCGCGGTCCAAGACGCCATCAAGGGCGCCCAGGCTGGGGATCGAGTCGTGGTGCGCTTCCCGGGCTCCTCCGACGTCGCCTGGGTCGGCACCCCGCGGTTCGCCGTCGGGCAGGAAGCCACGTTTCTGCTCCACAAAGACTCGACCACCGGCTCGCCATTCGCCATGGTAGCGGGCCAGTCAGTGCCGGCTTACACCGCTCTGCACCAGGTGGACGTGCTCTCCAAGGCGGACGCGCTGCGCGTTCGTGCCCTGATCAGGAAGCCATAGCCGTGCAGCCGGCCAAGGTAGAGGAGTTTCTGCAGCCCAAGGCCATGCTGACGCCCGGCATCGCGGGCGGCATCACGATGTTGATCGCCAATGCGCTGTGGGTCACCTTCAGCCTTCCGCCGCGCTGGACCTCGCTGGTGTTGAGCTTTCTGCTCGGTCTCCTCGTCTTCGTTGCCACGACACGGGCTCCGTTGTGGCAACGGGCGGTGTACTACCTCCTCAACTCGCTCATCATCTTCTCCGTCAGCATCGGCACGAATTATGTCGGGGTGGGCGTGACCCATCCGCCGGCACAACGCACCAACGGAGGTGAGCCAACCGGGCCGGCCGGGGCACGCACGTTCTTCGGCGACTGGCTGCGGATGAGGTCGTAGTAACCCCGAGACATTCGTAGTAAGGATTGATCCATGCCTGCCACCCATCCCACAGTACCGAGATTGGCGCTGGCCGGATGGGCGGTCTGCGTCGTGGCGGTGCGCGCCGCCGCACAGGACTGGACCCGCTTCGGCTGGGATGCCGGCCGCTCCAGCGCGCCGGGCGTACCGACGGGTATTACCGCGGCCAATGTCGCGTCGCTCGAGCGGCAGCAGGTTGCCATCGACGGGACCGTGGACGCATCGGCCATCTACCTCCACGGCGCACGAGTGCAAGGGCGCACGGTCGACGTGTTCTTCGTCACCACGACGTACGGTAAGACGCTCGCCATCGATGCCGCCGGCGGCACGGTCCTGTGGGAGTACACGCCGCCGGACTACAACACCTGGGTGCGATCGTACCGGGTCACGACCGCGACACCGGTCGCCGATCCCGACCGGGCATTCGTGTACGCGGCCTCGCCCGACGGGAAGGTCCAGAAGCTGGCCGTCGCGGACGGCCACGCGGTGTGGAGCACGGCGATCACCCGGCTGCCGCGGCGCGAGAAGCTCGCGTCGCCGCTCAACTATTTCGCCGGCCACGTGATCGCGAGCACCGGTGGCTACGTGGGCGATGCGTCACCGTATCAGGGACATGTGGCAGTGCTGGACGGCGCGAGCGGCACGCTCGAGCACGTGTGGAATTCGCTGTGCAGCGACCGGCCCGGGTTGCTGGATCCCGCCTCCTGCTCCGAGAGCGGCTCCGCGGTGTGGGGCAAGGCCGGGGCAGTGATCGACTCGACGACCGGGAACATCTTCGTCGCCACCGGCAATGGGCGCTGGGATGGAAGGACCCACTGGGGCGACGCCGTGCTCGAGCTCGACACGGACGCCACCCGTCTGCTCGGCAACTACACGCCGGAGAACACCGAGGCACTGGACGCGCATGACGCGGACTTGGGCTCGACGTCGCCGGTGCTGCTGGGCGGGGGCCTGATCGCGCAGGGCGGCAAAGACGGATCGATCCGGCTGCTCGACTGGGGGGCGATGCGAGGGACCGTGCCGCATCGGTGAGGCGAGCGCCAGGTCGTCGCCACGCCGTCCGGGGCGGGTCTCTTCAGTGCGCCCGCGGTGCTGCGCAGCGCGGCGGCGACCTGGCTCTTCGCCGCCGACGACGGCGGCACGGCGGCGTGGACGCTCGTCGATGGTCAGCTGCGGCCGATGTGGCGAGCGGGGGACGCCGGGACGAGCCCCGTCGTCGCCGGCGGCCTCCTGTTCGTGTACGATCCCGGAGGGGGCGTCCGGGTGTACGACGCGCCGACCGGGCGCCGGATCGCGAAGCTCGAGTGCGGCCGCGGCCACTGGAACAGCCCGATCGTGGTAGACGGGAGGATCGCGCTCCCGGAGGGGAACTCGAACGATCACGCCACCAGCGGAATCCTCGACATCTGGCGGCTGCGGTGACGGAGTCCTAGACCCGGGTGCCCGGCGCGGCCAGAGAAGCGGACGGCGCGCCGGGGGCCGCGCCTACTGCTTGGCGGCGAGCTGTGACAGCTCCGCGAGGGTGGCCTTGTCATCATAGATCCCGGCTCCCACGACGTACGGCGTGCCTTTGGCAGCCAAGCCATAACTGAGCTTGCGGGATCCCTCCTTCTCGCCAGGCTTCGGCCACCAATACTCGACCCACACGCCGGCAGCCTTCTTCGCGGCATCGCACCAGCCTTCCGGGAACACGTTCTTCCCCTTGGTGTCCTTCAGCGCCGCGCTGCTTTGGCCCACGAGCTCCGGCTTGATGGGGTGGGCAGCGATGAGGTTCTTGTCACAGTCGATGACGAAGACGTAGGTGTCTTTCCACACCCACGGAGCGTGCTTCTGTTTGAACGCCGTCAAGTCGCCGGTCTTCGACAGGGTGCCGGCCGCTTTTCTCACCGTCGCGACGACTTCCTGGGCCGTGGCCTTTTCCTGCCCCACGGCAATCCGTAACGGAGCGACGATCGGAAGAACGGCGAGAGGGATGGCGAAGACGCGGTGGGCACGTTTCATGGGAACCTCCTAGGAGGGGACGAGCCGCAGACACCGTTCGTTGGGAAGCTGGAAAGGTACGCTCCTTTACCTGTGGCGGACAGATCTGAAGCCTTGGTGCGCGGTTTGGTCAGGGCGTGGGGCGAGTGTGGGTACCCGCCAACTCCCCCAGCCGCTCGACCAGCTTCACCATCGCCCACGTATCGCGCTCGCAGTAGTTCAGGAGGTCCTGACGCACGCGATCGCGCTCCTGGCGCGGGATCTTGTCCGCCACGAACAGGAGGCGCGCGATCTCCACGCTCGCGACCCGGCCGTCCACGATCACCAGGTCATTGTACGTCAGCTCGGGGACGAGCGGCGTGAGTATGTATTTCAAGCTGAAGCTGCCCCGGAAGTCGGGGTGATAGACGCAGTTCCTCACCACCGGGTGCAGATCGATGAGCTTGGCCTCGAGCGCCGCGAGCTCGGCATCGAGCTCGGGCACCGCTTCTTGCAGCTCCCGGATCCGGGTCTTCTCGAACGCCGTGTACGTCGCGACGCGCTCGGCGTTCGCGGTGGCACGAACCATCGCTTCGACCAGCGGGGGGCGCGCGTCCCTCGGCCCCTCCGCGAGGAAGGCCGCGTGTGTGTAAGTCCCGTCCGGCTGGCGCTCGTGGTAGCTGAACTGGGCGGCGGCTTGCTGCCAGGGCGCCATCCCGGGCCAGACGGGGATGGCGCGGGCGATCGTCTCGAAGTCGAGGAAGCCCACCCGGGGCCCCGTAAAGGGTACCAACTCGCGCGCGAGCGTGGGCTCGACGATGAGGCACTCTGCGGCCATCGCCTTGAGCTGGCGCCGCTGGGTGAAATTGAGTTTATCCCGCGGCGGAAGGTCCTTAATCGACGAGATGCCGCGCGCGAGGTACGCCGCGGTCCGCTTGGGCCCCACTCCGGCGAGGTGCCGGATGTGGTCCGGCGCGTCGGGCCAGCAACGGTCCATGAACGGGCAGTCGCGCGGCTCGAAGCAGTGCAGTCCGACCGGGACGTCGGGGACTGGGCCCGCGAGCATCTTCCGCTGCCGCGCGATCTCGTCGGGAACCTGGGCGACGAACGCTGCGACGGGACCGGTGACGTCGGTCCGGGCGAACAGGTCGCCCGAGTCAGGGTGCCGGAACTCTTTATTGAGGTGGAGCACCTCGGCGGCCGTGATGTTCACGCCGCACGCCGCGGCGACGCGGGCCTGCACGGCAACGTCCGGGATGTGTTCGTCTTTCTGGGAGGAGGACGACTTCACTTCGGTGAGGCGGTACCCGTCGCCCTGCCTTTCGAGCACGTCGATGGCGACGAAGGTCTCGTCGGCGATGAAGGTCGCCTCAAAGACCGCCGGCGCGCCTTCGGCGAGCGCCTTTTGGGTCGCGGCGACGCGCGCGGCGCCGGCCGAGTGCGGCAGGTCGATCAGCACGCCCCCCGGATACCGCTGGCGGGCCGCTTCGCCCACCTGGCGGCCCTGGTCGAACAGGTCCTGCAACACCTTGTCGGGCTGCAGCTCGATGGCGTCGGGCTCGTGCACCTCCCACCAGAGCTTCTTGTGGCACTGGAGCCCCGAGGTGAAGCGGGACTTGGAGAGCCGGTAGGTAGCGCCGGATGGCTGGTCGTTCGGCACAGGTTTCAAAGCTCGCTCGGCCACCGCGGCGCGGTCCTAGTTTTCACGACCCCGAACACACCGGCGCGACGAGCGTAGCGGCCGTCGCTGCCAGTGGCCTCAGGTTGTTCTGCGCGAGCACCGCGTTGAACCCAGCGAGCGCCGCGCCATGGATCGCCAGCCACGTCGTCACCGCCGTCTTCAAGTCCCTGCACCCCGCCGCGTAGTCGCGCTGCATCGCCTCCGTGGGCGTCATGTCGCCGTTCTCGAGGGTGTTGATCTGGCCCACGAGATCGGCATTCACACTCACGAAGGTCGGCGGCGGTCGGACCCCGCCCCCGAAAAACCCGCGCCCGCCCTCCGGGTTGCCCCCCACCGCCGCGAGCGTCGAGTCGAAGGCCTTCGCCGCCGCCACCACCGCGGCGGGGAGCGTCGCCGCCGTGTCGGCCGCGACCGCGGCGCGCAGCGCCGCGACCTGACGGTAGCCGTCCCACGATGCTCGCATGGCGGCGACGATCTTCATCTGTAAGTCGTATTGCGCGCGCACGTCCGGGGCCCTAGCGGGAGAGCGTGGATCGTTCTGCACGGTCAGCGACTGGGTGTAGGCAATGCCCGCGACCGTGAGTCGAAGCGTGTAGACGCCCGGGGGCACGAGCGGCCCTTCAGGGGACGGAGGCGTCAGGCCCGGGTTGGCGTTGATCTCGAACGTGTGGGTCAACGAAGCCGGAGCCTCGGCCCGGAGGTCCCAATTCACCCGGTTGGTGCCGGCGTCGGTCGAGAGCGGCCGCTGGGTGGCGATCCAGAAATTGG
>Ga0209156_10003400_pt1 | contig 11989 bp, 10 predicted proteins | sample GraSoiAngelo_124_FD_185881 | JGI IMG/M metagenome (GOLD analysis project Ga0209156, IMG submission 185881) | Grasslands soil microbial communities from the Angelo Coastal Reserve, California, USA - 14_0927_05_20cm (SPAdes) (version 2) | ecosystem: Environmental > Terrestrial > Soil > Grasslands...
CATGCTCGTTGTGCTTGGGGATAACGAAGCATTGCTCAATCTCGTAACGAACATGAGAGAGGATTTCAGCGCAGTCCGTATCAGTTGGGCTAGCGCTCACAGAGGCCTAACTAGAATTAGAAGAATGTTCGTAATTAAAGGCGAACATTTTTTAATCTATCACGGCGCCGGCGACGGGTAAACGCGGCGGGCCGGGCTTGGGCCGTCGTCGTCCAGTGGACTGCAAACGGGCGAGACCGGGTTTATTGAGAACATGCGTGTAAATCATCGTCGCAAAAACAGGGTTCAAAGTTGAGGATTCAGGATTCAGCAGAGGTTCAGGGCAGACTGCCGCCTGTGGTCGAGCGAGCGTCGAATTGGTACGCCGGTCACGGCAGAAATGGTAGCGAAACTGACAGGTGTAGGAAAGGAGATTAGGCAGGGAGTAGGGAGCGGACGGCGCGACAGCGCCGTTTTATTGGTTATCGGTTCTCCGTTATCGGGGGAGCAGCATCCAAAATTGATAATCGAGGATCGAGAATCGAACACCGAATAGCGAACGCCAGACCGAACGTCGAACGTCGAACGTCGAACGTCGAACGTCGAACGTCGAACGTCGAACGTCGAACGCCGAAGAAGGAGCAAGGAGCGGAAAGCAGGGATGGCGATTCGGAAGACGAACAGGACAAGAAGAAAAGTTAAATAGTTAGAGATCCTTCCCGCCACGGCGGGTAAACTGTTTCGCTCCCGCCTCTGTGCAGGCTACGGCGCGGCAAGGCAGGATGACAAAAAAAAGGACTTAGCCGCCGGCGACGACTCGAATGAATTCGATTTTATCGCCTTCGCGAACGGCGTGTGAATTCCATTCCTCGCGATGCAATGCCAGGCCGTTGTGCTCGATCAGCAACGTTGCTGGGAGCAGGTTTAATTCGCGCACCAATGCCGCGATCGTTGTTACCTCGTCAATGGAACGCGATTCGCCATTTAAGGTGATTGTCATCGCTCCAGCAGCGCGGCGTCCCAATCTTTCCAAACCGGTTCCATCCCGTCGCGACGCAAGACCGCCGTGATTTCCTGCGGCGAACGCGGATCACCAATCTCAAATTGGCTAGTGGCAAACTCCGGCTCGCCCGGCGAAACGTCCGGCGGCATAATCCGGCCCCGGACCGTGCGATGGACTTTCTCCCGGCCCTGACCGGTGTAACCACCCGGCTCGGTGTGACTGCCGGCGCTCATCATTGTTATTCCAATCTTGATCAGCAGATCGCGTAACGCGGCCGGCTCACGCGTACTCAGGACGATCCCGACCTGCGGGAACGTAACGCGCAGGGCGCACACCAGCTGAACCAGATCGCGATCGCTCATGGGAAAGTGCGGGCGAAATTCTCCGGCTGCGGGACGAAGACGCGGAACACTTACGGTGAGGGAAGATTTCCAGCAGCGTTTAAGCAAGTATTCGAGATGTGCAGCCAACGCGGCCGCTTCCTCGCGCCATGGGCCCAGCCCAAAAAGCGCGCCAATTCCAATGCGCCGAAAACCGGCCTCGTAGCCGCGCTCGGGACAGGCCAGGCGCCAGGCAAAATCCTTTTTTGGCCCGGCCAGATGTAGCTGATCATAAATGGCCCGGTCGTAAGTTTCCTGGTAGACAACAAGACCTTCTGCGCCGGCTTCGACTATCGGAATGTATTCCTCCGTTTCCATCGGAGCGACCTCGATCGAGATCGAGGGAAAATCGTCACGCAAAGCGCGGACGCATTCGGCAAGATAATCGCGACTAACGAATTTTGGATGTTCGCCGGCGACGAGAAGGAGTTGTCGAAAACCCGCAGCGGCAAGATGTCGCGCTTCCTTTACCACTTCGCCGACCGAAAGAGTAACGCGCAGAATTGGATTCTCGCGGGAGAATCCGCAGTAACGGCAGCTGTTGATGCATTCATTGGAAAGATAAAGTGGGGCGAAGAGCCGCATGGTGCGGCCAAAATGCTGCCGGGTGAGTGCGCGTGCCCGCCCAGCCAGGCGATCAAGCTCGGCATTGCTTTTGGGCGCAATCAGCACCGAAAACGAGCGAACCGTCTCGCTTTTTTCCAGCGGCAGATTGTCCAAAGTCGGTGCGAAAGCCACGATGATACTTTCCATCCTCGCGGCGTATCCGCAAACTTCGATGCGCCGGCACAATGCTACCGCGGATGACGCGGATAACACGGATAATAAGAACTCGTCGCAAATAGAAAGCGCCGGCAAGACGCGGCATCGGAAAACGCAATCTCTCGAAATCCAAGCCCAAATCTCAGGGAGACTCAAAAGCTCAAAAAGACGAAGGGACTTAACCGCGGATTACGCGGAGGGCTCCGATAAGAAGAGCTTTAGCTACGAAAGGTGCCGCGGCTCGACGGAGTCGCGCTCTACCAATAGATGCCCTCTCGGGAAAATTTTCACTGGTAGGGCGACGCTCTGCGGAGCCGGGTTGGGCTCCTGTGCCCTCACTGCCGCTTGCGCGTGCGTCTCTCCCAGCGGGAGAGAGAGGAGGACGCGAGGTGTCGTTTTGCAGTTGGTTCTTCATGTCAGTAAGCGTAAGGGGAAGACTTTCGGTAGGATAGTGAGTCCGAGCCGGACTAACGTTTTCGCTCCGGGATGACGACCGCCTCTTTATGCACGCGACACGCGTGCCGCCACAGCTGTAGAGGCAGCCGTGCCGGCTGCGATATAAACAATGCAGCGGCATCCCTTCAACCCGGAATGCCGCTGCTTAAAAACTGTGATCCTATTTAACTAAAACGCGAAGGTGACGCCGCTGCGCGCCATGCCAAAGTTATTGTCGGGGCCATTCACCACATTCCAGCTGAAATCACTCATCCAGCCGATATGCGGGGTAAGACGAATCTCGAGGCCGGCACCAACCTGACCGAAACCCCGGGTTTTGCTGTCGGAGTGGGTGGCGGGAAAGCCAACCGAGACCGCCTTGGTCGTTGATGAAAACAAGTTGGTGAAGGAATCGTGCTCCTCGCCGCCAAAGAGAGCGCCGCCACCGCCGTAAAGGTACGGCGAGAAACGGCTGCAATGAATTGGATAGCGTAACGTCAGCGTTCCCTTAACCGCACCGATAACGCGCTCGTCATCGCTGAAAACCGGCTGCCCATTAAAATCGAATCCATCAAACCGCTGCCGGGTCGATTCCGTCGCCCAACCTTCCAGGCCGACACCAAAGTAGCGATGGAAGAAATATTTGACGTCGATACCGCCGCCCCAGGCGTGATCGGATTGAAAGTAACGGTCATCTTCCCAGTTATTTGCCGTGAATACGTAGGTGCCCCACAAACTCACGTTCCATTCCGTGTCCCGATACCATTCGGGGCACGGTGGCACCTGCTCGACCTGTTTCATTTCCTTGCCCGAGTAAGTTGTAGTGCCGCCATACGCGACGGTAATCATCGTTGCGAGGGCACAAATCGTAACGGTAAGCTTTTGCATGTTTCTCCTTTTAGTTCTCCTTGACCGAAACCAGAAACAGGATCGGGCTGTTGTCAAATAACGTTATTCAGTCGCAGCAGCGGTTGTGCCAAAACGGCGCGATCTTATGCTTTCAATTCCGTGCCATTGCTCGCATCGGTGATGACGAATTTCTCGTGGTGAAAAGTCGGATCGCCGCGGAACATTAATTTGCTGGCGTAACGGCGTTCCAGCTCGATCAAAAGCTCCTCGTCTTCTTCTTTCAACCGCTTGAGCACGTCGGGATTCAAGATCACCCGAAATTCGTGCACCTCTTCCTGATATTTCCGCATCACGGTATTGAGGGTGCGATGCAACTCCACGCTCGTAGTCATCGAGGTTTTGACCACACCGCGTCCCTGGCAATAGGGACAGTTTTCAAAGATCGAATCGCTCAGACTTTCCTGCGCCCGCTGCCGGGTCATTTCCATCAAACCGAGAGCGGAAATTGGAAGAACATGGGTTTTGGCTTTGTCGCGCTTCAACCGTTCACGCATGAGTTGGTAAACCAGCTGCTGGTCCTTGCGGCTCTTCATATCGATAAAATCGCCGATGATTAGTCCACCGACGTTGCGGAGCCGCAATTGGCGCGCGATCTCATCGGCCGCCTCCAGATTGGTTTGCAGGATTGTTTTGTCCACATCGCGAGCGCCTTTGTTGCGGCCGGTATTCACGTCGATCGCGACCAGGGCTTCAGTCTCATCAATTACGATATAGCCGCCGCACTTCAGCCAAACCTGGCGATGAAAGGCGTCATCGATTTGTTTTTGCACGCCGAAGGTTTCGAAAATTGGCGAGGCGCCATCGTAATAATGCAGCCGGTTCCGGGAACGCCGGGAAATGTCGCCGATGAGCGTGCCCATTCGATCGAGCGCGGCTCGATCATCGCACACCACCTCGTCGATTTCCTCGGTGAGAAAATCGCGCACCGTGCGTTCAATCAGGTCGGGCTCCTCAAAAACGCGGTGGGGGGCGGGATGATTCGCGATTTCCTGCTCGACCTTACGCCATTGATCGAGCAGGAAACGCAAATCGCGAACGAAATAGCGGGCGCGCTGACCTTCACCAACGGTGCGAATAATCACGCCGATCCCGTCCGGGATATCGAGCTCACGCAAAATTTTTCTCAGGCGCTCGCGTTCCTTCGGATCTTCAATCTTGCGTGAGATACCGCTGCGATCGCTGAACGGCATGAGAACAAGGTAACGCCCGGCGAAACTCAGGTTCGTCGTCACGCGCGGCCCCTTGGTTCCGATCGGCCCTTTCGTCACCTGGACGATGACATCGGAACCAACCGGATAAATACTTGGAATATCTTTTGCCGTGATTCGTTTGCGATGCCCGCGCTTACTCGGCCGATCGATTTCTTCGATTCCACTGTCGAGCGCGGCCGGGATGGCATCCCAGAAATGGAGGAAAGCATTTTTCTCGAAGCCGATGTCGACAAACATCGCCTTCAATCCCATCTCGATATTCTTGACTCTGCCTTTGTAGACCGAGCCAACGATATTGCGCGAGGTATTGCGCTCGACGCTATATTCTTCGAGTCGTCCGTTTTCCAGGAGCGCCACCCGGCGCTCCAGCTTCTCCACGCTGACAATGAGCTTGTTCCCCGTCTTGCGCGGGATTCCCAAAAGTTTTCGAACTTTGTCGATCATAAATAAATTGTTGAATTGGGGATGGAGCGTGGCGTTCGCTTCGTCCCGGTAAAATCTGCATAATCAAAAACCGCGCGACCGGCGCGATGGCGTTGGCGTTGGGGGAGGAACCGCCGCAGGCGGATTGCGACGTCCAAATAACCGTTGAAAGAATCCTCGCTTCTCTGGCGGTGTCGCCACGGGAAGCGCGCGAGCGACGCGTGTTTGCCGTGCGCTCACCTGACCCTGGGCATCTGGCGCCTGCTCGACGTCGGGATCACCGCCCGCTGCCGCCATCTGAGTATCGGCTGTTTGCGAATCATCGCCATGCTCTTCATCTGCGCTCACATTTGTCTCCGTATCCTTGAAGGTAATGTCTTTTACCATGGCAAACGGATTGGGATGATGTGCCGGCGCCAGCCACGCCACCTGCGGCTCGAAAGTCCCCGCATCCATCGCCAGGGTGCGCTCGAGAATGCGAGTCGCGATCGGAGCGGCAACCGATCCGCCATGCTCGCCGCCCTGAACCATTGTCACGACAACGTATTTTGGGTGATCGAATGGAGCAAAGGAGCAGAACCAGGCAATGGTATCTTTCTTGCCGTTGGTCGAAGCTTGGGCCGTTCCGGTTTTGCCGGCGACCTCTACGCCCTTCAAGCGCGCCCGCCCCCCTGTGCCGCCATCCTCATTAACGACTTTCCAAAGTCCGCGACGGACCAGTTCGATTTGCTCCGGTGAAAAATCCAGCCGCAAATCGCTATCGATGCGGGGTTCAGCAGGAACGACAGGCTTGCGATTTTCATCCAACGCTATCGAGCCGTCTTGATTCAAGACCTTACTAACGAGACGTGGATAATAGGAAACACCGCCATTGGCGACGGTGGCGTAAGCCATCGCCATTTGCAGCGGTGAGGCCAGGACATAGCCCTGGCCAATCGAAACGTTGGCGGTGTAGGCCTGCGACCACCTTTCACGCGGATAGTGGATCGCCATCCACTCCGGTCCCGGCATGATTCCTGGTTGCTCGCCCGTGAGATGAATGCCACTCTCCTTACCCAGGCCGAGCGCGTTGCCCGTTTGGTCGATCGCGTCGATTCCAGCCGCGTTTCCGTATTGATAGAAAAACGAGTCGCACGAAACCTTGATCGCGTCGGTCAATCCAAGCGTCCCATGGGCGCCGCCTTTCTCTGCAACCCAGCAATGGAAATAATGGTCGCCGTAGGTGACGCCGCCGCTGCAATTGAAACGCGCAGTGGATAGCTTCCGGCGTAATCCTGCCAGCGAAGTCACGATTTTGAAGGTCGAGCCCGGCGGAAAGGTGCTAATCGCGCGATTGACCAGCGGCCTGGCCTCATCCTTCTGCAACCCCGCCCAATCTTTCGCCTTGATGCTGGGAATAAAAGTATTGGGATCGAAGGAGGGGACCGAAACCATTGCCAGCACGTCGCCGTTATTAGGATCGACCACCACTGCAGCACCGCGCGAGACCGCCCGGACCGCTTCCTCGGCGATCGCCTGAATGCGGGCATCAATCGTCAAGTACACATTCGCGCCCTGCATCGGCGGATCTTCTCGCAGCACCCCATCGATTACGCCCTTGGCATTGCGCCGCAGATAGCGAACCCCCGGCCTTCCCCTCAAGTACTGGTCGAATATTTTCTCAACGTTCGATTTCCCATCCACATCGCTCTGGTAAAAAGTGAACTTGCGCGCTTCTTCTTTATTGGTGTCATCGGGTGGCCCGACGTAGCCCAGGAGATGGGCCGCGAGCGCGCCATAGACATAAGAGCGCACCGGCTTGATCGCGATGTCAACTCCGGGCAATCCGACGTCGTGCTCGGAAAATTTCGCCATCGTCGGAAAATCAATGTCTTTGATGTAGGTGTAGGGAACTTCCGTGTTGGTGCGATAATGTTTTTGTAATTGGCTGGCGTTGTAATCGCGGGCTAAATCCAGATCGTCGAGGCGTGGAACAATTCCATCGTTCACGACTTTGACGATGTCCGCTTCCTTCAAATCCTTCGGCATCCCGCTTACATTTCCCCGATAGACGGCAAGTGGCGGTTGTCCGTAACGTTGCCGATAGCCCTTGACCATCTCGGGTAGATAGAAATCGACTTCGTAGCTCGCGCGGTTCTGCACCAGAGAAGTGCCATTGCGGTCGCGAATCTCACCGCGAATCGATGGAATTCGCACCGTTGCCTCGGAGCTGCCACGAATCCGAGCAGTCCACTCCGCCCCGCGTGCCACCTGCACCCACCAAAGGCGCGCCGCCAGCGCACCCAAGCCAATCAACATCAGCAGCCCGAGAAATTGCAACCGCAAGAGCGGACTAATTCGCGGCCTGTTCATATGAGTCCTCGCCGCGGAAGATAAGGGTAGGCCGTCGCGCGTGCCAGCCAATGCAACGCCCAAAAAACGAGCGGCGCCATGATCATTGCCAGCAAGCCTGGCCCGCCGATTTGCCACCAGACTTCACGCGAGAAAAAAATGGAGCCGCGCCGGAATGAAAGCATCAGATATTGGCCGAGCAACAGGGCCGAGGTGCAAATGCCGCTCATGATACAATGAACTTCCCAGCGCCCACGCGCAAAAAGCGGCCGCAACCCGTGCATGATTCCCGCCAAAACGGCGTAGAGAAGTATTGACGAGCCAAAGGAAATTTCAACACGTCCGCCGATGATCTGCGCGGTCAGCGCGTCGAGTAAAAAACCGGCCCAGAAGACCAGCACCAGCAGGAGCGGCAGCGGCAAGGCCATGGCTCCGTAAAAAACCAGAACTGGGGTGATGTAAACATGCGCGTTCGACATCCAATCGACTGGCGGAATGAAAAATTCCGCGACCTGGGCGACAAAGACGAGAACCATCAAAATACAAAAGAAAATCATTTGCGACCAACCACGACGAACACGTCCTCCAGTTTTGTTAAATCAACTGCCGGTGTCAGCTGCGCCTGACCATCCAATTCCCGGACCCGAAATTCTTTGACCGTTCCGATCAATAATCCGGGCGGAAACACCCCGCCCACCCCCGAGGTGTAAGCTTTCTGGCCGGGCTGCAAATTCGCCTGTTTCGACAGAAAATTTAAATTCAGCATGGGCGCCACACCACCCGCGACCCGCTCGCCCGTGACGATGCCTTGTTCGCGTGTGCCTTCGACGTTGGAGGCGACGCGGCAATTTTCATCCGAAACCAGGAGAACAATCGTGATGTTTGCACTTACCGTTGTGGTCTTGCCGACCAATCCTTCATCGGTCACGACCGGCATATCGTTCTCGATCCGATCTTCTTTGCCGCGGTTTATCGTAACAGTGCGCCACCAGGTGGAGGAATCGCGCGTTATGACTTCGGCCGGCACCAGTTTGAACACGGAACGTTCGCGATAGTTCAGCGCGTGGCGCAATCGATTCACTTCGTGCTCGACGTCGCGCAAGGCCTGGTTTGTCGCCTTGAGCGAACGGTTCTCCACCCGCAATGAACTATTTTCCGCTTGAAGATCATCAAGCGATTTCAAATTACTCCGCACTGAAGTGATTTGCTTTTGCAAACCGGCGCCAGAACTCAAAAACGGCGCGATGAATTGATAAACGTTCGACTGCAGTTTGCGGGTGCCACCCGCGCCCAGGCTGAGAAGATACCCCAGCGCCGCTACGAAAAGCACCAGCGTAACAATGCTTGTGCGACTCATCTCAGCACCAAAGTTCGAAGATCGAACCTGGCGATTGATCCGAACGCCCGAATCCCGGAATTATTGGCGCCACTGCCGATCGGCAGATGCAACCTGGCGCAAAAATTTAAGTTCATTGAGGCATTTGCCCGTTCCTTCCGCGACCGCGCTTAGCGGATCTTCCGCAACATGGACAGGCAAACCAGTTTCCTCGCTCAAAAGTTTATCGAAACCGCGCAAAAGCGCGCCACCACCGGCCAACACCAGACCTCGATCGACCAAATCCGCCGACAATTCTGGTGGGCAACGTTCCAGGGTGATTCGCACCGAATCGACAATGGTTGAAATCGGTTCCAGCAATGCTTCGCGCACTTCCTGGGAAGTTATTTGTAAAGTTTTCGGCAACCCCGCCACCAGATCCCGCCCTTTTACTTCCACACTGGTTTCCTTGTCGGTGGGATAGGCCGAGCCGATTTTGATTTTGATTTCTTCCGCCGTGCGCTCGCCCACCATCAAATTGTAAGCCCGCTTCATATATTGCACGATCGCTTCGTCCAATTCGTCACCGGCTACGCGCACGCTCCGGCTGAAAACGATGCCGGAGAGCGAAATCAACGCCACTTCCGTCGTGCCGCCGCCGATATCGATGATCATGTTACCAGCCGGGTCCTGCACCGGAAGACCAACCCCAATTGCTGCCGCCATCGGTTCCTCGATCAAATAAACCTCGCGCGCACCGGCGTGGGTGGCCGATTCGCGGACGGCGCGTTTTTCCACTTCCGTAATGCCGGATGGGACCGCAATCACTACCCGTGGCCGTGCCCGCATGCGCCGCCCGTGCACTTTGGTGATGAAATGCCGGAGCATTGCCTCGGTCACTTCGAAATCTGCGATCACGCCGTCTTTCAAAGGTCGTACCGCCACGATGTTTGCCGGCGTTCGCCCGAGCATGCGCTTGGCTTCGTCCCCCACCGCGAGCACTTTGTTGGTGCCTGCCTGCACCGCCACCACCGAAGGCTCGCGTAAGACAATCCCCTGGTCCTTGACGTAAACCAGAGTGTTGGCCGTGCCAAGATCGATGCCGATATCGCTAGATAACCAGCCAAAAAATCCTTCGAACATTTAATTTAGGAGAAGTTAGGAATTGATTGCGCTGCAAGTTTCGAGCCAGCCAAAGCCGTACGGGAAAACAAAACTCCTGACATTTACTGCTCCCCACCCGTTTCAACGCCCGAAAACGCGTAGAAAGTTGGAACAGAGCCGCCGCACGTCAAGGGAAAGCTTGCTGCGGCCAAGCCGCTGAGTAATGGAGTGTTGCGGTCATCCCGAGCGATGTCGAGGGATCCCGTTGCGCCAGCTTTAGGTATCATGGCGGGATCCCTCGACTCACGCTCGGGATGACTCCATCACCCGATGCATCGGATCCTGATCGCCCCGTCCATTCTCGCCGCCGACTTTTCCCGATTGGCCGATGAAGTGCGCCGGGTTGAGGAGGCGGCAGCCGATTGGATTCATTGCGACATCATGGACGGACATTTCGTCGATAACATTTCCTTCGGCCCCGAAATCGTTGCGATCGTTCGCAAGCTCACAAATTTTGCCACTCGACGTCCATCTCATGATCGAGCGCGCCGATCATTATCTACCGCGTTTTATCGAGGCCGGAGCAAACTCGTTCACGGTCCACGTCGAACCGGAATCGAAACACGATGTTGCTAAAACCTTGCAGCAAATTCGCAGCGGGGGCTGTCGGGCTGGTCTGACCCTAAATCCGGCCACGCCGTTTGCCTTGCTGGAGCCATTTCTCACCCAGCTCGATCTCCTTCTCATCATGACGGTACATCCAGGTTTTGGTGGCCAATCGTTCCGCAGCGAACAAATGGAAAAAGTGCGTCGTGCGCGCGATTGGAAGGCGAAAAACAATCCTGCCCTGGATATCGAAGTGGACGGCGGCATTAATCCAGTGACAGCACGCCTATCGATTGAAAACGGCGCCAACGTCCTCGTGGCGGGCACATCCATCTTCAAATCCGAGGACTACGCCGCCGAGATTCGTGCCTTGCGCGGGGAGTAACGCGCTCCCACCAATCTCCGTCTTATTAACATCGGCCTTCAGGCCGGTGAGACAGGCTCCCCGCGAAAGAAGAAACCGTTTAAACGGTTTCGCCCCTGTGCGCGTGTAACACCCAGCTAAAGCAGGGGTGTCAATGAGACGCGCTTCCTACCGCCACAACCGGCTCGGCTTCGGCGCTTGTTTCCGCCATCACTTCGTCAGTTTGCGTCACCCTAACGACTTCCTCGATCGTGGTACTGCCTTGTGCCACGCGGCGCCAGCCGTCCTGCCGCAACGTTTCCATTCCCTCCGCGATGGCGCACTGCTTCAGCTCGCCGCCATCCCGCTTCTGCATGATCATTTTGCGCAGTGGCTCGGTCACGAGGCAGATTTCGTAAATCGCGGCGCGACCTTGATAACCGGTTTGCCGGCATTGATCGCAACCTTTGCCGCGCATGAATTTCGTTCCGAGTTCTTTCAGCGGGAATCCGATTTCGCCGAGATATTCTCCCGGATACTCGACTTTCTCGGCGCACTCAGGGCAGATGGTACGGACAAGCCGCTGCGCAATGAATGATTTTACAACCGACGAGAGCAGGAACGGTTCGACATCCATATCGAGCAAACGCGTAATGCCACCAACGGCATCATTCGTATGCAGCGTACTGAAGACGAGATGGCCGGTCATCGCGGCGCGAATGGCAATGTCTGCCGTCTCGACGTCGCGAATTTCACCGACCATCACCACGTTCGGATCTTGCCGAAGAATGTGACGTAAACCGCGCGCAAATGTGAAATCGATTTCCGGTTTCACATCCATTTGCAACACGCCGGGCAATTTATATTCGACCGGTTCCTCGATCGTGATGATGCGACGCGAGACTGAATTGATCGTGCTGAGGAAACAATACAACGATGTCGATTTCCCGCAGCCGGTCGGGCCGGTGAGCAAAATGATTCCATTCGGCTGGGCCAGCAGACGGCGAATGACGTCTTCCTGTCGTTCACTGAGATCGAGCCGTTGAAAGCCGAACTGCTGGCCGCCGCGGGCGAGCAAACGCAGGCTGATCGATTCGCCGTTCACCGTCGGGATGGTCGAAACGCGAACGTCGATCTCCTGATTGTTCGCGTGCAAATTCATGCGGCCATCCTGCGGCAAACGTCGTT
>Ga0209156_10003404_pt1 | contig 11982 bp, 15 predicted proteins | sample GraSoiAngelo_124_FD_185881 | JGI IMG/M metagenome (GOLD analysis project Ga0209156, IMG submission 185881) | Grasslands soil microbial communities from the Angelo Coastal Reserve, California, USA - 14_0927_05_20cm (SPAdes) (version 2) | ecosystem: Environmental > Terrestrial > Soil > Grasslands...
GAATTGGCTGGCGGAGTTGGACATTCATCTGCGCGGATCACGTCTGCGCGAGCCAGTGCTGGAGACTTTGGATACGAATTCATTTCGTATTGCTCTGGCTGAAAAAGCCGCGGATAATTTGCAGCCACGGCCGCTCGAAGTCCTACCCGACTTGATCGCAGGGGCACTCGCGCGGCGTGATTATCATGCGGCGATTCGCCTGTTAGAAGACAAACGAGCGCGCCGCGCCGCGAATCCCGACGATATTTTCCTGCTCACTTATTTGTATTGTTTGAACGGTGAAGTCGCGAAAGCCGAATCCGTCGCGACCGCCACGGCCGACCGAGAGCGTCCATTTGTGAAATGGTTATGGGGAAAATTGCAGGCCGAGTATGGATTCCGTCCGCCAGCGTCGGACTGACTGCGCTGGCGGGTGACTTTGAGTTGGAAAAAGCGGGCGCAATCCTCTACTGCGTCGTGCGATGGCTGATGAATACGACGCGGTCGTGGTCGGCTCGGGACCGAACGGCCTCGCGGCTGCGATTACACTCGCGCGCGCAGGGCTGTCGGTTCTGGTATTGGAAGCGAATTCGAGCATCGGTGGCGGCGCACGCTCGGCCGAGTTGACGCTGCCAGGTTTTGTTCACGACGTTTGCTCGGCCGTCCATCCGCTTGCCGCCGGTTCGCCATTTTTCAAAACGCTCCCTCTCGAACGATTCGGGCTCGATTGGATCCAACCTGAAATTCCACTCGCACATCCGCTCGATGACGGCACCGCGGCATGTCTGCAGCGTGATGTCGATCTAACCGCGGAATCGTTCGGCGACGATGCGCGATCGTATCGAAACTTGATGGCTCCCCTCGCTCGCGATTGGAAAAAACTGGCGCCGGAATTTCTGCAACCGATGCTGCATCTGCCACGGTATCCACTCGCGCTCGGCCGTTTTGGAATCCGCGCGATTTGTCCAGCGACATGGCTGACGAAAGCGTTGTTCAAGAACGAATCGACGCGCGCCTTGTTTGCCGGCATTGCGGCGCATTCGTTTCTTCCGTTGGAATCGCCGGTTTCTTCCGCATTCGCCCTTGTGCTCGGGAGTGCGGGACACGCCGTCGGCTGGCCAATTCCTCGCGGTGGATCGCAATCAATCTCCAACGCGCTCGCCAAATATTTGATCGAGCTCGGCGGCGAGATCGAGATCGACCGCCGGATCGAAAACCTGGAGCAGCTGCCGAAATCGCGTGTCACCCTTTTTGATACAACCGTCTGGCAGTTGGCCCGGATCGCCGGCGATCGGTTTCCAAATCGTTATCGCCGCCGCTTGGAAAATTTCAGGCACGCGCCGGGAATTTTCAAAATCGATTACGCGTTGTCGTCGCCCATTCCTTGGAAAGTGGAAGGGTGTCGCCGCGCCGGCACCATTCATCTCGGCGGCACGATTGAAGAAATTGCCAATACCGAGCGCGACGTTGCGCGCGGCAAAATCCCGGAGCGTCCATTTGTGCTGGTGGCGCAACAAAGCCTCTTTGATGAATCGCGCGCGCCGCGCGGACAACACACACTCTGGGCGTATTGCCACCTTCCGTTCGGTTGCTCGCCACCGCGAGTCCGTCCGGTGGCGGACAAAATCGACATGTCGGAGCGAATCGAATCGCAAATCGAACGGTTCGCCCCCGGTTTCCGCGATTGCATTCTCGCGCGCCACAAAGCGAGCGCGACCGATCTAGAAAAGTCGAATCCGAACCTCGCGGGTGGCGATATTAGCGGCGGCGCCGTTAGCATCGCGCAGCTTATTGCCCGCCCCGGTCTTAATCCGACTCCATATCGAACACCGTTGCGCGGCGTTTACTTGTGTTCGTCGTCGACTCCACCCGGCGGCGGGGTTCACGGAATGTGCGGCTACCACGCCGCGCGAGCAGCTTTGCGCGATATCTTCGGCAAACGATTAGGGGCGAATCCTCAGCTTCATCTTTCGCACGATTGAAAATCTTTCGAGCGTCCCTATCGTTGGGCGCGACATGAAGTTTTTTGGCGCGGGAATTTTGGGCACGGCGCTTTTAATCGAATCGCTCTTTGCCGGCGACACCGTCTCGCGCGTACCTTACGGCGAACCGCTTAATCCGCCGCGCTTCGAGGTCGCAGTTCAATCAGGCTACTTGCTCGGCGTTTTCGGCAATCCCGACAGTTACGAGATTGGTCCGGAATTTATTACCGGGCGGGTTCGCTGGGGCGTGAACGACAGCGACAACTGGACGCGCGGCTACAATCAATTTTGTCTCACGCTCATGGCCGAGCCGATCTTTCGTGGAGTGGAAAATCATTACTTCGGCGTCAATTTTGGCGGCCGCTACAATTTCGTGCGTCCCTATTGGCGCCTTGTCCCCTACGTTTCAGGCGGGCTCGGCCTCGGTTGGATCGATAGTTATCCGGACATGCGCGGCTCGCAGGGGCAGGACTTTACTTTCAACATCTTAACCGGCATCGGCGTGTCTTACGAAATCGACCAACGTTGGAAGGTGGACGTCGGCGCGCTTTATGAACATTTGTCCAATGGCGGGCAAACCGATCCGAATCCGAGCCTAAATCTGATCGGGCCGCAAATTGGAATTAGTTATTCCTTTTGATGAATGTTCCCGACGAAAATATTCTAGTCATAAGACGCCGCTTGTTCGATGAGCTCGGTGCTTTTCAGGGGCTAAACTTCGAACCGCGCAAATACCTGGACTCAATTTTATCGCGCGGGAACAATTTCTTTTTGCCGCGCGCCCAGGCCGAAAGAGATCCCAGCCACAAGCAAATCATCCCATACGCGCTGCTCACGCATGGCGACAAAGTGCTTCACTACGTTCGCGGGAAAAGAGCCGGCGAACAGCGCCTCGTGGCCAAAGGTTCCATCGGGATCGGCGGTCACATGAACGAAAGCGACGAATCGCTTTTCGCTTTGGACGAAGCCGCTTACCGCGCCGGTGTCGAGCGCGAAGTCGCGGAGGAAATCGCGATTAAGACAAAGTTTGAAGACCGAATCGTTGCGCTCTTAAATGATGACAGCACCGAGGTCGGTCAGGTCCATCTCGGCGTCGTTCACGTTTTCAAATTGCCCGAGCCAAATGTGGAGAAGCGCGAAGCGATGATCACGAGTCTGGCGTTTCTCGATAAAAACGAATTGCTGGCGCGGCGCGATTCACTTGAAACGTGGTCGCAGATTTGTCTCGATTCGTTGGAACGGCTTTTAGGTAGGGGCGGTTCACCCGAACCGCCCGCGGCCGATTGAGGTCAATCCACTTGCCTCAAAAGTGTTAGCGTTGAGGCAAACGTCCAACGTTATTGGGCAACACTACTGGATGCACTAGCTGGGAGCGTAATCGCCCCTACCAAAGAACGCTCAGCGCGCCGGTTGAGCGGTGAATGTAACGTTGTCGATCTGCCATCGGCTTACCGGATGGGAAGTGGCCAGCTGCAGAGTCGCTCCCTGTGCCGGATAATTGAGATGCGCCGTGAAAATACCGCGGGGTTCAAAAAAGTAAGATTCGAAGGTGACGCTCTCGTCGATCTGAATCGGCTGGGACGGAACTCCGAACTGAGTAAAGCGCTGAATCATGTAATCGCGCTGCGACGGCGGTAAATCGAGCTTTGCTTGTGGGCCGAGACGAGTCTCGAGATATTGACGATCGTGATCGACCATGAGTCGCTTCACGGTTTCACGCGCAAACTCGCGGGCCTCGCGATCCGTCGCTGCTTTGGTTGAATAGAGATACCACAAGCCGCCGCCAATCAACGCCAGGAGGATGATGACCACGACCAAGCCCTCGCCAGATAATTTCCAGTTCGTATTTGTTTTCATCAGTAACCTAATCCTAAACCTTTAATCACTTCGCCATTTTTAATCAGCGCGCCGTGCTGTTGCATTCCGGTGTAGGCGCCAAATCGATTACGCGCGTTCACTTTGAACTGAACGAGGTAGCCGTAAAGATGCTGGCCGTTCTTGCCGAGATCGACCGGTTTTGGGTCGCCACTCCACTCTATCCGAGCGCTACCGGCATCGACGAGTTGGTCGTTGAGCCATTTCATTACGATTTCCTTGTAGTTGGTGGGATATGGGCCATAGAGAGCCGCATCTGCCGGCGAAGGTTGTTGGCCTTGTCCAAACAGATCGCCGACCAAAAACAATATCGCGCCGCAAAACGCAAGCCCTTTCATCCGGCCGCGATTTTTCATCGGCTGAAATTGTTAGTCCAGCCTAATCCAACTACCAGCTGCGCGGGCGTTCTTGGAAGAATTTGACGATCAGCGCTGTGACTTGCGGCGGATAGAAATGACCGAGCGGGTGAATGAATGTTTCGACGGGCGCGTCTTTCGCCGAAGGATATAATGTGCAGAATTATCCATAAACAATGTTTTCCCGACCGATTTTCATTGGGCTCTTATGCTGTTTGATTTCGCTGCGACCGGTTCAAGCGCAGGAAAGTTCACCAGCACCGGTAACTTCGACGAAGATCGAAGCAGCAAAGTCTTTCGATCCAGTTGAAGCGACCAAAGCGTGGTTGAATACCGTTCCCGCAGACAAGCGTGCGAAATCCGACGCTTATTTCGAAGGCGGCTATTGGCTTATTCTTTGGAATTTTCTTCTGGGTGCTGCCATTGGAATTCTTCTGCTGGCATCGAAATGGTCGGCCCGGCTGCGCGATTTCGCCGAGCGCGCGACGAATTCCAAATCCATTCAAGTGGCGATATATGCGGTTGGCTACGTTCTGATCGTAGCAGTGTTGAGTTTTCCCCTCGTCTTCTATCAATTGTTCCTTCGCGAACATCAGTACGGATTCGCCACCCAAACTTTCGGGCCGTGGTTTGTCGAACAACTGATCGGTCTCGTGGTCGCGCTGATCGCGAGCAGCATCGCCCTGGTTGTTTTTTATTGGGTTTGTCGGCGCGCGCCAAAGTCGTGGTGGCTCTGGGGGACACTGGTCGCGGTCGTTCTTTCATTCATCGGCAATTTCATTGCGCCAATTTACGTCGAACCACTCTTCAACACTTACAAGCCGCTGACGGACACGAAAATCCGCGACTCGATTCTGGCCATGGCGCAGGCCAATCAAATTCCAGTGACGCAGGTCTTCGAAGTCGACGCCTCCCGTCAAACAACGCGCGTCAGTGCGAACGTAGCCGGCATGCTCGGCACCACCCGGATCGCCTTGAACGATAATTTGCTCAAACAATGCACGCTTCCGGAGATCCGCGCGGTCATGGCTCACGAGATGGGTCATTACGTGCTCAACCACGGCGCCAAGCTCACAATTTATTTCGGGATAATCGCGCTCTTCGGTTTCGGAATCGCGAGCGGTGCCTTCGACTGGGCGCTTCGACGATGGGGACAACGCTGGGACGTGCGCGGCATCGCTGATCCGGCCGGGTTCCCGTTGTTAATGTTAATCTTTATCACGTTCGCTTTCTTGATGACGCCGGTTCTCAACTCGATCACCCGCATCACCGAACGCGAAGCCGATCAGTTCGGCATCAATACCTCGCGCGAGCCTGACGGCGCAGCCAAAGTCGCGCTGAAACTCGGCGCCTATCGCAAACTCGATCCAACGCCGCTCGAAGAATTTATTTTCTATGATCATCCGAGCGGCCGGGCCCGGATTCAAATGGCGATGGACTGGAAAGCTGCGCACTTACCGGCTGGAAATCTCGACGCGCCGGAACCGGCTACAGACTGATCGCTCCGTCTTGTCTGAATATTATTAGACGAAAAAATATTCGCCTTATAATACGAATATTCGTCTAATTCTCGTTAGGCGAAAAATCTCGAGGTAATTATGGTTCAGACTTACGGCCTTACGCACATCAATCTCGCCGTCCGGGACCTGGGACGCGCGCTACGGTTCTACGAGCAGGTTTTTGGTCTGCGCGAGTACGGGCGTGGAGATGGCCTCGTCCATACTCAGGCTTCTGGTAGGCACGACATCCTCACCTTCGCCGAGGACCCCACCACCGCCGGTCTCAGCGGGGGCGTCGCACATTTCGGCTTTCGACTCGTGAATCCCGTGGACATCGACCGTGCCATCGCCGAGGTCGAACGTGCCGGAGGCCGCCTGCTTCGTCGCGGCGAGTTTGCTCCCGGCCTCCCCTACGCTTACGTCGCCGATCCGGATGGCTACGAAATTGAGATCTGGTTCGAATGAGCTACCTCTGCCGCCTAACCAATCGCTGGAGCCAACTGCTGGCCGCTCCGAAAGCAACATCTGATTTTATGAAGCAGTTATCGATGTTTGCCAGGCTCGCCGCCGCCAGCGGTGGCTCAGCTCTTTCTCGTTAGACTTGAAGACAATCCCTATGCCGAGCACATGCCGTTTACTTTTACTCGCTTTTCTCTTCCCCAGCGCGGGCTGTTCTCACCGCGATTTCGATCCGGTGGCAGAGCAGGCGAAACTGCTACGGCGTGATGCCGAGTGGGCTGACCTCGCTTTCGCCGGAAAAGACGTTGAAAAAGTTGTCTCGTATTGGAGCGACGATGCGCTTCTGATCTTCCCGGGACAGCCCGTCCTCGAAGGCAAAGCCGCCATTCGTGATTATGTCTCAGCGAGTTTCAAGATTCCAGGATTCAAAATTCACTGGGTGTCAGAGAAACCTGCGTTTTCACCAGACGGCAAGATCGCCTACATGCGCGGCACTAACGAACTCACTGTTCCCGGCCCGAACGGGAAACCGATCACGCTGCACCTTCGGGGGATATCAGTCTGGAAGATTGACTCAGACGGGGAGTGGCGCTGCGTGGTGGACGTCTCAAATGAACAGCCATCCGTTGTGCCGTAATTTAACCGCACGGGCATTTCACCACTCGCGCCGAACAGGGTCTAACTTAACCAGCCCATGCAGCCAACCGCTGGCCGCTTTGATGCCTCGCTTTACTTTATGAAGACACCTCTTTTGCAATCCACTCTCGCCGCCGCCAGCGGTGGCTGATCTTGTTCTCGTTAGGCGAAAAACACGCGATGCTCGAGATTATTTATTACGTCGCTAGTAGCCTGGATGGCTACATTGCGACAGCCGATGGGAGCGTCGACTGGCTCTCGCGCTTCCACACTGCTGGAGAAGATCACGGTGCAGGCGAGCTAGAAGCGTCTGTCGATGCTCTCCTGCTTGGTAGCCACACATATGAGTTTGCGCTGAAGCTCGGCCAGTGGCCTTCGCCAGATAAGGTGTCATGGGTTTTCACCCGGCGCCGCTTACGAATCCTTCATCCCAGCATTACGCTGACTGCGCAAAGCCCGCGTGAAGTTGTCGAGTTGCTGGCGTCGCGCAGCTTGCGTCGAGCTTGGCTGATGGGTGGTGGCAAGCTAGCGGCATCTTTTCACGCGGATCAGCTTATCTCGCGTTATATTATTTCGGTGTTTCCCGTTCTGCTCGGCTCCGGTATCCCACTGTTTGCGCCGCATTCCTCGCCGCCAGACGCACTACGCTTTGTCGCCGCAAAGCCATTTAAGAGTGGTATTGTTCAGCTCGTGTATGAGCGCGTACCAAACGCCTAACCAGGCGATGGAGCTAACCGCTACCCGCTGCGCGTTCACTTTTTCGATGACTAAAACACCTTCACTTCGAGCGATGGTCGCCCTCGGTAGCGGTAGCTCATCTTATTCTCGTTAGGTCTAAACTTCCTGCGACGTCACGAATTACTTTTTGCGTCGCGCGATCAGCGTGTCGGCAATGGTCGCCGGAGTTTCAGCAACGGCGATTCCAGCGGCTTTCATTGCTTCGATTTTTCCGGCAGCGGTGCCTTTGCCGCCGGAAACAATTGCGCCGGCGTGACCCATTCGCCTTCCGGGCGGCGCTGTCATTCCCGCGATAAACGCCGCGACCGGTTTTTTGCAATTATCTTTGATCCACGCGGCGGCTTCTTCTTCAGCTGAGCCGCCGATTTCGCCGATCAAGATCATGGCGTCGGTATTTTTGTCGTCGTTGAAAAGCTTTACCGCATCGAGATGCGAAAGACCGCCGATTGGATCGCCGCCGATGCCGATACAAGTCGATTGGCCGTAACCGCGCGACGTCAGTTGCCAGACCGCTTCGTAGGTCAGCGTGCCTGAGCGCGAGATCACACCAACCTTTCCCTCTTTGTGAATGTAACCGGGCATGATCCCGATCTTGCACGCGCCAGGCGTGATGATTCCCGGACAGTTCGGTCCGATCAGTCGCGTTCGTTTCCCGCGCATCTGCGCTTTCACACGCATCATGTCCATCACCGGGATTCCTTCGGTGATGCAGACGACTAGATCAACATCTGCGTCGACGGCTTCGAGAATTGAATCGGCCGCGAACGCAGCCGGCACAAAAATCATCGAGACGTTGCAGTTCGTTTTCTGTTTCGCTTCCCAAACGGTGTCGAACACCGGAATTTTGTCGTCGAACATCTGACCGCCTTTTCCCGGCGTGACTCCGGCAACAACATTCGTGCCGTACTCGATGCATTGACGCGTGTGAAACGCGCCGGCGCTGCCGGTGATCCCCTGAACCAGCAGCCGCGTGTCTTTATCAACTAAAACAGCCATAAAACCTAATCTGGAAACCAGGAAGCCATGAAACAGAAACAAAGTGAGAAATCATTCCTGGTTTCCTGGCTTCCAAATTCATTTCTCTTTCCGTTTGTGAATGAGAAGTTTGTTTCCGTCCGGATCTCGGAACTGCGCCATCCAGCAGACTGGCGTTTCCGTCTTGTCGAGGTCAAACATCACGCCGCGTGATTTCAATTTTTCGTAGGTGCCATCGAAATCTTCCACTTCAAAGGCAACGGTTGTTCCATCACGCGACGGTTTCCATGCCGGATGACAACCAACTCCGATTGTTACCGGCCCAAGATCGTACTCCACCCACCCGCCTTCCATCGCCGTGGTCGTGGGCTTCAGCTCAAGCGTTTCCTGATAAAACTTCCGGGCGCGCTCCTTGTCGGAAACGGCGATGGCGACAAATGCGACTTCTTTGATTAAGGACATGGTTGTTTTTCGCTTTCAGGTTTCAGTTTGTGGATGATCAATTTGTTGCCGTCCGGATCCTGCACCACTGCCATGTGGCAACACGGACTTTCGAAGGGCTCGGCCGCGAACGGCACTTGTCGATCTTTCAATCGCTTGATCGCTTCATCGAAATTCTCCATTTCAATTGCTACGCTCGTTCCATCAGGTGACGGTTTCCATTGATCCCCGACGCTCCCAATCGCCAGCGTGTCATCCCCGATCGCATACTCGATCCATTTCCCGTGGCCCATTACGTCAGATGTTTTCAATCCGAGAACGCCTTCATAAAACTCGCGCGCCCGTTTTATGTCGGTCACCGGAATTCCGACAAATGCGATATTCTTAATCTTCACGGGTAATCGCCTCGTGCTTGAGCCAATCGACAACTAACCCTGTTACTTTCGGATCGAATGGCGCGCTCTTTCCTTTGAAGGCGTCGGCAAAATTCAAATAATGCTGAAAGGTATGGCCCATTTGCGGGACTTCATACGAAAACGCCAGTTGTCGGTTGGCATTGACGTAGGACGCGATCAAGCCTGCATCCTCGGGACTCATGATCCAATCGAACGCGCCTCGCACTGCATAGGTGGAAACTTTCACACGCGACCAGGCCGCAGCGATATTCAACTGTTGAAGCTGCTGGTAGAACGCCGGCGGCCGGCCATACAAATGGGCGTGATCTTTGCCCTCCGGCCATAATTCTTCTAATTGCGGCTGTTCTTTCAAAATTTCATCAACGGGTCGGCCTTTGATTAGCCATTCATAATAAAGCGTCGCGACATTTTTCATCCGGTCGCTCACTTCCGCCGGAGATTTGCCCATCAAGGCAAAACGACGCCGCTCAATCTCGAGCATGTGTTCGAACCAGGTCTTGGCCCAGCCACCAACCGAAATGTATCCGCGCACCTGGCGTTGCTCGGCGTCCGTTTCCGGAACAAGCGGTGCAAAACCCCCACCGTTGCTGATGCCGAGGATGTAAACGCGACTCGAATCGATGAAGTCGTAATTCTTTAACGCGCGAAATGCGGCGCGGTAACCGGCAAGCTCGGTATCGAAATCGGTTTCGCTGCAGACACCTTCGCTGTCGCCGATTCCTTGTTTATCAACACGAAACAAACTGAACTCTGGCAGTTGCGCGAGACCGCGGAAAACCAAACCCGCCGCATCTTTCGTGTCAGCCGGCGCTTCGACCGAATCGCAGCTCAACCAGCCGGCGACAAAAATGACGGGAAGTTTTGCTTTCGCGTGGCGCGGCTTCGTGATGATTGTCCGCAGACGTTTTCCGTCCGACGCCGTTACGAAATCGTAAATGACATCGACGTTCGGGTAATTTTCGCGCGGGGTCTTTGCTTTGCGTGGAAGTTCTTCCGCACAAAGCGTCGCCGCAAGGAGAACAAACGCGATTGTCGATCCGAACTTCATTTCGCGCCGGCCGCTTTAACAACTTTCTGCGCGGCATCGGCAAGATCGTCCGCTGGGATTAATTCGACGCCGCTTTTCTTTAAGAGTTGTTTTCCTTTTTCGACATTTGTTCCTTCCAGCCTGACGACTACCGGAACCGAGAGCTTCACCGTTTTCGCGGCATTGATAATTCCCTGCGCAATCACGTCCACTTTCATGATGCCGCCGAAAATGTTTACCAGGATCGCTTTCACATTTTTATCCGCGATCAAAATTTTAAACGCTTCGGTTACTTGCTCTTCGGTCGCGCCACCGCCAACGTCGAGAAAGTTGGCCGGACGGCCGCCGTAAAATTTGATGATGTCCATCGTCGCCATCGCCAAGCCGGCGCCATTCACCAGACAAGCAATGTTTCCGTCGAGGCCGATGTAGTTCAGTTCATGTTTCGACGCTTCGACTTCGCGCGGATCTTCCTCCGCAACATCTCGCATCGCGGCGATCTCCGGATGCCGATAAAGCGCGTTGTCATCGAAATTGAATTTTGCATCGAGCGCGAGCACGTCGCCCTTCTTCGTCACCACCAGCGGATTGATTTCCACCATCGAACAATCGCAACGGACGAACGTTCGATAAAGCCCATCGAACAATTTCATTGCCCCCTTTGTTTGCGATTGCTCGAATCCGAGTTGCTTCGCGAGTTTGCGCGTTTGAAATGGTTGGAGGCCGGCCAGCGGATCGATTGGTTCGCGAATAATTTTGTCCGGCGATTTGGCCGCAACGGTTTCGATCTCCACGCCACCTTCAGTGCTGGCCACAATCAGCGGCGCAGCGATGGCGCGATCTAATAGGATCGCAAAATAGATCTCGCGCGCGATCTCGGCCGATTCGCCCACCAGAACTTTGTTTACAACACGGCCGTCCGAGCCGGTTTGATGCGTCACCAAAGTTTGTCCAAGCATCTTCTCCGCAACTTCACGCGCTTCCTTCGGTGATTTGACGACGTGGACGCCGCCCTTGAATCCGTTTTTAAAGGCCCCCTTCCCTCGCCCACCGGCGTGGATTTGCGCTTTCACCACCAGTCCGCCATTCGGACGGACTCGTCCGGCGGCGAGATCAATATCTCCGAGTTCACGCGCGATTGCTTCAGCTTCGTCGGCCGTCGACGCGACTTTCCCACGCGTGGTGGCAACGCCGAATTTCTCCAGCAACGCTTTGGCTTGATACTCGTGAATATTCATCGCGCGGTAGCGAGCAAAGCCTTGAAATGTGCGGACGGCAATCGAAATTCGGTGCGCATGGCCGCGCACGACGAGACCGCAGCGAAGATCGACAAGGCGTTAGCAAATAAGCGACTGCTCAAAACCACCGTGAAAAATATTCTCGACCTGCTCGCAGGCGCGCCTAACAATCTTTATGCGCGGGTGGTCGATGAACTTGTCGACCGCGGCGCGTGGGACGAGCTGAACGATCGCTTCTTCAAAAAGCTCGAGTTCGGCACCGGCGGATTGCGTGGGCGCACGATTGGAAAAATCGTGACTAAGGCCGAGCGCGGCAACGCCGGCGCTGACGAACGTCCACAATTCCCCTGCGTCGGCACCA